>ENA-UPSA01003017-UPSA01003017.1-bioreactor-metagenome-genome-assembly--contig:-NODE-3017-length-9671-cov-5.070196_pt1 | contig 9671 bp, 5 predicted proteins | sample MGYA00238183_ERZ773288 | MGnify/ENA primary metagenome ERZ773288 (study PRJEB29028, sample SAMN07631243) | bioreactor metagenome | isolation source: Switchgrass digestor | place: USA: Dartmouth College... | reverse complement strand
AAATGTCTTGGTGGCCTTCATGGGATGGGAGGGCTACAACTTTGAAGACGCCATATTATTGAGCGAGAGACTGGTAAAAGAGGACGTCTATACGTCCATTCACATAGAGGAATACGAGATAGACGCGCGCGATACTAAGCTTGGCCCTGAGGAAATTACAAGGGACATCCCCAACGTCGGCGAGGATCAGCTTAAAAACCTTGACGAAAGAGGGATAGTGCGCATAGGAGCTGAGGTAAGGGCGGGAGATATATTGGTTGGAAAGGTGACCCCCAAGGGCGAGACCGACCAAACCCCAGAGGAAAAGCTGCTCAGGGCCATTTTTGGAGAAAAGGCCAGAGAGGTAAGGGATACCTCGCTAAGGGTACCCCACGGAGAAGGCGGCAAAGTCGTTGCCGTCAAGAGGCTTTCCAGGGACGAGTACGGCGACGAGCTTCCCCCGGGAGTGAATGAAGTCGTCAAGGTCTTCCTTGCTCAGCTTAGGAAGATAACGGTAGGGGACAAGATGGCCGGACGTCACGGGAACAAGGGAGTTGTATCCCGCATATTGCCGGTGGAAGACATGCCCTATCTGCCCGACGGCACACCCGTCGACGTAGTCTTAAATCCCCTGGGGGTGCCCAGCCGAATGAATTTGGGGCAGGTCTTGGAGACGGTCCTTGGCTTTGTGGCCTATCATAACGGATGGAGCGTAGCTACTCCCGTATTTGAAGGAGCCTCCGTTAACGAGATCTTCAAGCACATGGAGGAGATACGCGATCGTAAATTCCCCGATTTGACGAGGGACGGAAGCATCGTCCTTTACGACGGCAGGACCGGAGAGCCATTTGAGAGCAAGGTTACGGTCGGTTACATGTACATGCTCAAGCTGATCCATTTGGTGGACGACAAGATTCATGCCCGTTCCGTAGGACCTTACAGCTTGATAACGCAGCAGCCCTTGGGAGGAAAGTCCCAGTTCGGCGGCCAGCGCTTCGGTGAAATGGAAGTCTGGGCATTGGAGGGGTACGGTGCAGCTCATATACTGCAGGAAATGCTCACCATTAAGTCGGACGATGTGCAGGGTAGGCTTAAGACCTTTGAGAGCATTGTCAAAGGCCAGAACATAGGAAATCCAGGCGTGCCGGAGAGCTTCCGGGTGCTGATCAAGGAGCTTCAGGGGTTAGCATTAGACGTACAGGTCTTGTATGACGACGAGAGCATAGGGGACGTCGAGGAAGAGGAGCACCCCGAGAAGAAGCTTGATAAAAAGGAGCCCGTGGTAAAGGAGAAGGAAGAAGCAGCAGTTGGTTTGGAGGCAAGGATCTTTGGAGATCCTGATGACGACATGGAAGATGAAATAGACCCTGAGGGGGATGATGCGTAAATGGACAAACGCGAGAGAAGGACGGTCTTTTTTGTGAGCGCATATTCGGTCCCGTGAGGAGCTACGAGTGTGCCTGCGGAAAATACAAGCGCAACGGCCCTAAGTTCAAGGGCATAGTGTGCGATCGTTGCGGCGTGGAAGTGACCGACAGCAAGGTAAGGCGCGAACGGATGGGGCATATCGAACTTGCCTGCCCCGTCGTCCATATATGGTACCTGCGCGGAATTCCCAGCAGGTTAAGTTTATTTCTGGGGACCACTTCAAAGGACTTAGAAAGGGTAGTCTACTTTGCTCCCCTCAGGCGGAGGGAGCTGCTGTATAAGGTCGTGATGGAAGGCAAAAGGCCCGACCTTGTCAAAAAAGGAGACCTAATTCCAGCATGCGAGGAGCGCATCCACAGGCATTACGATCCCAAGTTCAAAGCCGAAGAGGCCTATCGCATCACTAGCGTCGACGATTTACCCATAAAAGAAGGCGACGTCCTTTCCGCTCAACAGGTCTCCCGCTATCGCACGGAATACGGCGACGACCTCTTCAAGGTGGAGCCTGCCTACACGATAACGGAGATAGAGGAAGGCGCTCAGTTTAAGGCCGGAGATATAGTCAGCCAGAGCGATATAGAGAAACTAAAGAAGCAGGGTACAAAATTTGATTTTGAGAGGACTGCCATCAAAAATCAGGAAGCCTTCATGGTAATGGCTGCCGTTCACCTCCCCTTCTCGAAGGATGACGTGGTGTCTGCCTCGGAGCTGCAGCTTTATATGAAGAACTACCCCGGCAGGTTCAACTCTCAGCAGGAGACCATAGCCATCGAGGATCCGTCGTACATAGTCATAGAGGGCAGCAATTCTCCCTTTGAACAGTGCGACATAATTGTGGAGAGGGAACAGAGACTATGTCGTGCCTACGACAAGGACTTTATGGCCGGAATTGGGGCCGAGAGCCTGCTTGAACTGCTAAGGCGCATAGACATAGACGAACTTGCCGTCTTGCTTCGCGAGGAGATAGCCAACTCTACCGGCCAAAAGAAGCGAAAACTTATAAAGCGCCTGCAGGTCGTTGAGGATTTCAGAAAGGGAGACAGCAAACCGGAATGGATGATCTTGACCGTCCTGCCTGTCATTCCGCCTGATTTGCGGCCAATGGTCCAGCTTGACGGTGGAAGGTTTGCCACGTCCGACTTAAACGACCTCTACAGGCGTGTCATCAACAGGAACAATCGTCTGAAGAAGCTGCAGGAGCTGAACGCGCCTGAGATGATAATCAGAAACGAAAAGAGGATGCTCCAGGAAGCAGTTGACGCCCTCATAGATAACGGCAGGGTTGGCAAGGCCGTGCTTGGCGCAGGAAACCGTCCTCTTAAGAGCCTGACCGATCTGCTTAGGGGAAAGAAGGGGCGTTTCCGCCAGAACCTGCTCGGCAAACGCGTGGACTATTCGGGAAGGTCCGTCATAGTCATAGGACCGGAGCTAAAGCTTTATCAATGCGGTTTGCCTAAGGAAATGGCGCTGGAATTATTTAGGCCCTTCGTCATGCATAAATTGATCGAAAAGGGCATAGCTTCCAACGTTAAGGGGGCAAAGCGCGTAATAGAGCGTAGAAGAGACGAGGTTTGGGAGGCTCTGGAGGAGATCATAAAGGATCACCCCGTGATGCTGAACAGGGCACCGACCCTCCACCGTCTGGGTATTCAGGCCTTCGAGCCACTCCTGATGGAGGGAAAGGCCATCAGGCTGCACCCTCTGGTGTGCACAGCCTTTAATGCAGACTTCGACGGAGACCAGATGGCCGTACACGTTCCGCTGTCGCTGGAGGCTCAAGCGGAGTCAAGGGTACTGATGCTTGCGGGTCATAACTTGTTGTCGCCCGCGTACGGACGTCCTATAGTGACGCCCACTCAGGATGTCGTACTTGGCATATATTACCTAACTGCAATGGCCGATGGACGTAAGGGAGAGGGCATGTTCTTTAGGGACATAGAAGATGCGCTCATAGCACTTGACCACGGAGTCGTTCACCCCAACGCTAAGATAAAAATGCGCTGGAACGGAGAGTTTATAGAGACTTCTCCCGGCAGAGCCTTGTTCAACAGCGTTCTGCATCCCTCCCTCAGGTACATCAACAGGCAGATCGCCAAAAAGGACCTGGGGAGCTTGCTTGACATGGCCTTTGACAAGATTGAACACGAAGATCTGGTCAAGATGCTCGACGATATCAAGCTATTGGGATACAAGTGGTTTACGAAAAGCGGTATTTCCCTAAATATAGACTCAGTGGTCATTCCTCCGGAAAAGGAGGAGATAGTTAGGGAGGTCCTCGAAAAGGAGAGCGAGCTCAACGCCCAATACGGCATGGGTATTCTAACAGAGGACGAATATCTGAGGCAGACGGAGTTGCTTTGGACAGAGGCAGCCTCGAAGATCGCCGACTGCATATTGGAACATATGGACGAGTTTAATCCCTTGAGGATGATGGTCGATTCCGGGGCCCGCGGTAGCAAGAGCCAGGTCTCGCAGATGGCCGGCATCCGGGGAGTCATGGCCAACTTCAGGGAAGGCCTGAACATGTTGGAATACTTCATTTCGACTCACGGAGCCAGGAAAGGGCTTGCCGATACGTCTTTGAGGACTGCCAAGTCAGGTTATTTGACGAGGCGTCTTGTCGATGTATCGCAAGATTTGATTGTTATCGATGAAGATTGCGGTACCGATAAGGGAGTATTCATGACTCCGCTCCTCCAAGACGGTAAGGTCGTCATTTCCTTAAGCGAAAGGATTTACGGAAGGACGGCCCTGGAGGACATACGCCACCCTGCAGATGGGACGATTATCGTAAGGGCAGGAGAGATCATAGATCAGGAAAAAGCCGATGCCATAGAGGCTGCCGGCGTCGAAGGCCTATGGGTGAGAAGCCCCATGACCTGTGCCTTGCGGAACGGAGTATGCCAAAAGTGCTACGGTTTGGATCTTTCCTCGAGAAAGCCGGTGTCCATAGGCGAGGCAGTGGGCGTCGTTGCTGCCCAATCGATAGGAGAACCGGGAACGCAGCTTACGATGAGGACGTTTCATACCGGCGGTGTCAGGATAACCGGAGAGGACATCACGCAGGGTCTTCCTCGCGTCGAACAGCTTTTTGAGGTCAGAAAGCCCAAAAAGACAGCCCTTCTTTCCGAGATTGACGGCACGGTAGTCGAGATTCGCGAGATGGAAGGCAAGAGGAAGATAGTTATACAGTCTAGCGAAAACGCCGACGAGAAGGTGACGTTCAACGTACCATCCGCCCAACTGCTTCTGGTAGAAGAGGGAGATGTGGTGACAAAGGGGCAGGTCTTGACGGAAGGCTACGTTGATCCTCAGCAGTTGCTCGATGTCAAGGGCATAGAGGCCGTTCAAAGATACCTTGTCGACGGGATCCAGGAAGTCTATAAATCTCAGGGCGTTTCCATAAACAACAAGCACATCGAGGTAATTCTGCGCAAAGTCGCTCCTGTCAACAAGGTTCGTATAGCCGACGAAGGGGATACCTCTTACGTGGTAGGTGAAATAGTATGGCTGGACGAGCTGGAAAAGGAGATCGAGGAGATACGAAGGCATAATAAGCGATGCATGGACGATTCTGTCGCCTTACTCAAGGGTAAGATCCTAAAGGACGTGATAGGCAAGGGCTCGCTGGAACAGGCCATGCAATATAAGGGAGAAGTCCTGGACGAGCAGGCCATAAAGATCCTCCTTCAGCCGGGCACGATGCTTTCCGAACTCATAGTCGAAGACCAGGGAGAGCAGGTTCGCGTTATAGTCGGAGAGTCGCTCTTTAGGCGGGAGCTCGATGGCTTGGAGCTGGTTGAGCCCTACGAGGGAAGCAACGGTGTACGCATTGAGGCAGGCTTACCCTTGAGCATCAAGCAACTTGCGCTGGTAACTCAGGATTTACGCAGGCCGCTGCAGGTCATGGATACGGATAAGCTGCTTACCCTTTGCGATGTTACCTACCTGGCAGAAGATGTAGTTTGCGATGGGCAGGTTATAGCCCGCAAGGACGGTCTTTTGACAAAGGACATAGCTTTAAAGCTGAAAGAAAAATCCGTAAGGGAGATTAAGGTATGGAAGGCTCCCGAGACCATCGATTTGCCCGACGTCATCCAAGAATATCTCATCAGCAAGATTTGGGGTCGACCTTTAAGTAGGGCAATTGATTCAAATGGCAATGAGCTTGAGAATATTCCTCCCATCGTAGACGGCGGTATCGTAAGGGGGATAATTGAAGGCAAGATAACTGCCATCGAGGCCGACGGGGAGATCTATTCCAGGCAAAAGATATTACACAGCGTGATGACTGAAAGAATTTACGGCAAGGTCTTACTGGAACCTGTAATGGATCGCCTTGGAAACGTCGTCATCCCCGCAGGTGCCGAGATAAACCAGCAAGTGCTTGAGCGCCTCATAGAGCTTGAACCGACCAAGATAGCGGTGAGGCCGATACTTGCCCTTTCTCAAGTGGAGAAGCTGATACAAAGGGTGACCTTCGTTCGAAAGCTTCGTCAGGAGCCCATATGGAAGCCGGTGTTGCTCGGCATCACCAAAGCGGCTTTGGCGACGGACAGCTTCCTGTCTGCAGCATCCTTCCAGCAGACGGCCCAAGCACTCGCCTCTGCTGCTGTAAGGGGCGAAATAGATTACCTCAAGGGTCTGAAGGAAAACGTAATAATAGGTCATCTGATCCCGGCTGGTACAGGAGCCACTCCGAATAGGAACTTTGACGTGGTGGAGGTCGAAGAAGAGGTCGCTCGCGTACCTGTTCCCGCTGAACGTTCCAGGTAAATTGCGATATAATTATTTTATGGGGCCTGCCCTGCTAGCAGGCCCCATCGAAGTCTACTTGACATAAAGCGCCGGCGTTGATATCATTCCTCGGTGCTTATGTCACAAGAAGGTGGTTTGTTGTGCCCTTACAGGAGCTTATTGAAGGCGATCGCGTCGTAGGAGCCAAGAGCGTTCTTCGCAAAATACTGAGATCAGAGGTCAAAAAAGTATTTATTGCTCGCGACGCCGATAGTAAAATTGTCGAGCCCGTCTTGAATGAAGCAGAGGCTAAAAAAATACCGGTGGAATGGGTCGATAGCTCCAAGGTCTTGGGTAGGGCATGTGTCATCGAAAGACCTGCAGCTGTTGCGGGCTTGTTGAAATACAAGCAGGCAAAGGAAGCCTAAAAAATTGAAGGGGGGACTTTTGTGGCTACTATAAATCAGTTGATACGCCAAGGGCGTGAAGAGAAGAAAAAACGTTCCGGAGCTCCTGCGTTGCAGGGGAATCCTCAAAAAAGAGGAGTTTGCACAAGGGTGTATACCGTTACCCCGAAGAAGCCTAACTCCGCTTTGAGGAAGGTGGCCCGTGTGAGGTTGACGAACGGAATAGAGGTTACTGCCTATATTCCGGGGATTGGGCACAACCTGCAGGAGCACTCGGTCGTGCTGGTTCGAGGCGGACGTGTTAAGGACTTGCCCGGTGTTCGTTATCATATCATACGCGGAGCGCTCGATTGCGGTGGAGTAGAGAATCGCCGTCAGGGCAGATCCAAGTACGGCGTAAGAAAGCCCAAGTCTTAATAGAGAAGGGTAAGCGAGGAGGTTGATGTCATGCCGCGAAAGGGGCATGTGACTAAAAGGAAGGTCAGTCCGGATCCGATGTACAAGAACGAGGCAATAACGAAGTTCGTCCATTCGGTGATGTACGATGGCAAGAAGAGCATTGCCGAGCGGATCGTCTATGAAGCTCTGGAGCAAGCTGCAAAGAGGCTTAACGTGAATCCCGATGAGGTGTTCGATAAAGCCTTGGAAAACGTCAAACCCCTGATTGAGGTCAGGCCCAGGCGCGTAGGCGGAGCTACTTACCAAGTTCCCGTAGAGGTGGCCCCGGATCGTGCGCAGGCTTTGGCCATTCGATGGATCATAAATAGCGCCAGATCCCGCAAGGGCATTCCCATGACCGAGCGTTTGGCAAGGGAATTCGTGGATGCCTACAAAGGGGAAGGTGCCGCAGTCAAGAAAAGGGAAGATACGCACAAGATGGCCGAAGCCAACAGGGCATTCGCTCACTATCGTTGGTAAGGCTGCATTGCATAGGTGGTGATTTGTAAGGCATGAGTGATGGTGGAATAGATATCCGAAGCATTCGTAATATAGGCATAGCAGCTCATATAGATGCCGGTAAGACTACGACTTCGGAGCGAATATTGTTTTATACGGGAAAGATTCACAAACTAGGTGAAGTTCATGAAGGTGCTGCTACCATGGATTTCATGGAGCAGGAACGGGAACGCGGCATTACCATATCGTCGGCAGCTACAACGTGCTACTGGAAAGACCATATGATCAACCTGATTGATACACCCGGGCACGTGGATTTTACCATGGAGGTCGAACGTTCTCTGCGGGTGTTGGATGGAGCTGTGGCAGTATTCTGTGCTGTTGGAGGCGTTGAGCCCCAGTCCGAAACGGTATGGCGTCAGCTCGACAAGTACAAGGTGCCGAGGATCGCGTTTGTGAACAAGATGGACAGAGTGGGTGCCAACTTCTTCGACGTTATGTCGCAGATAAAGGAGCGCTTGGGTGCAAATCCGGTGCCCATTCAGCTTCCCATGGGTTGTGAGGAAGCCTTTAAGGGCATAATTGACCTCGTCGACATGAGGGCCATAGAATATGCAGATGAGCTTGGTACCCGAATGGAGCTTGAGGAAATTCCGCAGGCTTACGTCGATGAAGCAAAAAAATGGCGCGAGCGCCTCATAGAGTCCTTGGCCGAGGTGGATGACGAAATCATGGAAGCTTACCTTGACGGCAAGGAGGTCTCTATCGAGAAGATCAAAGAGGCGCTGCGTTTTGGTACCATAAACTTAAAGCTGGTTCCGCTACTTTGCGGGTCTGCCCTAAAAAATAAAGGCATTCAGCTGTTGCTGGACGCAGTTATCGATTACTTGCCGTCTCCGCTCGATATCCCCCCCATCAAGGGCATTAATCCCGCAAACGGAGAAGAGGTTGTGCGTCATACTGATGTGGACGGACCGCTTACGGCTTTGGCCTTTAAGATCTTAGTTGACCCTTACGTCGGTCGGGTCGTTTACACGAGGATATACTGCGGGACGCTGCATACGGGTATGTCTGTGCTCAATGCCACAACCGGACGCAAGGAACGCGTTGGCAGAATTTTGAGGGTTCATGCCAATAAGCGGGAAGATATCGATTTTGCCTTTGCGGGTACCATAGTGGCCATTCCGGGTCTTAAGAGCACCAGGACGGGCGATACGCTGTGCGATGAAAAGGAGCCCATAGTACTTGAAGGCATGAACATACCTGAGCCCGTCATCTCCTTGGCCATAGAGCCAGCGAGCAAGGCCGATCAGGTGAAGTTGTCTAAGGGGCTGGCCGCCCTTTCGGAGGAAGACCCGACGTTTAGGGTTGCCATAGATCACGAGACCGGCCAGACGATAATCTCCGGCATGGGAGAACTGCATCTGGAGATCATCGTCGACAGGCTGAGAAGGGAGTTCGGGGTCGACGTAAGGGTTGGTAAGCCTCAGGTGGCTTATCGCGAGGCCATAAATAAACCCGCCAAGGGAGAGGGCAAGTTCATACGTCAATCCGGCGGCCGTGGTCAGTACGGTCATGTCGTGCTGGAGATAGAGCCGCTTCCCGGACACTCGGGCTACGAGTTCGAGGATAAGATCGTGGGCGGTGTCATACCAAAGGAATTTATACCGGCCGTCCAAAAAGGAGTGGAGGAAGCCCTTACCAGCGGTGTCGTTGGGGGATTCCCTGTGATCGGGGTCAAGGTCTCGCTGGTTGACGGAAGCTTTCATGAAGTGGACAGCTCCGAGATGGCCTTCAAGATAGCTGCCTCCATGGCATTTAAGGAGGCCATGAGAAAGGCCAATCCCGTCTTGATGGAGCCGATCATGGAGGTTGAAGTCGTAACCCCTGAGGAGTATTTGGGGGATGTTATGGGAGACTTATCCTCGAGAAGGGGCAGAATTGAAGGCATGACCACCAGGTCCGGAGCCAAGGTCGTAAAGGCTTACGTCCCGCTTGCGGAGATGTTTGGGTATGCAAGCGCGCTTAGGAACAAGACTTCCGGTAGGGCTACGTTTACTATGAAATTCAGCCACTACGAGGAAGTACCGGCCGAAGTTGCCGAAAGGCTCATGGCGTCAGCGTCTTAGGCGCTTGCTCTTGAGATCTAAGATTTGAGCTAAATTAAATTTTTTAAGGGAGGCTGACAAGCATGGCAAAGTCTAAGTTTGAAAGGGTAAAACC
>ENA-UPSA01003003-UPSA01003003.1-bioreactor-metagenome-genome-assembly--contig:-NODE-3003-length-9727-cov-61.179487_pt1 | contig 9727 bp, 8 predicted proteins | sample MGYA00238183_ERZ773288 | MGnify/ENA primary metagenome ERZ773288 (study PRJEB29028, sample SAMN07631243) | bioreactor metagenome | isolation source: Switchgrass digestor | place: USA: Dartmouth... | reverse complement strand
TGTTTCAATCCTTGTTTTAATGGATCTTGCACTTCAACAGCCAGATTTGAAATTCTCTTTATATAATTATTATATCAGAAAAAAATGCTGATGTTAAGTTTTGTCGAAAACATTTTAAATGCTACTTTTAGCATGCATAATTTAACCATTTTTATACCCATAACACCATAAATTATGTAATTATACTTATCAAATTCCCACTTTTGCTCATTTTTCTCAATAATTTTTCAATAACACTTTCTATACTGGAGTTGTAAAACATATGTCTTACAACTCCAGTATTATTTATAAACGTAGTTTATTCAAAATCATTATTTGTCTCTTTAACAGTCCCAAAGCCTCTTGAAACTGATTTACCAATACCTAAATATTCTGGTATGTTGAAGTTAATTTTAAAATCACCTTTAAAACCAATCATTTTTACACCTTTAAAATTAACTTCACATTCATAAACATTTAACCAACATTTTAATTCATGTGTAACTGTATATCCTATACCTTTACACATAGATATAATATTACCGATTAATGTTTTTTTAAGTATTTCTTCTCTTTCAATTTGATTACTGTTGATATATTTAGTATAATTGCTTTCATTTAGTGCTAACCATGGTGTAATAAACTTATAATGTTTATAGTCATCTATTTCTCCAAAAGCAACATCCTTTTTAATTATTTCTTGGGACTCTATAGGAATTTTAAGATCATCAATGATTATCTCTTCATTATCTAATCCTATATTTACTACTAACATTGCTCCTTCGTTAATTCCCAATAAGATAGGTTTCCCATCAATAACCTTATATTGTACTTTTGGATACTTAAACAACATCTTATCTCCTAGATGATTATGAAGTAGATAATGATTATACTTATTCGCGATATAACCACGCAGTTTAACTGATTCCCGTTGTTTAAGTTTTACTCCGTTCATCATTAATAATGCATACTTAATTTCCATTTTATTTTATAATCTCCTAATTCCTGTTTTTTCATCATAGTATACTCTTGATACCAGTTTAACTCCATCCATAACAACATCATATTGTATTTTTGATAAATCATCTTTAGGAACGGATACTTTATAATTATTTAATCTAATCCAACTATTATATATATCTAAATATGAAGCATTTTTATTCTTTATAGTACTTATAGCTTCCATCACTTTCTCATCATAATCTACAATTATGTCTTCTTTATATAGTTCTGGTTCAATTAACTTAAACAACTCACGTGCATATTTAAAGTTTAATCTAGTAAGATTAGCTAATATATCATTAGATTCATCATCGCTTTTTCTCTCATTAACTAAATTAAAAAATTCATTATTAATCGCATATAACTCATTTTCATAAATACAATTTTTATTATTTAAAATCTTTTTTGTAATATCAATCAACTCATTAGGATAGATATTACTGTATTCTTTCCCATTATCTCTACATATCCTAAAAAGTTTGACAACTCCCATGTCTCTTAGAGAGTTACGATTTGCCCTTCCCGCTGTTTGATTTATCGAAGCGATAGGCGCAAAATCCCGATACACAATATCAAAATCAATATCAACACCTGCTTCGATCAATTGTGTAGACACTAATACAAATTTATTATCCTTATGTTCGCGAGTATATTTTATTAGTTGTAGTCTAACTATTGGTAATATTTCTGTTGATAAGTATATTACTTCTCGATCAAGATCTGCTAAAGAATTATATACTTCTAATGCTGATTTGATGGTATTTAAAACGATTAAAAAACTCTTATTTGGATTTTTTATAATATCTTCTTTTACAATACTACTAAACTCGCTTAACGATATACATTTGTCACTATAATTTTCTATTTTTATACGATTTAGTTCTGTAAAATATTGCTTATTGCTTGTAACTAATTCTTTACCAATCAAAAACAATGGTTTAGTAGCAGTAACAGTAATAAAATAAGTATTAAATTGCTCACCAAGAATTTTAAATGTTGCTTCTATTACTTTGTGATATTTCGGTGGTATTTCTTGTATTTCATCTAAAATGATAATAGAACCTGCTAATTTATGAAACCGATGCCCAATATCATTAATACCTGTTTTATAAATAGTATTAAACAATTGAATAAATGTGGTAGTAATGATTGTTGACTGCCAATTTTCGACACAAAAACGAGCATCATAGTTCAAATATTCTTTATTCTCTTGTGAGTTAAAGTAACTAATCTCAGTTAGATAATGTTGTTTTAACAAATAATCACTAGTTGGTTCAATATCGTTAAATTCAAGTAAATCTGTTAATACAGCATGATTTTGATCAATAATACTAGTATAGGGAAGGCAATAGATAATTGATGGTTTTATACCTTTTTCAATTAACCGTTCAGCTAAATGGAAACTAGCACCAAACACTGCTAGTGTCTTACCAGTACCAGTAGGCACATTAATCGATAAAAAATGATCTTTATCTAAATCAAGTTTACTAATATTGCTTATTACTTCATCATAAATTAAGTTTTTTATCTGAAACAACCTCGTATTTTTAACTAAGGGGTTGTTGGTTAAAAATTGGTTTCTAATTTGCTCCTTATAATTCTTAACTTGTTTCTCATTTAGATTAGTATAGTTTTGATAACTTGTCCCTCTAATTAACTGGGTTTTATCAGCGGTTAATAACAGAGACCACAAGTATTGAAGATATAGTATGCTACTTAAATCCATTCCCTTACTTTTAACTTTTCGATACAAAGAACGAGGTTCATTTAAAAAGCTTTCAGTTTTAATTTTTTGAAAGAAGTCAGTCAAATCACAATTATAAATACGTTCTACTTCATCTTTATTAATCTCAATTGATTTGGCAATTTCAACTATATCTTTTTCATCACAACTAAACATTTCTATTCCGGGTTCTAGATTACCGTGATGTTTTCTTACACACATATAACCTATTAATTTCCACTCTTCAGGAAGTAAATAATAAGCTAAATAAGCTGAAATTTCCCCATGATTTTTATATTTACTATACTCTTTTCCTCTTAAATAATCTTGAAAATAGTTACTAGCTTTACCAAAATCATGGGTCATACAGATAATACGAATCACATCATCTAGTCCTTTAATACCATGAAGTTCGTTAGTTTCTAATGCGATTTTAGTTACGTTTTCTAAATGGTCTTTTAATAATTGTCCTTCTTCAAAGGAATTATTCTTTAAATGACTCCTTAATTTAAAAGAGATAGACATAGTGATCCCCTATATGATAAATGTCAGGATTTCCTGTTGTCTTTAGTAACTGATTATTCACAGCATATCCAACATATTGATACTTTATATATTCACGATTAATATCATTTTGTACAGGTATCCGATCGATATAAACATCGACTTGATCATGCTCATCGATAAGAATGTTTTCTTTAGGTAAAACGGAATGACAAAGGTTTTCTGATATTTTTAATACATCATATGACCCCTCATATCTAATTTTAGCAACATGTTCACTGTTACCTAAATAGGGAGTAAAGCGAAAGCTATTATCTTTTAAGATATTTTCAATTTCAATTAATTTATCTTCATCCCCTGAAACAAATACGCGATATTCTACATCTCGCAAAAATTCAATCGTGGATTGAAAATTGCGAGCTTTGTTATTGCCAGTAATCGCATTTAGATTAAATGATTGCATGTCTTTGTATACTGGATTTAGAACTTGAATGCCAACCTTAAAGTCATGTGTAAAATGATATAAATCATTATAGTCAATACCTAAGATACTACCGATTAATCCTTTAACCGCTATAGGATGAATCAAAGTAAAGGTGAGAGCTGATGTAGTAGTGTAGGGACGTCTAAAACGTGCGTAGGAACCTTTTACTGTAAATACAACTCCTTTCATGATAATCCCTCATTTATACTACAAGTAATAATAGTTAAATTCACTATACTCTTGTATCATTTTCACCTTACTATGTTTATAAATATTGATAGAAGTAATAATTTCACGATGCTTTTGATAATAATCATACAATGGTGCCAAGTCAAAAGTAAAATCTTCAATACTTCTGATTTCTAAATCTTGTTTATCAGATTTAACATTAATATAATCTAGTTCTCCATCTATGTGATTCTTATTATATACAACTTCCACTAATAACCTAGGAGTTTGATTTTTGGAAGTACTCTTATAGTTACGGATACCAGCAATTAAGACATCTTTAAATTCTTCTATATCTTCTTCTGTAACTGTAATATTTTGTTTTTGAGCTACTAAATCATTATAAACCATATAAGTTTTAAACAATGCATATGGTGTATAATATTTAGACCAGATTGTCCCTTGTTGTCTACTTTCACCAGAAGAGAATACGGATGTTCCCTGCGTATATTCTACTTCAGCTTCATGAACACTACGACTCCACATGATTTGGAGTGGTCCTAAAATATTAAACTTTGGTTCTGTAACCACTGCGCCAAATAACTTAACATCTTTGTATTCTGCTTTTAACTTATTTTCTAATTCATCTTTAGTTATATTTTCTTCTTCCATTACTTTCTTCGCAACACCTTTACAATCTAAATAACCATCTTTACCTAACACAGGTCTTACGAACACTTTGTCCTCACGGTTTAACCATTCATCACGAATATAACGTTTGATTCTAACATCGCTCATCTCTAAACATCCCGTACGTTCATCTTGACGAGGACGATTATCGTTAATCATATCGCCGTTGGGATTGGACATAATTGCATCTGAAAATAGTAAAAATTCACGGGTATTAGCCATATACTATTCCTCCATCTCCTTATCTTCTTCAGATTTCTTAAAATAACTATCTATCCCCCAGAAAAATAGGTATTTAGCTTCATCATAAGGTAATTGGTTTTTACTATTAGCCATATAAGTTTTGGCTTCAGTAATCATATTCTTAAAGTAATTTGTAGTGATGTTATATTTTATAGCTTTATCCTCTAGAAGATTACAGAAGTAAATAAAGTCTTGATGATTAAATTTACGAGCAAAGAAGAACTTCTTTTCTAAAGAAGTTTTATCAGAACCTTCTGACTTGTTAGATCCTTTCATATTGTAATTTACATAATCAAATACTCTTCCAAGAATAAACCATGCCTTCTTCTCATCAGTATCAAAATATTGAGGATTATCAGCGAATAACTCATGATAATCTTTATAATCCACTTGTTTCACCCCTTTTTCTAAACATCCACAATCAACTAAAAAGTTATAAACCTTATTAATGCTTCGCATAACAAAATATTTACGATGTTCGTCAACTTTAAATCTTACTTTGTAATATGCCATCACACGTTTAAAGAACAAATTGCGATCAATCTTTTTCCCATGAAAAATTGCATCAAGAAATCTTAATTTTTCTTTAAGAGTAGTTTCAGGATTATCACCAATAACTTTTACGTTTGCGATGATATTGAAGATTTGCCAGAAAGTTAAATCATATTCCTTTAATAGTTCTGCTAATTTAGTAAATCGCGAAGGAAGAACACTAGTAATCGCATGATAAATCTTCCAACTTTTATTTGTGGGGTTTTCTGAATAAAATACAATATCCGTTAACGAATTTGTCTTCCCAATATCACTTATAACATCATTTTCATGCGTCCTTAATCGTTGTAAGAAACTAGTTACTGATCCATCATTATCGATTTGTGACGATTCATAAATATCCGCAACCGTTTCATCAAAATAATGAGGAATAAACATAACACTACAATCAAGCCAATAGGTAGACAAATGTTCTTCAATATATTTGCGAGCAAACAGTATATTAGTTAAACAATCAAAACAGACTACTATTCCCCATTTATCTTTATCGTTAATACAAGAGTATATCTGTTTGTCATTTGTATAAAAACTATATCCAAATTTTTCAAATACTTCTCCTTTTTTACCACATAAATGACATATATGTTCTCCATCAAGAAGTTTATAACCTGTTTCAAACATCCTTTTTAAAAACTTCTCTTCAAATAATTCTTTTGGAGATTTGTCGTTTATTTTAAGTAAAAGGAATGCTCTATTGTTATAGGTATTAATATATTCTTCTACTAGCTCTTTTATTTTTGCTTGTATTTTTTCATTAATTTCGCAAAAATCACACGCTTGTTTTAACTTCTTTTCATTATAATTATCTAAACGTAATCCCCCACCAAGAAAGAAGTTCCCTTTTTGATGAAATAAAGCATCTTTTACAACATCTTCATAAAAAGCCTTAACCTTTGATTCTACTTCATTATTTTTAATATTGATTTCAAATACATTATCAAAATCTTGTTTACGAACCTCATTTATCATAGTATAAATAAGGTTCATATCTCTCTCTTTTTCCTTCGCATATTGACCAATTCCGACAAAATATTCAATCATCATATCACCTCCCCTATACTCTATATACTTTAATTTTATATTTTTCTTGCACTTTTAACAATATTTTACAATAAAAAAAGTGTATTTACATAATACATATTTTTCGATAACAACAATCTTCACATCGTTTATTTGATGCTGTTTTAGGTGGAAAATAGCCAGATACTATCTGTTGATATTTGCTTAGGTCATTTAATAAAGTATCTCTTAGACGGTTCGTTATTTTTAATTCAACTAATTTATTATTACTTAAAAAATAAACTATGTATGCTTTATGAACTTTTACATTGAATGTTTCTTCAATCATTAGAGCATACATTGTCATTTGTGTCTTATAAGTGTTATAAATAAAATTATTATACTTAGCATATTTATAATCTAATGGTGATGCTGTCCCATCTTCAAAAAACAGTATTTCATCAACAACTCCTTTTAATCTATGTGTTTGACTATGTAATTCTACATTTACACGTTTATCTATTACTTTTAACCTTTTTCTTAAATAATCTACATTACTTTGTACCTTATACTCGTGAAGATTGCGACCTTTTTGAACTTTATAACGTTTTTCTTCAAATTGAGGTATTAACAAACATTTCATATAGTAAATAAACCTCTTACAAAAACAATACTCAATCATATCAGAAGGGCTAATGTAAAAATTATAATCTAGGAGTGTTTCCATCTTCAATCTCCTTACTAATGAAAAATTAAAAGAACTTCGCAATTATTTCATTCGTTACATATTTCTTATCAAAGGCTTGTCCTATAAGACCTGCCATTTGTAATTCTTTTTTTGTCATAGTAAAGACATATACAGAATCTGTATTCAAGTTGATTATATCTTTAATTTTAATTTGAATTTCATCAAAAACGTTCTCAACAATATCTCCTAGAAAAACACTTTTCTGAACTCGATGTAAACCAGCATCTTTACATACTCTTATGACTTTATTTCGCGTTTTATTACTAACTATATCATATATCACCCATGTTATCATGCATCTTCACCTGCAAAATTCTGTTGGCAATTTTATGACAATCATATTGGATAAGATTACCTAATTTAATGTTTCGCTTGTCATGACGTATGTTTCTTTCAAGTAATTTGTTATATTCCTCAATAACCACTTTTTTACCATTTTTATTAAGAGTATATTCGTTGTTATTAACTTCAAAACAATCATCTGTTATCTTATTCTTAGTAAATATTTTAAATACCATTTCATCCATTATTGCCCGATAATTCTCAATCAAATCATACACAAGGGCTTTTTTATTATAATTATCACAATGAAGGATACCAATATATGGATCTAACCCTGCAACTATGCATGCTTTTTCAACACTAGAATACAATATCCCATAACAGTAATTGAGTACACAATTAAATGGATCTAGGGATGGGTTTTTACTACGTTTTTCAAATCGATATTTTTTAGGTAATAAAGATCCTAATGTTTGAAAATAAACTCTACCTGCACTACCTTCATATCCTTGAATTGTATCTCTAACTTCATTAACTGTTTTATTATCAGGTATATTTAATATTTTATCTCTATATTCATTAAGCTGTGAAACATTATTCTTAATAAATGTTTTGCGAAAATCTCGTCGATTTTTAGCAAGGCTATTAAGTAATTTTATTTGATTATTTATTTTGTTTCCAATCCATTCTTTGATTAACACTAAACCAAAATGATGGTTTTCTAATAATAACTGTTTCTTTCTAATAGTACTGATACTACCAAGTTTGCTATGCCATACTCTTCCATAAGGAGTCCCGTTTGATTTAAGAAATATAATATCGATATTATTTTCAACTGCTAATTCAATTACGTCAGTAGTTATTAATGCATGGGTTGTAATTAATATTTTGTCTATATTCCTAACTGATATTTCTAATTCTTCATTATCATTTTTTAATAATATACATTCTCCACGTTTACGTATATATGAACCTGGTTCATTAATCACTATTTGCATAAAAACACCCCTTTTAATTATTAATATCAATATTTTCTATAACAAATATGATATGCAATTATGATTTTTAAAAATAATAAAAAGCATACTTAGTAGATTCTTGTATGCTTTTAACGATTAAGATCAAATATTATAAATTAACATATTATTTTACAAAATAATAATATTTTTTGTAATCTTAATTAAAAAGGTCATAAGCAAAACATTCAAATAGTTAATTCTGTAGTATAGTCAATAATAATTATCACTTTTTTATATAACAAAAAACTTTTTTATATGACCATAAATTATTAGTTAATTTACTGAATCTTGCTTTTCAACGATGATCCAGATTTAACAGATGATTTAACTTATGCATGTTTCAATCCTTGTTTTAATGGATCATGCACTTCAACTTTTCATTCTATGACCTTAAGCCTGAATATCACGACTTTTTGTTTCAATCCTTGTTTTAATGGATCATGCACTTTAACTATTATTTAATAATTTATTACAATGAAGCAGAGAAGTTTCAATCCTTGTTTTAATGGAAGATGCACTTTAACCGAGAGAAATTGCAGAAATGGAATGTACCACTTTTGTTTCAATCCTTGTTTTAATGGAAGATGCACTTTAACCCAAAATCTTTCTGAAAACTTTATTAGAGAATTTCAAGAGTTTCAATCCTTGTTTTAATGGAAGATGCACTTTAACCAAATCGCTGCATGGGCACTATATATCGCATCAGAGTTTCAATCCTTGTTTTAATGGAAGATGCACTTTAACGCATAAGAAGGAGAAAAGAAGGAGAGATGAAAATGATGTTTCAATCCTTGTTTTAATGGAAGATGCACTTTAACGCTATTCGCGTCTGGATGACCCAGTCGCTGTAAAGTTTCAATCCTTGTTTTAATGGAAGATGCACTTTAACTAGTCTTGATTTCTACAAAAAACAAAACAGATTGGTAGTTTCAATCCTTGTTTTAATGGAAGATGCACTTTAACAGAAACCTTTTTTTAGGTGTAACATCTAAGCAATTGTTTCAATCCTTGTTTTAATGGAAGATGCACTTTAACCAGTTTTTAGAGTTACAGCTAGATATGGAGAGTAGTTTCAATCCTTGTTTTAATGGAAGATGCACTTTAACCAAATGATGACACGATAGAAATAGCAAGAAAATATTAGTTTCAATCCTTGTTTTAATGGAAGATGCACTTTAACTGAATATATTTTTAGATACAGATGCCAAAGGATTGTTTCAATCCTTGTTTTAATGGAAGATGCACTTTAACAGCCAGATTTCGAATTCTCTTTATATAGTTATTATATCAGAAAAAAATGCTGATGTTAAGTTTTGTCGAAAATATTTTTAATG
>ENA-UPSA01002993-UPSA01002993.1-bioreactor-metagenome-genome-assembly--contig:-NODE-2993-length-9753-cov-29.095999_pt1 | contig 9753 bp, 9 predicted proteins | sample MGYA00238183_ERZ773288 | MGnify/ENA primary metagenome ERZ773288 (study PRJEB29028, sample SAMN07631243) | bioreactor metagenome | isolation source: Switchgrass digestor | place: USA: Dartmouth... | reverse complement strand
ACCTGTACACCCAGCGCTCAGCTTGAACAGCAATTCCCTGACATAAAGTCTGAATATGCTGCAGAGGGTACATTCGCCCATGCCCTGGCTGAGTTGCGACTCAGCAGGGCTGTTGCCAACACCATCAAGCCCAGTGCTTATAAAAAGAAATTGGGTGAGATGAAAAAGGATCCATTCTACTCCACAAGTATGGAAGAGCATATAGAACAATATGTGGCTTTTGTCGGAGAAAAATTCATGGAAGCAAAAAAGAACTGTCCGGATACCTTGGTCCTCCTGGAACAAAGACTGGATTTTTCAGAGTGGGTGCCTGAAGGTTTTGGTACGGGTGATGTCATCATCATATCAGATGGTGTGCTCGAGATTATCGATCTCAAATATGGTCAGGGAGTGCCGGTATCAGCAAAGGGTAATACACAGATGCGGCTATATGCCCTGGGAGCAATCAGTCAATATGGACTGCTCTATGACTTTGACTGTATTCGTATGACAATCGTACAGCCTAGGCTTGACAGTATAACGTCAGAGGATATGTCAGTAAATGCACTGCTTGAATGGGGAAATGAGGTTGTAAAACCAGCAGCAAAAAAAGCAATGGCCGGAGAAGGTGAATTCGTACCAGGAGATCACTGTCAATTTTGTAGAGCTAAAGCTATATGTAAAGCAAGAGCAAACGCTAATCTCGAAATGGCAAGATACGAATTTCAGGATCCGCCTCTACTCTCCATTGATGAGATCGCAGAAATACTTTTCAAAGCTGAAGAGCTCCAAAAATGGGCAAAGGATGTACATGATTATGCGCTCGACCAAGCAGTTAATCACGGTATTAAATTCCCTGGTTGGAAGCTTGTTGAAGGCCGCAGCAATAGAAAATACACTGATGTGGATGCCGTAGCTGAAAGGCTTAAAGCTAAAGGCTATGCAGATGATGTAATCTATATGCCAAGAGAAATTTGGGGCATCACTGAAATGGAAAAACGCTTAGGCAAAAAGTTATTTGAAGAGTATCTTAATGACCTTGTTATTAAACCGGCGGGTAAACCAACGCTGGTACCTGAAACCGATAAAAGACCTGAAATTTCATCTGTTGCATCAGCAGTTGCTGATTTCTCAGATTTATTAAATTAAAAATTTGAAAGGAGTTTTGATAAATATGCCAATAACAAACAAAGATACTAAGGTTGTAACAGGAAAGGTAAGATTAAGCTATTGCAATCTCTTTCAGCCCAGGGCTGTAGAAGATGGACAGGAACCAAAATACTTTTGTACAATTTTAATTCCAAAATCAGATAAAGTGACACTTCAAAAAATCAAAAACGCTATTGATGCTGCAAAGCAAGCAGGTATTTCATCCGTTTTCGGGGGGAAATTACCTCCGAACCTAAAGACTCCAATTCACGATGGTGACGGTGAGAAGCCGAATGGCGGAGAATACGGGGAAGAGTGTAAAGGCCATTATGTCATAAACGCTTCCAGCAAGCAGAAACCTGGCATTGTAGACAAGAATCTGAATGAAATCCTTGACAGCACTGAGGTATACTCCGGATGCTATGCCAGAGTAAGTATCAATTTCTATGCATTCAATAAGTCAGGAAATAAAGGCATAGCTTGCGGACTTAATAATGTTCAGAAAATTGCCGATGGTGACTATCTCGGTGGAAGGTCCAGACCAGAGGATGATTTTGAGCCCATATATGATGACGATGACAATCTTTCTGGATTATTAGACTAGAAAGCTAAGAGGACTCGTAAGAGTCCTCCATCATTCTAAAAAAACGTCATGCTACATTGAAAATTATTCAGTGAGGCAATAGTAAAATGAGTATTTTATCAATAGATATTGAAACTTATAGTAGTTATGACCTTACAAAGGTCGGAGTCTATAAATATGTCGAAGCACCAGATTTTGAAATTCTCCTTTTTGGGTATGCCTATGATGACGAGCCGGTACAAGTAATTGATTTAGCAAACTTTGAACCCATGCCAGATCAACTCATGCACGATCTTACAGACCCAGCAGTTATTAAAACAGCATATAATGCAAATTTTGAAAGAATATGCATATCTAAATATTTTGGCATACCAACAGAGCCGGAACAATGGCGTTGTACAATGGTACACGCTTTAACATTGGGGCAGCCTAGCAGCTTGGAAGATGCCGCAAAAGTATTAGGGTTAAAAGCACAAAAAGACACAGCAGGTAAAAATCTTATCAGATATTTCTCAGTACCATGCAAACCGACAAAGTCAAACGGCAGTAGGACGAGAAACCTACCACAGCATGCACCTGAAAAATGGCAACAATTTATTGACTATAACAGACAGGACGTAGAAGTTGAAAGAGAAATGAGAAAGAAATTAGACAAGTACCCAGTTCCGGAGCATGAGTGGCGATTATGGTTTCTTGACCAGCACATTAATGATGAAGGTGTAAGATTAGATCCGGTCCTTGTTAAGCAGGCAATAGCCTGCGATACTCAGCATTCGGCACGATTAGAGAAAGAAGCAAAGGAACTGACAGGCCTTGAAAACCCAAACAGTGTTAAACAGCTCACAGAATGGCTGGAAAACAGAGGATTATCAGTAGAAAATGGCCTAGGAAAAGACTATATGCCGGAATTAATTGAAAATGCACCAGATGGCATTACAAAAAGAGTGTTAGAGCTCCGACAAGAAATGGCTAAGACTAGCATAGACAAGTACAATGCAATGGAAAGGTGTATGTGCAGAGATGAGAGAGCACGAGGACTTCTCCAATTTTGTGGAGCTAATCGAACATGGAGATGGGCAGGAAGATTAATTCAGGTTCAAAACCTTCCGCAGAATAAAATTCCTGACCTAGAATTGGCACGTCAGCTTCTCAGAGACGGAGAATTCGAGATGCTGGAAATACTTTTCGATAGTCCATCTTTTGTACTTTCTCAACTAATCAGAACAGCGTTTATACCTTCGCCTGGCTGCCGCTTTATTGTAGCTGACTTCTCAGCTATCGAAGCCAGGATAATCGCCTGGTTAGCAGATGAGAAATGGGTACTTGATGTATTCCGTGATCATGGAAAGATCTATGAAGCTACAGCGGCCCAGATGTTTAAAGTGCCAATTGAAACAATCGTTAAAGGCGGTGAAAATTATCACCTGAGAGCCAAGGGAAAGGTTGCTACTCTATCATGCGGCTATCAAGGTGGCCCTGATGCATTAATTCGAATGGGAGCACTTAAAAATGGATTAACTGAAGAGGAACTGCCAGACATCGTAAAGAACTGGCGAGCATCAAATCCTCATATAGTTAAGTTATGGTATAACGCAGAGAAAGCAGCTATAACAGCAGTGAAAGAACGAAGGACCGTAAAATTAGCTCATGATGTGCAGTACCGGTATGAAAAAAACTTTCTTTTTGCTGATCTGCCTTCCGGTAGAAGCCTTGCATATGTTCGACCGGAAATAAGACGAGATAAGAATTTTGATAAAGACGGACTCACTTATGAAGGTGTAGACCAAATAAAAAAGAGTTGGTGCCGGCAAAAGACATATGGCGGAAAGCTGGTAGAAAATCTTGTTCAGGCAATAGCCCGTGATTGCTTGGCAGTAAGTATGATGAGGTTGGCAGAAGCAGGATACAAAATTCGATTGCATATTCATGACGAAGTCGTCTTAGATGTACCGAAAGAACAGGATGCATTAAAAGATATCATTGATATCATGGGCCAGCCAATAGATTGGGCACCGGGATTGCCACTGAGGGCTGATGCATTTGAGACGGAATTTTACAAGAAGGATTGATAATAAATAATTGGATTTATAGTATCGCTTGCTATGAGTTGTGGACATATAAAGTGACATGGAACATTGATTTAACGAAGAAAGGAAATTGATTATGTATAAAGTGAGTTGCAGATTTAACTTTGCAAATGGAGATATATCATCAGACGTAACAAAATGTGATTTGCCACAAGAAGCAATAGCCTTGATTAATAAAATGATCGGTATTTTTGGACCGATAAATGAAAGAAATGTAAATCGAATAATGGACATGCAACCTGGCGATAAGGTTAAGTTCAGAATAGCCAAATTAGTGTCGGTATCTGTTAAATGCAAATAAATGTATCGATGCTGAAGAAGTAAGGAGAGGCTAAAATATGCTTGAAATATCGTTTGGTAAAGGCCGATTTGATACAAATTGGAAAGTTGAATATCTGGAATGGGAAGAATTCCTGGAACGACTTAAAAAAGTTCGCAGGACTAATGAAACTATGGCCGAATATGATGCCATGGCGAAAGAAAACAAAGAACGAATCAAAAATGGCCCGGCTTTTGTTGGAGGTTTTATCAAGGGCGGCCGGCGAAAAAAAGAGAATGTCGAAAATCGTTGGCTAATTACTCTGGATGCTGATAATGCAGATGAGAATTTCCTCTTCACTGTGGACCTGATCCTGGGAGGATATGCTTATGCTGTATACTCTACCCACAGCAGCAGACCATATAAACTCAAATATCGCTTGATCTGCCCCGTTGACCGGGCTATGTCACCAGATGAATATGGAGCAGTTTCAAGGAAAATAGCTGATAAAATTGGCATGGCTTATTTTGATAAAACAACCTTTGATATTCATCGTCTCATGTATTTACCTTCCTGTTCGAGAGATGCAAAGCCTGAACTAATTATTAGTGATGGAGAACCACTTAAAGTAGATGAGATTTTAGCTGAGTATATTGACTGGAAAGATCCATCAACATGGCCGAGACATCCTGAAGGTGAAAAGCAAGTCAACACCGAAATCAAAAAACTTGGAGATCCCGGAGAAAAGCCTGGAATCATTGGAGTATTTTGTAGGGTTTATGGCATGCATGAGGGAATTGAAACATTTCTTTCAGATGTATACGCTCCGACAAAGTATCTCGATCGTTGGACGTATATACTTGGAACATCTTTCGGAGGACTGCGGGTATATGATGATGCCTGGGCATATAGTGAGCACCAAAGTGATCCAGCTAATGACGGTCACTGCCATAATATTTTTGACTTAATTCGGATTCATAAATTCGGGCACCTGGATGCGGATGTAAAGGAACATACACCGACCAATAAATACCCGAGTTATAAGGCCATGCTTGAATTTGCAGCGAATGATCCGGCAGTCAAAAAGGAACTTTTATCAGATGCAAAAAATGATTTTAACGAAACTTTCATTGATGATTCAGAAGATCCTGACGCATGGAAAACACTCTTGGATGTAAACCCCAAAACAGGCATGCCATATCCCACAGCCAAGAATGCGGAAATCATCCTCAGGAACGGCCCATTTAAAGGCATACTGGCTTACGATGCTTTCGGCAACACGGAAGTAATAAAAGGGCCTCTGCCATGGCGTGATAGAGAACGGCCGAATCAGGAATACGAACCATGGTTAGGAGCTGATGATAAACGTCTGCTTCATTACTTCGGGAAAAACTATGATTTCAAGTCAGCTGCTGTCATCCAGAATGCTTTTACTGAAGTAGTGCATTCGAATACTTTCCATCCTATCAAGGAATATCTTGAGTCTTTCACATGGGATGGCATCGACAGGGTAGACAGGTTGTTTGTTACTTACCTGGGAGCTGAAGATACCCATTACACAAGATCAGTTACCAGGAAGATGTTTGTGGCTGCAGTAAAACGACTATACGAGCCAGGATGTAAGTTTGACTATATGCTGGTTCTAGTAGGTCCGCAAGGCGCCGGAAAAAGCAGCTTACTTGCAAAGTTGGGCCGGAAATGGTTTTCTGATTCTCTTAGGACGTTTGAGAACAAGGAAGCCGGAGAGCATTTACAGAGTGCCTGGATATTTGAGTTAGGAGAGTTATCAGTAATGAAAAAAGCTGAACTCGAAGAGGTCAAAGCTTTTCTTTCCAAAACTGCAGACCGGTATCGTGTGGCATACGACCGCCAGGTATCAGAGTTTCCACGAAAGTGCGTATTCTTTGGAACAACGAACAATAACAACTTTTTACGTGATACTACAGGGAACCGACGATTTTGGCCTGTTGTTGTTAATCCGGAAAAACGAGAGTTAAGTCATTGGGAGCATCTCACTGATGAAGTGGTAGGGCAAATATGGGCGGAGGCATTAGAGTTATATAGGCGGGGGGAACCGCTGGAACTTGACAAGGAAGCTGCTGCAGAAGCAGAATGCATACAAGGCTTACACATGGAGGAGGATCCAAGGGAAGGACTGGTTCAAAAGTATTTAGAAACACCGCTGCCTGAGAATTGGGATGAAATGGACCTATGGGCAAGAAGACGATATCTTGAAGAGCCTACAGGCAACATACCACGTACAAGGGTATGCGCTGCAGAGATATGGGCTGAAGCTTTGGGGCAAGATCCTGCAAAGTTTGGTGTGTGGGAGGCAAGACCTATTTATGATATCCTGCGGAAGTTTCCGGAATGGAAAGAGCGTAAGGGAAGATTAAAATTTAAGATATACGGAAAACAAACAGCTTATTTTAGGGCGGGACAGTAAAACGGGACAGTACCCAGACAGTAAAAAATTTACTGCCCCCAAAATGAGAACTTTGAGGACAGTAAAAGACAGTAAGGGACAGTAAAAATATTTTTATTGTCCCGCCATAAATGCCTAATAATAAAAAGCTTAGAACCTATTAGGACAGTAAGGACAGTAAATTATCTATATTGAGATAAAAAAGTTATTTAAGTAGGGATGAGAATAAAGAAGATAACTTAAATCAATTTTAGCGCATATACGCGCGCGCGTGTGTCCTTACTGTACACTGCTTAAAATCGGAGGACAGTATGAGGGAATCGCAAATAGAAAAGAAACTAAAGATCAAAATTGAATCCATTGGTGGCAGATGCCTAAAGTTTGTTTCCCCCGGCATGTCCGGAGTACCGGACCGCATCTGCCTTTTCCCTGGTGGCAGGGTGGTGTTTGTCGAAACCAAGGCGCCGGGTGGAAAATTGAAGCCACTGCAACGAAAACGACATCAGGAGTTGAAAGAACTGGGGTTTACAGTTCTAGTGATAGATTCGGAGGAAAAGGTAAATAGGATAGGGCAGGAGGTACAAAGATGGGGAAAATAGCTGTCAAATGCGCTTATTGCGGAAAAGAGATATATAGATATCCGAGTCAATTAAAGGCGTTTCCACGTAGTTATTGTAGTCAAGATTGTAAAGCTAAGTATTTATCAAAGAAGTATAATCCTAACGGATATATTAAACATCCACACTTATCAGAGTATAACATTAGAGTTAACTCAACAAGAATGACAAAAGAGGTTAAAGCAAAACTTAGAAAAGCACGTCTTAATACTGGTGAAGGTAAAGCATATATGAAGGTTTATGGAAAACATGAACACCGAATAATAGCAGAGAAGATGCTTGGACGGAAGTTATTACCCGGAGAAGTAGTGCATCATATTGACGGAAACAAGAGAAATAATTCGCCAGATAATCTCAAGGTTTTCAGTTCACAGAAAGAACATGCGGCATTCCACCAGAGAGAGTTAAAGTTTTTCTATGAAGGCATTGACGCTTTAAAAAAGGAGGTGATGCCGAAATGAAGTTCATCCCACACAAGTATCAAGAATATGCGATACAAAGAATTTTAGAAACACCCGCTATAGGTTTGTTTTTGGAGATGGGCTTAGGTTAGCAAAACTGTTATAACATTAACAGCACTTGATATCTTGTTATACGACATGTTTGATGCTGTAAAAGTATTGATAATCGCACCTTTAAGAGTAGCAGAGAACACCTGGAGCCGGGAAAGTCAAAAATGGGATCATCTAAAACATTTAAAAATATCAAAAATCCTTGGTAGCAGGAAGCAAAGAGAGCAGGCATTAAGAGCAGAAGCTGATTTATACATCATTAACCGTGAAAATGTTGAATGGCTGGTGAGCTATTACGGAAATAATTGGCCGTTTGACACAGTTGTAATAGATGAGCTATCAAGCTTTAAATCATCATCTGCCAAACGGTTCAGGGCCCTTCGAAGAGTAAGGCCGACGATAAACAGAATTATAGGTCTGACCGGAACACCGACACCTAACAGTTTGATGGACCTCTGGAGTCAGATTTATTTGCTGGATCAGGGCGAAAGGCTTGGCAAGACTATAACAGGATTTCGGGAAAGATATTTTATTCCTGGGGCACGTAGCGGTCATATTATTTATGACTGGAAGGCAAAAAAAGAATCAGAAACTGCGATATTTGAAAAAATCTCTGATATATGTGTAAGTATGAAAGCCGAAGACTGGATAGAGATGCCTGAGCGAATTGATAATATTGTACCGGTGATATTGAGTCCTGATACAAAGGCCAAATACAACAAACTTGAAAGAGATTTATTGCTACCTATGGTAGACGCGGATATTGTAGCGAATACAGCAGCGGTATTGTCAAACAAACTTCTACAGCTTGCTAATGGCGCTGCGTATGATGAAAATAAAGGAGTTCAGGAAATACATAATGCAAAGCTTGATGCTTTGGAAGATATTCTGGAAGCTGCAAACGGCCATCCGGTATTAGTGTTTTATAACTTCAGGCATGATCTTGAAAGAATTCAGCGGCGTTTTCCGCAGTGCCGAATTTTAAGAAAAGGTGTTGATGGAAATAAAGATATAGCAGATTGGAATGACGGAAAAATTGAACTGCTTGCAGTGCATCCCGCATCGGCCGGCCATGGATTAAATCTACAGGATGGCGGTAATGTGATTGTATGGTTTGGATTAACCTGGAGCCTGGAGTTATACCAGCAGGCTAATGCAAGATTATATAGACAAGGGCAACAACATAGTGTGATAGTCCATCATCTGGTAGCTGAAGATACCATAGATGAGGACGTTATGGAGGCATTACAAACTAAGGCCGCAGGACAAGAGGCATTGATGGCAGCGGTTAAAGCAAGAATTGAGAAGGTGAGGGGTTGAAATGGACAAAAGAGAATTATCGCAGTTAAAACATCTAATCAAGGAAATTGAGTACTTGAAAAAGCAGCTTGATGCTGCTGAGTATCAAGTAGAAACGAGTATGGCATCTGATGTTGTGTCCGGTTCATCTTCCGATTGGCCGTATATAAAGCATACTATCAAAATCTCAGGTGTAGATATAAAGGATTACGAGCAAAAAGTTAAAAGATTAAGAAATCAGCTTAAGCGCCGAATTGATGAGCTAATGGATAAAGCAGCCGAGATGCAGGAGTATATAGCATCTATAGAGGATAGTGAAACAAGATTAATTTTACAGTGTCGATTTATTAATGGTTTAACATGGGAGCAGATAGAAGCTGAAACAGGCATACCAATGACTACAGCGAAAAGAAAATATAGAAAATGGAGAGATTTTTAAAAGTGGCCTTGTTTGGCCCGATTTATCTATGATATTATTAAGGTGAAAAATTATAGATATATTGTAAGCCGTCTGGCGATTTAAGTAAACCGGGCGGTTTTTGTTTTGCACTTAAACTTTTTATATAAGCTCCGGCGCATAGCCGGGGTTTTATTATGCCCTTAGGAGGTGTAAGTATGGATTTAGTACATCTCAATAAAGGCAGCTTTAGAGTGATAGATAAATATACAGTCGAGCATAAAGGACACAAGTATACAGTAGTCCGGGTAGAACCTGCAACTGGGGATGTGATTGTCTATGGATGGTGACTGATATGGAGGAAGTAAAGTTTGTTAAATTGATAACATGCAAAGAATGTGCTATACAATTTAAAAATGCAAGTAGGAAGCAAAAAGAAAGGCTGA
>ENA-UPSA01002981-UPSA01002981.1-bioreactor-metagenome-genome-assembly--contig:-NODE-2981-length-9836-cov-5.803803_pt1 | contig 9836 bp, 9 predicted proteins | sample MGYA00238183_ERZ773288 | MGnify/ENA primary metagenome ERZ773288 (study PRJEB29028, sample SAMN07631243) | bioreactor metagenome | isolation source: Switchgrass digestor | place: USA: Dartmouth College... | reverse complement strand
AGGAAAAGTTTGATGATGATATGATTTATGACATTTTGGCTTCAATGGTGTTTTCGTTGGGAATCGGGTATGTATATCAAAAAACGGGACTGATTATTATATCAATGATTGCTCATTTTTGTGAACGTGTTTTAAGCTGCGTTATTTTTAGCAAAAAAGCATAATACCGGTTTATAATACCGAGAAATTAATACGGAGGTAGCTTAACCAGACGGTTCTGCATAAAATCCCGGGTATATGTAGATTTTATAATTTTTAGGCGAAGAATAATTAAATGGGAACTATTTTCACTACTGTACAAGATACTATTGAATAAATATAATTATTTACAAATATACTTGTCCATAACAGTTTTTATATCCGTGTGTTAAAATCAGATGCTGATCTTGGAAGGAATATGGAAGTGGATGTAAGTATAGTTGAAATTAAGGATTCAAATAAGAAGTCTCAATTTGCCGAGGAGATCCTCAGGCGTTTGCCGGAATGGTTTGGTATTGAAAAGGCTTTGATTGAATATGTAAATTGCGTGGCATCTTTGCCGTTTTGGATCGCATTGAGCCGCGACGGCAGGTGTATTGGTTTTATCTCGGTAAAAATTCATTATGGCCACACAGGAGATATTTATGCTTTGGGAGTATTGCCCGAATATCACAGGAGAGGCATAGGAAGATTATTAGTGGCTAAAGCGAAAGAATATTTGAAAAATAATAATTGTAAGTACATAATTGTGAAAACTTTAAGCGAAATGGCGGAGTATGAACCATACGAAAGAACAAGGAAATTTTACAGAAGTGTTGGTTTCGAAGAATTAATAACATTAACTGAAATGTGGGATTCCGAAAACCCTTGCTTAATTATGATTAAAAAATTATAAGTTCATGCATGCATCAGTTGTATCAGCCTGCACACGCTGAGTAATGACGGCCTATGCAGAACTTTTAGCTGTTAGGAAGCTTAAATATCATAAACTTGCTGTAAAAGCATAGAGTGCATAAAATCAATAAGCTATTGAAAGCGCTTTAATCCCTTTTGTGGAAATATCATTAGTTTCATAAAGCAGGCTCATAACTGTTGAGATTGCTGAAGCCTGATTAGCCAAAAAAACGCATACTGATTTCACTTTGAGGGGAAAGAAAAATATGAGGAAATCCAATGTAGTTCTTGCTGTTTGCAGAAGCTATGATGAAGAAAAGGTATATGAATCTGTCAGGGATGCGGTCGCTGCTCTTGGCGGCATCGGGCATTTTGTAAGTCCCGAGGAGAATATCCTCGTTAAGCCGAACCTTCTTTATCCGTCAAAAACAGAAAAGTGCATAACAACCAACCCAGCTGTTATAAAAGCAGTACTCCGCCTTCTCAGTGAAGCAGGTTACGCCCGTGTGAAGGTTGGCGATTCTCCTGCCACCGGAAGCTGCAGGCAGGCCATGAATCAGCTCGGTTTATCGGAAGAGCAGCTTTATGGTGCCAAAATTGCCGACATGTCTCGTGAAGTCTTTGTCAGGTACCCGGAGGGAAAGGCGGCGAAAAGCTTCTGGTTCTGCGAGGAGGTTCTTCAGGCAGATGCCATTATCGGAGTATGCAAGATGAAAACCCACGCCTTTCTGAAAATAACGGGCGCAGTCAAAAATATGTATGGTTTGATCTGTGGTACAAGAAAAGCGCAAGGGCATGTAAGATATCCTAACGCGGCAAAATTCTCAGAAATGCTGGTTGACATACATAATCTGGTGAAACCGCGCCTTCATGTAATGGATGCGGTTGTCGCCATGGAAGGTAACGGCCCGGGCTCCGGAACGCCTACGGAAATGGGGCTGATTATTATTTCAGCGGATCCGGTGGCAATTGATACAGTCTTTGCCAGACTTGTGGATTTGGATCCTGTTCTTGTTCCCACGAATACTCAGGGAATGGTTGCAGGAATTGGAACATGCAGAGAGAACGAAATTGCGCTGATGCTTCTTGATAACGGGATTCTTACAGATATAAGCTTTGACGAAATGTTTTCACGCTTCGGGAAGAAGGATTTCGACGTGTCCCGTGAAAAGGACCGACTTAGCGTTCTCAGCCTGCTGTCTAAGGTTACAGGCAGATTTACAAGAAGGCCGTATATTGATGCGGGTAAGTGTGTGAAATGCGGCATATGCGTGAATCACTGCCCTGTGAAAGGCCGTGCTGTCACTTTTAAAAAAGGAAAAAATAATATTCCCGTCTACGACTACAGAAAATGCATCCGTTGTTTCTGCTGCCAGGAGATCTGTCCGCAACATGCCATTATAGTAAAATAATATCAGCACATGATTACAACACTGCGAGGTTTCTTTATTTTACAACACAGGTAGCCTAACTGATGTGCTCGCAGTTTATATATTGATATATTCCCGTAAATGGCGATTTTTAAAATGACCGATGAATCCGTTGGCATTTCCCGAGGATTATCGGAGCTGATGCTCAGTGGGACAAATATCTGCAAAATAGTGATTTGACATACAGAAAAGTGTATTGTGCGGACGTAACACATAGAAAGATATGTAGAGAATGGAGGAATAAGGGTCCACAGTAAAAATAGGAATTATTCGGAAATGCTGCTTTACAAAATATTCCTTTTATACTAAAATAAATTATAAAGTAATAAGTATTAAGTAAGCACTATGGGAGCTGGTAAAACCGGCTGAGAGTGGACCTTTTAGGTCTTTACCCTTGACCTGATCTGGGTAATGCCGGCGTTGGAAAGTGCAACTCTCAGCACAATCCCATTACCTGGATTGTGCATTTTCTTTTTCCATGTGCTTGATTTCCCAGTGCTTGGTAAAGAGGAATTGGTATGTCTACCCGAAAACTCACTTTATCAGCATTACTTATTGCCTTAGGTACACTGTTAGCCCATGTTATTTATATTCCGGTAGGTGTATCCAAGTGTTTTCCCATACAGCATACCATTAATGTTTTGTCAGGTGTGCTCCTGGGACCTGGTTATGCTTTGGCAAATGCCTTTATCATCTCACTATTAAGAAATATTCTGGGGACCGGATCCCTGCTGGCTTTTCCCGGCAGTATTTTCGGAGCTTTTTTAGCAGGACTTCTGTTTCGTAAAAGTAAAAAATATTATTTAGCTGTATTGGGGGAAGTTTTTGGAACAGGTATTTTAGGGGGTATTGCCTGTTACCCCATCGCTAAGTTTGTTTTAGGGCAGGAAGTGGCAGTATTTTTCTTTGTCCTGCCATTTTTGGTGAGTACTGCTGGTGGGAGCATTATTGGTTATTCTCTTTTAAAAATAATCGATAGAATACCTTTATTAAAAAAACTAATTGCCAAATAAGTTGTTTTATGCTCGTGTTGATGTTCTCTGTCAGGCTTCTGCAAAGGGCTGGAACAGGTGCTCGAAGAGATATGTTCAGATATAACTGAGCGCAGATAATAAAGGAGATGAAAGTTATTATGAATAAAGAATGGTCGGAAATGAACAAGATCATGCAGAAACAACTGACCAGGACATCATTCACTGATGGAATAAATACACTTTTACAGCTTCGGGAAATATTGATGCAAGAGGTCATGTCCTGGAAAGATGAGCTGGACGAAAAAGATTATTGCGCTATTCCATTCATAAATGCAAACGGTTATCACAGTAAAACTATTGCGTATTCAATATGGCACATTTCAAGAATTGAGGATATTGTTGTACATACGTTGATTAAAAATAACCGACAAGTTTTCTTTGAAGGAAATTATCAGAAGAGAATGAATTCACCTATTATTACAACAGGAAATGAGCTTGTAAAAGAACAGATTTCCGAGTTTTCAAAGTGTCTGAATCTGGATGTCCTGTATGAGTATATTACAGCTGTTAAAACCTCCACCGACGAATGGTTAAGATCAATTGACTACACTGAGCTTAAAAGAAAGTTCGGTGATGAGGACAAACGCAGAATCCGTGAACTGAATGTTGTGAGCTCAGATGAAAAAGCGGTATGGTTGATAGATTACTGGTGCAATAAGGATGTTAAAGGACTTATACAAATGCCTTTGTCACGACACTGGATTATGCACGTTGAGGCAGGCATTCGTATTAAGAATAAGATAAAGAATAAGATTAAGTGAATACCGATTGGGAGAGATATAACGTAGAAGCATACCATTGGGAGTGTAAGTGTGAATAATTTTGATTATTGGAATCAAACCTTGTACAAATGATAATAAGCTGTGATTATGTAGAAATATATCAAATTAATTAATTTGGTATTACTTTTCATACTGATATGGAACATAAGGTAAAATCGCCCATGTAACATCATCGGCAGAAATATTTTTGTGCTCCAATTGTCTGTATCCAACGGTTGCTTGTGCACAGGGATAATCTACACAATCAAAGCAAGAATTAAGCTGTTTTGTATGTAAACATTTTAACGGCTCACATAACCCATGTCCATCCTGATAGCAGTGGCAATTGGTTGTATCACAGCCAGTGCAACGCATATCCCAAGCGGATTTACCATATACCGCATTAAGATGCGGGATTAGCATTTCTCTAAATTCTTCGGTTATACCAGTGTAATGCACGCATAAATCACATCGATGCCCACATTTGCCATAAACGGCGTTTTCTTTTGAAAACGGCTTGCGATTCGGCTTTTTCTTAATAAGTATCAGCTTCTTCACAGCTTCCAGAGTTTTTAAATCGTAAACGCTAATAAAGAGCCATTTACCATCGTGGAAGGTATGTGCACGGTCGTAAAGCTGTTGTATCTCAAGCGGAAACTCATGCCTTATTGCTTCAAACTTTTCTCTTTCTGCCTTACCGAGAACAATTTGAAAATCGTAATGGTCATCGTACAGAAATATTGCCACAACGGTTTTCTTTCCTTGCCGAAATCTTACACATGGGATACCATAATTCATTCCTGAAATCTCGTCAAGCCGATATTTGCCACGCATGAATTTTACAGTTTCTAATCTTACTTTGTCGAACTCTTTCATTATTCTCGCCTCAACTAAATGTGATGAATTTATGCTATCGCCATTGCTGCAACATAAATCAGGTACTGATCTGTCCTTGTTAGCGCCATATAATGACTATACTTAATGGAAACCATACAGTTTTGATGTCTTCTACTTGAAAAGCCCATGCACTACAATCAATATCTATTACAGGAAAATAATAACATTTAAATATATAAAAGTCAATGTGATCATAAAAGCTTTTTGGATTTTGTATTTTTGTGACAGACCATTGATGTGGCGTGGGTCAATTTTTACCGGCGCTATGAGTCAATTATATCCCGGCGGTAACACAAAGTGGAGCTGAAGAAGTGTTTTTTTAGAGGCGCTTTAAAGGGTGGTTCTTGATGATATTTCAGCCTATTACAGAAGATTTATTAGATATTGTACTGGAAATTATTAACTCAAATGAAAACGGTGTTCCTTCAAGAACAATAGAAGAGGTGAAAAATGAGTTTCTTAACCTGAATACTGAAAGCTATCTTATATTTCTGGAGAATAAGTATATAGGAATTATTGACTTTCTTAAAAATAATCCCTATGACAATTGTCCATGGATAGGTCTGCTCATGATTTCATGGGGAATACCACTCTAAAGGGTATGGTAAAATGGCATATAATTTGTTTGAAGAAAAGCTAAAACGGCAGGGGTGTAAAAAAGTTAGAATTGGAATACTGCAAGAAAACAAGATTGCAAAAAAATTTTGGACTTCATTAGGATTTAAGTTTTGTTGATATAATTTAAAGAAGGGAGAGGGTGCAAGATAAAAATCACCGATTACCGGAAAATAATTCTTTGGCCAACACTATTATCAACACTCGCCTTTTTTTTATGCCGTTAGTTCATGTGCCTTGGGCTTTTGTGGCCTTAGTTATTGTCGCGATTGTTTCCAATTATTTTACAACTGCTTAATGATATGTCTTTGGTTTGGAATCCCAAATAATAATTCATTCTATTGCGACAAAAGCTTGATTTAACTGTTTTTTAAAATGACAGGAGAAGATAATGTAATCCGGCCAGACATTAAAGACCTTGGGGAAATTCTTTTAATATTGGTTCAAGAATAACTGATTTACAGAAATTATTTTATTGAATAATTGGCTGTAATTTTTAAGGTTACATAAAAAAGACAGGAAAAGAATACTTTCTTTTCCTATCCTTAAACATTCCGTTTTAATCAGAATATTTTACAAAGCCATTATATGTCGCACTGGTACAATTCCAAGTCTTTTTTTAATATATGCCATACCAGATTTTGTACTCCACATTAGGGTCTATACCCTTAAGTTCCTGATTTTGAGAATACAAACCAGTCAACATTAACAGGACCTGAGAATACAAGAACAATATCTTTTACACCCGCAGTATTACTAATGGTAGCGGATACATCCCTATAAGTATCAAAGCTTCCTGTGGACCCCACGTAAATTGTTCCAAGTAATGTACCCGACGGACTTCCCAATCTTACCTGAATGGTAGTAGCATTCTGGGTAGCTACTCTTGCTGTTACGGACGTTGCGCCGTCACCAAAATCAATATTTTTATAGGTAGTGGAATAACCATTTTCAATATAGCCAATGGCGCTGCCACCACCTGGTAAGCTAAAGATTTGAAGGTTGGGACCATAACTGCTGTCATAATCTTCGGCCTGAATATTGGAAAATGCACTCCTTGTACCTCCGACAGGAGGGTTAGGCTCCGGATTTACACCTGCTGGTGTAAATACAAAGTAGTCCACATTCACTGGTCCTGAAAAGACAAGGGTAATATCATGCACACCTGTAATATTGCTAAGGTTGGCAGTTACATTCTGATAAGAATCCCAACTATTTGTCGAAGGAACATATATTGTACCAAGTAAAGTACCGGTTGCTCCTCCTGCTCTCACCTGAATGGAAGTTGAGATCTGAGTGGCAACTCTTGCTGTTATAGAACTTAAGCCGTTGGCGAAATTAACGTTATTATAGGTAGTGGAATAACCATTTTCAATATAGCCAATGGCGCTGCCACCGCCTGGTAAGCTAAAGATTTGAAGGTTGGGGCCATAACTGCTGTCATAATCCTCGGCCTGAATGATAGAATATGCGTCTCTTGTGTTATCACCAGGTGCAGGCACTGGTGAACTTCTGCTAAATATGAAGTTGTCCACATTGACTGGACCTGAGAATACCAATACAATATCATGAACGCCGGTAATTTTGCTGATGTTTGTAGATACGGTTTGATATGTATTCCAGCTGCCGGTAGAACTTACATATAAGGTACCAAGTAGAGTTCCGGTAGGACTGTCAGAACGGATTTGAATTGAGGTATTAACCTCCGTTGCAACAGTTGCAGAGAACCCTGTTGCACCACTACCAAAATCTATATTGCTGTAAGTTACGGTATTACCATTTTCAATATAACCAATTCCTCTGCCATTATTTGGCGTTCCAATCACTTGTAAAGTGGAGGAATTTGTGCTGTTATATTCTTCCGCTTCGATTATTGAAAATGCATCTCTTCTAATTGGGCTTTGAGATGGGGCAGGAGTTGGATTTGCACCTATTCTGATTTCATTCTTGTATACATTAGCGTACCCACTGCTCTGATAACCTTCAACGGTAAGAGCAACTTCATACATCTTACCCATTCGCATGCCCATTCTTTCCCACTGTTTAAAATGTTCAGTGACAGATATTGTTCCGCTTGTTCTCTTGGATGTACGAACACTCCAATATTGTTGGAATGTCGCAGTTCCATCGATGGAAGGCTGATTTACCCGGGTAGTTTCATATATTTCATAAGTACCGCCATCCACTGTGATGGTTCCTTTGGGTGTTGCTCCAGGTGGACGCCAGCTGCCCCAGCTATCTACAATGTAATATTCAACCAGTGGATTTCTTGTCCAACCGTAAACACACAAATAGGAATTTCCGTTTGGATTGTAATCACAGCCATATTCAACTACTATGTCTCCTAATTCTTGATAGGTTTTGTCGGAATTAAATTTTCTCCCTTTTCTAAATAGTGCATTACCGATATTACTCCATTGACAACTAAAAGTACCACCGTCGTTAAGTTCCATAATCGTATTTCCGTAGTCTTTCCAGAGCTCATAGTCGTAGCCTCCATGTGTGCCTGTCTCATTGTCGTAAATTATTCGCCCGGCGAGTACTGGTATACTATGTAGGATGATCATGATAGCCATAATTATACTCGTTGCCATAGCTGCCATCTTCTTAACCTTACGCTTCATAAACTTTTACCTCCTTTACTTATATTATTTATGTCATATTACATTAGAGACATAGTAAATTTACGGTCGAAGATAGCAGTGTGTTATTATTTGTTAAATTTATTAATAACTATCATGTCTTTACCAGTACCCCATAATGATGTTAAAAATGTAATTTATTAGTTATATTTTTATAGTTTTTAGTTTTGTCAATAGGACAAACTTAAAATTTAAAGGAAGCTGACGAAAAGGATTGCAGAAGGCTGTGTTACTGTTGAAATGGAAGCGGCATCATTTTTTGCCGTCTCGAAATTCAGAAATGTTTTATTGGGAGCAGATTCGGAATGCAAGAATCAATGTTCAACTTTCCGGTCAGGGAGCAGCTTATATGGGTTGTTTAATGACGAGAACGTGATTGAACATAAAGCAAGGTATACCAAACAAATTAAGCTTAAAGATTTACCCTTAAACATTCATTTCGGAGCAATGGATTGCTATGAATTGCTGAAGTTTAATGTTCTGAAGAAATATTATCCTCTGTTAAAATCAAAGCGAGAATTTCTGACTTCACCAAGCTATGTAGGTAATGTCATTTTGGTTATCGAAAGTGGTAGTGAATACTTAACAGCAAATGACCTGTTTTTGGCGGCGAAAAAGGCATTAGGTGCAATAGCGAAACACATTGGAGGCATCACTCAAGAATATGAAGGAACGAAAGAGTTTTATGCTCAGCTAATTCGGAATGTTAGAAATAGACGTTCCAGATCGGCATACCTGTGTAAAGCGGAACTATTTCTTTGTCAGTTACTGCTTCGAGCTTCTCGGCGTGCCAACGGAAGGTTACGTCCGGAAATGCATCAAGATTGATTTCACGTACGCCGTCCTATATCATTTCGTCACCGTGAAGACTGTCAAACCATTTTGTTGCAGTTGATTTAATTTAATTCATCTTCAATCAGGCTAAACACCCACCGGATGCTTGTATCATCAGAGGCGGGATCGTCCTTTTCTGAAGCGTCATAATAACCGTAAGTAAGATATACGTCTCCGTTTTTCTGCAAAAGCAAATAGTAGAATACCGTGTCTGGCGAGTCATTCACCAACAAACGCCAGGCTTTTTGATTATTGCTGCGCAAACTGCTGGCAGAGCCGCGAACTCCCCTAAAGTATCGATCAAAATTGTCTTTTGTTAACCCAACTTCTTCAAATGTGCCTGCATTCAGCCAGCTGGTGGAACTCTTGTCCTCTAATACCAATAACTCTTTTTCATTTGTGACGTAATACTTTGGTGTAGTTTCTGTTGTATAACTGAAGGCATATGCGCCTGACTCATAAATGATATCTCTTACTTTATAGTATTTTCCAAAAGGATCTATTCTTTTGGAATCAGAATCTTTTGGATTTGTCAAAAAGCATACAGCAACCACGATGCAGGTAACTACAGAGGCAATGATAACCCAAAATGCCGGCTTCTTATAATTCATCACATGTTTCATCCTTTCTTTCACACCCACCTCACCGAAGACCAGCGGCTTCCACCAGTGGTCAAGTCGTTTGATATGTGCCTGCTCATGGACGATAACATAAGCAAGATCAGCACTGTTCAGCCTGTAGGGCAGATAG
>ENA-UPSA01002979-UPSA01002979.1-bioreactor-metagenome-genome-assembly--contig:-NODE-2979-length-9851-cov-4.615251_pt1 | contig 9851 bp, 9 predicted proteins | sample MGYA00238183_ERZ773288 | MGnify/ENA primary metagenome ERZ773288 (study PRJEB29028, sample SAMN07631243) | bioreactor metagenome | isolation source: Switchgrass digestor | place: USA: Dartmouth College... | reverse complement strand
CTTGTGGAAGTTTATGAATTCTGTAAAAGAGGAGAAAGTATTTTGTTGGTTAATACCTCTGGTCATAAGGTGGTAGATTCCGCTATTGCTTTTGATACGGGCTACTCTGAACATAGGGAACTCCTCTTTCATAATGGTATTTTAAATCATAAGAGGGATAATATCAATATCATTTGAGGCTATTAGAAAAATCCTTTTGCATCTTAGGGTTATAAAGAGGATAACAAGGATATTTCCTATATTTCCAGAAAGCAAGCCGAGAAATACTACATGAAAAGCCATCTTTTCGGTACGTTCTTCAAGATAATTTACCATTATCTCCTTGGTAATTCCAAAAAAAAGATTCTATAAGACAGCGTTTTTTTATAGGTTTCCTGATGTGTGTTTGGCGAGGATCTACTTTTAAATTTTTGGAGAATACTAAAAATAAAATTCCCTGAGCTAAAAGTTAGGATCGCACGCCCGACACAAACTGTATTCCCGATGGCAAAAAAGGAATTTGTAGAGAATGGGGTAAGATTTGTAGGGGTAGATAAATTTCTAATACTCTGCAAAAGAGAACATTTTTAAAAACACCCTAAAAAATTTGACAAGTTTAAAAAATAATGATATCTTTAGTAAAAATTTATCTTAAAGGCTATAATGTGAGAAAAAAAATTACGATTAAGGATATAGCTCAAGAGCTGAATGTTTCAGTAGCTACCGTTAGTCGGGCTTTAAACGGTGAAAAGGGAGTCAATCCTGATTTGCGGAAAAAAGTGGTTAAAAAGGCTCAAGATATGGGATATTTTCGCTGGTCTTCTCTCCAATTATTTAATGGAGAGCCTAAAAAAATAGCGGTTATTTTCCCAGAAAATGATTATTTTTGGGAAAGAGTTGAAAAAGGTGTTCAAGATGCTCAAGAATTATTACAGCACTTTGATATAGATCTGAAAGTTTTTCGCACTATGGGCCACAACCTATCTCAACAAAACCAATTGTTAGAAAACATTATGCAAAAGGAAGATATAGATGGTTTAGCTCTTGTTCCTGCTGATTTTACTCAGTTAGATTACTTTATTAACGCTTTATATCTTAAGGGTGTAGCAGTAACCACTTTTAACATAGATGCACCTTTAAGTAAAAGACTTTTCTATGTGGGACAGAACTCAAGTCAGGCAGGTAGAGTAACAGGAAAAATATTTGCTAGTCTTTTGAAAGGCAAAGAGGGGAAAATTAGTATTTTAACCAGTAACAAACGAGCTCCTTCTCATATGGGCCGATGGCAGGGGTTAATCGATTTTGTTCACAAAAATGATATGCCTTTAGATGTTTCTCAGGTAGTAGAGGCTAAAGATGATGAAGAATCTTACGAGGTTACTAGAGACAAACTCCTCGAAGAGAAAGATTTGCTGGGTATTTTTGTTTCTACTGCTTTTGGAAATATAGGAGTGGGTAAAGCTTTAAAAGAAAAGGGGAAAAAAGAGCTAGTGGTGATAGGTAACGATTTAGGAGAAGGGTGGATTCCTTATATTAAAGAAGGAATTATTGACTGCTGCCTTTTTCAAGCTCCTTATCTGCAAGGATATTTAACCTTGGTATTCTTGGCTAAGTTTTTGCTCTTTGAAGAAAATCCTCCCGATAAAAACATTTTTCTTCCCATTATTCCTGTTTTTTCCGAAAATCTGGATGGAGACTTTTTGAATTTTGAACGGTGTGTGACAAGACATGCTTCTCTAACTTATCAGTTCTCAGAGATAGACCAAAGGGAGGAGTTTTTACCTTCTATTATTGATTATAAGGAGGTGAGGTAAGGGAAACTAATTCTATATTTTGGTTTTTAAGTTTCTCTAAGGTTAAAATACTTTAAAGGAGGAATGTAGACCGTGAAGAAGGTAGTTAGTTTATTAGTGATTTTGTTGCTGGTGTGGGGGGTTAGTGCCTTGGCTTTTGCTGGAGAAGTAGAAAAATCTTTCTGGGGAACTACTAAAGAAGGAGCACCAATAGACCTTTACACTCTTACGAATGATAACGGAGTTATGGTGCAATTGACTAATTATGGAGCTACAGTGGTATCTCTTTATGTCCCGGATAAAGAAGGTAATTTAGATGATGTAGTATTAGGTTTCGATAGCGTGTCCGATTATGAGAAGCCCGACCCTTACAATCCTTATTTTGGTGCCACAATAGGACGGTATGGTAACCGAATCGCCGGTGGGCAATTCACCATAGATGGGAAAACTTATACTCTGGCGCAGAATAATGGTCCCAACCATTTGCACGGAGGCTTAAAAGGATTTAAGGACCAGATATTTGAAGGTATTCCTATGAAAACTCCTGAAGGCCCAGCAGTCCGGTTTAAATATTTGAGCCATGATGGAGAAGAGGGATATCCCGGAAATCTGCAAGTGAGCGTTACTTTTACATTAACTAACGATAACGAATTGAAAATAAAATATTTGGCTACCACCGATAAACCTACAGTAGTTAATTTAACCAATCATAGTTATTTCAACCTTGCCGGAGAAGGTTCGGGCAATATCTTGGACCACGAGTTGATGATTGTGGCTGATAACTATACTCCTGCCGATGATACACTTATTCCTACAGGAATTGCTCCCGTAGCAGGAACTCCTCTTGATTTTACTACTCCTCATAAAATAGGAGAGCGGATTGAGCAATTACTTCGTAAAGAAGGAGACGATCCTTTTAAAGGTTATGACCACAACTTTGTGCTCAATAACCAGACTGGAGAACTGGCTTTAGCTGCTCGGGCTAAAGAAGCTACTACCGGTCGGGTAATGGAAGTTTATACTACTGAGCCTGGAGTTCAGCTTTACACTGGAAATTGGGTGAATACTCGAGGGAAAGAGGGAAAACTCTATGGACAATATTCTGGTTTTTGCCTGGAGACTCAGCACTATCCCGATTCTCCTAACCATCCTGATTTTCCCTCTACAGTTTTAAGACCGGGTGAAGTTTATTCTACGTTAACTATTTACAAGTTTTTGGTAGAAGAGTAAGTTTTAATTCCTCCCCTACTTCTAAAGTAGGGGAGGAATTAAAGGGAGAGTGACAATGGACTCTAAGGAAAGAGTTAAAATTGCTCTCGAGCACCGCGAGCCAGACCGAGTACCAGTTACTGCTAGTTTTACTCCTGAATTTGCCCAACGTCTGCGGGATTATGTTGGTTTACCCTCTCAGTTTTCCAATCCTCATGGAGGAGAAGTTCACGATTTAGAAGAAATCCTGGGGCTGGATATAATCCAGTATGCGGTAGGAATAGGTAATTCTTTCTATGCTTCAGAGGAGAAAGAATACACTTGTGATTGGGGGATAAAATGGCGGCAGGTAGAATACGAAACCCCTTTTGGGAGGGGCCACTATACTGAAATAGCTGAACATCCTTTAGCTGGTGATAGGCTCTATCAATATGTTCCTCCTGACCCTCACCGAGAGGAGCTTTACACTCCTTTAGGAAGGGTGATGGAAAAATATGGTGAAGAGTATTTCATCTTAGGAGTTACAGTATGTACTATTTTTGAAGCTTCCTGGTATTTGCGAGGGATGAGCCAGTTACTTATGGATATGATAGAGGATGAAGAAAAAGCTAATTATGTTCTAGATATTCCCTTTCATTTTCACTTAGAAGCAGCTAAAAGATTGGTGAAAATGGGGGTAGACGGCATCTGGTTGGGAGACGATGTAGGGTCGCAGAAGGGAATGTTGATATCTCCAGAGTTGTGGCGAAAATACTTAAAACCCCGAATGGCTACCATCTGTCAGGAATTAAAAAGTATCAATTCTCAAATAAAGATTGCCTATCATAGTGATGGGAACATTTATCCCATTATTCCCGAACTAATAGAAATTGGAATAGATGTTCTCAATCCGGTGCAACCTCAAGCTATGGATCCGGCTTTTTTAAAAGAGCGTTATGGAGACAGACTCTCTTTCTGGGGAACTATTGATGAGCAATATACTCTTCCTTTTGGGACTAAAGAAGAGGTGGAGAGAGAAACAAAGGAGAGGATAAAAGTAATGGCTCCGGGAGGTGGTTTTATCATTTCTCCTACTCATCATGTACAGTTAGATACCCCTCTCGAGAATTTCTTTACTTTTTTAGAAACAGTTAAAAAGTATGGCTGTTATCCCCTCAGCTTTTAGAGTAAAATAAGTAGAGAAGGAGGTGAGATTTTGGGTTTGGGGGATTAAAAGCCATTTTAAGTAGTTTATCAAATTTAAAAGGAGGTTTAACTCATGAAAAAAGCTCATTGGTTAGTTATATTTTTGGTAATAAGTGTGTTGGTGTTAAGTAGTAGTTTTGCTTTTGCCCAGGGTAAGAGATTTGAAGGGATTAAAATACGTTTCTTCTGTGGCGGTGCTCCGGGAGACCCCTTTGCCAGCGTAGTTTATAAGGGAGCACAATTTGCCCAAGAAGATTTAGGATGTAACGTAGAATATGTCTTTTCTGGTTGGGATCCTCAACAAATGGTGGTCCAGTTTAAAGAAGCAGTGGCTTCTGATGTAGATGGTATTGCTATTATGGGACATCCCGGTGATGATGCTCTGGAAACTCATATTGATGAAGCTTTCAGCAAAGGTATCATAGTGACCTCTCAAAACACCACCCTTCCCCGGGCGGAAGAAAAGTATAAAGCTCGCGGATTTGGCTATGTAGGACAGGAACTTTATGAATCAGGAGTCACCTTGGGTAAAGGATGCATAAGTATGTTTGATTTAAAATCTGGAGACCGAGCTATGGTTTGGGGATTGCTTTCTCAGCCTACTCGAGGATTAAGAACTAAAGGAGTTATAGATGCCTTGGAAGAAGCAGGACTGACAGTAGATTATATAGAAATTTCTCCTGAGGTTAACGCTGACGCTCCTTTGGGCGTTCCTATTTTTACTGGCTATGTTTCTTCTCACCCCGATGTAAAATTAGTGGTTACTGACCATGGTTCTTTAACTGCTACTATGCAAACTTTCTTCCAGGCTGCCGGTTTAGGGCCAGATGATGTGGTAGGAGCTGGTTTTGACCTCTCATCTGCTACTTTGGAAGCTATTCGCAGTGGATATACTGATTTAGTTTTGGATCAGCAGCAGTTCTTGCAAGGCTATCTTCCTGTTCTCCAGTTATGCATGAGCATTAAGTATAAATTTTCCGGACTTCACATTGATACCGGCTCCGGTTTGGTTCACGCTGGGAATGTGGAAGAAATTGCTCCTTTGGTAGAGGAGGGAATCAGATAATTGGCTGAACCATCTGAAGTTCTGGTTAAAATGGCTAATATTTGCAAATCCTTTGGGCATGTAGAGGTATTGCGAAATGTTAACTTTGAAGTAGGATACAACGAAGTAGTGGGTCTTTTGGGAGACAATGGTGCAGGAAAATCTACTTTGATTAAGATTTTAACCGGGGTTCACCGTCCTGACCGGGGAGAGATTTACTGGAAAGGGCAGAAGTTAGAAGATTATTCAGTAGCCAAAGCTCGAGACTTGGGGGTTGAAACTGTCTTTCAAGAAAGGGCGCTATGTGAGAAGCATGCTATATGGAGAAACATATTTATGGGAAGAGAAATAACCAAGTTGGGAGGCTTTGTTGATAGTCAAAAAGAAAGAGAAGAAACAGAAAAAATTATGAAAGAACTTATGGGTTTTACTTCTTCTGCTCTTTCGGTGGATTCTGAGGTTGGAGACCTCTCGGGAGGAGAAAAACAAGGGGTAGCCATTGCTCGAGCTTTGTATTTCCAGGCTGACCTCATCATCCTCGATGAACCCACCACTGGTCTTTCTCTTTCTGAGACCCAAAAAGTGTTAAACTTTGTGGAAGATATAAAAAGACAAGGAAAATCTGCTATATTTATTACTCACAATATCTATCATGTTTATCCGGTAGCTGACCGTATAGTAATTTTAGACCGAGGTAGAGTGGTGGGTGAGTTCGAAAAAGCAGAGGTTTCTCTAGAAGAATTAGTAAATAAATTATATCTGGTGGCTCAGACGGGAAGTCTTAACAATCAGGGAGCTGTATCTTCACCACCTGGGTCAGGAAAAGATGATCTTCAATCTCTCATGCCTTAAAAGAATTTGAACCTTTGAGCTAGAACAATATTGATGTAGGAGTAGAGTAGAATCATTGGAGGATTCTACTCTACTCCTAAAACTAGGATTAGAGTAGGGGGACTCTGGATGAAAAAGGAGCAAGGTATATTTTCTCAGCATCAGTTACAAATTAGTGTTCTGTTAGTTTTTTTTGGGGTTTTAGTTCTTTTTGTTATTGGTAGTCCACAGACTTTTCTTTCTGGTAATATTTACTATGCTTTTATGTCCAATATCCCCTTCTTTGGTATTTTAGCACTCTCCTTGACGCTGGTCGTAATATGCGGGGATATGGATCTTTCTTTTCCCTCCATTATGGGATTTTCCGGATACATATTTACTGTAGCTTTTCATGCTACTCAAAGCGTAGGATTAGCTTTATTGTTTTCTCTCTTAGTAGGTTTAGGAGCCGGGTTAATGAATGGTTTAATAATAGTGAAACTACACCTCCCTTCTTTGGTGGTGACCATTGGTACTCAATTCTTTTGGGCTGGTGCCACTCAGGTTTTAAGTGGAGGATTAGGGAAAACCCTGGTTCCTACTAAAGCTAGTTCCTTATACCCATTGTTTGTGGGTAGAATTGGAGGGAAGCTACCAGCTCAAATGCTTTGGATGGTAGCGATTGCTTTTATAATTTGGTTAATTTTGAATCATCACCGCTTTGGAGCTCATATTTATTTTACTGGTGACAATCCTCATAGTGCTCGGGTTATGGGAGTTAATGTAGACCGGGTGAGAATGTTAGTCTTTACTCAAATGGGTATTTTTTCTGCTTTTGCCGGGATATTAGCCAGTTTGGAAGTGGTTTACTTCTGGCCCACCCTGGGACAGGGATATATGTTAAAAACTATGGCAGCTGTATTTTTAGGAGGAACTCCAGTAACTGGAGGAGTGGGAACGATTTTTGGTACTTTTATGGGCGCTATAATTATTGGTATGTTGGAAGCAGGCATTATTGCCATGGGGATGACTGGATTCTGGACTCAACTGGTGTATGGTTTAATAATCGTAGTATCTGTAGCTATGTATTCGATTATGGGGAGGAGAAAGTAGGCCTATAAGCCGAGTTCTGTATTCCCGTAGGAACGACAACCATCTATCTGGGGGGTTAGTTACCTAACCCCCTCGAGCGGCCAACCCGAAGGTCAGCGAGCCACCTCATCCCTTCCTATTTGGCCTTGCTCCGGGTAGGGTTTGCCAGGCACGCCGATTGCTCGACGTCCGGTGAGCTCTTACCTCGCCTTTTCACCCTTGCCTTTTATGGCGGTATCTTTTCTGTGGCACTTTCCGGGAGTTACCTCCCCTGGGTGTTACCCAGTACCCTGCTCTGTGGAGCTCGGACTTTCCTCAGGATTTCTCCTGCGGTTGTCCAGCCTACTTTCTCCATACTTTAAAACTCAATTTTTGAGTTAATATTTCCGAAGCTAAATGGTCAGCTTTTTGGTTTTCTTCTCTAGGTATATGGGAAATCTCAAAATAACCGAGCTTTTGGATTTTACTCTGTGCTTCTTGGTAGAGAGGAATTAAATTAGGAGACTTTACCTGATATAGGTGGTTTATCTGCTTTACTAGGAGTTGACTATCAGAGAAAACCCGAAGTTTTTTCCCTTTCTGGCTAATCACTTGGTCTAACACTGCAAGCAAAGCTTGATATTCTGCCTCATTGTTAGTAGCGATGCCCAGTCGGACAGCGGTTTCCATAATTATATTTCCTTCTCCATCTCCTAAAACAAAAGCATAAGAACTTTCTCCGGGGTTTCCTTTCGATGCTCCATCGATAAAAGCAATGAGCTCTTTATTTTCGGTGAAGGAATCGACCACAGTTAGGACACCGGACCAGTGTTTCTCCCTTGCGAACATTTTTTACTATGGCTAAGGGAACAGTTAAGTTACATCCTTCACAGGTTTCTCCGCTTAAATAAGTTATGGGATTAGGGAATTTTCTTCTCAATTCTTCATAAGTAGAAATTATCTCTTCAGGTAAATAAGCAATTATTTTCTTTCTTTCTTTCTCTTTTTCTAAAACTAAAAGTTTTTCTCTTTCTAATTCTTCTTGTAACTTACAGAGCAGGTCGAGAAGAGTTTTTTCTTTTTGGGAATAAAATTGGTTTTTTTTCTGGATTTCTTCTTGTAACTCTTCAGTGCTTTCTAAAGAAGCGATAATGGTGTCTTCTAAAGAATTTTTGCTTTCTTCCAATTTTTCTATAGTTTTCTCCCACTGAGATAACTCTTTGGGAGAGTTTACCTCCCCGCTATATAGTTTGTTTTTGGTAGTTTTTAATTTCTCTTCCACTTCTTTCAATTCCAGCTCTTCCTTAGCTAACTTAAGGCGAACTTTTTCAAAGTTACGCTTTTTATTATCTAAGTTAACCTTTAGGTCTTCTAATTGTTTGTTAACATCAGCTATTTCTTCTTCTTTTCTGATTATTTTCTTTTTTTTGTTATCTATGTTAAGGTCGATGTCCTGTAAAGCTAAAAGAATGTCTAAAAATTCACTCATTATTATCCCTCAATCTCAAAATTTAATTCTACTTCTAATCCTTGTTCTTTAAATCTTTCTTTTAGATTATAATAAACTTCTTTTAGGGCTCTTCTTTCTCCTTCCTCATGAGGTATGGAGTAATAGGTTATACCCCATAAGTTTAGCTTCGCTATGTCGTGATGAGAAAGCTCCCCGCTTAAGAAAACTTGAGGTTTCTCTTGGATTATCTTTTCCAAGAGACTTTTTCCACTTCCCGGGCAAAGAGCTATCTTCTGATAGGTAGCGGGAGAGCTATCATCGGGATAATAAGCTGCGAAGGGAAAAGCAAGAGATAATCTCTCTTCTAAATCTTTTTGAGAAATGTTTGAAGATAAAGTGACTATTCTCCCCAAACCTACGTCTCCGAAAGAAAAAAGAGGATAGACATCAATAGCTGGTTGTTCATAGGGATGAGAAATAAAGATGGCTTCTACCACCTGAGATAAATAACTTTCTTCCACATTGACTTCTATTCGCACTTCTTCCACTTCTTCTCTTTCTCCCACTTTTCCCAGAAAAGGGTGAGCTCCTGCTTGAGGTCGGAAAGTTCCCTTCCCGGAGAGGAGAAAGCTACATTCTTCATAGTTACCTATTTTCCCCCCTCCCGAGGAGAAAATAGCTTCTAGAACTTTCTCTCGGTGAGAAAGAGGAACAAAGGTAACTACTTTAAATTCTCGAGGAGAGTAAGGCTCAATAGGTTGTGCTTTTCCTTCCAAAGATAAAATCTTTATCCACTGTTCGGCTAGACCACCTTTAGCGCTATCTAAATTGGTATGATGGGCCAGGACAGATATTTTTCGGTGGTAGAGTTCATTCAACATAGAAAGCCAAGGGTCATCAATGGAAAAAGAAGTCACTGGTTCCCAGATGGGGGGGTGATGAAGATAGAGAAAATCATAGCTTTCTTCTATTACCTGATGAAACACTCGAGGGTTAAGCTCTAAAGCTACCAATATTTTTTCTACCTGATCTTGTCCTTTAATTTGCAAAGGAGGGGGGTCAGAAGGTAAAGCAAGAGAGGAAGGGAAAAGTGTTTCCCAGAAACTAATTACAGTTTCTAATTTTTCCATCTTTTCTCCCTTAGAATGAGTGGTGGGCCCACCCGGATTCGAACCAGGGACCGACCGGTTATGAGCCGGCTGCTCTACCGCTGAGCTATGGGCCCTCAAGGCAGAATAAATATTACCACATTCTTGTTTTCTTATCAAGAAGAGAAAAGTATCTTTTCCAGAAGGAGTTAACCAAGTAT
>ENA-UPSA01002976-UPSA01002976.1-bioreactor-metagenome-genome-assembly--contig:-NODE-2976-length-9864-cov-3.539199_pt1 | contig 9864 bp, 9 predicted proteins | sample MGYA00238183_ERZ773288 | MGnify/ENA primary metagenome ERZ773288 (study PRJEB29028, sample SAMN07631243) | bioreactor metagenome | isolation source: Switchgrass digestor | place: USA: Dartmouth College... | reverse complement strand
GGACAGGCAAGACATCCCGCCAGTAAGCCGGGCAAGGCATTCCGCCAGAAAAAAGCTGCATGCCGCAGCCTGCATAAGGGCCGCGCCAATTTGCCGCTATGTGCCGGTCCCTCCCATCCGCTGTCCCGAAACAGCACGCCCATAGTCCCAGTCAAACCGCCGAGGCGTCTGGCGAGCGGGAACTTTTTTCCTATGCTGTGCTTCAGCAAAAACGGCGAAGACGCGCAGCTTTCCCGCCGCTTTGCCCGCGCCCGCTTACTCTTGATTTTGCCCGGCAGCATATCGGTCTCCAGCCCCACCAGCATCCCCGTCGGAAGGTCACTGTTCGAAGACCGTCTTCCACCCGAAACGCGAACACAAGCGCCGGAAAAGGCGCGTGGCTTGGCTTTGGCGGCTGCGATGCGCCGGTCGTTTTTGGCAATGCATGCGCCCAGTTTCGATCTCAGGTTTGCAAAAGGCGCGCCATTTGATGGCGCGTTGTTAGCCCGCCCCGCCTGCCGCTGATGGAGCGGAAATTCTCCGCCCCTGCGCTTTCTGCCAGGCCCCGGTGTGGCCAGCGCCTTCCCTTTGTGTCCTCTCCCTGAATGGCGCGCACCCCTTCCCGATTGCCCGCGCGGCGCGTTTTAGCCGCGCGGTTTCCCTTTTTCGGGAAAAGCAGGGAACATCCCGTCCGGCGCGCCCTTTACGGGCGGTTTTCGCCCTGCCTCAAAAGCCCGAACCGCCCGGGATGTTCTCCTCCTCTGCCAAAACCCGCGCGCGTTTTACGCCAATCGCACGAGGCGGAGCGTTTGACCTTTCCGCCGCCCCGCGAATCCGTTGTTCTTTCAGAATAAGGAACGCGCCGTCCCAAATCCCTGCGAATAGGCGTCAAAAACCGCGTTTCCGCCGCCCGCGCGGGTGGGAATGCCGTTTTTTCCAAAGGCTCGTTCCCGTGCTGCCGCCGGTTCCCCTGCGGCATCGGTCATGATTGCCGCGCAACGCCTTATCAGCGCGTCGGCCGGCGCATCGCAGCCGCCAAAGCCAAGCCACGCGCCTTTTCAGACGCCTGTATGGGTGGGAGACGGTATCCGAACAGTGACCTTCCTCCCGTGCGCTGTTCCGAAACAGCGCGCCCAGTGCCCCGGAGCAATCGCCCATGCGCCTTGCACGCGACACCCTTCAGGCGCAGCGTCCCCGGCTTTCCTCTTTCCGTAGGCCGAGCATGCGCCTTGCACGCGACACCCTTCAGGCGCTGTACTTCAAAAAACGGCGCGGACGCGCAGCCCTCCCGCCGCTTTGCCCGCGCCCGCCTATTCCTGTTTTCGGCCCAGCACCATGCCGAGCATCAGCCCCACCATCATCCCCATCGTGATCCACATGGAGATGTTGTCCATCGCGACGCCCAGCGCCGCCCCAAGGCACATGCCCAGCGTCATTCCCAAAAGCCCGGCGTCCCCTTTGCCCTCCTCCGGGGGGCGGTTTTCGCCCGCGCCCTGCCCGGCGGGCGCATCGCCGCCCTTTGCGGCATTTTCTTCCGCTTCGACAGCAGGCAAAGCCTCGCCGCCCTCCCGCGCGTCAGCCTGTTCCGGCTTTTCCCGCTTGGCGGCCCTGCGCACCGCCGCGCCCAGCCTTTGGGCGTTCGAACCTTTCTTGCGCGGCTTCGCGCCCAAGGGGCTTTCCGGCGCGGCGCCGTCCTGCCCTTCCCCGCCGATCGACCTTGGATCCTTGATTCCCAGGGGGGCTTTTTTCCCTTTCATCCCTTTACGCTCCTTTCTCCGGCAAAAACCAGTACGAGTGGAAACCCGAAAGCTGCTGCATGCTGCCCTTTGGCATCTGGCGCAGGGCGTTGAACACATTCAGATAGTCCCCCACACCGCCCAGAATCGCCATGACGGAAAAGGAGAACAGCAGATTGCTGAACACCCCGTCATAGGGCAGCGCCGCCCAGACGAGCAGCGGCAGCGCCCCCAGCACCACATTGGGCAGCAGGCTCATGAAGATAAACCGGCGCTTCGAGATGGGCTTTGCGCACACCACGAAGAGCATCATGTTCTTTATGGAAATATAAAGCTCCACCTCGGCGTCCTTCCCGAAGCACACCGCGTGCAGCAGCTCGTGGGGCAAAAGCGCGAGCAAAAACAGCGCCATCCCCGCGAAGAAGGCGGGGCTCGCCGGGTTGATTTTCACAAAGCCCGAGAAAAGCGCGGAAACCGCCACCACCAGCGCGATGAACGCCCCCGCGGGCACGCAGAACCACGCGGCGCGCCTGACGAGCGCCTCCGCCGTCTCCGGCTCGTCGAACCGTATGGCGTTTTGCGGCAGGTTTCCCTTGGGAAGCTGGTCCTCCGACCTGTACTCCCCCCTGTAAATCAGCTTCAAAACCGGTCCTCCCATGTGTGCGGCGCGGTCACATCGCGTTCGCGCGCTTTTCGCTTTTGCTTGCCTTTTGCGCCCTGCGCCATTACAATGAAGCAAACGCCTCACAGCAGAAGGTCCAGCGCAACCCCCAGCGCCAGCAGCGCTGCCGATACGGCGCCGAAGCGCCAGAGCCGCCGTTTGGCCGGTCTGCCCAGCGAGAGCGCCAGCCGCCGGCCGCCGTGGCGCAGCGTGTAGGCGCGCAGCATGCCGTACCGCGTGCGCTCCAGCCGCAGCAGCAGCCACTGCGCCAGGCGATACAGCGCCGCCATGCAGAACACCATCGCCGGCAGCGCCAGGATCAAGAGCGCCGGCGCCGCGGGGGAGGCGTTGGCCTTCAGCCGCGCCGAGAGCAGCAGAACGTAGAAAAGCGGCGGCAGCAAAAACGCCGGCGCGTACGCCACAGCCCGGATCAGGGCGTTCGCCGCGCGAAAGAGCAGGGGCTCCCTGTACTCCAGCAGCGCCCGCAGTTCCGCAAAGCTGTAATACGCCGACGGCTCAAAGGACGGCAGCCCCTCCCCCCGCCGGAACAGGATGGACTTGAGCTCCAGCAGCAGGGTGAAGTAGCTTTCGTCGATGTCGTACTCCGCGAGGAGCTTCGCGGCCGTCAGCCTTCTGCCGGACGCGCGCAGCGCATACAGCCCGCCCAGCACGAGGGCGTCAAACAGCCTTCTGGGGCAGGAGAAGCGGTGCAGTTCCGGCACGTCGTCCCGCAGCGTGTCCAGCCGGACGAAATAGGCCACGCGGCTTCCCGCGGCGCTCTCCACGCAAAAGAGCAGCATGTCTGCCATCGGAACTGCCGCCACCGCCCTCACCCCCCTGCGTTTTGCTCCATTATACACCATATCCGCCATGCGCGCGAATCCCCCATCCCCGCGCAAAGGAGTGCGCCGTGAACACCATGCACACCGGTCCCGTGGCGCAGATGCTGCGGCGCTACGCCGCAAAGCGCCCCGCCCGCTTCCACATGCCCGGCCACAAGGGCTTTTTGCACCCCTGGGACGTGACGGAGCTGACCGAGACCGACAACCTCCTCATCCCAGAGGGCGTTTTGCGCCAGGCGCAGCAAGACCTCGCCGCCGCCTACGGCGCCCGCGAAGCGCTCTTTTGCACCGGCGGGTCCACGGCGGGGGTGATCGCCATGCTGCTCGCCCTGCCGCAAAACAGCGCCGTCGCCCTTGGCCGAAACGCCCACCGAAGCGCCGTCTCCGGCCTGATTCTGGGCGGCCACCGGCCAGTCTGGCTGATGCCGGACGATAGCGGCCAGGTGCCGCCCTCCGCTGTGGAACAGGCCTTTTGCGCGCACCCCGACATCCGCGCGGTGCTCGTCACCTCGCCGGACTATCTCGGCCGGTGCGCAGACCTCGCCAGCATCCGGCGCATCTGCCGCGCCCATGGCGCGCTTTTGCTGGTGGACGGGGCGCACGGCGCGCATTTCGGGCTGTCCGCCGCCCTTCCGCCCTCCCCCGGTGAATACGCGGACCTCTGGGTGGCCAGCGCCCACAAGACGCTGCCCTGCCCCAATCAGGGGGCGTATTTGTTCGCCGGCGGCTGCGGGGAAGGCAGGCGGCTGAAGGACGCGCTGTTCCTCGTGCACACCACAAGCCCGTCCTTTCTGCTGCTCGCCGCGCTGGACGGGGCGTGGCGCACCGCAAAGGAATGGGACTATGGGGCGCACATCGCGAGGCTGGACGCAGTGCGGGCGCGCGTCGCCGGCATCGAAGGCCTTGACCCGTATCCGAAACCCCACCCCTCCGTCGCCTATACCGACCCCACGCGGCTGGTCATACGCGTGAACGCACGCGGCGTCACGGGGCATGAAACGGAGGAGCGCCTGCAAACGTCCGGCGTCTTTGTAGAAATGGCGGACATGGACCGCGTCGTCGCCATCACCTCGCCGCTGGACCCCGACGACTGGTACGAACGGCTGCTGTCCGCCCTTTGGGAGCTGCCAAAGCGTCCCCCGCGGCCGGTTGCGGCGGATTTTCTGCCGCCTCTGCCGGAGACGGTCCTGCCCCCGCGGGAGGCGGCGTTCCTGCCGCGGGAAGCCGTGCCGCTGGAACATGCCGCGGGCAGGGTCTGCGCCGGGAGCTTCGGCGCCTATCCCCCCGGGTGCGCGGCCGCGGCGCCCGGCGAGCGCATCGGGGAGAAGACCGTCGAGGCGATGCGAAAGGCCCAACGCGCAGGCGCGGCGCTCTTTGGCGTAACGGGCGGCTGCGTGCAGGCGGTCAAATAGGCCCTTTGTGTTGCGCCGCACAAAAACGGGAACACTCCCAAGGATTTTCGCGCTTTGCGCCCGAAAACACCTAAACCGAATCCGAAGGGCTCCGCCCTTTCGATAAGAGTTTTACGATGCAAAAGAGGTAACCATGAAGACACCCAGATACCCTGCAGTTCTGTTCGATTTTGACGGCACCCTGGTGGACACCGGAGCGGGAATTGTCACCAGCCTTGCCCACGCCGCCGAAGTGATGGGCGTGGAGCTGCCCCTTCACGAGACGTGGCGGTTCATCGGCCCGCCGCTGGTGAGCTTCGCCGCCTCCATGGGCTTTGAGCAGGAGTTTGCCAAAAAGTTCATCGCCACCTTCCGCGCGCACTACAACACCGTCGGCTGGCGCAACTCCGAGCCCTACCCGGGCATGCGGGAGCTTCTGACCGAGCTCATCCAGTCCGGCGCGAAGGTGTACGTGGCCACCAGCAAGCCGGAACACGTCGCCGCCATGATGATGGAGCACTTCAACCTGCCCTGCCACGGCGTGTGCGGCGCGGACGAGGCGCTGGGGCGGTTCGACAAGGCGGACATCATCCGCCTCGCCGCCGAGCGGTACGGCTTTGCGCTGGACGAGTCCGCCGTCATGGTGGGGGACGCCCCCAGGGACATCACCGCCGGCAAGGAGTGCGGCCTTTCCACCATCGCGCTGAACTACGGGTACGGCCTGAAGGAAGAACTCGCCGCCGCGCAGGCGGACCATACCGCGAACTCGGTGGCGGAACTGAAGGATCTGCTGCTGCCATGAACAAGGAAGATGCGCTTTTGAACGCCATCGCGCAGGGAAGGCTGGTGCACGCGGTGCTCGTCTGCGGCGCCGGCGCGCAGGAACTCTGCGAACGCGCCGCAAAAACCCTTCTTTGCGAGGGCGCGCCCGCCCAAAAGCCCTGCGGCGCCTGCAGGGGCTGCAGGCTGCTCGAGGCCGGTGCCCATCCGGACCTTTTGCGCCTGCTGCCCGAGGAGGGCAGAAAGACCGTCGGCGTCACGGAAGTGCGAAACCTTCTGGGCGGGCTATCCACCATGCAGTCGCTGGAGGGCTTTCGCGCGGTGCTGGTTCCCGACGCCGAAAAGCTGACGGAAACCGCCCAGAACGCCCTTTTGAAAACGCTGGAGGAGCCGCCGGAGCGCACGGTGTTCTTCCTTGCCGGGAACGAAAGCGTGCTGCTCCCCACCATCCGCTCCAGGTGCCTCGTGCTGCGCCTTCCCGAGGCGTCCCTTTCCGAAAACCCCGAAGCGGAGGAAAAGGCAAAACGGCTGGTCGCGTCCCTTCTTGCCGGCAACGTGCTGGACAGGGCGCTGTTCCCCCCAAAGGACGCGAGGGCGGAGCTGGACGACCTTCTTGAGCGCGTGGCGAACGAATGCGCCCGGCGCTTTCGCGCGCTGCCGGACGGCAGGCTGACACAGGCCTTGGACGTGCTTCACGAGGCGCGAAAGCGGCTTTCGGGCAGCGCGAACTACAACATGCTCGTCGACTGGATCCGCGTCAAACTGGAAAGGATCTTCGCCCGCTGAGCGCGTTGTGCGAAGGACCTTTCGATGCTATAATGATGTGGATACGGCAACGGGGCGCAAAGGAGCGCTTTGCGCCCGTTTTGCCGCTTCAAATCCACTGAGGAGACCGCACATGGTAAAAGTCATAGGCGTCCGCTTCCGGCAGTCCGGCAAAGTGTACTATTTCGACCCCTTCGGCCAGGACGTCAGGCGCGGAGACGGCGTGATCGTGGAAACCGCCAAGGGCGTGGAGTACGGCGAGGTGACCATGGAGCCCACGGAGGTGGAGGAATCCGCCATCGTGCCGCCGCTGAGGCCCATCATCCGCGTCGCCAACGACAATGACCGCGCCACACTGGCGGCGAATATCGAAAAAGAGAAGGAAGCCGCCAAAATCGCCGAGCAGAAAATCGCCGACCACAAGCTCGAGATGAAGCTGGTGGGCGTGGAATACGCCTTCAACGGCAGCAAGATCACCTTCTATTTCACCGCGGACGGCAGGGTGGACTTCAGGGAACTGGTGAAGGACCTCGCCAGCGTGTTCAAGACCCGCATCGAGCTTCGGCAGATCGGCGTGCGGGACGAGGCGAAGCTCATCGGCGGCCTGGGCCCCTGCGGGCGCGTCATCTGCTGCAAAAGCTTTCTGACGGAGTTCCATCCCGTTTCCATCAAGATGGCGAAGGAGCAGAACCTCTCCCTTTCGCCCACGAAGATCTCCGGCCTGTGCGGGCGGCTGATGTGCTGCCTGAAGTACGAGCAGGAGTGCTACGAGGACGCAAGAAAGCGCATGCCCAAGGTGGGCAGGGAGGTCATCACGCCGGACGGCACCGGCACCGTGGTGGAGAACAACCTCCTGCGCGAGCGCGTGAAAGTCAAGGTCCTGCTGCCGGACGGCACCTTCGACCTGCGCGAATACCCGCTGGCGGACATCAAGCGCATGGAGCCCCCGCAGCAGGAAACCGCGCCGGCGGAGAGCGCCGCAGAGGACATCGACCTTGCAGAAGCTCTGGACCTGCCGGAACTCGAGGGGGAGTAATCCCCCCTCTTTTGCTGTTTTGGATTTTGCGCAAGTTCCCTTGCATTTTGCATAGACGGTGCTACAATAGATACGTATCCTGACATACTTCATACGAGGAGGTTCCCCCATGGCCTACGTGATCAGCGACGATTGCATCATGTGCGGTGCCTGCGCGTCCGCCTGCCCCGTCGGCGCCATCGAAGAGGGCGACGGCAAATACGTCATCGACGCCGACGCCTGCATCGAGTGCGGCGCCTGCGAAAGCGAGTGCCCCGTCGGCGCTCCCAAGCTGGCTGAGTAACTGCGACCGACTGTCAAAAGAGCCCCGCGCCCCGCAGGGCTCTTTTTGCGTCCTTTGGGGATCTGTGAAGGTTAGAAAAGCCGCCCCTCCCCCTGCGGGGGCCTGCCTGTTTCGCTGTTTCGCGTCCGGTTTTTCTTTCGCGTGGATGCGAGGGCGTGGTTTTGGCTGTTTTCCGCCCGCGGATAGAATTTATGCGGCAGGCGGAGCGCCCAGCGTTATTTAAAAGGGCTGGCGCCGCGGCTCAGCCATGCGGGGGCGGCTCTTGGCGCGGGCGGCATGCTCCGCGCCTTTTCTCCGCCGCCCGGAAAAAGCGGGTTTTCGGTGCGCCCGCCGCGAAGCTTCGGCAGACGCGCGATTCACTGGGTGTGCGCGGGGTGGCGCCCATCCGCTTCCCCGGCGAAAGACGCCCCCGCCCCTGCCCTGGGCAAGAAGCGAACAGCACCCGCCGCCTGCCCGCCCCCGCCCCCGCCCTGCGGCAAGGAACGTGCGGCACAGCCGCCGGCGCGCAGAGCCCTTTCGGGGGCGTGGCAGACTATCCCGCAGCAGGGGGCGCATCTATGCGCCATCCGCCTGAATGCGTCGCATGTTTGCGCATTCTGGGCGGCGGAGGCATTCGTCCTTCTCTGCGGGGCGGTCTCGCCCTCTTTCTGCGGGACCGTTCCGCTCCCGTGCGCCCGCCGTGCCGTGAAAAGCGGGGTTTCGATGCGCCCGCCGCTTTGCGAAAAGCGCCTGCTTCTTCCAAGGCTTCAAGGAATGCCCGTTTTCCAGCAGGCGGTGGCGGATGTTTACGCCCTGACGTGATGCGGGGCGGCCGGTTCTCCCCCTTTTGCACTTGTTTCCCCGCAGGAAACAGCGATGCGTGCTTGCGCGAAACCGCCTTTTTCTCTTTCCCCACTGCGCGGCTTTCAGCATGCCTCTTCCGCCGCAGCGCCGCCGCGCAGAAGGAGCCTTTGTGTTCATCCCGCCGCGTTTTGCGCGTTTTCCCCGCCCGCGGGCCCTTCCAGCCTAAACAGTGAGGACATGCCTTCTTCTTCGTGTTATAATGCCTGTAATCAAGGGAACATTTTCCACCGGAAGGGTTCTTTGCGAACGCCCTTCCGGCGGGCAAAAGGGCGGATTGCAATGGTGGGCATGGAGGAACTGCTGAACGGACTCAATCCAGAACAGCGCGCGGCGGTCACCGCCACCGAGGGGTACGTGCGCGTCATCGCCGGCGCGGGCTCGGGCAAAACCCGGGCGCTGGCCCATCGCTTCGCGTACCTCGTGAACGTCATCGGCGCGCTGCCCTCGAGCATCCTCTGCGTGACCTTCACCAACAAGTCCGCGGGCGAAATGCGCAGCCGCATCCGCGCGCTGTGCGGCGACGCCGCCGGGGGCTACATCAGCACCTTCCACGGCTTCTGCGTCACCGTGCTGCAGGAGGACATCTCCTCTTTGGCCTACCCGAAGAATTTCCTCGTGCTGGACAACTCCGACATCGACGCCATGCTGAACATCGTGTACGAGGAGCGGGGGCTGACGCTTCGCAACATGACCTTCGCCGACGCGCGGGACATGATCGAAATCCGCAAGAACAAAAAGGAGCCCCATTACTACGAGGACCTCATCGCCCTCACCATCGACGAGCTCAAGCTCAGGTACGACACCGCCGTCGAGCCGGAGGACGTCATCTTCTACGGCTATCTGTACCAGCAGAAGAAGTGCTTCGGGCTGGACTACAACGACCTCATCAACTTCACCCTGTACCTGTTCGACCATGACGACGCCGCCCGGGAAAAGTGGCAGGGGCGCCTTGAGTACATCATGATCGACGAGTTTCAGGACATTGACGACATCCAGTACCGCCTGATGAAGGCGCTGGCCGGCAAACACTGCAACCTGTTCATCGTCGGCGACCCCGACCAGACGATCTACACCTGGCGGGGCGCGAACGTCAAATACCTGCTGGACTTCGAGCGGGACTTCCCCAGCGTGCGCACCATCGTGATGGACCAAAACTACCGCTCCCTGCCGCCCATTCTGGACGCCGTCAACGACCTCATCCGCCGCAACAAAACGCGGGTGGACAAAACGCTGAAGCCGGTGCGCAGCGGCGGCAAAAAGCCGGTCTACTTCCACGCGAGAACCGCGAAGGACGAGGCGGCGTGGATCGTGGAGCAGATCCGCTCCCTGAACGATGCCGGCGTGCCGCTCTCCGACTGCGCCGTGCTGTACCGCGCCCATTACGTCACGAGGACGCTGGAGGAGGTGTTCCAGCGGGAAAAGCTGCCCTACGTCATCCACTCCGGCGTGGCGTTTTTTGACCGGGCGGAGATCAAGGACGCGCTCAGCTACCTCCGCATGGCGGCGTTCAAGGACGGTCTTTCGTTTTTGCGCATCGTCAACAAGCCG
>ENA-UPSA01002958-UPSA01002958.1-bioreactor-metagenome-genome-assembly--contig:-NODE-2958-length-9944-cov-278.610072_pt1 | contig 9944 bp, 9 predicted proteins | sample MGYA00238183_ERZ773288 | MGnify/ENA primary metagenome ERZ773288 (study PRJEB29028, sample SAMN07631243) | bioreactor metagenome | isolation source: Switchgrass digestor | place: USA: Dartmouth... | reverse complement strand
ATCAGTATATGAGTGACATAATTTAATATTATTCATATATTAACTTTGGGAAAAATTTTTCCCGGGGCTAAATCTGTTACATAATACGTTGCAATAAACAGGGAGGTTTATACGATGAGCGAAAATCTTGTGCCGCTGCACATGATACCGTGCGGGAGAAAAGCAAAGGTCAAAAAACTGGTGTCCACGGGAAATGAGAGAAGAAGGATGCTTGATCTCGGCCTCATAACCGGTACCAGCGTTGAATCACTGATAAAAAGCCCTTCCGGCGATCCTACGGCATACGAGATAAGAGGAGCGGTAATAGCGCTCCGTTCCGAGGAAGCGTCAAAGATCCTCGTGGAAATGCTCTGAGCCGGCGGCTGCCTGCTGCAAGGCTGGCCCGAAAGCCGGCTCTTTTTTCTTTTCCGGTCTGTATCATCGTATCATTCCGTCTTCGGTTGTCTCCGGTTCCATATCTCCTCTTCACGGGATAAATGCTGTGACGGTTCCAACCGTCGCTGTACGGCTCCACAGGCGACTGTGCATATAAACGGTAAGCAGTCAGCCCGGCCTGCATCTGCACAGCAGCAGCCATGCCGCATATCATCAGTCTCTGCATCATCCCGTGACTGCCTGTAATAAATGATCCTCAGCCAACCTCATACATATGAGCTTTGTCTGAGTATCCTAAGGTAATGGTTGGCTTCGCGCAGGACGTGATCCCCGAGCAGCGGGACTGCTATTGCCTTTATCTTGCAGTTTATCAAGCCTTCAGTACCGGCATTCTTGAAATCCCTGATTCCGATAGCGGCATCGAAGCTTTCACTTGTCACCCCGGGCAGCAGGACAGTCTGCTCGGCTGCGGCAACGGCTTTCCTTGTCAGTTCGCTGAACTCGTTGCCGAAATCGTTGGCAGTATTGATCAGTTCCCCTTCCGTGGGATCCAGCAGGCCCCTTATGAACCAGGCATGCTCGGCCATTATCCTGTTCCAGAATATCTCCTGCCCGGCCAGTTCACCGGCGCCGCCGATGCTTTCCCTGTTCTGCAGCCTGTTCAGCGTTCTGAGGTAGAGCTTTGCCTCCCTGAGGATATGGTCGATCAGCAGCGGATAATTCATCGTGAACAGCCTGCAGGCAAGCACGCTGCTCAGTATCCTCGTCTTGAAGTTTATCAGGGCTGTAGTGAGCACTATCGCCTTGCGGTTCAGGTTGAACACCCTCTCTTCCAGCAACGGCGATACGAGAGCGCCTCCGTCTCCAACAAGCCCTTCCTCCATCTGGGTCAGCCTGAAGTTGATGGGGATGCCGGTATAGAACTGGGTAGCCCTCTCAGCTGCAAGGGTATGGGGTGTGACGAACTGTCCGGCATCGACCGACTCCTGGCTCACGACCCCGTTGGACAGCGAGATTGTCTCGGTCAGAAGCATTTCGAACTGGTTTTTCAGCATATCCGCTTCACGGGCCAGGTCAGCGTCTTTGGCCGTAAACGCGGCTTCGAGGAAAATGGAGTGCTCCTTGGCGATCCTGCCGAAGAAAAGGTTGAGTTCAAGCGAAAGCCTGATATATTCCTCTCTTGATATCATGAAAAATCACCCTTTACAAAAAAATGCAATAAAAAAACCCAGCGCACTATATAATATGGCTGGGTTACATAAAGAGTGACGTTCCGGAATATAGTAAATAAATGCGGAAGCTATCCTTAACAGCGCCGACGTTCAAATCACGGATACTGTATCCTCGTTCCGCAGCTACGGTACCTTGCACCTGATCAATACCCCAACTCTTCACCTACGATGATTACCTTTATACGGCCTTTGACTCTCTGATAAGCGGACACCACATAGTTGCAGCAAATACGCGCCGGGCTTCCGCAGCCGCTGGTCATGCCGGTTTCATCCTGTGCCAGCGACATGCACTCTCCTTTTTCCCTGCAGTATGTCTGGCAGGAAAGCCTTGTCGCGTTAGCCGGCGCCGCCGTCCTTTTCACCCTGTCGATCGCTGCGTCTATATCGCTGACTATTTTGTTGTACCCCGCAACGATAATGACCGACTTCGGCCCGTAGCATATGGCGGCCACCCTGTTGCTGTTGCCGTCCACGTTGTACAGTTCGCCGTTCTCGGTAATCGCATTGGCGCTGCAAATATATGTGTCAGCGAAAAACGACTCCCTGTATATTTTATTGATGTCATCGCGGGAAAGTCCTTCACGGTAACGGTCCAGGAAGCGGTAGCTGCCTGAGCGGAGAAGATCGATGACCCCGCATTCGAACAATGTCATGGATCCTCCGACGGCAACCGTCTGCCCTTCGCTCATGAGCTCCCTGACCTTGTCTGCGACTTCGGCCCTGCTTTCCACGTAGCAGGCCTGCATATTGTTCTTTTCAAGATTCTTTATCGTTTTTTCAATGCGTTTCTCAATAATGGCTTTCAGGTTGCTGTCCATATATCTAGACCCCCGTCCGGTAATGATATGCCGGTGCGCCTGCACCAACTGTAATAAATTATAGCATGACTGTCTGCTGAAAATTATCACTTTACAGAAAATTTATACTGCGGCAGCAATCCGGCGCAATAAAAGACCGGCACCGGTTTTTCCGTGTCGTCCCGGAAAAAGCCGGCGCCGGTTCAGGTTATTGATGCATGCATTTATGGGAGGTTAACTTCAAGTCCCGATCATTTGGCTGTACGATTATTCAGAAGCCCGATTACTCTACCGTCAGCACCACTACCGACTTCGCCGGCATCATTATCCTGAGCGCGCCATTATTCAGCCTTGCTCCGTGGAATTCCGCAGGTTTGATATTCTCCGGTTCATCAAAGGTATTGTGTGCGTTCATGGCCGGAGCAGTAAGTATAGTGCCGCTGACGCGGGAGATATCCCCGCTGCGCAGCAGGCAATCGATCTCCGCTTCTTTGTCATGGCTCAGGTTGCAGATGGAGATGTGTATCCTGTTGTCCTTATCGATCGATGCCGATGCGCTGACCTGCGGGATCGCATTGCCGCCGAAACTGTATTCTTCGTTTTCCAGTGCCATCGGCAGCAGTTCTGCATCCTGGTGCACCTTATACATGCCGAATACGTGGTATGTCGGCGTCAGGACCATCCTGTCGCCCTCCGTCAGTATGACGGACTGCAGTACGTTGACCATCTGGGCGATATTCGCCATCTTCACCCTGTCGCAATGGTTGTTGAAAATGTTGAGGTTGATGCCGGCCACCAGCGCATCCCTCAGCGTGTTCTGCTGGTACAGGAAGCCCGGATTCGTGCCCGGTTCGACATCATACCATGTTCCCCATTCGTCGACGATCAGGCCGACCCTCTTCTCAGGATCATAATGGTCCATGATGACGGAATGGCGCGTCACCAGTTCTTCCATATGCAGCGTCTTCCTGAGCGTGTCGAACCATTTTGATTCGTCAAAATCAGTAGCCGAGCCCTTTGCGTTCCAGTCGCCGGGAACCGTATAATAGTGCAGGCTGAGCCCGTCCATCATATTGCCTGCCTCCCTCATCAGGACTTCGGTCCACCTGTAGTCTCCGGCATTGGCTCCGCAGGCGATCCTGTATATCCTGTTCCCGCCGAAGTTCCTTATATACGTCGCATACCTGCGGTATTCATCGGCATAATACTCAGGCCGCATGTTGCCGCCGCATCCCCAGTTCTCGTTGCCTACGCCGAAGTATGTCAGCTTCCACGGCTCTTCTCTCCCGTTGGCTTTTCTCAGGTCCGCCATCGGCGATTTCCCGTCAAACGTTATATATTCGATCCACTGCTGCATTTCCCTTACTGTGCCGCTGCCAACATTCCCGCAGATGTACGGTTCTGCGCCGATAAGTTCACACAGCCTGAGGAATTCATGCGTCCCGAAGTGGTTGTTTTCCGTAACGCCTCCCCAATGCGTGTTGATCATCGTCGGCCGGCTCTCATATGGCCCGATACCGTCCATCCAGTGGTACTCATCCGCAAAGCACCCTCCTGGCCAGCGAAGGACCGGTATCTTTATCGCCTTCAGTGCTTCAATGACATCGTTGCGGATGCCATCCGTATTCGGAATGGGGGAATCCTTGCCGACCCATATCCCTCCGTATATGCATCTGCCAAGATGCTCAGAAAAATGGCCGTAGATGTTTTTGCTTATTTTCCCCTTCCTGACCTCAGCATCCAATACCATCCGTATCATGTCGTATATCCATCCCTCTCCTGTTTGTATTGTGTTTCGCAAACAGCCTTGCCGGCTTCCGAATCACCAAGTCTGACTATTTGATTACCATTTTGTGATTTTTTATACCTGGTAGTAAATCGTTTTACTTCCTATAAAAATTATATTCCCATTTATGTGGCGTGTCAACAATTATCGATTATGACCACAGCAGGCACTCCCTTTGCCCGCAAAAAAAGCGGTATCATCGTAAAACGCGATGATCCGCCATTCATCCGTTGTTTTCTTTAAATTATCATTTTATTTTCTTAACAGAATCACGTTCGATTATCCGGCACGGCATTTTTATGATCTCCGATCCGGGTTTGAGCTCATACTCGTCGTTGAGGAGCTTTATCATGAGTTCCGCTGATTTTATGCCGATCTGTGCGAACGGTATCTCGTTTGTCGTGAGGGCAGGCTTCAGATACCCGGAAATTTCCATGTTGTCATATCCGGCTATGGATATGTCTTCTCCTGCCCTCAAACCGTGCTCGTACAGGTAATCATAGACGCCTGCGGCCATGTCGTCATTCAGGCAGAAAATCGCCGTAACGTCTTCCCTGATCAGCCCTTCAGCTTCCCTATAGCCTGAATCCCGCTTCCAGTTCCCGTACTTTATCCAGTCGGGATTGAACGGTATCCGTTCTTCATACAATGCCTTCTGCAGCCCGAGTATCCTCTTCTGGGTGTGCAGGTTGTCGGCAGTACCGGCTATCACGCCGATCTTCCTGTGTCCCCTGGAGATGAGGTACCTGGTCATATCGTATCCGCCTTTTTCATCATCGATGACGACCGAAGCGAAATTAGGCGATTTTGAATATGCGTATACGACTATCGCAGGGACTTCGAAATCATCAGGGAAACAGTTGGCCAACCTGGCGTGGCCGGCAACGTATATGATCCCGTCGACCTTTATTGAAATCAGTTCGCGTATCGCAGGCTTCAGTACCGACTGCAGTTTTTCCTCATCGTCATACCATGTATCCATCCATTTATCATACATGCGCATGTTGATGAGGATCGTCCTGTAGTGCATGTCCTCGCAATACGCCATGATCCTTTCGATAATGGGAGGGGAACTGAACTGGATCAGATCCTCTGCGATTATGCCGATTATGTTCGTTTTTTGCTTTCTCATACCCTGAGCGAAATAGTTCGGCTGGTAACCTGTCTTCTTCACGATATCCAGCACCTTCTGCCTGGTGGCCTCGCTGACCTTGCGCTTTCCGTTCAGGACATTCGATATGGTCGATGTTGAAACTCCGCACATACGTGCGATTTCTTTCTGTGTAACCAAACTTCTTTCCTCTTTCTGTTCAGATTATCGTCAGTTGTTAAAGATTTAACCTTATCATAATAATAACTAAGTAAAACTGGTTAATTCAACTGGCAGAATACATAAAAATAACGCCCTGTTATGCAACATTTTGCGGAATTGCAGAAATTGGCCAGTATAATGCAAAAACCATAATGGACGAAATCAGGCGGTTTCTGTCATACAGAACCGCCCGACCGGCATGTTCAGCACCTGATTATTTGTTCTTTTTTATTCTCTATCGTTTACCTGGTTTTAACCAGTTTTGCTTCGTTTTACCTCTGCTTGTTACTGTCGGTTTTACTTTCTAATATTATATTATTGTATATCGATTTTCCTGCCTTTTGACTTTGATGGCTCCGACTTTGGCACGATTATCGACAGGATGCCGTCCTTGTAATCCGCTTTGGCCTCATCAGGTTTTACCTCCACCGGCAGAGGGATGGTCCTTGAGAAACTGCCGTAAAACTTCTCCGACCTGTATGTGTCTTTCTCGCTGTACTCTTCTTCCCTCCTGGTCTCGCCGGACAAACGGATCGACCTGTCGTCGATATACAGGTGCAGATCATCCCTTGAAACACCGGGGATTTCCGCCTTTACCACCACATCGTTTTCAGTCTGGTAGACGTCGACCCTGGGGCCGTTGCCTGTAAAAAGTTTTACCGGATAATCAAGGACGCTGTTTAGTTCCCTGCTGATATAGTCCGTATCACCGAAAGGTAACCACGGTATCAGCTGCATAGCGATTCCTCCCTTTGGATTTTTGTCACGGTTATTTTTTGCTTACAGGGAGGAAAATATGTTTCATAGGAGTTTTTCGGATAAAATCCTCGGCTCAGCATATTTCCGCACGCATATCAAAATCAAGCGGAGCGACAAACGACTCGGTCATGGATCCCCATATCTTGTCTCCGAACGGCACATATGCATTCTGGAGAGCCATCTTTTCCAAAGGGGACATATCTCCATTCGTCACAAATCAACAGATCCGTTCTTTGTAACTGTCTCATAAATTGCTGTAGTTCCCCTTTTGCCTCGCTCAAATTGCATCGCTCAAACGGTTAACTAACGCTGCAGTACGGTAGGATTTTACCTGAAGTCTGAATTGCTGGAATTATTACTGGCAACCATTCCCAAGCTATTGTCACCATTAACCGGTTTGGAGACCTTAGCCCCATTTTTAATGTCTTCCAATGTTTGTTCATATTTCTTAATAGCGCTGTCTACACGTTCTTTTGACCATCCGGGAGCATTAACCAATTTTTGCAAAGTAGCTTTTTCCTGCTCAAACCATTCTTTATATTCCTCATATGTCCACCAATCGACGTCAACTCCTGGATACTTCTTTTGGTAATCTGCTTCGCTCATCCAGGTTTTCCCGTTGTCATCGCTTATCATGTTTTCCCCTGACGTTTTTTCTATCTTTGACTTTGCTGACATTGAGGATTCATCATCCTTGTGCAAAGCCTTAAAAGCAGTCAGAAAAATGACAGATAAACTGATAACCAAAGCTACGGCAAGTATCATATTGGTAAGTGTAATTCTCTTCATTTTCATAATAGATACAATCCTCTCAGTTTTTACAAGGCAAGTGCTCGAACTATATCTACTGCAATAATGAGGAGAGCAGCCGAAATGCTCATTTGATAAAGCAACTTTATTTAATTAACACTATCTTCCACTATTGTAATAGTTTTGTCAGCAATCTAATACTACCAAAGTCTTTTGAGTCTGTCAATACTGCTGGAGCAGTTTCGCCGTGCGTGGGAGAGACATCGGGCGCTATGTATCATCCGACGACAGTCTACTGATTTCAATCCACTCTCCCCATGCGGGGAGAGACGAGGACGGCGAAGGCAGTGCGCTCCATGCTGATGATTTCAATCCACTCTCCCCATGCGGGGAGAGACTCCATTGATGCGGATCTGAGGATATACGCAGATTATTTCAATCCACTCTCCCCATGCGGGGAGAGACCCAACCTACAACAATATCACCCTTAACTCCTTCAATTTCAATCCACTCTCCCCATGCGGGGAGAGACCCTAAAACAAAAATCGAGTGGACCGAGTATTCATGATTTCAATCCACTCTCCCCATGCGGGGAGAGACATCTTGGATACTTTTAGCAGGAGGCGGTGCGGGTATTTCAATCCACTCTCCCCATGCGGGGAGAGACCGATTTGACAAATGTATTTGCATTTACCCGTTCTTTATTTCAATCCACTCTCCCCATGCGGGGAGAGACGCCACACGCCACGCGCGGTATATGTTGCGTATCACCTATTTCAATCCACTCTCCCCATGCGGGGAGAGACCGAAAATGGTGGCGCAGATCCTCAGGGTGTACGATTTCAATCCACTCTCCCCATGCGGGGAGAGACTGATATATTCAATTCTGTTGGATTTCAGCTTTATATTTCAATCCACTCTCCCCATGCGGGGAGAGACAAGCAAAACAATGAGCTCATGCTGCAGCTGAAACGATTTCAATCCACTCTCCCCATGCGGGGAGAGACGCATTGCGCTCTTTCCACAAGTCGCTTTCCCACTTGCTATTTCAATCCACTCTCCCCATGCGGGGAGAGACATGGCCGTACGACAGGATGATTCGTTGCCTTTGAAATTTCAATCCACTCTCCCCATGCGGGGAGAGACCTTCTACTTTCCCAATAAATATATATGGACATTCTATTTCAATCCACTCTCCCCATGCGGGGAGAGACAATATATTAACATTTATATCAACTGCAATATCTACCATTTCAATCCACTCTCCCCATGCGGGGAGAGACGGGAGGTCATGCTTATGTTGATTACAGGCAAGGCGATTTCAATCCACTCTCCCCATGCGGGGAGAGACAAAGTGTAACATAAAACTAGAGTTTTTGATACACCATTTCAATCCACTCTCCCCATGCGGGGAGAGACAGTAACAACAAAAGAACAACAAAGGAACACAAACATTTCAATCCACTCTCCCCATGCGGGGAGAGACTGGCTGTGTTAAGAATCGATGAAACCACAGGAGAAATTTCAATCCACTCTCCCCATGCGGGGAGAGACCGGTCCACATCAAACTCCCTCGCGCCATTAATTGATTTCAATCCACTCTCCCCATGCGGGGAGAGACCAACCCCGCCGCCATCGACAAGGCGATAGGAGGATTTCAATCCACTCTCCCCATGCGGGGAGAGACTTAGAGGCTGAACTGAGGCGGCAGTTTGAAGTCATTTCAATCCACTCTCCCCATGCGGGGAGAGACTTGCTTTAAAAAGCAACGACTATTATCACTTTCGATTTCAATCCACTCTCCCCATGCGGGGAGAGACAGAAATTATTTCAGCTATTGAAACATACTGCACAAATTTCAATCCACTCTCCCCATGCGGGGAGAGACACATGGCACCTCAGGGAATTAGTCAGGGAGATAAAATTTCAATCCACTCTCCCCATGCGGGGAGAGACTGCCACAGATTATGCATTATCGGCCAAACAGGGCAAGATTTCAATCCACTCTCCCCATGCGGGGAGAGACGCATTGCGCTCTTTCCACAAGTCGCTTTCCCACTTGCTATTTCAATCCACTCTCCCCATGCGGGGAGAGACCCTTGCGCCCTCAAAATCCAGGGCGCCCGCCACATCGATTTCAATCCACTCTCCCCATGCGGGGAGAGACTTTCGGATCCCGACACAATCATTCGCCTTGCAACCATTTCAATCCACTCTCCCCATGCGGGGAGAGACCAAGATGTAGCATGACGGAGCTGTCCTTCCCACCAGAATTTCAATCCACTCTCCCCATGCGGGGAGAGACATCTCGTCTGGCTCAATCTCGCCCATTTCAGGCCAATTTCAATCCACTCTCCCCATGCGGGGAGAGACGGTTTTACACGTTTCGTCACGAAAGAAGCATATATATTTCAATCCACTCTCCCCATGCGGGGAGAGACCTTGCCGACCTCGTGGACAATCCGCACGAAGCACATTTCAATCCACTCTCCCCATGCGGGGAGAGACTATTCGCCTCCCTGCTTAAATATTACCATGGGAGATTTCAATCCACTCTCCCCATGCGGGGAGAGACCAATGCTATTTTTAAATGTCGTAGTCTGATTATTATTTCAATCCACTCTCCCCATGCGGGGAGAGACTCTGCCGCCTTCCGAGGCCATGAGACCAAGTTATGATTTCAATCCACTCTCCCCATGCGGGGAGAGACTTCATTGTGGATTTCTGCTCCTTCGTTTAGCATCTATTTCAATCCACTCTCCCCATGCGGGGAGAGACGCCGGATGGAGATCGAAATTTTGAGAGACGGTTATTTCAATCCACTCTCCCCATGCGGGGAGAGACTAGCCAGCACAATAAAACCTAGTATCTACAAAAAATTTCAATCCACTCTCCCCATGCGGGGAGAGACTTGTGCCTGTCAACGGATCAAT
>ENA-UPSA01002949-UPSA01002949.1-bioreactor-metagenome-genome-assembly--contig:-NODE-2949-length-9960-cov-3.300555_pt1 | contig 9960 bp, 9 predicted proteins | sample MGYA00238183_ERZ773288 | MGnify/ENA primary metagenome ERZ773288 (study PRJEB29028, sample SAMN07631243) | bioreactor metagenome | isolation source: Switchgrass digestor | place: USA: Dartmouth College... | reverse complement strand
AAATAATCCTCAAAAAATACCTGCCTGCCTGCATTTTCTGCGGCAATGCCGAGGATTTAATTGTTTTTGACGGAAAAAACATCTGTAAAGATTGCGCAAAAAAGATTGAAAAGGCCTTGGTGAAACGCACTGTAGAAGGTAATCCTTCAAAGCGGAGCGCTCGCCTTACAGATGACGACAGCGAAGCATCTGCCGAGGCGAAGTAAAAATAAGTCAAGCTAAGCGAGCCAGTTAAATACTAAAAAGAAGAGATCCCTAAAAAAGTTCTCTTCTTTTTTCGTATCTAAAATTTTACTCGACTATACACTTGGAATTGCGTTCTTGCATCATCTCAGCGGATCTTTTGGCAGCGCTTTCAACTGTTTTGACTATTAGGCCGATAAAGTCTGCATTTTCCAAGACTTTCATCCCTGCCATAGTTGTGCCACCAGGCGTTGTGACCTCGCTGCGCAGTTTAGAAGGGGACTGTCCGGTTTCGACTACCATTTTTGCCGCTCCATACACTGTCTGCACTGTAAGCTCTTCAGAAAGCAGACGAGGGATACCTGCCTTAACCCCTGCCTCTATTAAAGCGTCCATCAGCAAATAGACATAGGCAGGACCGCTTCCTGAAAGCCCTGTCACTGCATCCATCATGTCTTCCTCTACTATAGATACTTTACCTACCGAAGAAAATATTTCCTCTGCAAAATTTCTAGCCTCTTCTTTGGCATATCGCCCTAAAGCTATTGCCGTAGCTGATTCTCTTACTTTGCATGCTGTATTGGGCATTGCCCTAATAACCTGTATTTTTTTGCCTAATGCATCTTCTACATAGCTTGTTGCAACTCCTGCTGCAAGGGTAATTATAATGTGATTATCAGTTATATCATTTTTGAGCTGTTTTAGCAGATTATCAATATCTATTGGTTTTACGGCAATTATAAGATATCTGCAATTTGACAATATTTCCTTATAGTCCCTTGTTGTATGAACATTATATTTCTCCCTAAGGACCTGAAGTTTTTCATCATTTTGCTTGTTTGTTACATATATATCTTCAGGATTTATTATATTCTGGCTTAAAATACCATCTAGCATCGCAACTGCTATAGATCCTGCTCCGAATATTCCTATGGTTCTATGGTTTTGCACTTACTTTCCTCCCATCGCTTGCGCTGATTTTTGATTTTCTATAAAAATATCTTGACATAGAACATTATCAAGTATAAAAAACCTTCCGCCGTGAGAGGACGAAAGGTCGTTGCTTGCCGTCTTGATTTCTTGGTCAAATGCTTGAATTTTGGTACCGCACCTTTCCTCTGCGCCGTTAGGTGCTTTAAGGACTTTTGTGATTAAATAATATTTTATAATACTATCTAGTAAAGTGTCAAGTGAGCTTGCTACTTATAAAACAGGCGAATTCCAACTTCGGTGAATTTACCTGCCAAACTCGGTATTATACGTTTTCTATAGATCTTAATAATGAAGAATATTAAGCTGTTCAAAGAAAGATCATTCACCTTGAAAGACTTTCTACTTTGTCAGGTATCACATGGCAAAGCCAGCTGTTCAAACAGGTATTTCCTTCATAAATACTGATGTGTTGGTTTTTGATTTACATCATATCCTAGAATATTTAGCAGCTTATCTTATATCGATAAAAGATGGAAGGCCTGTCATTTTTCTATTAAAATTTCATATGCCTCATTTCTTGAAACACCGACTTGTTTTGCCGCTCTTTTTAAGGCTTGGTTTTTTGTAAAGCCTTTAGACATTTCTTCTTTAATAATCGATTGAAGGGAAGCTTTTAGCTCATCTTCGTCTGCTTTTGCGCTCTCAGATGGGCTTTTGCAAGGTGTAAAACCCTCAACCACTAAGACCATTTCGCCTTTAGGAGTAGATGCCTCAAATCTTTCTATAATCTCTCCTATGGTGCCTCGTATAAATTCTTCATGGATTTTAGTCATCTCTCGAGCGATAACAATTTTTCTGTTTCCAAAGATGTCAAATAAAGTTTTAAGGGTTTTTACTATACGATGGGGTGCTTCGTAGAATATCAATGTTCTTTCATCTTCCACGATTTTCGTAAGGAACTCCCTTTTTTCTTTTTGTTTTAAAGGCAAAAAGCCTTCAAAAGCAAAGCGCCTTGTGGAAAGACCTGATGCGACTAAAGCGCATACAGCCGCTGCTGCTCCGGGAAGAGGAACAACTTTAATTTTTTCTTTTATGGCATCTTGAACCAAATCTTCTCCGGGGTCTGAAAGAGCCGGGGTGCCGGCATCTGTCACAAGGGCAATGCTTTTGCCTTCATTTAACATATTAATGAGTTTTGGACCCTTTGAAATTTTATTGTGTTCATGATAACTTGTAAGCGGTGTTTTAATTTCAAAGTGGTTTAATAATTTTATTGTAACCCGGGTATCTTCGGCGGCTATAAGGTCTACTTCCTTTAGAACATTTAAGGCTCTAAACGTTATATCATCAAGATTTCGAATTGGAGTGGGACATAGATATAGTACACCTTTATCTGAATCTGACATTTTGCTCTCCTACTGACTTCCGAAATATATTTTTATTATCTCATCGGTATAACTGCCGTCGGCATTATAAACTACTAGCGGCGGAAGCATCTTTAATCCTGAAGATGCACCTTTTTTTGCCATGACAAGAAATAAATTTGGGCCTTCGCTGAATTTTGGATGCACAAAGCGCATAAGTTTGGGTTCAAGCCGAAAGCTTCTCATTAAGCAAATCGCATCAACAAGTCTTACAGTCCTATAAACCATATAAAACTTTCCGCCGAAAGTTAAAAGGTTAGAAGCGGTGCTTACAACATCTCTCAGCGATGCGGCGATTTCATGTCTTGCAATGGCGATACTTTGGTTGGGACTAATTTTCCCTTCATCTACGGTCATATACGGAGGGTTTGCCGAAACCACAGTAAAGCTTTCACTGCCAAATATCTTAGGGGCTTTTTTAAGGTCTGCGCAAATGATTTTTGCTCTGTCTTCAAGACCATTCATTTTTATGCTTCTCTTTGCTCTGCTGCAGGCTGCTTCATCTATTTCTATGCCGATTATCTCTTTTGCACAAGTTTTAGCGCAAAGCAGTATGGGAATGACTCCGCTTCCTGTTCCCAAATCTATTATCCTGTCGTTTTTACCGGCCTTTATAAAATTTGCAAGCAGTACTGAATCGATGGCAAACTTATATGCCCCGTCCTGCTGGATGATTTTTAGGTTATCGCACAATAAGTCATCAATGTGCTCGCCGGGATATTTTAAGTATTCTTTCATTAACTTCACCTTACGCTAAAATGTCTTATTTCATTATATCAAAAGGCAAATGAATTAACAATTGATTAAACAATGTCAAGGCTGTTCTTGCCAAAGAGCTTGAACTGAAACGATTTGAGAGTCTATGATGATTTTAGCTGAAAAACAAAATATATTAATAAATTATAGTAAAAATAGAGGAATTTTTACATTCATGTCGAATTTTAATTAAACGATAAAATTTTAAGATATATTTTCCAAGTAGGGAGTGAATAAAATTAAAAGAAAGGATATTGGCAATAAGATAAGAGAACTGCGCAATAACAAAGGGTTGACTTTAAAAGAACTGGGTGAGAAGACGGACCTTTCAATCAGCTTCTTGTCTCAAGTTGAAAGAGGAACAAGTGCGGTGTCTATAACTGCTCTTGAAAAGATTGCAGGCGCCCTTGAAACCGATCTTGCCTATTTTTTTACTCTTCCACAGAAACATGAAAACTTAATAATGCGAAGTTATGAGCAAGAGATTTTTTCAGTTGAGGAATCCAGGGTGTATAACAGGCTTGCAAATGATGTCAACGGAAAAGTCTTAGAATCTATGTTAATAACCCTTTTCCCCAATCAAAAGGAAAATAAGGTGGCAACATATACTCATGAAGGAGAAGAATTTGCATATGTTTTAGAGGGAATCCTGACAATTTTAATTGATGATGAAGAGTATCAATTAAATCCGGGAGATTGTGTTCATATGGCATCTACTATCCCTCACGAATGGGTAAACTATACAAATAAATTGGTAAAAGTCCTGTGTGTAAGCATACCGCGGATTTTTCAACAAAAATAAAGATTTACTCTTATTGAATACTTAAAGTCTATTGTATCATAAAAAAAATATCCTGTTTTGTGCGATGGGAGCAATAGAATCTTTTGAAAATAGAAGCGAGAAGAATATAATTATAATAAGTATCAAAATCAAGAAGGGAGAAATGTTTTATGAAGGAAAGACTTGAAAAGCTGTTTGATCTTATGAAAAAAGAAAATATAGACGGGATATTTTTGGCAAAGGATGCTAATGTCCGCTATGTCAGCGGATTTACAGGTTCAGAATCTTATGTTTTGGTATCAAAGGATGCCCGGGCGCTTATAACCGATTCAAGATACACAGAACAAGCCGAACAGGAATGCGAGGGTTTTGATGTAATAAAGTGGAAAGCCCCGCATCCTACTTTGCCGGAGGCGGCATGCGGGGTATGTGAAAAATACGGAATAAAAAAGCTGGGTTTTGAAAAAGACGTACTCACAGTGGATTTTTACGATAAGTTAAAAGAAAATTTAAAAGGCATAGAGCTAATAGGAACAGTGGGCCTTGTGGAGAAAATCCGACAGGTAAAAGATGAAAACGAGATTTCTTATATGAGAGAAGCCTCAAGGATTACGGATGAGGCTTTCAATGAAGTGCTAAATTACATAAAGCCGGGAGTTACCGAAAAGGACGTAAAAAGAGAGCTTATATATCTGGTGCAGAAAAAAGGAGCTGACGACGTAGGCTTTTCATTTATAGTAGCATCAGGGGAAAATGGCTCAAAACCCCATGCAATCCCTTCTGACAAGCCCATTGAGGCAGGGGATTTTGTGACAATGGATATTGGTTCTCTCTACAATGGCTACAGATCTGATATGACAAGGACCGTTGCGGTGAAAATGGCAGATGAAAGGCAAAGATATATTTACAATGTTGTTAAAAGATCTCAGGAAGAAGGAGTAAAAGCTGTAAGAGCCGGAGTAGAATGCAAGCTGATTGATAAAGCTGCTCGTGATGTGATAATATCTGAAGGCGTAGAAGGAATGTTCGAGTACGGCATAGGTCACGGCGTGGGCCTTGAAATCCATGAAGCCCCAGCCATGTCGCCTAACAGCACCCATATCTTAGAGGCCGGGAATGTGATTACCGTGGAGCCTGGTATATATATACCTGGATGGGGAGGTGTTAGGATTGAAGATATGGTAGCAGTAACTAAAGACGGTTGTGAAATTTTGACACGATCACCAAAAGAGCTTATTATCGTATAAATATGGTTTTGCTGACAAAATTAAATTGGGGGTATGAAAATGAGCAAAAAGTTTAAATCAATCCTTGCCCTGCTGACGGCATGCATTTTAGCATGCACAGTGCTTGCCGGCTGCGGCGGCTCCGGTACCACCGAAAAAACTGAAAATGAAGGAGACGCAACTACTGTAAAGCAAGAACTAACCTTTTCTCAGTCATCAGAGATACCCAGCCTTGACCAGCAACTTATCAATTCAATGCCGTCAACTGAGGTTTCCAACGCAATTTTTGAAGGCCTAGTAAGGCTCCATGACGGTAAAGTCCAGCCTGGCATGGCAGAGACATGGGATATTTCCGAAGATGGAAAGACCTATACGTTTCATTTAAGGGATGCAAAATGGAGCGACGGAAAGCCGGTTACAGCAAATGATTTTGAGTACGGAATAAAAAGACTTCTTGATCCTAAGACAGGAGCAGCCTATGCTTTTGCCGGATATATGATAGTAAACGGCGAAGCCTACAATACAGGAAAAATCACAGATGCAAGCCAAGTAGGAGTCAAAGCCATAGATGAAAAAACACTGGAAATAAAGATAGCAAACCCTGCACCATATTTCTTAGGCTATTTAAGTCTTGCGTGCTTTATGCCTACCCGCCAAGACATAGTTGAAAAATACGGAAAAGATTTTGCTCTTGAAGCTGCTAACAATGTTTACAACGGTCCATTTATTTTGGAAGAATGGAAGCATGAGTCTAATGTAACACTGAAAAAGAACCCGGACTACTGGAATAAAGATGCTGTAAAATTGGAAAAAGTGACCATACTTCAGATTACCGATCCTAATACTGCCTTAAGCATGTATGAAAACGGAGAACTGGATTGGGTGTATGTGCCAAATACTCTTTGGGACAAATACAAGGATAATCCCAGCGTAAAACTTATGATGAACGGTGCTGTAGATTGGCTAAGGCTTAATCTCAATGCCGAAGACAGGCCTTGGCTTGCGAATTTGGACTTTAGAAAAGCATTAAATTATGCACTGAATAGAGAAGAATATGTAAATGCCGCTACAAAAGGACTTTATCTGCCCTATTCCCGCCTTGTACTGCCCCTTGTAGCAGGAGCAAAAGGAGGCAAGTATACCGAGGAGTGTCCGATTGATGGTTATCCGCTGTCCGGAGACATGGAAAAGGCAAAAGAGCATCTTGATAAAGCAATGGCTGCACTAAACATAAAGGACCCGAAAGATATATCTCTCGAACTTAAGTTTTCCGATGCAGCAGGAGACAAACCCCTTGCTGAGGTGCTGCAAGATCAGCTGACAAGGAATCTGGGAATTACAGTAACAGTAAACCCTGTAACATACAAACAAAAGCTTGCAGACGATGTGGCAGGTCAATATGAGGCAGTTTACAACGGCTGGATGCCTGACTATGATGACCCGATGACATATCTCGAGCTTTTTGAAAGCAACAATACCCAAAACTCCACGGGATGGAAAAATCCTGAATATGACAGGTTGATTGAGGCTGCAAGGGTGGAAACCGATCCTGTAAAAAGACAGCAGTATTTCTGGGATGCTGAAAAGTTGCTTATAGAGGAATGCCCCTTTGTTCCGCTGCAGTGCAGACAGGTGGCATATCTTGAAAAAGAAAACCTTAAAGGTATATCCAGGTATTTTGTGGGCTCGGATGTAGATTTTATATATGCCTATTTTGAATAACTTTGAATAAAGAGTAAACCTTTAAACCGTGGGGCATTGCACGCCTTCCTTGTGCTGCAAAATGCCCCACATCATGAATTTTAAGAAGGGAGGGACAGATTTTTGAAAAGATATATACTTCAAAGATTGATTATATCATTACTTACAATATGGGTCTTGGTAACTGTGGTATTTATTCTTGTAAGACTTATGCCGGGAGACCCTTTTATAAGCGAAAAAATGACGCCTGAAATACGAAAAAACATGATGGAATATCATGGCTTTGACAAGCCTTGGTATGTCCAATACTTCAAGTATTTAAACAATCTTTTGCATGGTGACTTAGGACTTTCGCTAAAATACAGCAACCGCAGTGTAAATACAATACTTGCTCAATCTTTCCCGATTTCTGCCGACCTTGGTATAAGAGCTGTGGTTCTTGCAACGGTTCTGGGACTTTTCTTAGGAGTAATGGCTGCTTTAAACAATGGCAGATTTTTTGATTACTTTTGTGTCATTATAGCGATAATAGGCGTATCTGTTCCGGACTTTGTGGCAGGTTCGGTTTTGCAGTATGTTTTCGGATTAAAATTGCACATGTTTCCCATAGCAAGATGGGAAAGTTTCAGGCATACAGTGCTTCCTGTAGTCGCCTTGTCCCTTAATACCCTTGCAGTTATAACCAGGACTATGCGTTCTAGCATGTTGGAAGTAATAAACGAGGATTATATACTTACAGCTAAGGCAAAGGGACTTTCGGACTGCGAGATAGTCACAAGGCATGAAATTAGAAATGCCATACTTCCCATTGTGACCATTTTAGGACCTATTACCGCAGGCATACTCACCGGCACCTTTGTTATTGAGCAGATATATGCGATACCGGGCATGGGAAGATTTTATGTATCCGGCATAAATGACAGGGACTATAGCATGATTTTAGGAATGACGGTTTTTTACGGCGTATTCTTGGTTGCGGCAAATTTTGTAGTTGATATAATATATGGATTTGTAGATCCCAGAATTAGAATATCCGAGAAATAAGGTGATGTAGACTATGGACAGTTCGGATATTATAACCGATGAAATGTTCACTGTTGTAGGAAAAGATATAGAAAACTATAATTTAATAACAAGACCCAGCCTTTCTTACTGGCAGGATGCATGGATAAGACTGAAGAAAAACAAGGTGGCCATGTTAGGTCTTGCCATAATAATATTTTATATAATTATGGCGATAATAGGACCTTATATGACTTCTGCCGACTACAGGATGACAAATTCAGCTATAGCGGATCAACTGCCCAGCAAAGAACATTGGTTCGGAACGGATTCTCTCGGCAGAGATCTTTGGGCTAGAGTTTGGCTTGGGGCAAGGGTGTCTCTTACTATCGGCTTTGCGGTAACACTGCTCAATCAGTTTATCGGCATCATTATAGGCGGCATATCCGGCTACTTTGGCGGCAAACTTGATATGATAATAATGAGGATAATAGATGTGCTTTACGGCATACCGTCCCTTATTGTTGCAATACTTGTCATATTGGTAAGAGGCGAGTCCGGCATAGCAAGTCTCATAATAGCTATGATAATAACCGGATGGATTGGAAGTGCGCGATTTGTAAGGGGTCAGGTGCTTCAATTAAAAAATCAGGAATTCGTCCTTGCCGCAAAGGTCCTTGGCGCAAGCAGCATGAGGATAATTTTGCGCCACCTTATACCAAATATGATGGGACTCTTAATTACGAATATTACAATGGCTATTCCGGGAGCCATATTCTCGGAAGCATTTTTAAGCTATATAGGTATCGGTATTCAACCGCCGGATACAAGCTGGGGGCAGCTTGCAAGAGAAGGTGCCCAGGTATTTATGGCATATCCATGGGAGATATTCCTACCTTCATTTTTCATCAGCACAACAATGCTGTCTCTGAATTTACTTGGCGACGGGCTTAGGAATGCCTTAGATCCCAAAATGCGCGGGACGGCAAAAGTTTAGGAGCCGCGAAATAGGGGGTAAGATGGACAAACTACTTGATGTAAAAAATCTTGAAGTAAATTTTAAAACTTACGGCGGCACTATAAATGCTGTAAGAGGCATGTCCTTTGACATAGACAGAGGAGAATGTCTTGCGATTGTAGGAGAGTCGGGATGCGGAAAAAGTGTTACTGCAAAAGCCATAATGGGTCTTATTCCTTGCCCTCCAGGCGAAATATCAGGCGGCAGTATTCTATTTGACGGCACTGACCTTTTAAAGCTTGATAGAAAAAGTATGATGAAAATAAGGGGCGCAAAAATCGGAATGATATTCCAGGACCCCATGACATATCTTAATCCAACGATGACAGTTGGAAAACAAATTGAAGAGGTGCTGAAAAAGCATACAAATTACACTAAAAAGCAAATGACTGAAAGAATTATAGAGATATTAAATTTTGTAGGCATAGCAAATCCAAAAAGGAGAATGCGCCAATATCCCTTTGAGCTTTCAGGAGGCATGAGGCAGCGGGTTATGATTGCAATAGCAACTGTGTGCACCCCAAAGCTCTTGATTGCAGATGAGCCCACTACAGCTTTAGATGTTACTATACAGGCTCAAATCCTGGAACTTATAAAATCACTGCAAAAAAGCATGAATACCTCAGTGATGCTAATTACCCATGACTTGGGAGTTGTGGCAAACATGGCAGATAGAGTGATGGTGGTTTATGCCGGGAAGATAGTAGAGTCAGGGGTGGTAGACGATGTATTCTATAAGCCGCAACATCCTTATACTTGGGGGCTTTTAAGCTCAATACCCACTTTAGAGCTTAAAAATAAAGAAAAGCTGCCTTCAATTGAAGGCACGCCGCCGGATTTATTTTCACCGCCGACAGGGTGCGCCTTTGCAGCCAGGTGTGCCTTTGCTATGAAAATTTGTAAAGAGATGTATCCTGAAACGGTGGATTTAGGAGA
>ENA-UPSA01002947-UPSA01002947.1-bioreactor-metagenome-genome-assembly--contig:-NODE-2947-length-9984-cov-26.773190_pt1 | contig 9984 bp, 9 predicted proteins | sample MGYA00238183_ERZ773288 | MGnify/ENA primary metagenome ERZ773288 (study PRJEB29028, sample SAMN07631243) | bioreactor metagenome | isolation source: Switchgrass digestor | place: USA: Dartmouth... | reverse complement strand
TAAAACAAGAAGAAATAGAAATATTGTTTCCATTCCTCATAGGTAGGATAAGAACAAGGCGTCTCTCGTCGGGATCGCATTTGATGAAAAGTTTCCATTCCTCATAGGTAGGATAAGAACAAGGCGTCTCTCGTCGGGATCGCATTTGATGAAAAGTTTCCATTCCTCATAGGTAGGATAAGAACCTGGCAATGAAGTACAATATATACCTGAATGGGTAAGGTTTCCATTCCTCATAGGTAGGATAAGAACGTAAAGGGAAATAATGAAAATAAAAAAGGAGTGGAGTTTCCATTCCTCATAGGTAGGATAAGAACCCACCTAAAGAGGTGGGAGTCTTCTTGCCATTTTCTTAGAGTTTCCATTCCTCATAGGTAGGATAAGAACTTATAATAAACATTCCATCATACGCATCATTTTCCGTTTCCATTCCTCATAGGTAGGATAAGAACCATTATTTCTGGCACGGGGCTTGGTTGGCAGATTACGTTTCCATTCCTCATAGGTAGGATAAGAACGGTTATTAAAAATCAATCACTTGTCTTGCAATGAAAGTTTCCATTCCTCATAGGTAGGATAAGAACATAGTTTATAACTGATTTTACCCCGTTTATAATCGCATGTTTCCATTCCTCATAGGTAGGATAAGAACTCTTCATCCAGTGAAAGATGTTCATATTAAAATAAAGGGGTTTCCATTCCTCATAGGTAGGATAAGAACTTCAGGAATCAGCCCCCATGGAATTCTTTTATCGGTGTTTCCATTCCTCATAGGTAGGATAAGAACTTAAACAAATCAAAATATTTCTCAGTTTGATACTCGTTTCCATTCCTCATAGGTAGGATAAGAACTAATTTAGCTTGGAAAGTACTGGAGATGTCTGATTATAGTTTCCATTCCTCATAGGTAGGATAAGAACTATATCTTGCAGCGAAAAAGAGCTGTGCTATTACCTTTGGTTTCCATTCCTCATAGGTAGGATAAGAACGTAAAAGAGATAGAATCAAAGAGAAATCTCTTAATAGGTTTCCATTCCTCATAGGTAGGATAAGAACTCATAAGACCATTATTAATAATATAACATAAAAATAGGTTGATGTCAAGCTTTTCTATTAAATTCAGGTAAAAATGAACTCAAAATGTTAATTAATCATTCTTGTGACGAAAAGAACAAGTCTGTCGACCCCCCGGGTTTTTTAGCTTATTGGGGGTCGACAGATTTTTTGTTTAAATTTAACTTGCTTTTTTATGTACATTATGATACAATTTGATATAGAAATAGTTTTATTTTTTTATAAATTATTGGGGGATTGAAAATGAGGCTAAATGTAGTCTTTTCTTTCCAAAGTCTTAAACTACCAATTAATTATAACCATATTCTTCAAGCTTTCATACTTCAGTTAATTGATGACGCAAAATTTCGTAGTTTTTTACACAACCAGGGATATACTTTCAAAAATAGGAACTATAAAATGTTTACTTTTTCAAAATTAAATGGTAAGTTTTCCGTTGACAATTCAGAAAAAACTATAGAATTTTTTGATAATGTTAGTTTAACTATCTCTTCTCATGATGAAACTCTCATTAGATACTGTGCAGATTCACTGCTTTTCAAAGACGAATTTGAGTTACTTAATCAAAAAATAACTATAGAAAAGATTGAATACGAGAACCAGGTGATTAATAACGACAAGATTTATGTAAAAACTCTTTCTCCAATAACTGTTTATTCTACTGTAACTCTTAATTCTTCTAAAAAAACTGTTTATTACACTCCAACTGATGAACAATTTTCAAAGTTAATTAAAGATAATTTGATAAAAAAATATTTAGCCTTCTATAATTTTAATGAAGGCGACATTTCTTTTGATGATAGTTTTATTATCAAAGAAAAAAATAATTCAAAATCAAAAATGATAATTACATATTATAAAAGTTTTTTAATAAAGGCTTGGCACGGAATATTTGAAATTCAAGGAGATCAAAGATTGCTAAAGATTGGTTACGACGCTGGCTTAGGTGCAAAAAATTCTCAAGGCTTTGGACTTGTTGAATTGATGTAAACTTACTAAGAAGGAGTGATTCTATGGGGTTTATAGATGCATTATATACTTTGGGAAAAGAATTTTCATCGACAACCAATGAAATATCCGATTATTTAAGCCTGCCTGCAACGATTGGTAAAACCAAAGAAATAAGAATATATTTGAAATTGGAAAACTATGAGCAATTAGAATCCAACACGATTGGTGAAAAACTTGAGCCTCTTAAAATTTCTGGTATATCAAAAATTGATGAAGCAGATTTTTTTGCCGGTAATGGAACAGAAGAAGAAAAAAAGATGAAGTATTTGTATAAAGAGCCTCCTGGTAGTAATACCTCCTGGCGCTATTCACCAGTTTTAAGAATATCAAAGCCAAAAGTAGATAGAGAAAAAAACAGTAAGGCTTTTTCAGAAGGTAGTAAATCCTACTTCACTAAAATTGAAAAAATGTTTATGGATATGGAAGAAATGAATTATTTTGAAAAAGGTACAGTAGAAAAACTTATGGAAGAATTAAATAACAATTTAGATAAAATTTTGGCTTGCTATACAGATAAAAATAGCAATTATTTAATAGTTTTTGGAATAGATAATAATAGCAATTTTTTATATCCCGGGGAAATACCCCACTTTCGTAACTATTTTAATGAAAAATTGAAAAATGAATTAGATAAAAAGCAAGTTAATTCAACAAAAAATGGCAGTAAGTGCAACTATTGTGGAAATACCAGCGATATTTTAGTTAATTTTAATTTAGTCTTTCCTTTTGCAACGTTTGATAAACCTAATTTTCTACCTGCTATCAACGAAAAATTTTCACATAAAATATATAAAATCTGTGATGACTGCCTTAAGACATTTACTAGATCAAAAAGTTATGTAGAATCCAATCTTTCAGACGATTCTACAATATATAAAATTCAAATATGGATAATACCCGAATTTTTTACTATAGATAAAAATGTCTTTGATATGAGCTTTAAAAAGCTGAATAATTATATTTCATCCGATCAACATTCAAAAGAAGAGAGTCTTTTAGATTATATTACAGACCCTAATTATATCGAAGATCCATATACTGCTGTATTTCACTTTCTTTTTCTGGAAGATAATCAATCTCAACTAATTATACACCAAATGATTGAAGATGTTCCTCTCACAAGAATTAGAAAACTGCAGAAAATTTGGGAAAACACTGTACAAAATTTTGAAAATACAAAAAGTATTAACAATAAACTATCAACTGCTTTTAAACAGATTCATAGTTCTCTTAGGCGACTTGTTTTAAAGGAAAAAGACGAGATCCAAGTAATGAGAAATTTATCTATAGACATTATTGGGAAACTTTTAAGTGGTGAAAAGGTTGATACAAAGATATTAAAACAAAATTTTGTAGCAAGAATACCAAAATTAATGAATGATAAAACTCAAAGTGATAGATTTTATTTTATTCTTAATGATTTTCTAATAATCAATGAATTTTTAACTAATTACAATAAATCTTTGGAGGTATTAGTATGAATAAACATCTTGAATTCTTAGATAAATTTACTGATAAATTTTTACAAAGTGATTTTGGAAAAGGCGTTTTACTATCTGGAGTAGTTCTTGGATATTTAGCGAGCAAACAAACAACTCAAAGGCAAGGTGAAGGCGGAAGTTACTCGAGTGGAAAAATACAAGATTCTCCATTATATAAGCAGTTAAATTTTGGTAGGTTAACCTTAAGAGACTTAAAAAAGCATCTTTCTAGAGTTCCAGAATTAATTAAAGCATACAAAATTGAACCTTCTTTTCTAATAGAAGATTTAGCAGCATATTCACAAGAATTGCTTCTAACCTCGCAAGGAAAAGACCTAGGAGTTGATGGTAATTTTGCTTTTGTCACTGGATTTATGAATCATAGACAATATTTTTGGGAAATATATAAAGACTATTCATCTAAGAATAAGCTAGAAGAAATGGAGGAGGATATTAATGTTTAATGGACGAAAAGAACTTCTGTTCGTTTATTCGGTTAAGGACGCTAATCCAAACGGAGATCCTTTAAATGCTAACCACCCTAGATATGATGAAGACACAGGACAGGTTTTAGTTTCGGATGTTCGAATTAAAAGAACTGTAAGGGATGAACTTCTAAGAATTGGAGAAGATGTCTTTATTGATGGAGAACCGAAAACATTAAAAGAAAGATTTGAAGAATTAAAAGCAAAACTTGGAACCTCTAAGGGGGAAGACACTTTAAAAAAATGTATTGACACAAGACTTTTTGGAGTAACTTTTGCTCTGGGAAAAGAGAGTTTTGCTTGGACAGGTCCTGTCCAATTTAAATGGGGGAGATCTTTGCATAGAACTAAAGTTGAATTTATTCAAGGTACGGGAGCTTTTGTAACTAAAGAAGGCGGAGAACAACGTACAATAAGAAACGAATACATTGTTCCTTTTGCTTTGATAGGAACATATGCAATAGGAAATCAATATGCTTCTAACAAAACTGATGCGACCGATGATGATTTTAATAAACTTGTAGAGGCTCTATGGAATGGCACAAATAATCTAATTACACGTAGTAAAACAGAACATAGATCACGTTTTTTGATGGAAATTACGTATAAACCAGAATTTAATGGATTGATTGGTTCTTTAGATGAAAGAATAAAGCTTACAAAAAATGATGACTCACTACTAGATGATGATGAACAGTTAGCACTCAGAAACATTCAAGAAGTAAAGATTAATTTAGAAGAGATATACGATAAAATTTTACTACTTAAAGATGAAATCGAAAAAATTAAGATAATAAAAGATCCTGATTTTAAAGTCACCCATTTAGAAGATATAAAAGGAGTATTAGGGGAAGATAGAGTAGCAGTTGAATTGAGGTGATCAATAATGGCACTTGTTTTTGATATAACAAGTGAATATGCTATGTTTAGAAAATTTTATACAACAACATCTTCTATTTCATACCCATTCCCGCCTCCAACAGCTATTGGAGGATTAATAGCAGCAATAATTGGTGAAGAAAATGAAGCTGATAAAAAAGCACATTTTGCTTCTTACTGGAACATCTTGTACGGTAATAGAATTGCTATTTCTCTCAAATCAAAAATACAATGGTATACAACAAGTATAAACTTTTGGAATTACAAAGCGCCTAAAAATGCTATTCATAATATTATAAAACATCAATTTGTTAAAAATCCTATTTATAGAATCTTTGTAGAGGGAGCGATAGAGGAAAAACTAAAACCATACCTTGAAAGTGGACAATTTATCTTTACTCCCTATTTAGGAACAGCCTACTCTTTAGCTAAAATTAGTTATATTGGCTCTTTCACCCCTAAAAAAATTGAGAAAGAAAAAGTTTCTATCAAGAGCCTAATTCCTGTTGATTTTAAGCCAGACATTAATTTGAAAGAAACCCAAGGAATTTTCAAAGACATTGTACCTTTACAAATGGATAGTGAAAGAAACCTCGTTAGGAGTATTACTGTTTTTTATCCTGCGAATGTGGAAAATGGAATTATTGTTGAAAATCCAGAAAAAGTGGGGGCTGTTTGTGTTGGAGAAGATAATATCGTCTGGCTTCCTAAATGGGAAAAAGAGCCATCCAAAAAAATTACTTAAAGACCATTTAAAAGGAGTTTCTGATAAATCTAAAGAAATAGCATCATTTCATGGATTTAGTGAACTTTCTGACCAACTACAAATTATTTCATTGACGCACGACATAGCCAAATCTCATGAAAAGTTTCAAAGATACCTAGAAGGAAAAAAGATAAGATTCCCACATGCAGAACCATCTTCTTATCTTGCATTTATGATTACAAAAGATATTCTTCCTGCAGAAATAGTTAGAAGGCATCATTCATATTTACAAAACTTTGAAGATATGATGTCATTTTGGAGAGAGCTCGATTATGAAGAAACACTTCAAACATTAAACGAATTCCTTGATAATATTGAAATAAAATATTTAAATGAGCAAGAATGGAAAAGAAGTATATGGGTAAATTGGCATTCTAAGTATTTACTAGACTCAGAAATAAAAGCAGAAGAAGTATGGCTTAGAATGAAAATTCTCTATTCTATTTTCATAACAGCTGATCGACTTGATTCTCTCAACATAGACAAAATTGCCTTTGAAAAAATATCTTACAAAAAAAGTAATTTTGATACTTATCTTGCTAAATTCCCCAAAAATGAATTATCCAAATGGAAAAATAACATAAGAGAAATAACTTTAGAAAACGCTGATAAAATTACTAAACCCGGAATCTATACAATATCTCTTCCGACGGGGGCTGGTAAAACTATAATTGGTTTACAAACTTCTATGAAATTAGCCCAAAAATTTTCTTTGAACAGTGTTATTTATGTATTGCCATTTATAAGTATAGTTGATCAGAATGCTGAAGTAGCAAAAAATATTTATGACAAGGTACAAGAAGATCATCATTTAATGAACGCTTATAGAGAAAATGAAGATTTGACCAATCTAGAAAGATTCGTCATTTCTTTTAGATATTTCAAAGATCCATTAATTGTTACAACGTTTGCCAAATTATGGGAGTTGATTTATTCTTCAAATTCTAACGATTCTATGAGTTTTCATAGACTAAAAGATGCTGTTGTCATTTTGGACGAACCACAATCAATACCTCCTGAATATTGGCAAGGATTTGGAGAAACACTTACCTTTCTTTCCGAAAAATTAGGAACCTATTTCATACTAATGACCGCTACCCAACCAAAAATTGCTAAAGGCGTTGAACTTGCTCCAAAGACATCTTTTCCAAAAAACAGACACATATATCACATATCTGATGAAAAAAAGTATCTTTCTGATATTAAACCTCTTGTAGAAAATAAATCAAATAAATCTTCTTTAATCATTTTAAATACAAAAAAAGAGGCTCTAAATGTATATATTGAACTTAGAAATACGCTTAGAAATAACCTATTTTTCTTATCCGCATGGGTTATACCATCTGAAAGAATTAAAAGAATTAATAAATTAAAAGAGTTAGAAAGTAAAAACGAGCCACGAAATTTAATTTCAACACAAGTCGTTGAAGCAGGAGTAGACTTAGATTTTGACTATGTTATTAAAGATTTGTCTCCTTTTGACAGTATTATACAAGCTGCAGGTAGATGTAACAGAAACATGAAAAATAAAATTGGAGAAATCTACGTGATGGAAATAATAGATGAAAATAATATTCATGGAAGATCCTATTGTTCCTATGTGTACGATAGTATATCCCTAGGAATTACAAAAGAAATACTCTTCAAAAACAAAAAATTCTCAGAAAGAGATGTACAGAAGCTGTTAGATGAATACTACAACCGCTTATCAAACCAAAAGTTCCAAAAAGGTCCTTGGTATGAAATAAAAGAAGGAAATTGGGGCGGTTACTTTCCATTAATTAAAGATAATCTTTATGAAGATATTGTTTTTGTGGATTTAGACGGCACCGTATCAGACATTCTTTATGAAATTGAAGATTTACCCCATGATTTAGAAAACCTAGATACAAAAAAGCGTTTATGGAAATATATTGAAAACTATTCAATAAATGTTTCAAAACAAGAAATGGAAAAGTGGGACAACTATTATAATCAAGTCTTTTTATCTGAAGATCAAAAAATTGAGAATAAGGGAAATGGAATTTGGCTGATAAAACCATCTGCAATTGGTGAAGTATATTCAAAGGAATTAGGATTTATTCCCTATGATATTAAAGAGGGTTTATATGGATGAAGACATTGTAACTGGATATTCGGTTTTAGCTTATAGTGCTTGTGAGAGAGAAGCCTGGTTTGTACTACGAAGATTTAAACCAGAACAAGACAATCCCTATATTGAGTTGGGAAGATATTTGCACAAAAATTCATATGAAGGAAAAGGCGAAAAAGAGATAAGCCTTCCTGGAGCAGTAATAGACGTAATGTGGAAAGATAAAAAGTGTACTATTGTTGGAGAAATAAAAAAATCATCTAAATCATTAAAAGGTGCAAGAATTCAACTGCTTTTTTATCTAAAACTGCTAAGAGACAAAAATGTTGAAGCTCAAGGTTTTATCCTGCTACCAAAAGAAAAAAAGAAGATACCTATCGAGTATGACGAACAAGCAGAAATGGAAATTAAAGAAATACTCCTAAAACTTGAAGAATTAAAACAACTATCAATTCCACCACCTCCAAAATGGAAAGGAATTTGTTCAAAATGTGGCTTTTCTGAATTATGCTGGGCGGGGGATGATTGAAATGAAACCTATATACATATTTCAAAATGGCACTTTATCAAGAAAAGGCAATACCTTGGCCTTTAAAAAAAGTGAAGATGGGAAAACTATTTATTTTCCTATTGAAAATCTCTCTGAAATAAAAGTATTTGGAGAAATAAGCATCAACAAAAGACTTCTAGAATTTTTATCAAAAAACAGCCTGCCTATTCATTTTTATAACCACCATGGTTTTTATGTAGGGAGTTATTATCCCTACGAACATAATACCAATGGATTAACTATTGTTAAGCAAGTAGAACATTATTTAGACGAAGAAAAGAGGATAAACCTAGCTAAAAAATTTGTCGAAGGAGCAATGAAAAACATTTTAAAAATTGTTGGATATTATGAACGAAGAAATGAATTAAAAAAGACATATTCAGAAAAAATGGAAGAAATGGTTAAAAAAATTAATGAAATAACAAGTATTAATGGATTAATGGCGCTTGAAGGAAATTTCAGAGAACTATATTACAATTTCTTGGATAACTTTGTTTTAATAGATGAAAATTTTAGAATAGAAACACGAGAAAAAAGACCACCGACTAATTATATGAATACTCTTATTAGTTTTGGAAATTCATTAATGTATTCTACTGTTCTTACATATATTTATCAAACTCCACTAGATCCACGAATAGGCTATCTACATTCTACCAATTTTAGACGATTTTCATTAAATCTTGACATATCTGAAATTTTCAAACCAATAATTGTAGATAGAAGTATTCTTAATTTAGTCAATAAAAAAACCATTTCAGAAAAACATTTCAAAAAAATACCAGGCGGTATTCACCTAAATGATGAGGGTAAAAAGGCCTTCATACAAAATTACGAAGATCACCTAAATACTACAATAATTCATAAAACTCTAAAAAGAAATATAACGTATAAATCTCTGATTAAACACGAAGCATATAAAATATTAAAGCATTTACTTGGAGAGAGAGAATATTCTCCATTTGTGATGAGGTGGTAAAATTGTATGTAATTATGGCCTACGATGTAAATGAAAAAAGAGTTGCTAAGGTTTTAAAAAAGGCTCGACAGTACTTAACTTGGGTACAAAACTCATTACTTGAAGGCGAAATCACAGAAGCAAAATACGAAATACTCAAACGCCAAATAAAAAAAATTACAAATGAAGAAGAAGACAGTATCACATGGTATGTTTTTGAATCAAGAAAAATATTTAAAAAAGAGACATACGGAATAGAAAAAGGTGAACCTCAAGATTTAATATTTTAATTTTGTTATTACCTAAAACTAGTATAACCATTGTTAATTATTAAGTTGTAGAGACGTGCTACATGCGCGTCTGTTTCATTATAACCATCGTTAATTATTAATTGTAGAGACGTGCTACATGCGCGTCTCGTTTTTAATTTTCAAATAATGATAAAAACTTTGGAGACGCCCATATAGGGCGTCTCTACAAAAACATGTTATAACCATCGTTAATTTTTAAGTTGTAGAGACGTGCTATATGCGCGTCTCATTTTTAATTTTCAAATAATGATCAAAACCTTAGAGACGCCCATATAGGGCGTCTCTACAAAAACATCTTATAACCATCGTTAATTTTTAAGTTGTAGAGACGTGCTACATGCGCGTCTCATTTTTAATTTTCAAATAATGATCAAAAC
>ENA-UPSA01002891-UPSA01002891.1-bioreactor-metagenome-genome-assembly--contig:-NODE-2891-length-10212-cov-22.112041_pt1 | contig 10212 bp, 6 predicted proteins | sample MGYA00238183_ERZ773288 | MGnify/ENA primary metagenome ERZ773288 (study PRJEB29028, sample SAMN07631243) | bioreactor metagenome | isolation source: Switchgrass digestor | place: USA: Dartmouth... | reverse complement strand
TTATTGTAGTTACTTATCTGCTTCTCTTTCTAACCGCAACGGTTGCTGCGCCAGCAAGCGCGATCATCGCGATGACTGCGATTGCGAGCGAGCCGGTATCGCCTGTCGGCGGTACGGTCGTTGTCGTCGAAGAAGAGGTCGACGAGGTGCTCGGTGTGGAGGTTTCTTTTGCTACGATAACAACTCCGCCGTTTCCGTAAACCTTCTTCGCGTTGCTGTCTGCTCCGTTCGTTCCGGGCGCGTTGTGCGGAATATAGAACGCAAACTTGCCGGTTGCGTCTGACTTAACCGTGAACGGAATCTCGAATACGAGCGAATTGTCTTCTACAGCAAAGCCGGTCTTCGACGAGTTCAGGAAGGAGATATCATAGAATCCTTCTTCTTCGTTCAGCTTGCATACGCTGTCGTCCCAGTTCGTCGGAGCTTGCTTAAGGAACGCGAACATATCCTTGTTCTGATCGCCGTCTCCCTTAATGACAGGCTCAACCTTGTCCTTGTCATAGTAGAGTTTGAATCTGATCAGTGACAAACCGCCATCAGCAGCGATGTCCTTGATGGTTACGACAACTTTGATTGTATCGCCGGGTTTGTAAACCGCGGGATCGGTCGAGATAACCAGTCTATATGCGGGCTCTTCCATTTCCGGACCGAGATCTACAACAGGATCGGGATCCTCAACGACAGGCGGCTCTTCCTCGGTGACAACGCCGAGCTTGATATCAGCGAATACTAAGTCAAGGTCATTTTCCGTATTCCATTTTAAATAAGCCCAGCTGATCTTTTCTTCGCCGCTATCGTCAGTGTAAGTGCCGACTTCCGGATAAGTCCAGGAACCATTGGTGGGCTGGTTGCCGGAAACAGTCGTGTCAATATCCGTGGGTCCGGAATATGTTACGAATACATGCGTTCCGGTCGTTGCGCCGATCTTTGCGAACGGAATGGCTGCTTCAACATAGAAGTAGCTGTCAGAAGAGGTTGCCGCAGCTTCCAGGCCTTCGATGGTAACGACTTCGTTCTTGTTTCCGTTGTAAACATTATTCTTTCTGGCTTCAACGTCAAGCGTGCCGTTCTTATATCTGAAGTCGATCAGATAGTTGTATGTAGTGTACTCGTTGCCGTCGCCATCTGCGAATCCGTCGGTGAAGAACCAAAGTCTGAACATGGTTCCTTTGCCGTTGCCGAAAATTTCATCGGTTCCGAGCGGCTTATTGTTGCTCTTTAATGCAACATAAAGGTAGGTGTCGTCTGCGCGGAACTGGAAGTCGAAGTTATCGTCTCTTCCTTCCGTATTTGCATAGAGAGTTGCATTGGAGCTGTCAACATGCGTCCAGCCGCTTGCTTTCCAGCCGGTGTCGTCAAACTTGCCGTCGATGGTAATGGTCTCCTGAACGGGTTCGGGAGCGGGCTCTGCATCCGGATCCTGATAAACCTCAACCTCAGATACGAAGCACCAGTTCGAACCGTGATGAATGAGGAACTTAACATATCTGCCGCTGGCGTTGCCGTTTAAAACATATTTATACAGTCCGTCAGCCGCATTATCGGTGCCCGGGAAGTCGAGCGTTTTTACAGGCTCTTCAATTTTTCCGATAGATGTGAAGTTCGAGTTATCGTCGGATACGAAAACTTCAATGCTCTTCGGCTTTAAAATGCCAGGGCCTTTATATTCCTCGGTATAGACGACAAACTGAGTAAGATTTGTCTTCTTCTCGCCGAGGTCAACGACGATGTAGTTGAGCGAATTGTCCTTGTCTGCGTTGGCTCCGTTGATATTTAAGCCAACCCAGAGCTCAGGCGAATAACCGAAATCATCCATGGTCTCCGACTTAACGCCGTCGGTAAGCTGTTTATTGTCGATATCCGGGTATAAGACCTTACCAGAAGACGAATCGGTAAAAGCGCCGGTAAACTCATATGTCATTCCCCTGGCGACGTTCGTTGCTTCGGCTGATGAAACGACTATACCGAGAGGAATAATCATAAGTACTGTTAAAACAACAGCAATGATTTTTCTCATCGTAATTCTCCTTTTTTTAGATTTTTTATACGGCTGTTAGTAATAATACCACAAATAATCAATTTTGTAAATAGGAAAAATTCACATTTTGAAAAATATATTCTGAAATAATGGAATTAAGCGAAAGTATAAAAACTTTCGCTTAATTCGTCAATGAAGTCTCTCAATGTTTATTTAACTCTTCTCTTTTTCAGTGAAACAAAGGTCATGCCTGCAAGCGAAGCTGCAAACAGGATAATCATTCCCGCAACACCGGCGTCGCCAACCTTTGTGCCGCCCGAGCTGGAGCCGGATGCTGCCGACGAGCTTGTCGAAGTCGGCGCGCTGCTGGTGCTGGAAGTCTGGCTGGAAGCGCTGCTGGTTGAAGAAGAGCTGCCGGGATCGCCCGGAACGTCAACCGTTTCATAGGATTCAAGCGCGAACTTCTCGATCGTGACTTTTCCGCCGCCAACGGTGAACACTTTTACGGACGAGATGGTGATGTACCCTTCTTCCTTCAGCGAGCCGGCGCTTAACGAAAGAGCGGAGAGGTCAATAGAACCTTCATAAATGCCGTCCTGCAGGTCGTCGGCGCCAATCGCGCGGCCGGGTTCTCCATCGGGAACGATGATATGCGTCAAATCGCTGATATAGTTGGTGTTGTCAAGGCACTTGGAACCTTCGCAGAACAGGATGATGTTTGCTTTTCCGTCTTCAACTTTAAACTTGTATACCAGTTTGAAATCGGAAATCTTAACCTTATGCTGATCTGCTTCCGGAATATCATAGTAAGCGAAAGGCCATAACTGCTGGCTGCCGGAAATGACAACCGCATCGCCTTCTGTAGTAACGACCGCATCTTCTGTTATGTCGTTGACAGTGATTTGATAGGTCTGCCACTTGGAAACGTCGGTTGTAATCAGCGAATAGGTTTCTTTCGGAACTTTAACGGTCGGAACGCTGGAAGTAGAACTTGAAGTAGCGGGCGCATCGCTCTGGTAAACCTCTACTTCAGATACGTGCGTCCAAGCGCCGCCGTGCGTAACCTTAAACTTAACATATCTTGCGCTTGCAGCGGTCGCGGCGGTTACGGTGTAAGCATAAATGCCGTATTCGGGTTTGCCGGCAACTTCTGCGTCAACAAACTTTGTCTCCGTTGCGGTGCCGACAGAAGTGTAATCGGTTCCGTTGCTGGAAACAAATACTTCTACGCTCTTCGGCTTGTCAACTCCGTCTGCGAACTGAGTAGCGTAAAGTACGAATTTCGTCAAAGAAGATTGAACGGAGGCAAGATCAACGGTTATGTAGTTGATAGAGATTGTTGTGTCCTTATTCCAGGTTTGAGAGTTGCATTCTGTGTTCTCGCCTTTCCAGTTCAGGCCTACCCAATGATCCTTTAAATAGGAGCAATCATCTTTTGTGCTGCCCATAATACCGTCGGTAAGCTCTTTACCGGTAGCGTCCGGATACAATACTTTGCCGCTGCCGTCAACATATTTACCGGTATAGGTATAGCTTTTTCCCTGCGCTATGTTGGTCTCCGCTGCCGAGGACAATACGCCGCAAAGAGGTATTATCATAAGAGCAGCTACGATAACAGCGATAATCTTCTTTTTCATAATACTCTCCTTTACTTCAAATTCTTATTTCTGGCTTAATAATAGCACAATATTTAAATTTTGTAAATAGGTTTGTGAATGATATTTATAGAAAATTAATATACTATTGTATATTATTCGACAAACTATTTAGCGTTCCGACCAGATATTTCTTCATCAGTAGGCAGTCCATCGAATCGATTTGCCCGTCGCCGTTAATGTCCAGCGCGTTCCAATAAACCCCTTCGACCTGATAATTGCCGAGTGAAATTCTCTTTACCATCAAATAGTCGCCGACGTCGACAATTCCGTTGCCGTTCGCGTCGCCTTTTATCAGAACCGTTTTGCTGTCCATTACCGCATCGTCGACCACCATTTTTACCACGCATCCCGTGCCGATGTATTGCGCGTCTTCCAATGCCTGTTCGTCGCTGTCCAAAACGGCGAGGTTGCCGTTTAAAAATGAGTTTTTGAACGTGAATACGTCGGTTTTTTCGCCGGCAATCAGGTATCCCGCGGCTTCGTCGATTTGAACCGGGGAATCCTGTTTGGGCAGAATCGCGGGCAGCGATACGAAATCCGCGTAATCTAATGAAATCCAGCGGTTTGTGCTTTCGCCGTAAGCGATTCTGCCCCAGCCGTTGCTGACCTGAAGCACTTTAATAACGCTTCCAAGGCTGAGCTGACCCATAATTTTGTATTTCGTGCTTGTGCCCGCCCGCACGTTCATATTGCTGTTCAGCCTGTAATAGCCTTCGCTTTTTTTCTGCGGGTTTGTATTGTCGCCGGGGTAGTCATATGGCATGTTGGCGTAACTGATTCCCGCGGCGGCATAAGCGGCAAATTCCTCCCAGGTGAACTTCTTCGTGGAAACGACGCAGGGCTGCGACACGACGCCGTCGCCGCCCGCGTTGCCGTGATAAACGGTGATGTACTGCTCGTCCATGGTGAAAATGGAAACCGAGTGCCCGCGCGAAAGGCGCACATGCGCGCCGGTTTTTGTTTTCATCAGCAGTTCTTTGACGGTGTTCGCGGTAACGGCGCCCTGCGCCAGCGAACCGACGCTGTAATAGAGACCCTGGCTGTAAGAGGGATGGTCGATAAATCCGAAGCATCGGTAGAAAACAAACCGCGCGAAGGCAAAGCACTGCGCGCCCAAAAGGTCGATTTCGCAGTCGCTCGCTTTGCCGGACGGCCAGTAGCGCATGCAGTTGCAGCCGTTGATGGAAGCGACGCAGTCGATATTGGGGTCGTAGTGACAGTCGCACGCCTGCTCGTTCTTCGAGAAAAAGGTTCCAGGCATGTATTCCGCCAGCGGCAGGGTTACGGTTCCGACGGTTACGAAAGGACCGTTGTATTCCGCCGTGGCTTTATACGATTCCGCCGCCACCGTTTTTGTGGTTTTGGTCCGGGTACTGTATGTATAGGTAAGATATTTTTCGGGGTATTCCTCGTATATCTCGGCGCTGGTCTGGTCGATTTCTATGTAATCGGGATTGGCTTTATAACACCGAAACTCGGTATCGCTGAGCGGAAGGAAGGCGCATAATTCCGTATCCGTAAAAAGCGTGCTTACCGTTCCGCTTTTGTATTTCCTGACCGAACCGTTCTCAAGGAAGTAAAGGCAGTCCGGCGTTGCATATAAATCGACGATGCCGTCTGCGCCGGCGTACAGAACCTGCTCGTCCTGCCCGGAGAGGGAAACGCTTATAATTTTGTTTTCCGAAATAAAATACAGTCGTTCGTCCGCGATGTTTAAATATCCGACCGGATTCGGATAAATCAGCACGGCGTCGTCCCTGCCGACGGTCCTGCGGTACAGCCGCATTCCGTCGTCCGGATTGGCATAATAGATAAAGTCGCCGTAATCGACGGCTGTTCCGCCGTAAACAATTCTTTCCGTGAAACGGTACGCTTCTTCCGAAGCGGCGGCAGCCGGCGTCGCGGGATGAAGCGACAGGCAGAGTATAAAGATCAGAACAGCGCTTGTTATCCTTTTCATTGAAATTCCTCCGGGGGATGGCGATAATAATTTAAAATGTATTGAAATATAGAATTGCTCAACGATTATTTTATATTAGTATAACATATCAGAAACGCTTTTTCAACAAAAAATACCATATCCCGACAGGGTTTATTTTTTAATAAAGTCTTGACAATGGTACGTTTTTATGTTATTCTACGATTCGCAGGTCATCTGGTTATGGAGAGATGTCCGAGCGGTTTAAGGAGCTGGTCTTGAAAACCAGTGACTCAGCAATGAGCCGTGGGTTCGAATCCCACTCTCTCCGCCAGACATATAAAACCGCCTGCGGAATTTACATAAAATTGAATTTCCTACGGAGAAGTACTCAAGTGGTGAAGAGGCGCCCCTGCTAAGGGTGTAGGTCAGTGATAAACTGGCGCGAGAGTTCAAATCTCTCCTTCTCCGCCAGAAAAGTCCCTGAGGATGAAATTCCTCAGGGATTTTTTATTTGCAAAGCCGATCGTATGCAAAGGAGCAGTTCGGGCAGGCAAAAACAATAAAAAAAGAGCGGCTTTAAAAGCCGCCCAAAAGGAGAATTACGCTTATGTTATTCTTCGTTGTCCCAGTTGTGCCATACGTTGGTGACGTCGTCGTTGTCTTCGAGCATATCAAGGAGTTTTTGCATTTTGACTTTCTGCTCCTCGTCCGTCAGCGTGACGTAAGTTGAAGGAATCTTGTCGGGCTCGGCGGAAATGATTTTATACCCTTTCGCCGCGACGGCTTCTTTGACGGCGTTCAAATCATTGACGTCCGTCAGCACCTCGAACACGTCGCCCTCTTTGCTGAAATCCTCCGCGCCGCTGTCGAGCGCGTCCTCCATAAACCTGTCTTCGTCAACGTCCTCGGCGTCAACGATGATGACGCCTTTGTCTTCGAATAAAAACGAAACGCAGCCGGTTGTTCCCAAATTTCCGCCGTACTTGTCAAAATAATGGCGGACGTCCGCGGTGGTGCGGTTCCGGTTGTCTGTGGTCGCCTCTACGATGATTGCGACGCCGCCGATTCCGTAGCCCTCATAGGTCACGACTTCGTATTGCTCGCCGTCGTTGCCGGAAGCTTTTTTGATGATTCTTTCAATGTTGTCGTTGGGCACGTTAAAAGACTTCGCTTTTGCGATCAGATCGCGCAGCTTGGTGTTGCTGACCGGGTCGGGGCCGAACTGTTTGACCGCCATCGAGATTTCTTTGCCGATTTTGGTGAAAATCTTCGCTTTTTGCGCGTCGGTTTTCTCTTTTTTATGCATTATATTTTTCCATTTGGAATGGCCGGACATAATGATACCTTTCTTTCGCTCAAGTTTCTAAAAAATATTATAATGAACAGATTCCGGTTTGTAAAGAAAGAAATCGGTCTAAACTTAAATTTCCTCCGTTCTCTGCATGCCCAGCAGGTCAAGACAGTTCCCCAGCACGTTGTGAACCGCCTTTGTCAGCTTCAGACGGAATGCCTTTACCGCGCCCTCGGACTTTATAATCGGGCAGTTGTGATAGAACTGATTGAACAGCGCGCAGAGCGCGATCGCGTAGCGGGAAATATGGCTCGGCTCGTACTCGTCGTGCGCGCGCAAAACAACCGCGGGGAACTCCGACAGTTTTTTAATCAGCTCGGTCTCGTCGGTGTTCAGCGCCGTATATTCGCCGGCGTTCGCATCGTTTCCGTCAGCCTTTCTTAACACACTCGCACTGCGCGCATAAGTGTACTGCACATAAGGGCCGGTGTTTCCCTCAAAGGACAATGCGTCCTCCCAGACAAAGTTGGTGTCCTTAATCCTGCTGTTCGCAAGCGCGTTGAACACGACCGCGCCCACGCCGACGGCGCGCGCGACGCTCTCTTTGTCCTTCAAATCGGCGTTCTTTTCCGTGACAATCTTTCTGCATTTCGCGATGGCTTCGGCGAGCAGGTCGTCCAAAAGCACGACGTTTCCGGTACGGGAGGCGATCTTTTCGCCGCCGATGCTCATGGTTCCGTACGGAACGTGAACCAGTCCGGACGCCCAGTCGTAGCCCATCAGCTCGACGACCTTGAACCACTGGGCGAAGTGCAGGCTTTGGCCCGCGCTGGTGACGTAGATGCATTTATAAAAATCATATTCTTTTTTGCGCCAGATCGCGGCGGCGATATCCCTGGTCGGATACAGCGTCGAGCCGTCGGATTTTAAAATCAGCACGGGCGGCATGCCGTACTCCTCCAGGCTGACGATGGACGCGCCGTTGTCGATTTTCAAAAGTCCTTTTTCGTGCAGTTCCTCGACGACCGCCGGCATTTTGTCGGTATAGAACGACTCGCCGTTATAGGAATCGAAGGTGATGCCGAGCAGCTGATACGTCTTTTCATACTCGCGCAGGGAAATATCCTTAAAGTACTGCCATATCTCCATATACTCCCGGTTGCCGTTTTCCAGCTGCGCAAAGGCTTCCCTTGCTTCTTCGGTCAGCGATTTGTCGTTCTTTTCCGCTTCGTTGAAGCGGACATAAATGTCCATTAGCTCGTCGATGCCGCGCTCCTCCACCTTTTCCTTGCTGGACCAGCGCTTGTAGGCGACAATCAGCTTGCCGAACTGCGTGCCCCAGTCGCCGAGGTGGTTGATGGCAACCGTCCTGTAGCCGCAGAAATTGTAGATGTTCCGAAGCGAATTTCCGATAACGGTGGTTCCAAGATGCCCGAGATGGAAACGCTTTGCAATGTTCGGCGACGAAAAATCCAGGCATACGGTTTTCCCTTTGCCGATGTCGCTTCTGCCGTAATCCGGGTCGTCGGCGATGCTTTGAAGCAGCGCGCCGTAATAGCCGCTGTCGATAAAGAAGTTCAGGTAGCCGCCGACTGCTTCGGTTTTTGTGACAAAGGGCAGCTCGCCGATTTTTTCTTTCAGCTCCGATGCGATTTTGGGCGGAGCGGAGCGAAGGGTTTTGGCGAGCTTGAAGCATGGCAAAGCAAGGTCGCCCAAAGAAGAATCGTTCGGTTTTTCGATAAAGGAGGAAAGCGTTTCGGCGCTTAGCTCCGCGTGGTTCAGGATTCCGGCGATCTTCTCCGCGATGATGAGTTTGACATTCTGCATTTTTTGGCTTCCTCTCTGCAAAGCGTGTAATATCGTGTGGTATTATAATACTTTTGATAAGAATTCCTGCAAACGGGGGTTCTTCGGATTGCCGAAAAACTCCTTCGGAGGAGCGTCCTCCTGAATCTGGCCGTCGTCCATAAACAGAACCCGTGTCGCGACCTCGCGCGCAAAGCCCATCTCATGCGTGACGACAACCATGGTCATGCCCGCTTCGGCGAGCTCCCGCATAACTTCAAGCACCTCGCCCGCCATTTCCGGGTCGAGCGCGCTGGTCGGCTCGTCAAAAAGCATGACGTCCGGCTCCATGGCGAGTGCGCGGACGATGGCGATTCTCTGCTTCTGTCCGCCCGAAAGCTGCGCCGGGTATGCGTCCGCCTTGTTCGAAAGCCCGACTCTTTTTAAAAGCGCGAAGGCTTTTTCGTTCGCTTCGGCTTTTTTCATCAAACCCAGCTTTACCGGAGCGAGCGTTATATTTTCGAGAATGGTTTTGTGCGGGAAAAGGTTGAAATGCTGGAACACCATTCCCATTTTCCGGCGCAGATGGTCTATGTCTATTTTTTTGTCGGTGATATTGATTCCTTCGAACCAAATCTCGCCGCTCGTGGGCGTTTCAAGCAGGTTGAGGCAGCGCAGAAAAGTGCTTTTTCCGCTTCCGGACGGGCCGATGACGACAACCTTTTCGCCCTTCTTGATTTCGATGTTGACGCCTTTCAACACCTGCGTGTCTTTATCAAAGGTTTTATACAAATCCTTAACGACGATCACTCTTGCGCAGCCTCCTTTCAAAAAGGGTCAGCAGCTTGGACAGACCGAGGACCAAAATCAGATATATCAGCGCAACGGCAATAAAAGGCCAGAACGGCTCGTAGTTTTGGCTTCTGATTCTGTCGCCGACCCTCGAAAGGTCCTCAATTGCGATATATCCGGCGATGGACGTCTCTTTCAGCAGCGTGATAAATTCGTTGCCCAGCGCGGGCAGCACGTTTTTAACGGCCTGCGGAAGGATAACATGCCACATCGTCTGACCGTAGGAAAGCCCAAGCGAACGGCCGGCTTCCATCTGTCCGCTGTCGATGGACATAATTCCGCTTCTGAAAATCTCCGCGACGTACGCGCCGGAGTTTATTCCGAACGTAAGAATGGCCGCAAGTACTTTGTTGCTGGAGGAACCGAAAATGACGAAATACATAATTAAAAGCTGGACGACCGCCGGGGTTCCGCGAATGACGCCGATATAGAATTTCGCGATGAGATTTAAAAACTTTAGTTTTTTCGACGTCTCGTAAATGGAGCGGATAATGCCCAGAAAACAGCCGATGACGATGCCCAAGATCGACGCGTAAAATGTAATTTTGAGCGTGACCCATAAGCCGTTGAGCAAATCCCGCCAGCCGTTGTTGGATATGAAGTTGCGGTCAATCTTTTTACTGATGTTTTTATATAAATCTTTGAAGAATCGGACAATGCCGGTCGACGGATCGCTTGCGGCAAGTCTGGATTCCTCTGCTTCTTTGCTGTTCTGCTGTTCAACCAG
>ENA-UPSA01002877-UPSA01002877.1-bioreactor-metagenome-genome-assembly--contig:-NODE-2877-length-10303-cov-275.996975_pt1 | contig 10303 bp, 13 predicted proteins | sample MGYA00238183_ERZ773288 | MGnify/ENA primary metagenome ERZ773288 (study PRJEB29028, sample SAMN07631243) | bioreactor metagenome | isolation source: Switchgrass digestor | place: USA: Dartmouth... | reverse complement strand
GGGATACCAATTTTGTTTAGTTTTTTTGCCACTAATTTCATAAATTATCTTCCTCTGTTCAAATTTTTTATAGTCCTCTATGAATAACGAACGTAAAATCCCCTGATGTAGAATTAGAATATCCCCTTACTTTTATATAAAAAGTTTGTCCAGAACTAATGTAGAAATATATCATTGGATTAAGACCGTGTCCACTGTCATCATCTGATGCTACTAGATTAGTACATGCTTGATTACTATAAATTTCAATACACAGATCAGTCGTACCTGTTGTATATACCGATGCGTTAAAACTTTGTGTAGCAGAAAGCTTTACATATCCTGCCTGACCTGCTTTAAGTGTGTACGAACCTGTAAAATATGGTGTGTTTGTAGATGAGGTTACATCAAGTGCGTTCGCTGCTGTTGTTGACAGAGTTGCAAGCGCAGTTAAAGGCGAATTATTCGATGAAGATGCTGGCGCATCTTCTTTTTTCGAATTGATAGAGTCGATTGTAGCTGTTCCTGAAATAGATGCCGGCTTTTCCTCAACCGTTGGATATTTTGTTGTATAATCTGAAGCAAAGGCTACTGTCAAGATAAAGAATATCATAACCATTATTAATAATAAAGATGTCATGTTTTTCAACTTTCTTATGGATTTCATAACAAAACCTCCTCGATTTAGTAGTATTCTGTTACCATTGTCTGAGTCAAGCATTTTAAACCAACGGAACCGTCCTCTTTCATAATGATAATAAATAAGTGCCAGCCATATTAAAGGCCTCCCCCGATTTTTGTCCTCACCAATAAAACAAATCAGAGGAGGCTTTTGTGACACGAAAAATGATATTTTCCAAAAAAATTTTGTGAAACCTACGGGCTTGTGCCTGTGCCTGCCGTTCCAATGCTTTCGGCAACCCTGAAGACGACATCCCTGTCCAGCGTGGAGGATACCATATACAGGTATTCGTCGTCGTACCAGAGCAGGTTTTGAACACCCCGGCTGGAGTAGTATTTCGCGGGAAGGCCTTCAAACTCAAGCTCCTCAAGCTCGGCTCCCTCGGTGTTTATATCCACTGAAACGTCCTCAAGGCGTTGCTGGCTGTAGGATATATAATTGGCTCCCTTTTCGTATACCAGAAGGACAGGTCCGGCCGTTTTTTCATCGACAAGCTCGAAGCCTTCCGGTATGAAGGAAGGCCTGCGTACGATAAATTCATCGGCCGCATCGTTTGATGACTGGCTTTCCTCAAAAAACATATGGGTGAATTTCTCGTACATCTCGGTTATGAATTCAAACACCGCGGCGCGCACGGCCGATACGCTCATAGCGGTTGCAAGCAGGATGGCGATGGCGGCGGCCAGGGCCACCGCACGCCTGCGCAGAAATACAACTCTGCCAGCCCTGCTTCCCGCTTTGCTTCGGCGTATAAGCTTTCTCATCCTCTGCTCAAACCTTTTTGAGAATTCATGTTCTATCTCATGCTCCGCCGGCAGGGCTTCCAGTTCGCACATGTCCGCCTTGATGACGGCTTCCCTGAGCATGTCTTCGGTAAAATTAATAGTCGTTGGCGAAATCCTCCCTTCTCAGAATCTCCTCAAGCATGCTTCTTGCGCGCTCGAGCCGTTTTCTGACCGCAGCCTCTGAAATGTCAAGCATGCCCGCTATTTCCGAGTTCGAAAACCCCTGGACGTATTTCAGCTTCAGGGCGTCTTTATATATGACGGGCAGTTTCAGCACGGCATCTGTGAGGCTATCCAAATCATAAGTCCGCTCCAATTTTTCTTCGGCGATGCAAAATGCAGCTTTCTCAATCGGAACGGTGGAATACCTTTTCCGGCTGTTATACATATTGATGGCAACGTTCCTAACAATAATAACAACGTAGCTCCTCGTTTTGTGACAGGAAATTTCGCCTACCTTATCGAAATTTTTAAGAATTTTCAAAAACGCCTGGTGCACGGCGTCCTCCGCGAGTCCCTCGTCGTTCAATATACTCTTTGCGATATGGAACATAAGCTTTCTGTATGTAAAATAAAGCGATTCAAATTTATTCTTTTCTTCCTCGCCGTCAAGCATCGCCAGATATATCGGCAGCATCTCCGCCCATCCCTCCTTTGTGACCTGTGTTTTTCAACGCACGGTTTTGCAAGCCTGCTGTGGAAAACCGCGCTTTAATGCGGACACAGGTAACAATATCATATATCTTATGGAAAATAATGTCAAGTCGCTGCATATGTTTTGACATTTTTTGCCGCCACTGGTTCCGGTGGACATGTTCCCTTGGACAAACAACCGCCGTCTTTTCCGTCTACACAGCCCCACCCACTGGAAACCGTCTCAAAAGGCTGCGGCTGGGTTTTCACGAGCAGGGGATTTTAACCGGATATTGGCATAAAACATTGCACCCAACGGTATGTTGCGATCGCAAGCAATTGCTTCGGTTGTTATAATGAAAAAAGGAGCAAGGAGGTGCCGCAATGAGTGTAACTGTTGCAGACCTGCTGAAGTTACCGTCTTTGCGCAACGCCGAGGTTGTCGCCGGTAAAGGCGGTCTGGGAAAGATTGTATCATCCATTTCGGTGTTGGAGAGCACAGACCCTGAGTTGCTTAACGATTCACTGTTTCACAACGACGAATTTAACGGCAGCGAAATAGTCATAACCTCTTTCATCAACATCAAGGATGACGTGGAACTCCAGTGTCGCAACATACAGCGCCTGGCGGAAGGCGGAGAAGTCGGTCTCATCCTTTTTTATGTGGGTGTATTTATGAAAGATATTGATCCGCGGTTGATAGCACTGGCCGACCAATTGGATCTGACGCTCATCTGTATGCCAAGGAACCGGCTGGACCTTCGTTACAGTGAAGTGATTACAGAAGTCATGGAAGCTATTATCAGGGACCAGTCTTCAGGTACCTCAATGGCGGTTGAGCTTCTGGAGCATGCTTCCCGTCTGCCGAGGCACCAGCAGACAGTTGACACGGTGGTTAAGATGCTTTATGACCGTATACACGCAACGGTTATACTTACAGATTCTGCCGGAAATGTCCTTAACGAAGCCGCGTGGCCGCATACGCTAAGCGGACTGCACTCCCACCTGAAGAAGGTTCCCCTGCCGACAACTTTTGGAAAGCCGGTGGCTTTCCCATACCTGCCCGGAGGCTTGCTTTACAGAGCCCAGATTCATTCAGAGAGCGGCGCTGAGTCCAATTATATTAAATCATAAAAAAATTCATAATTCCGTGCGCTAATATTGTTGTCCAACAGTTCTCGGTTCTCAATCTGATAAGTCCAAGTACTGTTCCATAGCCTATTCCTTCTGGAAGTTTCAGTAATTGTAATACATCCCAATTCCCCGATATCATGTCTGGAATAATATACAAAAGATGCCATATTGTAAACAGAGCAATATTCCAAACACAGATATGTAGTTTACTTGTCATTACCTTGCTAAACCTGTTCCAAATATATCCCCTAAAAAGCAATTCCTCATAGACCGGCGTTATAATACTGCCATAAATAATATTCATAACCGAAGTGAACCCTTGAACATAATTGGAAGGAGCTATAATAAAAACTACGGCTGTAATGCAGGTTGCAATTATATATGGTTTGGAGATTTTTCTAGGGAAAAAGGACAATGTATGCTTTTTTATTTTTGCATAACAAATTAAAATGATCGTCAAAACAATCATCATTGACATGTTAATTACCTTTTTATTAAATCGTGTATCCGGGAAAAAAGGTGAAATAAGCCACTCAGCTAATTCTGCGATTCCCTGAAACGCGATCATCAGAATAAAAGCTTCTAAAATGACTATTAATCTATTTCTATAAGTTGAATTCTCCACATCTTTCCCTGCCCAAACCTAATCTTGTATTCAATACAGATTATACTATTTGTATCCTGGTATTTCCAGCGCTGTTATTCTCACTTTTTCGACATCAAAGCCATAGTTTCCACGTGTGTTGGGTGAGGAATAGGAATGCAAATTTCCTTTATCATTTTTCTTTTTTTTAATCTGCTTATGCATTTTACTCTGCACTGCATTAGAATATCCGGTCTTATATACAAAGGTTAGCTTGTAGGGATTAGCATTTCCATTCTCGTCAATCTCTCCGATAATAACCTTTTCTACAATACTTTCAAACACACAACGGTCAAAGTCCTTTAAAATTTCATTGTTTTCTAGTACCTTACGAAAATGTGCAATCCGTTTTTCAAGGTTAATTTCTTCCTTGGAGGATTGCTCCAGCTGTTCCCTTTCTGTTAATAATCCTTCTAAAATTGATTCCAATTCACTGTATTTTTTCTCATAAGTGGCTTTATCAATCGTTTCCTCTAAACGCATATCAATCAACCTATTACGTTTCTGCTCAATAGCATGAATTTCATTTTCTACTCTTACTAATTGTTTTTGAAAATCATTTTTGCTAAGAACACTTTCCATCCTTTCTATAAGTTCATCCAGAACATCTGAATTATTATGGCATAGCAGTTTATATGATTCAACAAATGCACCCTCAAGAATTTTTTCTTCAATGGCTTTGCTTGGCGGACAATATTTCTTGCCTTTTTTTGTAGCAGTTACGCATTGCCAGATAACCTTTTCATGATCACTACCACTATGCCAGTTCCGGCGCGATAAATTACTTCCGCAAAAGGCACACTCCAGCTTGCTGCTAAAAGCATATTGCCTACTGTATTTTTCACGTTTTCCCTTTTCTACTCCGCGACGTTTTGCACCTCTCCTGTCTAAGATTGCTTGAGCCTTTTCAAAGATTTCTTCACTTATTATTGGCTCATGATGGTTCTTTATATAGAATTGGTCTTCCTCACCATAATTGTCTAGTCTTCTCTTGGAAATTGGATCAACGGTAAAAGTCTTAACCTGCAAAACATCACCTTTGTATTTTTCATTTTTAATAATTCCTAATACTGCTGTATCATGCCATTCTGTGTTACCGTTTTTGGTTTTATAACCAAGACTGGTTAACTCTTTTGCTATGACATAAGCACCCGCACCATCAATATACCGATTAAATATGTATCTGACAATATCAGCTTCCGCTTCATTTATTGATATACTCTTGTCATTAGGATTATAATCATACCCCAGGCAGCTCTGGAAGCCAACCAGTTCTCCTCGCTTCATTTTCATTTTCAAGCCTTTTTTCACATTGGCCGATATGTTTTCTACTTCCTGTTGCGCCACTGAGCTTAATATGACAAGCAGCAGTTCTCCATCCATTGTCAATGTATTGATATTTTCATCTTCAAAAAATACAGCTATATTTCTTTCCTTCAACATCCGGACATATTTCAAGGTATCCAAGGTATTTCTGGCAAACCTTGATATGGATTTTGTTATGATCATATCAATTTTACCATCCATGCAATCGTTAATCATACGCTGGAAATTTTCACGTTTTGTAACCTGGGTACCTGTTATCGCTTCATCAGCATAGATGTCAACCAATACCCAATCCTTACGCTTTTTCACTAAGTCTGTGTAATACATAACCTGTGATTTATAGCTGTTTAATTGTTCCTCTGAATCCGTACTAACTCTTGCATAAGGAGCTACACGCAAAATATCCGCTACTTTTCCTGCAGTACGGTCAGATATTCTTCTGTTCGCTTTTATTACTTCAACTTCATGCATTAAAAGTCCTCCTTCGCAAAATGATTATTACGAAACCAGTATAATGAACAACTACCTATATGCCAAATGTGCAAATTAAGAAGTCAGGTCTGAAACTACACCGTAATCCTGCATAAGTTTATTTTTAATCAGAGAAAATTCTTTCTCAGTTATCAGAGCCAAAGACAACAATTGTCCCAACATGGCAATCTGCATACTGTATCGAATCAATTTACCCTTCATAAAGACCCTCCTTATCAGCAATCACAAATACTTCTAATTTTCAGATTCGCAGTAGGAAATGCGCCATAGTTTGAACAGCATATATACACATGCTTTCATTAACAGGCGCAATCCTATCCTGCGTTACTGTTTTGGTTTTTATATATTTATGTTATATCCGGCAGACAGCGGTTGACCGTCCTCATAGGAATCACACCTCCCCGTCAGCGACCGGGGCGCACTCTGGGACTTAACCTCGACTATGCGCAAGTATCATTATCCCTCCGTATGCGTTATCGCCAAAAGCGTAACCAACACTTTTTATTGCATAAGTATTCTTCGCTCACACCTTACCTTCATCCAGTCCATAAATGGAATTGATCCGGTTGGAACCGGCGTTATACCGGCAGATGGTCCTGGCGTACCTGCAATCTGGCTTTCCTTCTCAGGACATACGGGGAAAGTACCGGATAAACACTTATTCAATTATCAAAGAACACTTGAGGGGGTAGTATATGTCCCTCTACTAATCAGCAGATTTTTTGGTCAAAAGTTGCACCCCTTACAGAAATTTTTTAAAAATTTCTCAATATTCTTTAATGCTTTTTCAATTGAACGGGATACTTGACATTTGTTAACACCTTCAATCCTGGCTATTTCTGCTTTGCTCATGCCAAGAAAAAAATGCGCATAGATACGTTTTGCCTGTTTTTCCGGCAGGCTGTTGATAGCAGCATACAATTCCTGTTTGCTCAGTTTTCGTTCATAGATTTCTTCCGGTGATAATACAAGCAGTACAATATCTCTTTCTATTCCATCATCAGCGTCAAGAGAATAGTAGGCCTTGTTTACCCGGATGCGCTCGTAGTCTGCATGTTCTTTTCGCTCAATCTGTTTGATCAGTTCTGCAACTTCATCTGCAATTTCAATAAGAAAGTCAGATTTATAAAACGGGTATAAATCCCGTAAATTGATCTTCTTCATATATGAACCTCCGTTTTGATTTTTTTGTGTTGAAAAACTAAAACAGAGGCGGAGGAGAACGGCACCCGATACAATTCTCATTTTTTCGACAAAAAAAGCCTACTTGGATACAATCCAAATAAGCTTTTTCTAAAACTGCGCTATTGTGTTTCCTAATATTACGCTCTGTTAGTTCTACTTGATGCTCACATTTGCCCTGTGATAAAAATGAGCTTTTTTTAACAGTTGGAGATTAGTTGTGAGACAAAAAATGATGTCAGCTTCATCAAGCCCGACCGCTATCTAATAGCGGATGATGATCCTTCATATTATGCTGGATTAACATTAAAAACCCTCCAAACCCGTAAGCCTGAAGGGGAATTCTTTAACCATGCGAAAACCCCGCCAAACTCACGCTTTTTTTTATTTGGCGGGTATCGCCTATCTTAATAACTTAATACAAACCATATCTAATATGGAGTTTAATGATGATACGCTCTATTAGTTCCTATTTTTATAGCTCTCATGTATCGTTTAACCTCCTAAACAGGAACTGTAAACTGTTATCGGAGGTGAACCAATGATGCACAACGATTTAGATAGTTTAGGTGAAATTCTAAAAGCTGCAAGAAAAAGCAATAACCTTACCCGTGAACAATTAGCAGAAAGAATAAACATATCACCCCGATATTTGATGTCCATAGAAAACGAGAATAAAAAGCCAAGCTATAGTGTTCTTTTTCGTCTCATCCGCGAATTAGGCATATCAGCTGACGCAATTTTCTATCCTGAAGGTAAACATACCAATAATGAAATAGATCAAATTACTCGCTTGCTTTACCAGTGTGATGAACGAGATCTCAAGGTTCTGTCAGCAACAGTTAAAGCTTTATTAGAAACTAAATGATGCCTGATACCCTTTTTTGTTATCCGTAACTGCAATTTTGAAGACATTGGTAGCTCGACATCCTTTGCACCGCCCCACTTATCTACATTCAAATACACGATATCAAATCTAAAAAATCAATACGTATCAAGTAAAATAAAAGGAAAAAACCTGCCAGACGAAAAGTGGGCAGGTTTAGTACACACAGTAAATGCGGGAACCAGGCTATCATAGTGTTACTAAGCACCTTAGACCCTTTGGCTTTGCGTCCTTGCCTTTCGACAAGTTTGCTATTAACGCTCATTATTTAATTTATCCCATAAAGGCTTCAATTTCTTTTCAATTTAGTACTGTTATATTTTATATGTTACTACCATAGCCGGTGCCTTTGAGTCAAAATAGTTTTTTCTACTTTTTCAAGCTCTTTGGTGGTTCCGGCTGGTGCATTAGAAACATGCTCGTTGTTCCAATATTCGTCATAGCTACTACAGCAAACACTGCTGCCAATCCTTGAAATAAAGATTTGCTAATAAATTTTAACATTCTAATTCGCCCCCCTTCTTTTAAAAGTAAGCAGAATATCAAATAAGCCAATAAATCTATGTCCCACAGGTGTTAATGTAAAGGCTTGCCAAAGTAGTGCAATTGATATAATCCAGGCAGGCAAGCTATTAAACCCCAAGGTAATTGCAGTAATAGATAAAATCACAACTGCTAGTAATGTGTACCAGCGGAAGGTTGATTCTATTTTTTTGTCCTTAAAAGGTTTATTGGAAGGAGCCTGTGGAGAATAAACCCAATATAAACTAAATGATAATACGAGAATGCCAAGTAAAATAGCAGGATGTAACTGCCGGATGAATGTGTAATTTACTTTGATGGAATATCCCAATACTGTAAATATGAAAACACTTGTTGCTAAACACCTATAGTATGCTGAACAATGTGCTCCACCTGATAAGGTGCGAATGATGCCAGTTACGATAAGCAATATCGCAATTTCAACAGTAATATCCATGATGAAAGCAAAGGAAAAAAGAATACACAATTTAATAATACTGCCTACCAAAATTTCTGCGCCGAAAGACAGAACTTCTGTCTGATCTGCTCTGGAAACTTTTTTTGCCACATATGTTCCTAATGCTTGTCCAATTTTATGAATTGAAATTTCATTCATCTATGTCACCTCTGGCTCCATAGTATCACCTATTCCATATATTTCCTAGGGTAATTGCGCAACCTGTTGAAATAACGTCTTAACTCGTATGAATTGTTGTTTGAATCGGTTGTATTTCCCAAAAGTAAAATACCTTTTATAGGAACTGAGAATATTAATGAGATTTCACGTTGAAAATATTTTTAATATTTAATAAAGACATTATTATTACAGCAAAAATTCTTACGGTATAATCCCGATAGTAATTTTTCAAAATTCATTTGGCTTAGTAATCCTATAATATAATGACTGATTACAGATATACTCAAAACATTACAATGCATCATTTAACGTGTTATATTGTTCATAGTGGTTTCCATTGTAGGATTTTTCTATTTTATCCCTGCTAAAGGTCTTTCTCGTTTTATTCTTTTCATATTTGTTAATATAATTTAATGCTACATTTTTATGGTTTAAGTAAATACCTCACTGTGATAAAATAATACAATAAAATAACCTTCATGCACTGTAGTAGTGGCAGTAGAAAAAACTTGATTTAACTCAAAATTATATTCATTGTAAACACTTTAGAAAGGTGGATTTATGATAGATAAATATTTTATAGAAAACCTATTTGGCATTAATGGACTAAATATTGCATGGTACGGCGTTATTATTGGGTTCGGGATTCTACTTGGTCTTTTGATTGCCTGCCGTGAAGCAAAACGACAGAACCTAAAAAGTGATATTATCTTTGATTTTCTCTTTTTAGCACTCCCTATCGCAATCATCTGCGCAAGAATTTATTATGTTGCATTTGAATGGAAACAGTATAGCGGCAACTTTACAAAGGTGATTGCTATTTGGGAAGGTGGTCTTGCTATATATGGAGGAGTTATCGGTGGAATCATAGCTGCGATTATTTTTTCAAAACGCAGCCACTTCCCTTTTTTCCGGTTTGTTGATATGGTTGTGCCTAGCTTAATTCTTGGACAGGCAATTGGTCGATGGGGTAATTTTGTGAACCAGGAGGCCTTCGGCAATATCGTTACAAACCCGGATCTTCAATTCTTCCCCTACGCTGTATTTATAGAGCAGTTGGGAGAATGGCACCAAGCCACATTTTTCTATGAAAGCATGTGGAACTTATGCGTTTTTGCCATACTGGTTTATTTTCGCAAAAGAACAAAGTTTAGTGGTCAGCTTTTAGCAACTTATTTTATCGGATATGGCTTAGGCCGTTTTTGGATTGAGGGGTTGCGTACAGATAGCCTTTATCTATTTCCGGGGCTTAGAATATCGCAAGCAGTATCATTGGTTCTGATTATTACGGGAATTATTATGATTGTGCTCCAGAAAAAGCTCTTAAAAGAATCATCAGTGTATACAGGTAAATATATGATTAAATAAAAAGATACCGCTCCCAGTTTTAGCACTGAAGGAG
>ENA-UPSA01002853-UPSA01002853.1-bioreactor-metagenome-genome-assembly--contig:-NODE-2853-length-10375-cov-6.558721_pt1 | contig 10375 bp, 10 predicted proteins | sample MGYA00238183_ERZ773288 | MGnify/ENA primary metagenome ERZ773288 (study PRJEB29028, sample SAMN07631243) | bioreactor metagenome | isolation source: Switchgrass digestor | place: USA: Dartmouth... | reverse complement strand
TCGAAAGGGAGGAATTTCGCCTGGCCTTTCAGCCGCAGGTGGATCTGACGTCAGGCAGGATCTTTGGCGCCGAGGCGCTGCTTCGATGGCACCATAACGGGGTCAATATACCACCCGCTGAGTTTATACCTGTCGCCGAGGAGATGGGGATCATCGTCAATATCGGCTACTGGACGTTAAGAAAATGCTGTCAAACCCTTTCAAATTGGTTGCAAATGGGTCTAAAGCTTGAAAAAATCTCTGTCAACGTCTCAGTGTCACAATGTCGGGATGCGAATTTCCATGAAAATGTGCTTAAGATAATTGCAGAATCGCAGCTAGACCCTCAAAAAGTCATGCTTGAGATCACAGAAGGGGTTCTGATGGAAGATAAAGAGAGGATGAAGGATCTCTTTAAGAGGTTCAATGCCGCTGGCATAGGTATAGCTATCGACGACTTCGGGACCGGCTATTCATCTCTTGCCTACTTAAAGGATTTTCCTATAGATGTATTAAAGATAGATAAGTCATTCATCGACAATCTGGAATCCGAAGAAAGAAATCAGGCTATAGTAAGAGGCATCGCCAGGCTTGGCGAAATTTTGGACATGGCAATCATCGCCGAAGGGGTAGAAAAGAAGGAACAGCTCAGGATACTAAGGGACCTGGGCGTGAGGCTCATACAGGGATACATATTCAGCCCTCCTTTGTTTGAAGAGGAGTTCTACGAGCTTTGTACATCGCATACATTAACGTTGCCTTTATGAAGCGACAGACAGCAACCTGACATTTCGCCATGGAGGTTCGGCTTTATGTCCTATAAAAATTTGAACCTTATCCTTCCTGCTCCCTCGCAGGCAAGAAGATAATCGCCTTCCCTCGTTGGTGCAACGCCTCTTAGATGCCTTAAGACGTCCTTGTGTATCCAGCACGTAATGTCTTTAGCCCCATCGACTTCATAGACCACAAAATCATTTTCTTCATCCTCTGTAGGGCGACCTATCAGGCCCGCCGGGCCATGGTAAGCCATTCATCAGCCGGCTATATTTGTGCGCATCAATATCATGAAGTGCCCGCCGTTGGACCTCGCCCTTTCAAGCCAATACTGCGAAGTTATTTTTATCTTATTGTTGTCCATTACCAAATTTTCCCCCTTCTGTCTGAATAGATTTAACACCGCCCTTGCAAGGGCGGTGTTAAATCTTCCTAGATACCAACACTGGCTAACATGTTACTTTTTAAATTCACGGGCAAACTCCTTGATTGTTTCATTTACCAGGGTGACACAATGGCTTACAGCAGGACCACCGCCGAATTCGGTCGCAACCAGGGCTGCTTCCATGATTTCGTCCTTAGTTGCTCCGGCCTTCAAGGCGTTATAGACGTGCATCACAATGCAGTATTCACATTTCGTGTAGACAGCTATGGCCACACACAACAACTCTTTTGTCTTCAAGTCCAACGCTCTCGGAGCCATCAACTTACCCGTAAACTCGACGAAAGCCTGAACTTCCGGCCTAACCTCGCCAACTTCTTTCATGTTCTGCTGAAGTTCTCTCATTATTTCTTTAGGATTCCAAGCCATATGTGCTCACCTCGCTTTTTGTTAGTTTATTTTATTTTATCAAAAATATTTGCAGACAGCTACGCTCGATTAATGGCTTAACTTAACGATTTTTGGCCTAATTTCTCCCGCCGTTCGTCATTTCCTTCTTGGCCTTAAGGTAATCGATGGCCTCACTGCGATCCTTTATCTTGCCTTCGGCGATCAAGCCCTGAATTTCAGCAAGGATTGATCCCACCTTAGGACCTTGATCGATCTTCAGGATGTCCATGACGTCCTTCCCCGAGATGAGCTTTTCCTTGCCCGAAAATTTAAACATGCACGAAAGGGCTATTTCCCTATTGTTTATCCAAGCCGAATAATCCCCGTTGCTTGAAGTTATGTCTATGTAGGATAGCAAAAATAGGTCGTCAAGCCAGCGTTTGCCGTATTCCAAATAAAGTTTAGGTATTCGCCTGGGCGCCGAAGAGATCAACGGGACCATGTGCCACCTCACCATGCTCGAAACGGCCTTGACAAAAGGGCTTGGCCACGCCCACCGCTTCATTATCTCGATGGACAGGCTTCCCCCAAGCTTCTCATGTCCTATGAACCTTATCCGATCATCTTCTTCCTTCAAGGCGAAAGGCTTTCCTATATCGTGAAACATCGCTGCTGCTTTAAGCTTGCTCATGTTTGTCAAGGTTTCTGCGTTTTTGACGCAAAGCTTAGTATGCTCGTATACATCTCCTTCCGGATGAAGGTTTGAATCCTGTGGTACACCTTTAAGGGCATAAATTTCGGGCAAGACGAGAGGCAAATAGCTTGCAGCCTCTAAAGCCTCCAGGAACGAATAAAAGTTTCCCCCCAAAGCCTTGTATATCTCTTTCCCAATGCGTTCGTATGGTACTTCTTGAAAGAGGGATAAGTTTTCAAGAGCTGCCCTCCAAGAGAGATCATCTATGACGAACCCTCTCAATGTCGCAGCAAAGCGAAATAGCCTGATACACCGTACGGGATCTTCTTTAATCCTATCTTCGGGAAGTCCGTTAAAGCGAACCACCCTCTTTGTGATGTCCAAAAGACCTCCGAAGGGATCAGTCAGTTCTCCGGCTTTATTCATCGCCATGGCGTTTACGGTGAAGTCCCTTCTGCTTAAGTCATCAAGCAGACCATCTCCTTGAAAGGGCGTCACCTCTACTGCCCATCCTCCTTCTTGAGGAAGGATGAACGTGCACAGCTGCTTGTCGCCTATGACCTTGGCTTCAGGAAATAGGCTCAAAATTTCCCTTGGACGCGCTGAGGTGGCGATATCCACGTCGTTAAAGCGCATCCCCAACACCAGATCCCTAACGGTTCCGCCTACGATGTATGCCTCAAAGCCATTCAGTTCGAAAGTACGCAGAATGCCGCAAGAAGCCGATAACTTGTTATTCATGATCATCTCCGTATATCAAAAAAGGGCCTAGTGGCCTAGGCCCTTACCGATAAACAAACTACTTACTGAGATATTGCCGAAACCGGGCAAGTGGATACGCAGGCTCCGCACTCGATGCAGCTATCCGGATTTACCTGGGCCTTTCCGTCAACGATGCTGATCGCCTCTGCCGGGCAAACTCCCACGCAAGCCTCACACCCTATACAAGTATCCCTGTCAACTACAGCTTTTGCCATTGGTGACCCCTCCTAATTTAGTTATCAAAAATTGATTTTAAAAACAACGTTACGTTAAATTCTACATCCATTGCATTGCCGGAGGCAACTCCGGTTTAGGATCCCTTAAAAGCAGGGCATTTAACGCCTCTTCGGGCGCAATGCCGTTATATAATATATCATAAACCGCATCGACGATCGGCAGTTCCTCAGACACCTTCCTGCCCATTTCTTTAAGCGCCTTGACGGTATAGGCCCCTTCTGCTACCTGTCCCAATTCGCCCAATGCCTCCGCCATAGATTTGCCCTTTCCTACGGCAAGGCCTAGACGTAAATTCCTCGAATGATCACTGAAACATGTTACGACCAAATCTCCCACTCCAGCAAGGCCTGCAAGGGTCAAGGGATTTGCGCCCATCTTGGCACCCAGTCGCATGATCTCGGCCAATCCGCGACTTACAAGGGCAGCCAAGGTATTATCACCCAGAGCTATTGCTTTGGCAATGCCTGCCGCTATGGCAATCACGTTTTTTACGGCGCCGCCGATCTCAACCCCTACGACGTCGTTCGACGTATATACCCTAAAGGTCGACCTAGAAAATATTGCCTGCCATCTTTCCGCCACCTCGTGGTCCAAAGAAGCCACTACCACCGCCGTAGGCAGGCCTTGGATCACTTCTTCGGCATGGCTTGGACCGGATAACACCGAGTAGGAGACGTCTCCCATGACGTCTTTCACTATCCCGCTAACTGTGGACAAAGACATGATTTCTATGCCTTTGGCGACATTGCATATATACGGTCGTAGGGGAGCGATTTGTGCCACATCAGTCAAAAAGCTCCTTATGGTTTGAGTAGGCAGTGCAATGACCCACAGGGAAGATTCCACGGCTTCCTCTATTTTGCTTGTAGCTGTGACGTTAGGAGATATAGGATGTCCCCTCAAATATTTAGGGTTTTCTCCAGTTACGTTAATGGTCCGCGCCTGATCTGCTCTTCTGCACCACAGCGTCACATTATGGCCGTTTTCGCCGAGCAAATTTGCCAGGGCCGTTCCCCAACTGCCGGCACCGAAGACGGATACATTTTCCATTTGTCCACTCATCCTTCTACCTGAAAAGTCGCCAACTTCGGATCGGGTTCCTCGTAGACAAGCACCACGTCTTTTACGATAGCATTAGGCGGCCCCTTCCTGCACCATTTGATCATGTCATCCACTGCCTTCGGGTCTCCCTGAACCACGATCTCTACCCTTCCATCGTCAAGGTTTCTTGTATAGCCAGAAACTTTAAATTCTTTTGCCTTAACCGCGGCGTAATACCTGAAGGCCACTCCCTGCACTCTACCCGAGAGCCAAAGATGTGCGCGCACGGGCAAATGGGACCCTCCTTTCCTTTTACTCTCGTCAAATATCTTACCATAGTTGACGGAAACATCACGGAAGTATGTACAAAATGAATTTGATTGTTATAATAACGAGCACAATTTCGCGAATACGACGCTAAATGGAGGTTATGACGTCAGATGGAAAAAGAAAAGGTCGCAGTTTTGGGTGCCGGAGTCATAGGGGGCGCTATAGCTTCCGCCATAAGCGATGACTTTGAAGTCATCGCCACCAGACGTAGGCTCGAAAAGTTGTCAACCCTTGCCGAAAAGGGCATAAAGGTCACCACCAAAAATGAGGAGGCCGTCTCGCAAGCCGACGTGGTAATAGTTTCCGTTAAACCCTACCAGGTCGTGCCCTTGCTTAAAGGCTTGGCGGAAGACCTTGCCGGCAAGCTCGTGATATCATTTGCGGCATCTATTAACATCGACCTGATTGAGAGGGTCATTCCCCGCTCGCGAGTAGTCAGGGCGATGACAAACATAGCCGTTCAGGTCAGAGAGGGATATACCGTATACTCCTGCGGCAAGAACATATCAGACGAGGACAAAAACGTCATATCCAAGATCTTCGCAGACATGGGAGAATACGAGGAGGTTGACGAACGATATCTGGACGTCTTAACCGCAATGGCAGGATCCAGCCCCGCTTACCTTTACACCGTGGTGGAGGCCATGATCTACGGTGCCCTCCACGTAGGGTTGCCTCGAGATTTGGCCTTAAGGGCAGCTGCCTGGTCAGTGATTGGGGCATCGCACCTGCTTTTAAGTTCGGGAAAACACCCAGCCGAACTTAGGGACATGGTCGTCACCCCCGGTGGCGTCACCATAGATGCGATATATGCCTTGGAGGATGGCAAGGTCAGGACGGCCTTCATGAAGGCCATAAGAGACGCCTCCCTGAAAGCCCAACAGCTTGCAAGGGAGGCTTGTGACGAAGCAGAAAAGCAGCTTAAATCTGAGAATTAATATTAAAACTTCACGGCGATTTCGTCTTTCAGCTCATCTATAAATCGGCCGGCCGTATCTGGTGCTTTTGTGTTGAGGCTCACCAGGATAAAGCTAAAAACTGCCACCAAAAGCCCCCATACGGCCGGCCATTGACCTAAAAACTTGATGTTGGCGACGGATAAATAACCCACCGTGAGCCCACCGAGCAATATACTCGCCATAGCGCCCTTTGCGGTGGCCTTTTTCCAGAAGAAAGCCCCCAAGACAGCGGGCAGCTGCACCAACAGCCCCCCTGAGGCCAGAGAAGATAGCACCACTATCAGATCCAGCCTTAGCTGAGCAAACAAGAGGCATGCAATTATGATAACGATCATGATCATCTTCGAGGCCCTCAGTTCCCTTTCTTCCGAGACGCCCGGGAAAATCGCTTTAAGCAAGTCTCGTCCGAACATATTGCTCAACGTCAGCACGATGGAGTTCATCGTCGATACAGCTGCGGCCAAGATGCTGACGAAGACTATGGCCGATACTAAGGTCGGAACCCTCCTAAGCAGCGTGGGCATGGCGTTGTCGGGAAGGCTCAATCCGGGTATTAAAAGGGCAGCCATCAACCCTAGAACGCAACATATTACCGTATAGACAAACCCGAAATAGGAAAAGCCCAAGATCATCTTCCTGACGCTCGACCTGTCCTTGGGTATGAAAAGGCGTTGAACAACCTGAGGATTCGTGACGGCAAAAAACGTCCAAGGAAGTGTTAGCCCCACAAAGAACGACGGCGACCAGTTTATGCGAAGAAGTTCGCCTTTATTTGTGATCAGCATTTGGCGAAATCCGCCAGCATCGCTGAAAGATGAGGCCAAGTAGCTTATGAGTACAATGCTTGCGACCAGCATGACAATGGCTTGAAGGGCATCCGTACGGGCCACGGAGCGCAATCCCGCCCACCAGCAAAACACGAAGGTCACGATCGCCGCGATGATGGTTCCCGTGGTGTAGCTTAAAGCCCCGTCGGATAACGTCTCGACAAGATATCCGGCACCCATCAGCTGTACCGAGGCATAGGGCACCAACATTACAAGACAGAGCATAGTGTTCACCGCACCTACCGCCTTGCTTTCATAACGAAAGCTTAGCAACTCCGAAGGGCTGATGAGGTTGTACTTTCTGCCCGCTATCCAGTACCTAGGGGCAAACAGGATCAGCAAAAAGACCGTTCCCACCAGGTACATCAGTTCAAAACCTAAAGCAGCCACGCCATAACGGTAGGTCAATCCAACTAAGCCGACCATCATGAAGGCGCTGTACGTCGTAGCGCTATATGTCATCGCCGAGATAAATCCATCGATCCGCCGACTTCCCAAAAAATACTCCGCCAAATCTGCCTTACCGCTCATGCGCGACGTATAGGAGATGTAAGAGCCTGCCGCAAACCAGATGCCTATGGTGAACATCAATATGGAGGCGCTCATAACTAGACCCTTTCCTTCTTATTCCAATCTCTCGTATAGACAGTGCCCGTTGCCAGCACCAAAAGGGTGGTTAAAACCCAAAACAGAAAGGAACCCCTTTCGTGAAAAAGGCAATAAGGCACCACTACATAGACAAGGGCAAAAAAAACCGCAAAGATCGCCAACTGCTTTTCCTTTTTGGTCAAGGTGATCACGTCCTTTTACGAATTTTAACCAAGAAAGAGGAAGCCTAATTTCTTAAGGGCATCCTCGATCTTTTTTAACGTCTCTTCGCTGTCTGCTTCTATAGTGTGCAGATGAAAGCCCTTGGTAAGGGAAAGCAAGGGTTCTTGCCCCGAACTTTCAAGCATATTCACGAAGCGCGTCACATCCTCTTTCGAGGCAACCCCAATGCTTCCCCTGATCTCCCCGTAAAGCGGGTGATCCACCATGACGTCAAGCACGCGTCCTCCTGCCTCAACGACTGCAAGCAGTTCATCGAATATATCTTCCTTGCCGTGACGGACAGCTATGATCTTGCGCAACCTTTTTACCTTCTCCAGCATATATCCAGCAGGCGTGGAAATTATTTCAAGGCCTTGGTTTCTGAGCAGAGCGATATCTTGAACGATAGCTTGGCGACTTACGCCAAATCGCTCTGCCAGAAAAGAACCGTTCACAGGAGCAGTTGCACTTTCCAGTATTTCCCTTATCGCTTCAAGCCTTTCCGCTCGATTCATATCGCCCTTACCCCCTATTGCTTATAGCCGATACTAGCAGCTTGTAGCATAGATGTCAACAAAAAGTCCGCTGTGCTCAAAAATGAGCACAGCGGACTTTGGTTCATTTCACTTAAGAAGCAATCTAGCGCGAGGTCTCTCCCTCAACCGCGAGGTCCCCCTTCAGGCCATGAGTTGCCCTTTTTCTGCCGTACTCCGGGGAATGGTTTATCTTTGCCTTTAGCCTGCATTGCTCCCTAAAGGCAGCAATTTCGGCTTCGAGGTTGGCATTTGCCGAATCCCCGAAGAAGGCATGCACCATGGGAACTATCAGGCTTGGGTCGCGCTTCGATTCTTCCTTCAGCATGGCATCCATCTTTGCCATGGCCACACCTTCCTGCATGCACGTAAAGGGGCCGACGTGAAATATACCGCAGACCCTTTGTCCGTTACCGGGCAACTCTCCGCGCATGAACTTAAAAAATATGCCTATCACCAGAGGAGATTCTCCGGTTATATCGCTGTGGTATCGACGGCTCCTTTCCAGGTCATCCAGGATCACATCGGGCTTCGGTAAGACCTCGCGGTCCTTGGTTAGTCCGCCGAAGATTCGCCTAAACCGCCAGTCGGCGTATTCCATGTAAAACTGTGCAAATTTGTAGACCAGTTTGGGATCGTCCCTTATGGTTAGGTAATTTATGTATTCAAGCCACTCGGTGATGCTTCCCCTCACAACTTCAAGCCCTTCTTCCTCGAGGCGTTTTATCACGTATTCCGTGTAGGGATCGTGCTGTCTGGTGTATATCTCTCCGATATAAAGGACAAGCGGCAGGTTTCGGCTTTCGGCCTCCGGTGCCTCTTTCATGAAAAGCCGTATGGTCTCCCTTGTCCATTTTTTGAGGATCCAGTAAGGTGCACCCCGCTCGACCAACAATCTTTCAAGGAGATCCATCCGCTGTGCGCACAGCTCGTCAAAGGCCTTTTTATCGCTACTGTAGGGCCTGAACCTGCGGACCATGTCGTCTGCCATGTCCGCCATTTTTATAGCCCTGAACACATTTAACAAGGCATTGGCCTTGCTAAATGTTCCGCCAAACTGCTCCGGTGCTTCTATATCGATGTAGCTTGTATCAGTGGATGGGCTCACTATCGGAACGCAGTCCAGCCCCTCCTGTCTTAAAAATATCCTAAGCACCTCTCCATACTTCCCAAACCTGCAAGGGCCTGATGTGGTGGGCAAAAATATCACGATATTGTCCCTTATCCATTCCTTGCCGCGCTCCTTTGCGAACTCCTCTATGGACGCCATCACATCTCCGACCACACCTCGCAATGGAAAACACGTCTCCGTTGTTATAAAACGGCTCGCGGCATCTTTCGAGGCCATGGTCGCCGTGGGCATCGCCATGGCATTTACGCCGTAATGGCGCAAAACCGCTGCACCTAACCGGCTTGCTTCGCCCATGTAGGGTATAAGCCATATCCGCGACCCCAAGCTTAGTTTTTCTTTGTTGCTATCGTGGGGGAATAGGACGAAATCGGATAAAGTGAGGTTGTCCTTGGGCTTTGCCCTTTGCACGACTCGCTCGTGGGCCTCTGCACGCGTCACGAAGGGGGCGTTGTTCGTCTGAGCATCGGTAACCAGGTGAAGGAAGGGTTTTTCCGCCCTTCTAAATATCTCGCTTTCGTGATAAAACTTCATGGAATCCGGGCCACAGGCGAAGTTCATCTGCCTTATGGGAAAAAGCTTCGGATGCATCGCCGTAAATATGGCAGCCTGAAGTATGTGGGCATTTTGATACCAATATTCGTTGTAAGAAAGCTCATCTATCGGGATATCCTTGAAATGCTTTTCCAGGAAGCTCTGGGGAATGTAGGGCATGCCCCGCTGTTTTGAAAACATCGATCCCGAATTGGAGGAAGCCTGAGGATCCAGTATTACGTAGTCTCTTCCCAGGCCGACATACCCGACTTCCCCAACTTTTTCAACCTCTTTAAGAAATTCGTCTCCGTAACAGTAAAGCTCCTCCTTGAAGGCCTCGAGCCTTCTGTCGGCATAAGCTATGGCCTCCAAGATATCATCCAGGGAGAGGTCATATCCCAGCCGGTGAAATTCTTCCAGCAGTGCCTTGGCCGTTTTTTCATCGTCTTTAAGGTAAAGGACGCTTAAAAATTCCCTTTCCGGCTCAATGCCCAATATATCCTGAAGGAGATAGCCTTCAGCTTCCGTGTAGATGCAAAATTTCCTGTTGGGCTTAATTGACCTCACCTCTTCGATGAAACAAGGATTAAAGAGGTGTTTTATCCTTTTGTCCTGATAAAGCAAGGTGGCATGTCCTATGACGAGCTTCATGGCTATGCAAAACTCCGTGGGGGCTATGTTAATGCCCATCTGAGCTATCTCATCGTTGGACTCTGGAGTAAGCACCGGAAGAAATCCCAATTTTTTAAATAGCGCCGACGACCAGACGCCAAGATCTCCAAGCGTAACGCCGCTTCTGTGAATTCCGACCGTCGGAAGCAAGTTTTCAACTTCATCCAGTTTTTCATACAACACGCCGTCGAAATGCTTCTCAAACAACCTGTGGTAAATTTCCACATAATCCTTCCTGCTTTGACCCGTCCCCTCGCTGTTTCCCCTGGGGCAAAATCCTCCCGTTATGACCTCTTCTCCACCGATGGAAAAGATCTTCAAT
>ENA-UPSA01002846-UPSA01002846.1-bioreactor-metagenome-genome-assembly--contig:-NODE-2846-length-10404-cov-4.057783_pt1 | contig 10404 bp, 4 predicted proteins | sample MGYA00238183_ERZ773288 | MGnify/ENA primary metagenome ERZ773288 (study PRJEB29028, sample SAMN07631243) | bioreactor metagenome | isolation source: Switchgrass digestor | place: USA: Dartmouth... | reverse complement strand
TTGTATACTGGTGTTTTTTATTGTTCCTTTTTTTCTTTATAACAGTCGAAGGTTGCATAATTCTGGGCGGCGTATTTATTCAGCATTCTGATGTTAAACCCGATTACATTCTGGTTCTGGGAGCCGGTATATATGAGGACGGCAGACCGACTCCGACCCTTGAAAAAAGGCTTTTGTGGAGTATAGACTATGCAGGCATGCATCCCGAGGCAAACATTGTTGTTTCGGGAGGCCAGGGTAAAAATGAACCCATGCCAGAGGCCCGCGCAATGGCTGAATATCTTGTTAACAGAGGTATAAGTCCCGATAGAATTATTATTGAAGACAAGTCTACCAGTACTATGGAGAATTTTAAATTTACAAAGGAATTAATTGATTACAGTAAAAAAATAGTTTTTGTAACCAATGATTTTCACGTTTTTCGCTCAACAATGCTTGCAAGAAGGAACGGACTTGACGCGTACGGGTACGGCACGTCTACTCCCGGGATTGTTCTGATTAACTGCTATCTCAGAGAGTTTTTTGCAGTCGTAAAATCATTTATTTTTGATCATCCGTAAGGTCGGTGCCATGGGTTTTTTTATCCCTGTCTTTGATTACCGCATCAAGGATTTCAATGTATATTTCCTGAGGAAAGCTTGTCCAGTTTTTGCATATATTTCGGGCGTCTTCCTTTGTTCCGGCTGCAATTTTAATCTCCAGCAGTGAAAAATCATTTTCCCTTATCTTGCATATAACACTGTATCCGTCTCCTTCGGGAACGTAGTCCGCAGTTATCATGGTTTCGGTGCGGATTTTGTTCCTGATTTCTGTAATGCTGTCCCGTAAAAGCTTTTTCAGACCTGCGGGCAGAATGTTTTCAAACATGTTTAATACCCACATTCCTTTGTCGGTAATTGTATAATATGAAATACCTTCTTTTTTTTCTGCTGTTACAAGACCTTCTTCAATCAGTTCGCTCAGATACTGCTGCATATAGAAATAGTTCATAAGCCTGTTCTCCTGCATAACTCTTGCAAACTGCATGCTGCCAACAGGCATATCCAGAATTTTAAGAAAATACAGCATCAGGATTTTCTTCTCGGCAATATCAGTATATTCGGTCATTGTCTGAAAGGCTGACCTCCTTTTAATCAATAAAATTAAAAAACCTTGGTGAACAAGTTTATTATACATGTAATGAAATACTTTAACAACGCACATTTCCTTGATAGAGTTTCTTGCAAACACTGCAACCGTTTCCTGCATTGTACAATAAAATCCGTTTCTCTTGACATACAACCTCAATAATTTATAATAGGATAATAAACGGCTCTAAGCATGTTTATGAAGGATTTCTTTTCTGAAAATTCATATGGAAAGCAGGTGTTAAGTTTGGCCGGTACGATTACTGAAAAAATACTTGACAGGCATATAATTGAAGGCGAGAAGAAAGCCGGAGCAGAAGTTGCACTGAGAATAGACAATACGCTTACCCAGGATGCAACAGGAACGATGGCTTATCTTCAGTTTGAAGCCATAGGAATAGATCGGGTCAGGACAGAGTTCAGCGTGAGCTTTGTAGACCACAACATGCTTCAGACAGACTATAAAAATGCGGATGACCACCGTTTTCTTCAGTCTGTTGCCCAGCGTTACGGCATTTATTTTTCAAAACCCGGAAACGGTATATGCCACCAGGTATTCCTGGAGCGGTTTGCAAAACCCGGAAACACATTAATCGGGTCAGACAGCCATACACCGACGGCCGGAGGGATTGGATGCTTCGCAATGGGGGCAGGCGGATTGGATGTGGCATGTGCCATGGCCGGCGCACCGTTCAGAATCAAATACCCCAAAATTGTCGGAATACATCTCAAAGGAAAGCTTCAGCCATGGGTATCGGCAAAGGATGTTATTCTTGAAGTGCTGCGAAGGCTTGATGTCAAGGGCGGAGTCGGTAAAGTCCTGGAATATTTCGGCGAAGGCGTAAAAACCTTAAGCGTTACCGACAGGGCTACAATAACAAACATGGGAACCGAAACCGGGGCCACGACAAGCATATTCCCAAGTGATGAGGTTACAAGAGCCTTTCTTAAAAGCCAGGGAAGGGAAGAACAGTGGATAGAGCTGCTGCCCGATGAAAACGCGGAATATGATGAAGTTATAGAAATAGATTTATCAACGCTTGAACCAATGGTAGCGTTGCCTCACAGTCCCGGTAACGTCGTAAAAGTACGCGAAGCAGGCAGAATAAAGGTGGACCAGGTGGCAATCGGTTCATGCACGAATTCATCACTGAGGGATTTGAAGGTTGTGGCCAATGCGCTCAAGGACAGGACAGTCTGCAGTGATCTTCATGTAACGGTAAGCCCCGGTTCCCGCCAGGTTGTGGAGCATCTTATTGAAAGCGGTGAGTTCCGATACCTGGTAAGAGCCGGTGTAAGAATCCTGGAAAATGCATGCGGTCCGTGTATCGGGATGGGGGCTGCACCGAATTCGGGCGGCGTATCTGTAAGGACTTTTAACAGGAATTTCAAGGGAAGAAGCGGAACTGCAGATGCGGAAGTTTACCTGGTAAGCCCTGAAACAGCCGTTGCAACGGCAATAACCGGATATCTCACCGATCCGAGAGAACTGGGTGAGTTCCCGATATTTACAATGCCTGAAAAGTTCTTTATTAATGATAATATGATTATTAAGCCGCTGCCTGAAGAAGAGGCAAAAAAAGTGCAGATTGTAAGAGGACCCAATATTGCACCGCTGCCTGTTTTTGAACCCATTGGAGACACCCTTGCGGGCAAGGTACTGATAAAAGTGGATGATAATATCACGACTGACCATATTATGCCTGCAGGTGCGAAAGTTCTGCCGTTAAGGAGCAATATTCCCGAAATATCAAAATATGTATTTGAGAATCTGGACAGTAATTTTTATCATAAAGCCAGGGAGAACAACGGTGGCTTTATTGTAGGCGGAGAAAACTATGGTCAGGGTTCCAGCAGGGAACATGCAGCGCTTGCACCGAAGTACCTGGGAGTCATGGCTGTTATTGCGAAATCCTTTGCCCGTATTCACCAGGCAAACCTTATCAATTTCGGTATTGTACCTCTTACCTTTGCAAACCCTGATGACTATAACGGAATTGACGAGATGGATGAGCTGGAAGTTTACATAGGTGATTTGCAGGGTGAGTGTACATTATATAACAGGACAAAAGGAACTGAGATAAAACTTGCGCATTCACTGTCACGACTTGATGCGGAAATTCTGAAAGCCGGAGGCAAACTTCCGTGGATTAAGAAAACTTATCAGAAAGGAAATGAAAAATGAGCAGAATTTACATGAAAACACCCCTTGTTGAGATGGACGGGGACGAAATGACCCGCATTATATGGAGATATATTAAGGACGAGCTTATATATCCTTTTGTGGATTTGAAGACCGAATATTATGATTTGGGGCTGGAATACCGTGACAAAACCGAGGACCAGGTAACGGTAGACGCAGCCGAAGCCACTAAAAAATACGGTGTTGCAGTAAAATGTGCCACTATTACACCCAACGCCGAAAGAGTTAAGGAATATAATCTCAAAAAGATGTGGAAGAGTCCGAATGGTACAATCCGCGCCATTCTGGACGGAACGGTGTTCAGAACGCCGATAATTGTAAAGGGTATCGAGCCGTTTGTTAAAACGTGGAAAAAGCCCATTTGTATTGCCCGTCATGCATACGGGGATGTTTACAAGAATTCTGAAATGAGAATTGACAAACCCGGCAGGGCAGAGCTTGTATTTACCGATGAAAACGGAAATGAAACCAGGAGCTTAATTCATACATTTGATTCCCCGGGTGTTTTAATGGGCATGCATAATACCGACAGATCCATCAGAAGTTTTGCAAAAGCATGCTTCAACTATGCCCTTGATCAGAGAATGGATTTATGGTTTGCCACAAAGGACACAATATCAAAAACATATGATCACCACTTTAAGGATATTTTCCAGGAGATATATGAAAACGAGTATAAGGACAGATTCAAGGCAGCCGGAATTGAATATTTTTACACTCTGATTGATGATGCGGTTGCAAGGGTGATCCGTTCCGAAGGTGGTTTTGTCTGGGCATGCAAAAACTATGACGGAGACGTAATGTCGGATATGGTTGCGACAGCTTTCGGAAGTCTGGCAATGATGACTTCGGTGCTGGTATCTCCTGAAGGATATTACGAATATGAAGCCGCACATGGAACCGTTCAGAGGCACTACTATAAGCACCTGAAAGGTGAACCTACTTCGACCAACTCTGTAGCAACAATTTTTGCATGGACTGGAGCCTTAAGAAAACGCGGTGAAATGGACGGTATTAATGATCTTGTGAATTTTGCCGATAAATTGGAAGAAGCGGTAAAACAGACAATCGAGGAAGGAATTATGACCGGGGATTTGGCGGCTCTTTCTGTATTGCCTCAGAAGAGAACGGTCAATACGTTGGAGTTTATCCAGGAAATAAGAAAACGACTTACCCTGGCTTTGGAAAACTGAAATCCGCCAATATATCAAAAGAAACAACAATCTTCTTGACACTGTTTATGACTGCTTTATAATGGTAATATAAATTGCAGAAAGAAATAATATTTGATAAAACGGCGGAAGACAAAATCTTTCCACCGATAATGGCAAACCTGTCGAAAGGCAGGGACGCAAAGCCATAGGGCCTAATGCGAAAGCGATGGCAGCCTGGCTACCGAAGGGAGAGATTTTTTCATGAGAAGATTTCTGATCTGGTTAATAGTGCTGCTGTTGCTTCCTTCACTGTTCACGGTTGAAGGACAAGCTCATAGCAGCTTTTTATATGCCGAGCGACTGGAAGACGGGATTATCGGCATTATATATCCAAAGGAAGAAGGTATACGTTACAAGGTATCAATTTCCAGGGGAACAGAAACATACTACTACGACTACGAAGGGCCCGGAACTGAATTTTTCCCGCTTCAGCTTGGAAACGGAGAGTACAGGATTTCCCTGTTAAAGAATATATCCGGTACAAAGTACATGGTAACAGGAAAGGAAACCGTCCGGTTAAATATTAAAGATGAGAATTCGGTTTACCTGCAGTCTGTACAGAATATACGGTTTGAACCTGATATGAGTGCTGTCAAGAAGGCCGGGGAGCTTACCGAGGGAATTGACAATACCATGGACAAGGTAAAAGCAATATACCGGTATATTGCTTTTACCTTGTCCATGGTATTGTCAATTCCCTCGGTAAGCTCCCCGGCCTTCTTGACAGCACTCATATCAGGTTCAAACCGTATATTCTGTACAGACTGCAGGTAAACCGAATTCTCATCTTTAATATTTAACCGGACGGTTTCCTTTCCTGTTACCATGTACTTTGTACCGGATATATTCTTTAACAGGGAAATCCTGTACTCTCCGTTTCCAAGCTGAAGCGGGAAAAATTCAGTTCCGGGCCCTTCGTAGTCGTAGTAGTATGTTTCTGTTCCCCTGGAAATTGATACCTTGTAACGTATACCTTCTTCCTTTGGATATATAATGCCGATAATCCCGTCTTCCAGTCGCTCGGCATATAAAAAGCTGCTATGAGCTTGTCCTTCAACCGTGAACAGTGAAGGAAGCAACAGCAGCACTATTAACCAGATCAGAAATCTTCTCATGAAAAAATCTCTCCCTTCGGTAGCCAGGCTGCCATCGCTTTCGCATTAGGCCCTATGGCTTTGCGTCCCTGCCTTTCGACAGGTTTGCCATTATCGGTGGAAAGATTTTGTCTTCCGCCGTTTTATCAAATATTATTTCTTTCTGCAATTTATATTACCATTATAAAGCAGTCATAAACAGTGTCAAGAAGATTGTTGTTTCTTTTGATATATTGGCGGATTTCAGTTTTCCAAAGCCAGGGTAAGTCGTTTTCTTATTTCCTGGATAAACTCCAACGTATTGACCGTTCTCTTCTGAGGCAATACAGAAAGAGCCGCCAAATCCCCGGTCATAATTCCTTCCTCGATTGTCTGTTTTACCGCTTCTTCCAATTTATCGGCAAAATTCACAAGATCATTAATACCGTCCATTTCACCGCGTTTTCTTAAGGCTCCAGTCCATGCAAAAATTGTTGCTACAGAGTTGGTCGAAGTAGGTTCACCTTTCAGGTGCTTATAGTAGTGCCTCTGAACGGTTCCATGTGCGGCTTCATATTCGTAATATCCTTCAGGAGATACCAGCACCGAAGTCATCATTGCCAGACTTCCGAAAGCTGTCGCAACCATATCCGACATTACGTCTCCGTCATAGTTTTTGCATGCCCAGACAAAACCACCTTCGGAACGGATCACCCTTGCAACCGCATCATCAATCAGAGTGTAAAAATATTCAATTCCGGCTGCCTTGAATCTGTCCTTATACTCGTTTTCATATATCTCCTGGAAAATATCCTTAAAGTGGTGATCATATGTTTTTGATATTGTGTCCTTTGTGGCAAACCATAAATCCATTCTCTGATCAAGGGCATAGTTGAAGCATGCTTTTGCAAAACTTCTGATGGATCTGTCGGTATTATGCATGCCCATTAAAACACCCGGGGAATCAAATGTATGAATTAAGCTCCTGGTTTCATTTCCGTTTTCATCGGTAAATACAAGCTCTGCCCTGCCGGGTTTGTCAATTCTCATTTCAGAATTCTTGTAAACATCCCCGTATGCATGACGGGCAATACAAATGGGCTTTTTCCACGTTTTAACAAACGGCTCGATACCCTTTACAATTATCGGCGTTCTGAACACCGTTCCGTCCAGAATGGCGCGGATTGTACCATTCGGACTCTTCCACATCTTTTTGAGATTATATTCCTTAACTCTTTCGGCGTTGGGTGTAATAGTGGCACATTTTACTGCAACACCGTATTTTTTAGTGGCTTCGGCTGCGTCTACCGTTACCTGGTCCTCGGTTTTGTCACGGTATTCCAGCCCCAAATCATAATATTCGGTCTTCAAATCCACAAAAGGATATATAAGCTCGTCCTTAATATATCTCCATATAATGCGGGTCATTTCGTCCCCGTCCATCTCAACAAGGGGTGTTTTCATGTAAATTCTGCTCATTTTTCATTTCCTTTCTGATAAGTTTTCTTAATCCACGGAAGTTTGCCTCCGGCTTTCAGAATTTCCGCATCAAGTCGTGACAGTGAATGCGCAAGTTTTATCTCAGTTCCTTTTGTCCTGTTATATAATGTACACTCACCCTGCAAATCACCTATGTAAACTTCCAGCTCATCCATCTCGTCAATTCCGTTATAGTCATCAGGGTTTGCAAAGGTAAGAGGTACAATACCGAAATTGATAAGGTTTGCCTGGTGAATACGGGCAAAGGATTTCGCAATAACAGCCATGACTCCCAGGTACTTCGGTGCAAGCGCTGCATGTTCCCTGCTGGAACCCTGACCATAGTTTTCTCCGCCTACAATAAAGCCACCGTTGTTCTCCCTGGCTTTATGATAAAAATTACTGTCCAGATTCTCAAATACATATTTTGATATTTCGGGAATATTGCTCCTTAACGGCAGAACTTTCGCACCTGCAGGCATAATATGGTCAGTCGTGATATTATCATCCACTTTTATCAGTACCTTGCCCGCAAGGGTGTCTCCAATGGGTTCAAAAACAGGCAGCGGTGCAATATTGGGTCCTCTTACAATCTGCACTTTTTTTGCCTCTTCTTCAGGCAGCGGCTTAATAATCATATTATCATTAATAAAGAACTTTTCAGGCATTGTAAATATCGGGAACTCACCCAGTTCTCTCGGATCGGTGAGATATCCGGTTATTGCCGTTGCAACGGCTGTTTCAGGGCTTACCAGGTAAACTTCCGCATCTGCAGTTCCGCTTCTTCCCTTGAAATTCCTGTTAAAAGTCCTTACAGATACGCCGCCCGAATTCGGTGCAGCCCCCATCCCGATACACGGACCGCATGCATTTTCCAGGATTCTTACACCGGCTCTTACCAGGTATCGGAACTCACCGCTTTCAATAAGATGCTCCACAACCTGGCGGGAACCGGGGCTTACCGTTACATGAAGATCACTGCAGACTGTCCTGTCCTTGAGCGCATTGGCCACAACCTTCAAATCCCTCAGTGATGAATTCGTGCATGAACCGATTGCCACCTGGTCCACCTTTATTCTGCCTGCTTCGCGTACTTTTACGACGTTACCGGGACTGTGAGGCAACGCTACCATTGGTTCAAGCGTTGATAAATCTATTTCTATAACTTCATCATATTCCGCGTTTTCATCGGGCAGCAGCTCTATCCACTGTTCTTCCCTTCCCTGGCTTTTAAGAAAGGCTCTTGTAACCTCATCACTTGGGAATATGCTTGTCGTGGCCCCGGTTTCGGTTCCCATGTTTGTTATTGTAGCCCTGTCGGTAACGCTTAAGGTTTTTACGCCTTCGCCGAAATATTCCAGGACTTTACCGACTCCGCCCTTGACATCAAGCCTTCGCAGCACTTCAAGAATAACATCCTTTGCCGATACCCATGGCTGAAGCTTTCCTTTGAGATGTATTCCGACAATTTTGGGGTATTTGATTCTGAACGGTGCGCCGGCCATGGCACATGCCACATCCAATCCGCCTGCCCCCATTGCGAAGCATCCAATCCCTCCGGCCGTCGGTGTATGGCTGTCTGACCCGATTAATGTGTTTCCGGGTTTTGCAAACCGCTCCAGGAATACCTGGTGGCATATACCGTTTCCGGGTTTTGAAAAATAAATGCCGTAACGCTGGGCAACAGACTGAAGAAAACGGTGGTCATCCGCATTTTTATAGTCTGTCTGAAGCATGTTGTGGTCTACAAAGCTCACGCTGAACTCTGTCCTGACCCGATCTATTCCTATGGCTTCAAACTGAAGATAAGCCATCGTTCCTGTTGCATCCTGGGTAAGCGTATTGTCTATTCTCAGTGCAACTTCTGCTCCGGCTTTCTTCTCGCCTTCAATTATATGCCTGTCAAGTATTTTTTCAGTAATCGTACCGGCCAAACTTAACACCTGCTTTCCATATGAATTTTCAGAAAAGAAATCCTTCATAAACATGCTTAGAGCCGTTTATTATCCTATTATAAATTATTGAGGTTGTATGTCAAGAGAAACGGATTTTATTGTACAATGCAGGAAACGGTTGCAGTGTTTGCAAGAAACTCTATCAAGGAAATGTGCGTTGTTAAAGTATTTCATTACATGTATAATAAACTTGTTCACCAAGGTTTTTTAATTTTATTGATTAAAAGGAGGTCAGCCTTTCAGACAATGACCGAATATACTGATATTGCCGAGAAGAAAATCCTGATGCTGTATTTTCTTAAAATTCTGGATATGCCTGTTGGCAGCATGCAGTTTGCAAGAGTTATGCAGGAGAACAGGCTTATGAACTATTTCTATATGCAGCAGTATCTGAGCGAACTGATTGAAGAAGGTCTTGTAACAGCAGAAAAAAAAGAAGGTATTTCATATTATACAATTACCGACAAAGGAATGTGGGTATTAAACATGTTTGAAAACATTCTGCCCGCAGGTCTGAAAAAGCTTTTACGGGACAGCATTACAGAAATCAGGAACAAAATCCGCACCGAAACCATGATAACTGCGGACTACGTTCCCGAAGGAGACGGATACAGTGTTATATGCAAGATAAGGGAAAATGATTTTTCACTGCTGGAGATTAAAATTGCAGCCGGAACAAAGGAAGACGCCCGAAATATATGCAAAAACTGGACAAGCTTTCCTCAGGAAATATACATTGAAATCCTTGATGCGGTAATCAAAGACAGGGATAAAAAAACCCATGGCACCGACCTTACGGATGATCAAAAATAAATGATTTTACGACTGCAAAAAACTCTCTGAGATAGCAGTTAATCAGAACAATCCCGGGAGTAGACGTGCCGTACCCGTACGCGTCAAGTCCGTTCCTTCTTGCAAGCATTGTTGAGCGAAAAACGTGAAAATCATTGGTTACAAAAACTATTTTTTTACTGTAATCAATTAATTCCTTTGTAAATTTAAAATTCTCCATAGTACTGGTAGACTTGTCTTCAATAATAATTCTATCGGGACTTATACCTCTGTTAACAAGATATTCAGCCATTGCGCGGGCCTCTGGCATGGGTTCATTTTTACCCTGGCCTCCCGAAACAACAATGTTTGCCTCGGGATGCATGCCTGCATAGTCTATACTCCACAAAAGCCTTTTTTCAAGGGTCGGAGTCGGTCTGCCGTCCTCATATATACCGGCTCCCAGAACCAGAATGTAATCGGGTTTAACATCAGAATGCTGAATAAATACGCCGCCCAGAATTATGCAACCTTCGACTGTTATAAAGAAAAAAAGGAACAATAAAAAACACCAGTATACAA
>ENA-UPSA01002815-UPSA01002815.1-bioreactor-metagenome-genome-assembly--contig:-NODE-2815-length-10505-cov-4.618086_pt1 | contig 10505 bp, 9 predicted proteins | sample MGYA00238183_ERZ773288 | MGnify/ENA primary metagenome ERZ773288 (study PRJEB29028, sample SAMN07631243) | bioreactor metagenome | isolation source: Switchgrass digestor | place: USA: Dartmouth... | reverse complement strand
CATGGCAGCCAAGCCCTGCCCTACCTGCCGGGGAGCCAGGCTGAAGAAAGAAGCTTTGGCGGTCACGGTTGGGGGAAAGAACATCTATGAGTTGACCGACATGTCGGTAAAGGCGATCCTGGAGTTCTTTGACAAGCTGGAACTGAGCCCGAGGGAGAGACAGATCGCCAACCAGGTCCTAAAGCAGATCCGGTCCCGCCTTACGTTCCTCACAGACGTAGGCTTGGGTTACCTTACCTTGACCAGGCACGCCGGGACGCTCGCCGGAGGGGAAGCCCAGCGCATCCGTCTGGCGACTCAGATAGGGTCCGGACTGGTCGGGGTTTTGTACGTATTGGATGAACCCAGCGTAGGGCTGCATCCACGGGACAACCGGCGGCTGTTGCAGACCATAATGCACCTTAGGGACATCGGCAACACGCTAATAGTTGTCGAGCACGACGAAGAGACCATACGCAGCGCCGATTACGTAATAGACGTCGGTCCGGGAGCGGGAGAGCACGGCGGCAGAATCGTGGCTTCCGGCACCGTCTCCGAAGTCCTTAGGAACCCGGAGTCCATCACAGGCCAATACCTTTCCGGAAAAAGGCGCATTGAGATACCGCCCAGGAGGCCTACGGGCGACCGGTGGATAGAGATAAAGGGCGCCAGGGAGCACAATTTGAAGAGTATAGACGTGAAGATCCCCGTAGGAGTCTTTACGTGCGTCACCGGGGTGTCGGGTTCAGGCAAGAGCACCTTGGTCAACGACGTGTTGTACCGGAAGTTGGCTTCGCTTCTCCACGGCGCCAGGACGAGGGCCGGAGAGCACGACGAGATCACCGGCACAGAGTTCTTGGATAAAGTGATCAACATAGACCAGTCCCCCATAGGACGGACTCCGAGGTCCAACCCGGCCACATACACCGGGGTGTTCACCGAGATCAGGAACCTGTTCGCCCTTACTAACGACGCCAAGGTACGCGGCTATAGGCCCGGCAGGTTCAGCTTTAACGTGAGGGGCGGGCGGTGCGAAGCCTGCCGCGGTGACGGTATCATCCGTATTGAAATGCAGTTCCTCCCGGATGTCTACGTCCCGTGCGAAGTCTGCCACAGCAAGAGGTACAACAGCCAAACGCTGGAAGTCAGATATCACGGGAAGAACATCGCCGACGTCTTGGACATGACAGTCGAGGAGGCCCTAGAGCTCTTCAAGAACATACCGGCGATACACAGGCGGCTTAAGACCATCGCCGACGTGGGCCTCGGCTACATTCGTTTAGGGCAGCCCGCCACCACTCTCTCGGGAGGCGAAGCCCAGCGGGTGAAGCTGGCCACAGAGCTTTCACGGCGCGGCAACGAGAGGACTCTGTACATCCTCGACGAACCCACGACAGGGTTGCACTTTGAGGACACGCGAAGGCTCCTGGAAGTGCTGCAGAGGCTGGTTGACGCCGGCAGCACGGTCGTGGTCATAGAACACAACCCAGATGTTATCAAGAGCGCTGACTATATCATTGACTTGGGACCTGAAGGCGGCGAGGAAGGCGGCATGGTTGTCGCCACCGGCACTCCCGAGGACGTCGCCCAAGTGGAAGCGTCCTATACCGGCAAGTTCCTAAGGGAGATACTCAACGAGTCCGCGCAGGCCGCTCCGAGGAGGCTAGGGAGGGCGTCCGGGGGAGGTAACGGGTGAGCTCGCTCCACCAGATCGAGGGAAAAGCGTGGCACGGGTTTAGGGGGGACCGTTATGAACTGGACGAGAAGTCCAAGGACATAACAGAGTCCCCGGGCGTCTACGTTTTTCTCGGTCCCGCGGGCGAAGTGTTGTACGTGGGCAAAGCCAAGAACTTGCGTAAGCGTCTTAGGTCGTACTTCTCGTCGAACCTCTCTTCCAAGACCGAAGCCCTTATGGAGAAGGTGGCCGGCCTAGAGACCATTACGGTGGAGTCCGAGGTCGAAGCCCTAATCCTCGAGATAACTCTCATCAAGAAGCACAAGCCGAAGTACAACATTCTCCTTAAGGACGACAAACAGTATCCTTACATCCGGGTTGGGCTGGACGAGAAATGGCCCAGGGTCACCCTTGTCCGCAGGATGCAGAAAGACGGAGCCAGGTACTTCGGACCTATCACAAGGGCCAGTTCTGTTCGGGAAACCCTGGCTGTCCTAAGGCGCCTCTTTCCCTACCGCACGTGTTCCGACCGGGTTCTGGCTCAAACTACTAGACCGTGCCTCGATTATCATCTCGGCAGGTGTCTGGGGCCGTGCACAGGAGAACTCGATGAAAAAACCTACATGGACACGATCCAAGAAGTCATCCGTTTTCTTGAGGGGCGACACAAGCACCTTCGGGAGAGTCTGGTAAAGCGGATGCACGACCACGCCGAGAAACTTGAGTTTGAAAGCGCGTCCCGCATTAGGGATCAGATCAGGTCGCTGGACGATGTCACCGAAAAACAGCGGATCGTCTCCCCCGACATGAAGGACAGGGATGTGTTGGGACTGGAACGGTCCAAGGAGATGTCGTTCGTAGCCCTGCTTCAAGTGCGCGAAGGAAAGCTCATGGGGAGAGACGGGTTCGTTCTTTCCGGCACCGCAGCGGAAGAAAGCGGCGATGTCTTAGAGGCTTTCATCACCCAGTACTACTCTCGCGCGTCCCACATTCCGCCCGAAATCCTCATTCCGGTGGAAATCCCGTCTCCGGAGCAGGTGACCGAGTTCTTGAAGGAACGGAAGAAAGAAACGGGCTCAGGAGCCGGCACTGTCAGGATCAAGGTACCCCGTAGGGGAAGGCTCAAGGACCTGGTGGTCATGGCGGCGGACAACGCAAGGACGATGATGGCCCAAGAGCTACCTAGACGGGAAAGAGAGATGGAAGAGAACGAGGCCGCCATGAAAAACCTCGCTGAAGCCCTCGGTATGGACCGGCTTCCCAGGCGTATCGAAGGCTACGACATATCAAACCTCTCGGGACAGGAAACCGTGGCCTCCATGGTGGTCTTGGCCGACGGCCGTCCCGACAAGAGCTCCTACAGGCGCTTCAGGATGAAGGTGCAAGGCAAGCCGGACGACTTCGCCATGATGCAAGAGGTCCTGTGGAGGAGGTTCAAGAGGGGCCTCAAAGAGCGTGAGGAAGCCGCCCAGACAGGGAAAGGCGGCAAGTTCTCGGCTTTTCCCGATCTCATCATGGTTGACGGAGGCAAGGGACAGGTCAGCGCCGCCAAGGAAGTTCTAGACGAGCTGAAGCTGGGAATTCCTCTGGTGGGACTCGCCAAGAAAAACGAGGAGTTGTTCCTGCCGGACCGGTCCGAGCCAATTGTGCTTCCCAGGGATTCAAGCGCTCTCTACTTGGTGATGAGGTTAAGGGATGAAGCCCACCGTTTCGCGGTTACCTATCACCGCAAGTTGAGAGGGGAAAAGGCCTTGCGTTCAGCGATATTGGATGTACCCGGCATAGGCGAGGCCAAAGCCAAAGAGCTTCTCCGCGCTTATGGGGACCTCGACTCTCTGCGAAAGGCGCCTGTGGAAGAGATCGCGAAGGTCAAAGGGATCGGGATGAAACTGGCGGAGAAGATTCGCGAGCACCTCAAGGACCGTCTCTCGGATTTCTAAACAGACCACGAGCAGATCTAAAAGCCAGCTTAATATTTTTAATATGATCATTGACATTGTTGATCCTATGCTATATATTCCTCGTGGAAGGTGAGTGAAATGCCTAATCAGGTAGTCGGAAGGTGTCCCGTATGCGGAGAACCGCTTTTGGTGAGCGAACTCCATTGCCCTACATGCAACATAAAGATCTCGGGGCAGTTTGACCTGTGCAAGTTCTGCAAGCTTTCTCCGGAGCAGAGAGCGTTCGCGGAAGTCTTCATCAAGAACCGCGGCAACATCAGGGAAGTAGAAAAAGAGCTAGGCATTTCCTACCCGACCGTTCGCGGCAGACTGGAGAATCTGATCAAAGCTTTGGGTTACCCCGTCTCTTTGGAGCAAGGAGACGCGGCGGCCGAGTCCTCCATCGCGAGAGAGAGGAAGAACATCATTGATAGGCTGGGGCGGGGCGAGCTGAGCCCCACCGAGGCCGCCAGGCTCCTTCGGAATCTGACCTCCAAGTAGACGCGGGCGTTCCATTTGAAGACTGCCCGGGCCGGGGATAAAAGGCCAAAAACAAGGGCGGATCTTGGGGAGGAACAAGAAGTGTCGAAAGAAGAGAAAATGCTCATCTTGCAGATGGTGGCGGATGGCAAGATCACTCCCGAGCAGGGGGCTGAACTCTTGCGGGCCGTGATGGGAACACCTGAGTCACCCCGCGCGCCACGTATCCGGGAAACCATCGACTCGGCTAGACTTGCCGCCGCGAGGGCAATGATCGACGCCGACGAAATCGCCAAGTCTGTCGGCAAGAAAATGGAAGGGATAGGCGAGAAGGCGCAGACAGAGGGAGAGAGGATAGGCCGGGTCTTGGGCGAAAGCGGCGCCAATTTGGGAAGGCTTCTCGCAGGGATGTTTACCGGCGGACTTACCGGACCGCAGCAGGAAGTGCACGAGACTGTGACCGGCGAACTGCCTGATGACGGAGTCCTGGACATCACCCTTAAGACCATGAACGGTCACATAACGGTGCAGAGCGCCGAGCAAGCGGGCTTCTCCCTTGACGTCAAGATGAAGGTCCCTGCCGCTTCGCGAGAAGAGGCGGAGCGGTTGCTTAAAGGCAAGTACGAATTTACCCATGAGGGCAATGTCCTAAGAGCTGTGACCACTGATCCTTCCATAGGGTGGAACTCGGCCTCGATCGGGTTCACCCTGACCATCCCCAGGGGAAGGAAAGCCTCTCTAAAGCTGGACTCGACCAACGGGAGACTAACCATTGAGCGCGTCGATGGTCCCGACCTTAAGGCGTGGACGGCCAACGGCCGCATAGTCGTGGACAGGTGCGATTTTGACGAAGCTGAAGTCAAGTCTGCCAACGGACGCATCGAGTACGAGGGGAGGGTGTCCAAACTTAACGGGAGTACGGCCAACGGCAGGATAATCGCCGACTTGAGCGGCGTGGGCGATTGGGTCTTGGAAACGGCTAACGGACGGATAGAAGCCAGCATTAGGAGAGAACCGGACGTGGCGTACGAAGTCGACATATCAACTGTTTCGGGCCGCATTGAAGTTTTGGGCCTGGAGGACGGCGAGGTTCTGGTCGATGAAACCAGGCAGAGGATGGGCTTCAGGCGCTATGCGGCCAGAAGCAAAGGCTTCGACACGGCGGCCGCCACTGCGAGGTTTAAGGGCACAAGCGCTGCGGGCAAGGTTACCGTTTCGATATAAAGGAGGCTTCGGCATTTGGACGAAGAGAGGCTCAGAGTCCTCAATATGGTTAAGGAAGGAAAGTTAACCGTCGACGAAGCGCTGAAGGTCATTGAGGCCCTGGACAGTTCAACAGACGAGAGACCGGAGACCCCCGAGACCAAGGCCAGGTGGTTCAGGATCAGGGTGACCGACGTGAACTCCGGCAAAGCCAAGATTTCCGTGAACCTGCCTATGATTTTGGTGGATTGGGCTCTTCGGACCGGCTCCAAGTTCGCGTCTATAGGCGGAGTGGACTTGACCTCAAACGGCATAGATCTGGAGGAACTCAGAAACGCTATCCACTACGGGCTCCGCGGTAAGATTGTGGACGTGACAGATGACGATTCGGGCGAGCACGTGGAGATAGTTGTAGAGTAATAGGGGATCGCTGAAAGGCGCGCCGGCCATGCTTTGTGCTAGCCGCGCGCTTTTTGTTTGTTCGCGCGTATGTCCGACGCTATCTGGGCAAGCCTGCGGAAACGGTGGTTCACGGCGGACTTGGAGATTGGCGGCGACATCATAAGCCCCAGGTCTTCCATGCTCGCTTCGGGATTCTCCAGACGCAACCGGGCAAGTTCCTTAAGGGCGGGGGGAAGACGGGAGAGCCCCCGTTCCTCGTCGATGAGGCGTATATCCTCAATCTGTCTGAGCCCCGCCTCAACCGCGCGGGACACGTTGGCGTCGTCCATGTTCACGATCCTCTGAACCGAGTTCCGGAGCGATTTCCTGGCGCGGATGTTCTCGTACTCAAACACGGCGCTTGTGGCTCCCATGAGTTTCAGAAGCTCGCATATCTCGTCGGAGTCTTTCAAATAGACCACCCACGAAGACCTTCTCTGCACCAGGCCCGCCTTGAGGTTTTCCTTGCGCAGGAGTGACTGCAAGAGGAGAGCGTCTTTTCTCGCGGGCAGGGCTATTTCTAGGTGATGGCTTCGAGAGGGCGACGAGATGGAGCCCCGGGCGAGAAAAGAGCCCCTTATAAAAGCCCTTCTGCAAGTGGCGTTCCGGCTTAGGAGCCCTACAGCCGGTTTTTCCGTGGATGGGACCACGGTGCTTGTTACCAGCTTACTTCCCTGAATCCGGCCGTCTTTGCCTTTGGGCTTGGGCCTGAAAGAGGGGGTCAAGCCGGAGCTTTGTTTGATCAAGTAGTATAACCGGCGGATCAAATAGGGGTCTGCGGAAATGACGGACTCTCCCGAGCCGCTATGCTTTGAGGAGAGGAGCTTTCTTAGAGCCGCGGCCTCCCAAAAAGCCGGCGACCGACCCTTTACCGTCACCCTGGCCAGTTCGTCCTTAACTAATCTGGAGAAGGTATCTCTGTCCACCGGCTAATCGGTCATGGCCAAATCGCGTCTTAGCGGCGGAAAAGCCGAAGCGAAGAACTCGATGAGAGAAGCGGCTAGCCTGAACGACTCGTGCCTGGCCAAATCTCCCCTGGTGAGGTAGTCTCCGCAGATGGGCGTGTATCCGTTGGCTGTCAGCGCCGCGGTGTCTGCCTTGACCTGGTACCTCCCCTCGACCCTGTATCTCTCGGCGATTTCTTCGGGGGCCGTGGCTGTGTTGACGAGAACGTGAGTAAACAGCCTGCCCGCATGGTCCTCGATAGCTTTTACGTGATCGTAGGCCGAGTAACCGTCAGTCTCCCCGGGCTGGGTCATTATGTTGCAGATATATAGCTTGCGGGCGTTTGAAGTCTTGATCGCCCGTCGAATGCCCGGCACCAGAAGGTTGGGGATGACCGACGTAAACAGGCTTCCGGGCCCCAGGACGATGCCGTCCGCCGCCTCAATCTCCGCCACCGCTTCGTCTAAAGCTATTGGGCTGTCAGGAACCAAACTGAGCTTGGAGATGCGCTTTTTGGCTTCCGGTATGTTGTACTCCCCGTGCACTATGGAGCCGTCTTCCATCTCGGCGACCAAGGTCACATCGCAGAGAGTCGCGGGTAGGACCCTGCCTTTTACCGCCAGCACGCTGGAAAGCGCCTTTACGGCTACTTGAAAGTCGCCGGTCATCTCGGTCATGGCAGCCAAGAACAGGTTTCCGAAGTTGTGGCCCTTGAGCTCGCCCTTGGTAAACCGGTGATTGAACAAGGCCGTCATGTCCGGTTCCGCGTGAGCCAAGGCCAGTATGCAGTTGCGGATGTCCCCAGGCGGAAGGATCCCCATGTCCCTTCTAAGACGTCCGGAACTGCCGCCGTCGTCCGCCACGGTGACTATGGCGGTCAAGTCGCACCGGTGGTACTTGAGGCCTCGCAGCACGCTTGCCAGGCCCGTCCCTCCGCCGATCGCAACGATTTTCGGTCCCATGTGGTCGCTCACTTGTCCACGCCTCCGGATTCACCGCGATCCATGTCCCTGTGTTCCATAATTACAGTATGATCCCGAGCCTCCAGATGAGTCTTGAGAGCCTCGCCTATGACGACAGACCGGTGCCTGCCGCCGGTGCAACCTATCGCGATGTTGAGATGAGTCTTGCCCTCATCAATGTATTTGGGTAACAGAAAATCGATGAACTTCTTCAGATGGGTAAAGAAGCTATGGGTGACCGGAGAATCCATGATGTAATCCACGACCTGCGGGTCTTTACCGGAGAGCGGCCTGAGCTCCTCCACGTAATGCGGGTTCGGCAGAAACCGTACGTCGAACACCAAATCGGCGTCCAGAGGAAGCCCGTGCTTGAACCCAAAAGTCACGATGGTTATCAACAGCTTCTGGCTCTTGACTCCCCGTGAGAAAACCTCTATGAGCTGCTTTCGGAATTCGGCGGGCGTGAGGTCCGAGGTATCCATTATTATGTTGGCGGCCGCTTTTACGTCCGAGAGAATTTCCCGTTCGTTCCTCAATCCCTCGAGTATGCTTCCCTGGGGCGATAGGGGGTGGCGCCGCCTGGTCTCCTTAAAGCGCCTGATCAGGACATCGTCGTCGGCCTCAAGGTACAGGACAGTAGGTTTCACGCCCTTTTCTTTCAGGAGTCTTAGAGCTTCCCAGAGATCCGAGAAGAACTCGCCGCCTCGGATATCCACCACCATGGCGATGCGCATGTCTTCCCGGGCTTTGCTGTACAGGTCTATGAAGGTGGGGATCAGGGAAGGGGGGAGATTGTCGACGCAAAAATAGCCGAGGTCCTCCAAGGTCCTTAGGGCTTGGGATCTGCCGGCGCCTGAAAGGCCGGTAATGATCACGATGTTATGGTTCTGTGCCCGCTTGTCCGACCTGGACCCGTTCTCTCTCACAGGTTTCTCCCACTTTCCCTTCTCCCGAACCGCTATGCGCTCTTAATACCCACCGGGAGTAAGCCCCATCTCCCGCCAGAGGTCTTCCTGAAGCGACGGTTTGACCAAGAACCCTAGATCTGCGCCGTTTTGCCACGCGGTGTACATGCTTTGGCCGCGGAAAAGCCCCAGTTTCGGGTAGTCGGTCGGCTTTATGAGCCTTGGCTTCGGGTGTGACTCGTAGCTTTCATTCGGCATGAATATGCTCTGCCCTTTGTATTCGACATCGTAGTAGGCCACACCTTTCCGCAGCCTGATGGGCTCATAGGAGGAACTGAAGTCCCTGCAGATCCAGTTGGCCATGACTAAGTACCCGTCGGCCGGGTTCACTGTGACGTGACCGTAGAAGGGCGGAATCAGGAGAATATCGCCGGCCTCAAACTCCGCGACCGCGAAGTCCTCGACTTGCCCTGTGACTTCTCCGCCGCGCTGCAGCAGGAAGTGGGCTTTTCCGTGAAGCACCTGGTAGACTTCAGGGTAACTCCAGGGCTGTCCAGGGACTCTAGGATGATAGTGTCCGACGGTCTTTACATATTCCGAACCGATGGTCCCCGGTGACAGGACCGTCAAGTCAAAGCGCAGAGACGAATCGGCTATCGCTCTCTGGTCTTTTGCCAACCCCGCGCCTCTGTACATCCAATAGAGGATTTCGGGTCCGTCTTCATCCGGATACAGCAGCACCGAAGACGCGTCTTTCAGCTTCCGGACGTCAGGTTCCACCTGTACGGCTCCTTCGCCGAACGAAAGCCGGCCCTTGTCATCCATAAACACCGGAAAGCCTGCCAGTTTGGTAAGATCAAGCAAGCCCTCGCCCAATATGTTCACCTTGCCTTCGAAGTGTTGTCTTTACCTGCTTACTCTACCCTTTAGGACTCCTTGGTTTGCAGATGAGTTCCAGAATCTCTGTCTCAAAGAACGTCTTGGCGTGGGACGGACGGATTACAATGGCCGTGTCGGCCCCTCCGCCTGTGCCGCCTACCGCGATAACCGGCTTGCCGTAGGGAATCAGGCCCGAGTCCAAGGCCATGACGGATATCTCCACTCCGACTTTTACGCCCTGCGAGAGCATCCTGAGGGCGTTGGCAATCAGGTAACCGGGGTATAGCCCTCCGAACTGGTTTGTGACGGCCCGCTCAATGCCGCCCATGAGGTGAGTGGTGGTGAGGAGTTCCACGCCCTGAGCTTTGAGTTCTTGGCGGGTTTCCTGGCTCATCTCGTCTCCGCCCGGCTCTCTGAAGCCTATGTGATGTGTGACGCACACCAGTTTAGGGGCCTTCCCCACGAAGTGGCGTGCAGTGAAGCCTGTGTTGGACGCCACTACGAAGTACTCGATGCCTAGCTCCGCGCCTCTCTGAAGGGCCAGTCTCGCCGTCTCTTCAGTGCACTCCCGGCCTTTTTTGTCAAAGTATACTGTCATATCGCTCCCTCCATCAGAAAGAATGCGTGTCCAGTGATGTTCAACACCGGATAGCCCACGTCCTTCACCTATTGTGCCCCTTTCCAAGTAGAGGAAGGCGCGAGGGCTCCAAGTCTTGCAGGTTTCCAGAGGGGCAGATCGAATGGTATTCTATAAGCGCGTGAAAGGACGTGGTAAGCAGTTGCTTTTGAGTGAGCTTCGATACCTGACGTGGCAGGATATTCTGCTTTCGGTAGTGGATATCGCGATAGTCGCGTATCTGTTTTACCGCGTCTTTGTGCTCATTAGAGGGACACGCGCCGTGCAGCTCATGAAAGGTATAGCTGTGCTGTTCGTCCTGGTCGCCGTTACACGGTACATGCGGCTGTATACGCTTAACTGGCTTCTCGAGTGGGTGCGCGACTCCCTTTGGGTGGCTCTTCCCATCGTCTTTCAGCCTGAGCTTCGCAGGGCGCTCGAGCAGATGGGGCGAGGCAGCCTATTTGCCCGTTCCGTGCT
>ENA-UPSA01002812-UPSA01002812.1-bioreactor-metagenome-genome-assembly--contig:-NODE-2812-length-10540-cov-14.474392_pt1 | contig 10540 bp, 9 predicted proteins | sample MGYA00238183_ERZ773288 | MGnify/ENA primary metagenome ERZ773288 (study PRJEB29028, sample SAMN07631243) | bioreactor metagenome | isolation source: Switchgrass digestor | place: USA: Dartmouth... | reverse complement strand
ATATGCCAATATCGCGAAATATTTCCATAATTTTATTTTCATCTTCGACATTGTTTGCTCCAATGTAAAACGCCACTTTAGGATCACTATTTTCAATATTTGAAGCAATTTGATGTATTTTTTCTCTTATTACTGCTTCTTTGTCTGCTTTTTTTCGTCGAAAGGATGCCAGAAAGCATATATATCAACTAAACCACTTCTATGCATTTCATTTGCTTGTTCCCAGCTGAAGTGAGGAATGAAATTTTCAATTCCAGGATAAGTGTTCAATCCCACCAAATCTGTTGCGATAAATATGTCCACAAGAGCAAGAGAGATTGCCTCATAACCGTTATCAATAAGTTTTTTCATATCACTTTCAAATTTTACAATTGATGTACAATTTGCCATTTTACCATTATCAAAAGACTTAAAGCTTGTATAAACAATAATGGAACATAAGTCGTATTTTACATGATTATTCATGCGTAATCTCCTTTGTATGTTTAAATCATGTTCAAATACTAGCTAGATTAGTAATTATCAATAAAACAAATAATAAAGTTGCAGCATGTGACTAATTTTATTCATGTTTTATAACTATAAAAAAGGAACTTTAGGTTGTTTCAAAGACATAATTTTCAGCTTGTGCTTTCCACAGCTCAGCATATAATCCACCTGTCTTAAGAAGAGAATTATGGTTGCCCATTTGTATCAACTCTCCATTCTGAAAAACAAGTATATTGTCACACATGCGGCAACTTGACAATCTGTGAGAAATAAGTATTGCGGTCTTATCCTTAACATTGTTACGGAACATCTGATAAATTTCATACTCAGAACGTGGATCCAATGCAGCTGTAGGCTCGTCCAAAATCATGACGGGTGCGTTTTTGTACAGCGCTCTTGCAATTGCAAGCTTCTGTTTTTCTCCTCCTGAAAAGTTAATTCCTTCAGAATTAAATTTACTTAGAACGTAAGTAAGATCTTGTTTAGAAAGTGACGCGATCGCACCTTTCATTCCAACTTTCGATAAGGCATCCCAAACTTTAGAATCCTGTTTCTCAGGATTCGAAGATATGTTCACGTTTTCTCGCACGGAGAATGGAACAACGTCATAATCTTGGAAAACAACCGAGAAAATATCCAAATACTCTTCGTACGAATACATTTTTATATCTTTTCCATTTAAAAGAATCCTTCCCTCAGTAGGATCGTACAGGCGACAGAGAAGTTTTATAAAAGTAGATTTACCAGAACCATTTTCACCAACAAGCGCAGTCTTTTGACCTGCCTTTATCTCGCAATTCACATGCCGTAGAGCGTATTCATCACACCCTGGGTATTTAAAGCTTACATTCTCAAATATAAAATTATATGAATGATTACTGTTTGGCAATGCTTCCGTATCATTCCTCGCCATTTGATTGGGCATATCCAGAAAATCACGGAAGAGTTCAATGTATTTGCCATTATAAACTGATTGTAGACACCCTTGGATAATACCTTCGACAGCACTATCAAATTGTCTTGCCAAGGATATTGCCATACTTAAATCTCCAATTGTAAACGTTTCCGGAGAAAGAATGGCTTGAAGGGCGAAAAGAAGATAAGCCACAAGCATATATGTATGTCTGCAAAACGACTGAATAAATGTATAGAAAAAATCCGTTCTTGAAGCTGCTCGGTTGATACGGTATGATTCTTCCAGAAAATTGCCGATCTTCTTCCGATATAATGGCTTTAAGTCATAAACCCGTGAATCTCTTGCAGCTCGCTCATCATGGGAAAGAAACCAAGTGTAACTGTAAATTAGATTCAAACGATCATTTTCGTTGTTGAATTTAAAACTTGATTCATTTTGCTTCTTCTTAAAATAGATACCAAGCAATTGAACAACAACGATGAGAAGGGGAACGATGATATTTATGTTAAAAAAGATGACAGCAATGGAGGTAATCGTCAGAATTGCTTGAACGATATCGCTAAAATTTTTAACATAAGTCAAAACACCTCCCATATTTCTAAGTCCGTTTTTGGCAAGCGTGATATTTTCCTGAATTTCTTTGTTCTCAATATAAGAGTAATCCATCGAGGTAGTTTTCTCACAAATCATAGAATCAATTTGGTGATTTACGAACAGTTCACACATAGAGATTTTTGCTTCAATAAGTTTACGTATTAAAGCAATACCGGCCGTAGAAAGTACAATACATGATGCCCAAAATAGCAATTTTTTTAGATGCATAGAGCCAGCTAGTTCATTCAAAAGATATTTTGTAAAAAGTGAAGCTATAATAGGAGCGACTACTCCTGTGATCACATATGGTATTTGTAACCAAAAGAACATAGGTGATGCTTGATTAGTGATTCTAAAAATGTACAAAACATTTCCGAATGTTCTTTTTGTATTCAAAAAAATACTACGTATTTTTTTCATGCTAACGTCCTTTCACTCGGAATACCCGAAAGCTTGAAAGTTGTACAACTCAGCATAAAGCGGATTTTCTTTTATAAGTTCCTCATGCATGCCGATTCCCATGATTTGACCATTTTGCAGTAAGATCACCTTATCACAAAACTTAGTGCTTGCCAGTCTATGAGAGATAAATAGAGTGGTTTTTCCTGCCGTCATATCCGCAAATGTTTTGTAAATATGACTCTCACTAACGTCCTTTCACTCGGAATACCCGAAAGCTTGAAAGTTGTACAACTCAGCATAAAGCGGATTTTCTTTTATAAGTTCCTCATGCATGCCGATTCCCATGATTTGACCATTTTGCAGTAAGATCACCTTATCACAAAACTTAGTGCTTGCCAGTCTATGAGAGATAAATAGAGTGGTTTTTCCTGCCGTCATATCCGCAAATGTTTTGTAAATATGACTCTCAACCAAGGCGTCTAATGCAGCTGTTGGCTCGTCTAACACCATGATAGGTGCATTCTTATAAAGAGCTCTTGCGATGACTAGTTTTTGCTTCTCACCACCAGATAATTCGATACCGTCACTGTTCAATCGCTTCACGAGATTAGTTTCCACTTTATTCGGCAATGTCAGTACTTTTTCATAAAGACCTGCCTTTTTTAACGCATTTTCAACCCTCGGTATATCGGAAACCAGATATGGTCTCATAGAAACATTTTCCGAAATCATGAATCCATATACCATCACGTCCTGAAAAACTACCGAAAGCAAGGAGCGATATTCTTCTTCTCCATATTCCAAGTAATTTCTTCCATTTACCAAAATGATACCATCGGAAGGCTTATAAAGCCTGCATAGTAGCCGAACGATTGTCGTCTTTCCTGCCCCGTTCTCTCCTACAAGCGAGACGCGTTCTCCAGGGTTAATAGTAAAGGAAATGTGTTTTAAGACGTATGTGTCCGTATTGGGATAACAAAAAGATACGTCATGAAATTCAATTTTCACCTCAGAGATATTATTCTTTTTCGAAGAAGTCTTATCATGCATCTTGCTAATTTTTTCTCGTTTGTTAACAAGAAGACTTCTGTAATCATTTAAGGATAAATTAAACTTTTTAAGTGTCAGTATATATTGGATAATTCTGTTAATCCGGTCGTAAACAGCATAGATAATTGAAAAATGCAAAGTAAAATCCGACAAGGAAATAGCCTTATGTATGAATTTCAAAATCAATGATCCGTAAATTGCCGCATCACTGAACAACGTCAAAAAAATGTTCGTTACCGAAAGCTGCAAGGTGTAATGCAGATTTTTCTTTTGAAGCTGCCTTTTATTTTCAAAAGCTCTATTAATGCGTGATTTAAGCCAAGGAAGCATTTTATACAGCCGAATATCTTTGCCGAGGGAATCGTCAACAGTGCTTTGGTAAAGCCAAGAAAGCTCTCTGTCATATTGACTCATTTGTATAGTGTTTTCATAATTTTTCCGGTTGACGTTACTAGTTAAAATGTAATTTATTCCGACAACTAAAAAAATTAAGCCAAAAAGAGCGTAATTGATATACAACGATATAGCAGCATATATGATTAGTGACAGGATCTCTTCAAGCAATTCAAAACTATATACGATAGTTCCAGCAATCCCACCATTTGCATTACCAATAGTTGCGTTCGCAGTTTGAAAGCGGTTCTGCTCATTTGGGTTCTCAAATTCCTCATATGGCATATCGAGCATGATTTCATCCAGTTCCTGTGAAAGCATAACACGAATTCGTGACATTCTAGGCCAGTATAGCTGTTGCATAAACTGAGCGATGATCTGACACAGGAACAGGCCACAAACATTAAATAAAACGGTAAGAATAATTTGGTTTTGCTCAGCTTTACTTTCAATTAAACTGATCAAACTTGGTAAAAAAAACAACCCCAATAAGTTTCCTACAAGGCTAACTGTTATACGTAGTAAATAAATCGGCAATATGCTTTTGTCTCGACGAATCACTACACGAAAAGTAAACAACATCGTGTCGATTGTATTGTACTTATATCTTTCTTTTTTTCTGTTCATGTTATATTCATCCCTTACAAGAGGATTACATCTATGAGCGAAGCTCTTTATGATTCTTTATGATATACTACTATATCAAAGAGTTTATGTAGAGAGTATTTCAATAATCTGATCAACTAATTTGTTAACATCACATACATTTAATGCATATACAGGCAATCCTATTGCAGTAGAAATATTTTTACGGCATAAATTATAATCTTCTTCACTTAGTTTAGTATTCTTAAAGGCAAAACCGTGCCATTCCTGTTCTAATTGCACGGGAAATAAAACAAGACCAACAACTTTTCCATGCCCTACGCATTCCAAAAAATGTATTGTACGAGTAATGTATTCATAAGGATCTTGAGGGTTGACACACAGCACAAATAAGTCTGGATTGGTTCCCATTACAAGGTCCCACTGCGAAAATGTCAAATCATAAATATGATTTACATCATAAGGGATAGTGCAAGATTGGCCGCCCACAATAATTACATCCGGATTTTGCAACTCCATCTGATGTACGATTTCATTCAACATTATGACAGATTCTTCGTTTCTAAAAGGCAAATTCGCGTGATATCCCATCGGATACATTTTCTCCAGCCCCATCAAAAGCGATGATGGCTCTGTACCGAGTTGCGATACCTGATATCCTTTTTCCAAAAATACTTGTCTTAATAATAACTGTAACGAAAATTTTCCTTGCCGAGAACTGGTTCCAAATACCCCTATCACTGGTTTTGAAGATTTCCATAATCTTCCAAGGTGACCTATCGGAAACTGTGTGTTACATGTTGGACTTGAAAATATGAGATTTTTACATAAAGCTGTAGCTACAATTTCTTTATATGGATTAATGTCATCAAATGAATATGCATTTTTATGATGTTCCAGACACAAAGTTCTTTATCTACATCATTCCCAACGCACCCATGTAATGGCTCATCGCAAATGTGAGTTATCTTGTACGGCATGAGTTCTGAATACCGTACCATAGTTTGAATTTCCTTATTATATGGATATACGGCTATATTCTTAATGGAATTGAGAAACATCTCATTATCACAAAACATTCTTTTATTAGACAATGTAACAATTCTTTTAGCATTGGTGCGCAGATGTTTTAGTATTTCATCCTTTCCTCTAGCTCCTTCTTCATATTCACGGACAATATGAGTTAGTGCATGAGCTGCCGCAAAGCTGGTTCCAGTTACAAGCCTGTATTTAGGGTTTACCCAGCAAACACGCTGAATTCCACCCTTGGCTCGCAAATCAATTACACCATCTCCCTCAATTACTTCATATTCATCATTGTTTTTAATGTAATCTACTGAGTCAACTCCAATAACATTTTTTAGACATGCGGGATATGATAAACATCCTAAATTATCGAATGCAGATATGATTACTGTTCCTTTTTGCGTAATTCTATCGCAAATTTGCTTTAAGGGTTCTATATCATCCAATACCGTGGCGCCTAGACTCATTAGAATAAATTGGCAGTCGACATTTTCATAAACGTATTTTAAAGCGGCTAAAAGAACTTCCGGCTCCACAGTCAATTCTGCCGTTACAAATATTTTTATCATATAGATGTTTACATTAAGATTTGAATTGAAAATAATGCCCGCAATAGCAGTTCCGTGCCCTACTTCATCAGAAATATCGTTATTTATTTTAATTTCGCCATTTTCAAGTGAAATAGAGACTCCTTTAAATTCGTGATGTGCTAGTTTTGGATGGTTTACATCAACATCACTATCGATTATAGCAATATTAATCATAATTGTCCCCATTAATGATATAGAAATCATGTAAAGAATGAATGATGCGTAGCGAAACAGGGCAGGATTGCGTATTTATATGAAAATATGTTAATTTTCAATATGCAACCATACCCTGTCTCACTACACATCAGAAGCTTAACATATCACGGTTGAAAAATCAGCTGTATGTGTTCCTTAACCGTGACTAATCTAAACTTGCAAAGTTTAGATTACCAATCGCAATTGCACTTTTGGTAATTACACTGATGACATTTACACTGCTCTACTTCGCCGTATGCTTTGTAAACAGGTTTCTTCATTTTGGGCTTAACCAACTTCTTTTTAATTAATTTCACCTCCTGTATATTAATAATTTACACTGCTACTATAACGAACTTATAGTATCATTGATTCGCGAAGCAGATTAATTATATCAACCAATTGGTCAATAGAATTAAACAATGTTCCTGTTAAATGTTCATCTTCAAATTCAATATTAAAAATTTCTTCTAATGAGATTATTGTATTTATATAAGTAAAAGAATCCATCACTTCAATTCTATATCCATTCTATCCATTCGGTTCTTCTACGTCTTCAATAAGTACGCCAATGTCAGTTAGCGCTTTTTTTACGTCATCTTTACTAATCATAATAATATCTCCTAATTATAAACAGGCACTGCATTTTCATTATAAGAAAGTATTTCTAATAATTTTTCTAAAGAGCAAGCGTTCCAAACGCACGATTTGTTATTATATATCAAATGATTTCTGGGACAACCATCGCCGCAACATGTAATGCGATGAGAACACTTGTCGTTTTCGCATGAATACCCATTAACCCATATGTTTTCTTTAGCCTTATTAATCACCATATTACCATCTTCATCAATAAATCCAATATGGTTCAAAGGATTATTATATTCACATGTAGATTTACGAACTATGCGATCGCTACCAAGAACATAATAATTCCGTTGATTTGCGTAACATATCATACCACCCGCATAAAGTCCGTTTTTTTGAACTTTCAAATTCAATCCTATTGAGGAAGCATATTTCTGAATATCGTACATGACTTTGTTCTCGGTAATCATTTGGCTTCTCATATTATTGATGCGATCACCACCGAAATTAGCAACTGTTCTTATAAAATAATCAAACCGCCTGTCGTGCCCAAATTCATTCTTCAAAAAATCGATAAAATCCTTTGCAGTTTCCAACATTCCTATAGTGAAATTTGAGCGAATTGTTATATTGGTAAACCCTTTGCACGGCGTGTCCCTAATTGCGCGAAGATTATTAACAATAACATCCCATGTTCCCATACACCATTGGCAAGGTAACGTTGTTTATCATGAGATGAAGCAAAGCCATCTAATGTAATCTGATAACCTGTGAAGTTGTCAAATAGTATCCATTTGTGGTCATACACGATATAAAAGGCTTCTTGTAGTTTGCAGATATCCTTAAATTTTTAAGAAAGATAGTAAATTGATTCTAACTCCAAAAGTGGTTCTCCACCAAACCACTCAACTTTTAAACCCTTGTATTTTTCGATATTCTTATCCACAAAACGGGCAATTAGATCTAAATAGCTAATTGACATTCTTCTTTTTTCATGATCTTCGTAACAATATTGACATCTAAAATTACAATCATCCGTAGGTAATATAATAAAGCTTAAATAACCATTGTTGTTCTTAATCTTTTCAATTTCCAACTTTTCAATTTCTTCCTCGTCAATTGATGCATCTACAAGAAAACCATGTTCGATAAGATACTCAAATATTTTGATTTTGGATCATCTTTATCTATATAATCAACACCATCTAGAAGTTCTTTTACAATAAATGAATGATCTTTTAGAAATATAATTATGTATCCAGTTCTAATATTTGCTAAAATCAACGTGTTATTAAATTCTTTTAAAACGCAAAATCTTGATTTTTTAAATTTCATAAAACAATACATCCCTTATTAATAATTGTTTTCACATGGTTCAATGCTATATGTATTGCTGCAGGTTCTTCTGTGCTTGTATTGTGACTGCCTGTTTTGTAATACCTAATTCTTCTGCTATTTGCTTTATAGATTTACCACTTTTTCATCAGTAATTATAAATGCATTTTTATAAAACTGATTGTCGAAAAATGTCGGACTTAAAAATATTTTTGCAAATTAGCCCGTCTTATTTGGCTATATAAAAATTAGGAAAACGAATTAAACATAAATTGTAATAGCAAATTGCTATAGATTAAAACTCACCAATATTCTGGCAAAGCGAAATTGTAACAATCCGACTTAATATTTTTCAAACAAAATAGGCTTCAAATGCTACATACTAATTGCTTATTGGGGCGTTGGAGATCCGGTGAAAACGCCAAACGCCCCGGATCAGCGATTTATCGCTGTTCCAATTAGCTTGATTATTCTTCAATAATAGCGGATTTTTAAAAGTGATTTTGGAGTGTAGTGTATGCGAATAGAGAAGATAGATATGCATCCATATATTGATTAATTGGTGATTGTAAGGGTTAAAAATTTATCTTCAGATAAAGAAAACACTTTACCTAAATCATATAAACCGGCTGTTACTACAGAAAAAGCTCTTGCGTTCTTTTTGTATTTTTTCTTAGGGTTATTTAAGTCTTTACTATTAGAAATTTCCAGCAATCGTTTTTGGATAGTATACATTGATAATTTTCCAATATCACAACCTATCCATCTACGATTCAATTTTTCTGCTACAGCAAGAGTAGTCCCTGAGCCAGCAAAACAATCCATTACTAAGTCACCTTCTTGTGTACAACACTCAATGACTCGTTTAAGCAGCTCTTCAGGGTTTTCCGTTGGATATGAGCTTGCAAAAACATAACCTTTTAAATCGGTCCAATTGCTATCAACAGGAATTTCTTCTGTCTGCAAGTACTCAGGACATCCAATTACTCTTTCACCTAAAATATTAGTATATGTAATATCTTCATTTATTCGTATTCTACCTTCATCAACAAGAGCATCAATCTTTTCCTGTGTATATGACCAATGCCTACCTTTTGGAGGATAATATACTTTTCCCATAATTATTCTTTCTGGTGGTTGCCTTAACCCAGGAGAATGCATACCTCTCCATTGTGGTTCTTTTTGAGCACCACAAAAAGAGCAAATTCTATCAATTGTAATTTCTTTAAAAAAATAATTCTCCGTTTTAGAATAAAAATACAGAACATCGGTTGCATGATTAAACTGTTTTAAATTTCTCAACTGCCTCTTAAAGCGATTAATAATAATCTCATTTCTAAAATTGTTTTTCCCAAAAACCTCATCCATAATGACTTTAATATAATGCCCAAAATGATAATCTAAACGAACAAAAATAACTCCATCATCGGCCATTACTTCTCTTAATAGTATTAGACGTCTTCTAAGAAATTCGTCAAAATCAGCACCTTTTCGTTTTGCACTGTATGCACTTTGTCCCTTATTACCATCATATTCATCTCCAGTACCAAAAGGTGGGTCAATATAGACTAGTTTCACCTTTCCTTAATTATCGGATCTTTATCATAATATATCGTTTTTAATACTTGAAGATTATCTCCAAAAATTAATGAATTCTTCCAATCCTCCAGTGCAGAAGGATGTTCATCACCGTTATACATTTTCAATTTGCAAAGGAACATTTGATATTTCATCAGTATCCGATAAAATATCTTCTTTGCGCATTTTCCCTGCATAGGTTAGTTCATACTCTTTTTGAACCGTAGGAAAAAGATCATACTTATATTCCTCGGGAATTCTCTTCCCGTCCTTTAAACATTTGATTATATACTGACTTATTTTGCAAGCTTTACGCAAGTCCATTTTTTTCATACCTTTATCAATTAACAATTTCCATAGCTTGTTATAGCTAATCGCCATACTGCCACCCCCATATGGTAAATAGTGTATCATAAGATCTTAAAAATATCAAATGCGATATTATAAAATTATTATAAGTTTGCGTATTTTACTTACATTTATAAGTACTATCATTGTTATAATACAAACTTTATGCATTTGTATAAACTCCGTCATTTCTGGAATCCTCTACCGCCTGTTATGCCGCTAAATTCATTTAGCAGTTTTATGATTTATTTTCTTAATTGTAATAATTCCTTTTTGAGAGATAAGAGCACTTTATATGACGCTACATCCATCCTGTCTCCTCAACCCTACGAAAAAGCCCATTATCTAACCTGTCAACTCAACCCTGCCTATTTTCGAGTCCAAATTTCGCTCCAAAAGTACCCCCTCGATATGTTTCCATGTACGTATT
>ENA-UPSA01002789-UPSA01002789.1-bioreactor-metagenome-genome-assembly--contig:-NODE-2789-length-10627-cov-3.458948_pt1 | contig 10627 bp, 12 predicted proteins | sample MGYA00238183_ERZ773288 | MGnify/ENA primary metagenome ERZ773288 (study PRJEB29028, sample SAMN07631243) | bioreactor metagenome | isolation source: Switchgrass digestor | place: USA: Dartmouth... | reverse complement strand
CTGGAGTTCAGACGTGTGCTCTTCCGATCTCGCTCTTCCAAAGACGCGGTGAGAAACACTTTGACCTCGGCATCGGGCAAGACGACGCTGGTGATGTCCCGGCCTTCCATCACGACGCCTCCGGCCTCCGCCAGCTTGCGCTGGATAGCTACCAGGACTTCGCGGACGGGCCTGGCCATGGCCAAGAGCTTAACCGCTCTGTCCGTCTCCGGCCCACGGAGCCTGTCCGTAAGTTCGACGCCATCGACCCATACCCGAAAAACGCCGTTATCCTCTCTAACCCGCATGTCAACCTGGCGGGCCATTTCGCCCAACTTGACAGGGTCGTTAAGGTCAATACCCTTGTCCACGGCTGTAACGGCTAAAGCCCTATACATGGCCCCGGTGTCCAGGTACAAGTATCCTAGTTTTTGAGCCAGCATCCGGGCCACAGTGCTCTTGCCCGCGCCTGCCGGCCCGTCGATAGCGATGCGCAGTTTACGCATTTTCGGCTTATCAGGATTGCCAACCTTTGACTTGTCGCTCATGAGCAGTAGTTTTCGAGGAACGCCGGCGGGAATCCTTCCCCGGCGAAAGATCACTTAGCGGTCACTCTGGATAAGAAGAGGATCCCGGAACCTTTGACCCACACTCCTTGGGCGGGCTGAGCCAGATTGTCGCTTACGTAGGTGACGAGGACGTTGGCTTCTCCCTTTTCACACAAGATTTCTATGAGGTCGCCGTCTTTGCACGCCAAGACCCCGTCGTCTTCTGTTATCAGCTTCACGGCTCTCCCGTTTACCAAAGCCCATACTTCCCCTTTGGGTTTCGACAACAGGCGGAGGTAGATAACGCCTCGGGCGGCCTCCCCGGTCTTGCCGGCGTTCCCGGTGGGCTTGCCGCTTTCCCCGGTCTCGTCAGTCTCCACGGCTTTCGCATCTGAGGACGCGACCATAGAATCAAGCCACGGGTACGCGGGACGGTCCAATCCCGCGATGGCGCGGGCAAGCGGCTCGCCCTCCAGCCTGAGTGATTCGTTCAAGAAGGTCCTCATGTCTTCGTACCTCAACAATCCCTGTACCACGGCGACGACGCACAACAGGATCGCGGCTGTCCTGGGAAGCCATTTGTCCAAGAAACCTGAATCGGAACTCTCCTTTGCCCTCGCCCTTCGGCTAACGTCCATCTCCTCACCACCCCGTGCTTCGCCGCGCCTCTCCTGCCCCTTGCGGCCGGCCGACACTTGCGGGCTTGGCTGTTCCTCCCGAACCGACCGGTTTGCCTACCTGAACCTACGCGCCTTTCTCCTTCTAACCTGGTAGTATCTCCCGCCCTGCGGGTTTTCCACACATTCTACGGGCAAGGACCCTGTCCCATGTATTGCCCATGTATAATGACGGTGGAAGGGTTACGCGGGAGGGGAAAGACATGCCGTACATAGACCTGAATACGGATACCGGCGAAAGCTTCGGACGGTGGGTTCTTGGCGATGACGAACGTCTCCTGTCATATGTCACATCCGCGAACATCGCGTGTGGTTTGCACGCCGGCGACCCGGTGGTGATGGACCGCGTCTCTGGAATCTGCGCGGAAAAAGGCGTGTCTATAGGCGCCCACCCGGGTTACCCCGACCTGCAAGGGTTTGGCCGCCGGGAGATCAAGATGGCTCCTTCGGAAATCGAGTCCTTCATTGTGTACCAGGTAGGCGCAGTCAAAGCGTTTGCCCGTTCTTTGGGAAAGCCCTTGACCCACGTCAAACCTCACGGTTCTTTGTACAACATGGCGGCTTCGGATGAGAAAATCGCGGCGGCGGTGGCAAGGGGCGTGGCCCGGTGCGTTGAACCGGGGGAAACCATCATCCTGGTCGGACTGGCGGGTTCCCTTTCCCTCGAGGCGGCCCGGAAAGTGGGACTGCCCTACGCGGCTGAGGGTTTCTGCGACCGTGCCTACAATAGCGACGGCTCGCTTGTGAGCAGGCTCAAGCCCGGCTCAGTGTTGCACGATCCGGACCAAATCGCGGAGAGAGCGGTAGCCATGGTGAACCAAGGCTCGGTTATCTCCTACGACGGCAAGCCCGTGAACATAAACGTAGATACTCTCTGCATCCACAGCGACACGCCGGGAGCCCCAGACATAGCCCGCGCGGTGCGGGAAGCCCTGGAGCGCGCGGGCGTGGACGTGCTTCCCTTGTCACGGAGCGCAGGGAGGTAGCGCATGGAAGCTGCGTTCTGTCCGTTGGGCGACGGTGCCCTCCTGGTCACACTGGGTCAAGAAGTATCCGAAGAGATAAATGACCTGGTGCTCGCGGCCTGTTCCGCCCTGGAAGAGAGCCGGGTGCCCGGGATCATCGAGGCGCAGCCTGCCTACTCTTCTTTCTGCGTGCATTTCGATAGGTCCCGGGTGCGGGCGTCATACATAGAAGGATTCACGAGGGAACTCCTGCGCTGGCTCGCCGGCTCTCTGCCAGGATTGGCCCGGCGGTCTGGCCGCTTGGTCCAGGTACCGGTACTTTACGGCGGCGAGGAAGGCCCTGACCTCCAGTGGGCCTCCGAAAGGCTTGGCATGAGCCCCGAAACGATAGTGAAGCTGCACTCCGGCCGGGACTACCGCGTCTACATGCTGGGGTTCACGCCGGGTTTTCCGTATCTGGGCGGGATAGACGAAAGGATCGCGCTAGAGAGGCTTCCCGAACCCCGAAAACGCGTCCCAGCCGGTTCTGTCGGGATCGCCGGAAACCAGACGGGGATTTACCCGTGGGATAGTCCCGGAGGCTGGCGGATCATCGGGCGCACTCGGTTGGAACTGTTCTCCCCATTAAGGGACGATCCTTCGCTTCTACACCCCGGCGATACTATCCGGTTCGTGCCTGTGGACAGAGATGACCGGCGTTTCAACCCGCCCGCAAACGCGCCGGAAACCGCTCACGGTCAAACGCCGGGACATGCCAACCCGGCGCCTCTGGCGCCTCACTCGGTCCCGGGCTTTACCATCGAGAATCCGGGCTTTCTCACGTTGGTAGTCGACGGAGGGCGCCACGGGTACAGAAAACTGGGAGTCCCCGTTTCGGGAGCGGCCGATCTCGTCTCCTACAAGAGGGCAAATATGATGTGCGGCAACCCGCCGTACTCGCCCGCCTTGGAGATGACCTTGCTGGGCGCCAGAATCCGTTCCGAGACATCCTTGACCGTGTCGATCGCGGGCGCTCCCGCGCCGGCGTTTCTAAACGGCGACCCTGTGGACACGACCAGTCCCCTGCTGGTGCCGAAAGGATCAGTGCTGGAGATAGGCTCCATGCCCACAGGCTGCCGCGCGTACCTTGCTGTCGCGGGCGGGATCAGCGTCGAGAAAGTGATGGGTTCGGCGTCGACGTACTTGAGAGGGAGATTCGGAGGCTTTGCCGGGCGCCCCTTACGAGCCGGAGATGTTGTCCGCGTAGGACCCTCGGCGGAACACGAAGAGATACTGCCCAGAGTGCCCGCCGGTTCCATGCCTTTGCCCGAAGAATACCAAAGCGTATTCTCTGGAACAGGCGAGGTAGTCTTGGGCATAATCCCGGGTCCGGAAGGCCATCCTGACGCGCTTCGCGCCCTGTGCGGCGGAGTCTACTCGGTAAGGCCGGAGTCGGACAGGATGGGGCTCCGTTTCGACGGGCCAACTCTTGCCGGGTTCGGCGGGGACATTTTGTCGTCTCCCGTTGTACCGGGCACCATCCAAGTGCCGTCCGACGGAAGTCCCCTGCTTTTGACCGCCGACGCTCAGACGACCGGCGGCTACAAGCGAATCGCTGTGCTGGAGTCCAAGTACCTTGGAGTCGCGGGCCAGCTGCGCCCTGGCGCCAAAGTGAGGTTCGCGGTCCGCCGCCCGGTCTAGCGCCCGTCATCCGACCGCGATACGGGGATTATCATGGGGGTCCCCAAGGTGTCGTGTTTCAGGACCAGGGCTTCCACCCCATAGACAGCGCGCACCATTTCCGCGGTTACTTCGTCTGGAGCGGCGGTCCACACAATCTTCCCGTTTTTCATGCAGACGACCTTGGAGGCGTACCTAAGAGCCAAATTGAGATCGTGGACCACCATTAAGAACGTCTTTCCCGAGGACGCCATCCTGCCCACCGTTTCCATGACCATGATTTCGTAAGACATGTCCAGATGCGCGGTAGGTTCATCCAGCAAGAACACTTCCGGATCCTGACATATGGCCCTGGCCAGGTAGACCCTCTGCCTTTCACCTGAGGAAAGCTCGGTAATGGCCCTGTCCTTGAGTTTCCAAACGTCCACCGCTCGCATAGCCTGTTCGGCGGCGGCCAAGTCGACTGACGGGTCCTCATGACTTCCCGCGTATCTTCCCAGCAGCACCGTCTCCTTGACGCTGAACGCGAAGGACGGCGCGCCATCGTCTCCGCAATAAGTGACTAACCGGCTGCGCAAGGAAAAGGGAGCTTGGTGGACGTTTACGCCGGCTACCTCGACGTATCCTTTCCGAGGGGTCAGGTAACCGGATATGGTCCTAAGAAGCGTGCTCTTCCCGGACCCGTTGGGACCGACGACCGCGCACACGGTGCCTTCCTGAACCTCCAAAGACACGCCCTTGAGCACCGGGTCCGGCCCAAACCCGAATTCGAGGTCTTGCGCCTTAAGCACCATCTTGTCCATCACGCGTCCCTCCTTGCCCTGAAAAGAAGACGGAGGAAAAATGGGGCGCCCAAGAGGGCCGTGACAACTCCCACCGGGATCTCCCTAGGCGGCACAGCGCTCCTGGCCAATAGGTCCGACAAGACCAACACGTTTCCTCCCGCCAGGCCGGATAGGGGCAAGAGCCAACCGTGCCGGGGACCCGCGGCTAAGCGGACCGCGTGGGGCACGATGAGTCCCACAAAACCGATAGGGCCGGTAAACGCCACGCTTGCTGCGGTCACCAAAGACCCCGCCCAGAGAAGCCTTCTTTTTACGGTTTGGACCGGGACTCCCAGATGGAAGGCGGTCTCCTCCCCAAAAGAAATGGCGTCGAGGGCTCGAGACGACTTCCACAAGACCAATAAGCCGGGGACAGTGTAGACTAAAGACGCGCCTACTGACTTCCATGTCGCGCGAGTAAGCCCGCCCAGCGTCCAGAAGACGATCTCGTCCACCCGTTCTCTAAACAGGACCATGAGCAGGGCGATGGCCGAGGACACGAGGCTGGACACGGCGATGCCCGAAAGAAGAAGGGTCCAGGTGTCGGTCCTTCCCCTGTGGGTTGCCAACCCGTACACGAAAGCGGTGGACAAGATGGCGCCAGAGAAGGCCATCGCCGGAAGTCCCCATATGCCCAAGGCTCTGCCTACGCCCAGCACCAAGCCCAAAACCGCTCCCAAGGACGCGCCGGAGGACACACCGAGCACATAGGGGTCCGCCATTGGGTTCCGAAACAACCCCTGCATAACCGCCCCGGCGATGCCCAGCGCCGCGCCTTCCACAAACGCCTGGACGACCCTAGGAAAACGGAGCGTCCAGACGATGGTCGACCAAGTGCTCTCGGGCTCGGTCTCTATTAACGCACTTGGCCCACTGAGGAGAGCCCTAAGGACTCCCCCCAGCGGCAAACGGACAGATCCCAAGCACAAGCCCAAGGGCAGGACGACTCCCGAAAGGAACAGCAATATAGCTAGGAGTTTCCCTTGGCGGGACCGGTACTTCATCTTACTTCCCTGACGGCGCCAGGGCCGCCGCCACTTCAGCTATCCCTTCCGCCACGCCCGGGCCGGGCCTTGAGATAAGGTCCGGGTTCACGAAACTTACCTTCCCTTCTTTGACAGCGCGCAGAGATTCCCACCCGGGGCGGTTCATCAACGCCTGAGCCTGGTCTTCAGGGACGGCAATAAGGATAACATCCGGGTCTTTGGTCAGAAGGTCCTCCATGCTTATTTGGAGGTACTGGTCGGGTACGTCTCCCACCACGTTTTCGCCGCCGGCCACCCGGATCACGTCGCTTATGAAAGACGTCGAGCCGACAGTCCACAACTCGGGGTCAATAGCGACGAACACCTTGGGTCTGGCTCCGTCTCCCGAGGATGAAGCGGTGGCGGCGTCTATCTGGTCTTGAAGTTTGGCCACCAGTTCTTTTCCGGCCTTCTCGACTCCCAAGACCTTGGCGAGGTTCTCAATGTCCGCCAGGACTTCGGCCACGGTGGATGGGCCGGAAACGTAGACAGGCAGCCCGAGCCGGTCCATGTCCTTCTTGGCCTGGGACTCAAAGTCCTTGGTTCCGGCTACCAAGACGAGGTCCGGCTTGAGCGCCACCAGTTTCTCGAAGTTGATGTTGTAAGCGTCTCCGATCTTCTCTACCTCCAAAGCCTCGGCGGGCCTGTTACAGTAAGTGGAGACTCCCACCATCCTGTCGCCCAATCCCAGAGCGAACACGGTCTCGGTTAAGGCCGGGGATAGGGACGCGATGCGCTTAGGAGTACCTTTCAAGGCAAACTCGTTTCCGAGGCCGTCTTTGAACGTCCGCTCAGACGGACCGCAGCCCGCCAGCGCGACGAGAAAGACGAGGGACAAGACCGCCCAGGCTAGAAAAGCGGGCCTGGTCCAGCGCTTATTCGCCTTACTTGCTATAGTCATTTACTCCGATACCTCCAGAATTGTCGCCGAGTCGTCCGATGCCAAGTCATCTCACAAAAAACCCCGGCTCTTGGCCGGGGGTTCTCTCAAGCGTACCACCAGGTCCCCCCCTTTCGCTCGAAGGTCAGGTTCCAACGCGTTCAGGCAGGTCTCCTGGCTCCCGGATCCTGGCTCCCACTCCTTCCCGAGCATCACGCCCAGTGGACGCTGTGGGGGGCTCCCCGGTTACAGTGGCGGCACCGCGCCGGATTCGCGACTTTGGTTCGCTGGGACCGTAGTTCGCTCACCGGACTTCCCTATTCTCCCTAAGAGGGCACCTGAACGCCGCGCTCTGTTCAATTGTCGTCCCTAGTTTAGTAAGGGCCGTCCTTTGGAATACTCAAAACGTACACCGAAACTGGAGGCGAGGGCATGCGTTGGGAAAAGGATAAGGACCTCGCCTGGGTTATTACTTTCACATCGTTTCTGGTTTTCCTGCTGTCCGCCATAATATGTTCATTTTTCGACTCGGCGCCACAAGCCCTTCCCCAGGCTATCGTGCTGGCTAACCCCAGCTTAAACAGGGCCTTTCTGCGGGTGCTCGCGGACTTGATCCGCTATCTGTCGCTGGGATCTGTCGGGCTGGGCATCTACGGCATCATCTTCTGGCCCCACGGCCGGGGTTAGCCCCCTGTGCCGGGTTTTCTGGACGCCGCTTGGCATCGTGGTTGGGGCTAGCCTTGCCCCGTGTCCCGTCCTTTCCGGCCATCGCTTCGTCGTATAGCGCTTTGACCTCGGCCGGCGTTAAGTGCCTCCACTTCCCCATAGGCAAATCGCCCAGGGATACTCTCCCCACCTTAGTCCTGGTAAGGCGGTACACGCCGTAACCTGCCCACGCGCACATCTTTTTGACGAGGTGTTTTTCGCCTTCATGGACGCCTATCCTAAGCCGCTCCCGGGGACCCTTAAGAGGCAAGAACTCCGCGTAATCGGCTGAAACCTTGTGTCCGTCGATAATTATCCCGGACAGCATCTCCTTGACCTTGCGCTCGTCTCGGTCTCCGATGACCTCAACCACGTATTCTTTGATCACATGGTGCTTGGGGTGGGTCAGAAGATAGGTAAGCTCGCCATCGTTGGTCAACAGCAGGAGCCCGTCGGCATCCTGGTCAAGCCTTCCGACGGGGAAAACCCGCTCCTTCACACCGCGTACTAAAGACAGCACCGTCCGCCTGGAGAACGGGTCGGAACAAGTAGACAAGTACCCCGGCGGCTTGTTTAGGGCCAGGTAGACGCGGGGCTCCTCGGCTGTCACTTCTCGCCCGTCCACAGTAACTTTGTCTGCCGAAGGACGCACTTTCTCCCCGAGCCGGGCTCTCCTGCCGTTCACCAGCACTCTGCCCTGTTCGATGAGGAGGTCCGCGTGGCGCCTCGACGCTACCCCGGCTGACGCCAAGAAGCGCGAGATCCGGACCTCATTTTCCGCTCCCATTCTCTCTTCCAGGCCAAAGCACCTCGCATAACAAGCATGCCTCATATAAAGAGAAGGCGGGCCGCTCGCGGTCCACCATCTCTCAAAATGCCGCCTTCAACTACTTCAAGAGCGCAACAAGCTCAACTTCGACGCAGGCGTTCATGGGCAGCTCGGCGACTCCCACGGCGGCCCTGGCGTGGGCTCCCTGCTCACCGAAGACCTTACCGAGGAGCTCGGAGGCTCCGTTCACGACCTTGGGCTGGTCGGTAAATCCGGGTGCAGAAGCTACGAATCCCGTGACTTTCACGATCTGGGCCACGTCATCCAAATCTCCGACCACGCTCTTTAGAGCGGCGATGCAGTTTATTGCGCACTGCTTCGCTTCTTCGTAGGCAGTTTCCAGGGTTACATCAGAACCCACTTTCCCTGTCACGGACAGTTTGCCCTGTCTCATTGGTACTTGTCCCGATATGTACACCCACTGCCCAGCCTTAACCGCCGGAACGTAGGCTGCCAGAGGCTTCACGACGGGGGGCAGCTCGATCCCAAGTTCCTTTAGCCTCTCCTCAACGCGCACTCCGCATTCCTCCTAGAAAGTCCTTGGCCACCAGGGGTAATGGTCGCCCCGCGCCCAGGCCGCGATGGCAAGCGCAATCTTCCTTAGTGGAGCCAATTTCAATCATACCCCATGACACCATCACGGTCTACCGTGCCACGCTATCATGTCACGAACAGTATTTCCTCTGAACGGCCGCGGTAGAGCAGCCAAATAGGCTTTGCATGTTCCCGTCTTGCACGCACATAAGGTTATGTGGAACCGGCGGTCCCACACTCTCATGGCCGCCGAGCTCAGGTGGTGGGCTCAATGAACGCTGTGTGGCTCGTCCTTGTGGGCTTGGGTTGCGCTGTGGCGCTCCTGACCGGGAACGTTGACGAAATGATGGCATCGGTGCTTGAGGGCGCTGACAGCGCTATCGAACTTGTCATCGGGCTTGCGGGGCTTTTTTGTCTCTGGGTCGGTATAGAGAAGCTGGCTGAAGAATCGGGCTTAATAAAGGCCATGGCCAGAGCCACCCGCCCCGTGTTGGGAGTCCTATTCCCGGAACTTCGGGGCAAGTCCAAACCTCTTGGAACCATATCGGCGACTATCGTCTCCAACCTCTTGGGCCTTAGTTCCGCCACACCTCTGGGAACCAAAGCGATGAGGGAAATAAAGGATGCCTTGAAGGACGAAGACGACCGGATGAACGCCATGATCCGTCTGGTGGTGCTGAGCGCCGCGGGTCTATGCTTCTTTCCCTCATCGGTGGTAGCGCTCCGGGCCGCGACGGGTTCCGCCGCGCCGGCCATCGTCGCGGGGCCAACGGTCCTCGCCGGGCTGGCCGCGACATGTGGAGGCCTATCCGTCCACTGGCTTTTCTCACGAAGGCGGCGATCCAAGTGAGCTTTCTGACGTTCCTTGCCAAGATGGGAGTCTACTCATTCCCGATCATCCTAATCGGGGTCCCTCTCTACGCTCACCTAAAGGGAGTCCCGGTGTACGAGACGTTCATCAAGGGCGCGGAGGAGGGCCTCAGAGTCGCTCTCGATACCCTACCGTACCTCGTGGCGATCTTTGTAGGCATCTCATGTTTCCGAGGTTCCGGGGCCCTGGAACTGGTCTCCAAGGCATTTGGATTCTTGCTTAAGCCCCTGGGGCTGCCGGTGGACGTGATCCCGCTTGTGGTCATCCGGCCCATCAGTGGGAGCGGGGCCCTCGCCCTCACCGGCGACATTCTGCGCACCTACGGACCGGATTCCTCCATGGGCCTTCTCGCCTCCATCCTGCAAGGGGCGACTGATACATCGTTTTTCGTGGTCACGGTTTACTTCGGCGCGGCAGGCATCAAGAAGACCCGCCATGCTTTGGGAGCTTGCTTGTTCGGGGATTTATGCGGATTCATAACCGCCTTCCTGATCTGGAGGGCCATGGTTCGCTAGACCGGCTCCCTGGTTCCCCAGGGAGCCGTGTGTGCTACCGCCTTAGTTGGTCTTGAGCCATGCGGGCTTCAGCGTACTCGATCATCCGTTTGACCATTTGGCCGCCGAGGCGTCCGCCAAGCTGTCCTCCGATTCGTCCGCACTCCCGGGAGGTCATGTTCGGCCATCCGACAGCGCGGATCTTCTCGGAAAGCCCGAGCTCATCGGCAATCTCGTACTTCATGCGATCCAAATTGGCCCGGAGCTCGTCTTCACTTCCACCCCTCACATATCCTAACTCCTGGGCGACTTCGTACTTCAGGTTATCCAGAGCGCGAACCGCGTCAGGATTTACCGGACGGTTACGTCGTCTTCCCAAGAAGGATCCCCCCTTAGGGGCGGTAGCCTAATTATGTTTCCCTGGAGGGGCTAGTCGTAGGTACGGATCGATGTTCTGTGGGCTGGAAAGTACAGGAGCAAACAAGTCGCCTACAGCCTGAGCCCTTTCAAGCGCCGTCTTTATGTTCCACGATTGGCTGTGGATCCGGCTTCCTTCAGCCAGTTCATCCCAGGTCACAGGTATGGAAACGGGCGCCCCCTGAGACGCCCTGACACCGTAGACGACCGAGATCGTCTG
>ENA-UPSA01002784-UPSA01002784.1-bioreactor-metagenome-genome-assembly--contig:-NODE-2784-length-10657-cov-5.143369_pt1 | contig 10657 bp, 9 predicted proteins | sample MGYA00238183_ERZ773288 | MGnify/ENA primary metagenome ERZ773288 (study PRJEB29028, sample SAMN07631243) | bioreactor metagenome | isolation source: Switchgrass digestor | place: USA: Dartmouth... | reverse complement strand
AGTGCAGTCGGCCCTGACCACCCGCCCGAGCACGGGCGCCAGGTCGTCCACGCGGTTCTCATCGATGTCCACCGCAAGCACGTACTGCCCCATCTCGGTGAGCGTCCGGGCGACGCTGGCGCCGAACCGGCCCAGTCCAATGACAGCATACCGTTTTCGCATGGTGGCTACTCCTTCCGACCGCGGGCGGCAGCCCGTGTCACCAATATACCTCCGTTCGCGGGCAGAAGAAAGCCCACCCGGGCGGGTGGGCGTCGGACCCGTCTCTAGAGACTGGCCTTGGCCTTCTCCACCAGGGCGGAGAAGCCGGCGGCGTCGTTGACCGCGAGGTCGGCCAGGATCTTCCGGTTCAGCTGCACACCGGCCTTGTTCAGGCCGTTGATGAACTGGCTGTACGAGAGACCGTTCATGCGGGCGGCGGCGTTGATGCGGGCGATCCAGAGCCGCCGGAAGTTGCGCTTCCGCTGCCGCCGGTCGCGCCGGGCGTAGAAGAGCGCCTTCATCACGGTCTCGTTGGCGGGGCGGAACAGCTTGCTCTTGCCGCCCCAGTAGCCCTTGGCCAGCTTCAGGATCTTCTTATGACGAGCACGGGTGGTCTTCCCGGGCTTGATGCGCGCCATGTTGCTCTCCTCCTATATCCGCTCCGGAGCCCCCACCCCGGAGCGCGGTGATGGTATATGGCTAGTGGGGCAGGATCTCCCGGATATTCTTCTGGAACGCCGGGGAGAGGACGAGGTTCCGCTTCAGGGCGCGGATCCGGCGCTCACGCTTGTGGGTGTTCTTGTGGTGCTTGTTCGTGGGGTAATGCTTGACCAGGCCGCTGCCCGTCAGCTTGAACCGCTTGGCAGCGCCGCGATGGGACTTCATCTTCGGCATGGCTGGGTTACTCCTCCTTACTGTTCCTGGCCCTGCTGGGCCGACTTGGATTCGAGGTTCGGCTTCGGGGCCAGGATCATGATCATGTTCCGGCCCTCAAGCTTGGCGGGGCGTTCCACGACGCAGATGTCCTTGACGGCCTCGAGCAGCCGGTCAAGCACCTCCTTGCCCAGCTGGGCGTGGACCACCTCGCGGCCGCGGAACATGATCGTGGCCTTGACCTTGTCTCCATCCCGGAGGAAGGCCTCCGCCTGACGCCGCCGCACCGCGAAGTCGTGCTCCTCGATGTTCGGCCGCATCTTGACCTCTTTGATCGTCACGACCTTCTGCTTCTTCCGCGCCTCGCGCTCCCGCTTCGCCTGCTCGTACTTGTACCGGCCGTAGTCCATGATCTTGCAGACCGGCGGCCGGGCGTTGGGCGCGACCTCCACAAGGTCGAGTCCCCGCTCCTCGGCGATGCGCAGCGCCTCGCGCACGGAGAACACGCCCAGCTGTTCGCCCGTTTCCGAGACAAGCCGGACCTCGCGGGCCCTGATCATTTCATTGACCCGGACCTGTTCCTTGATACACGTACACCTCCTGACCGCTGTGCCGGGACGGCCTCTGGCAGAGACACAGCAGAAACGGGTGGCCGAAGGCCACCCGTATCGTAAGCTGAACCGGCTACGCCGCCATGTGGCGACGACCCGACAACCCGACCTCGAAACCGTACTGGCAACCGGCCGTACGGTGAGAAGCGGTGGCTTCTGCTTCTGAGGTTCCCGTCTCTTCACTTGCGTGCCTAAGCGTACCATGTTGCGCACAGCTTGTCAAGCGTATGCGATCGTTCCGCGCAGCATTCGCCCGCGGACAACCCCCATCGCCCCCGGGCTCACTGGCGGCCATGCGGGGCGGTTGCTGCGGCCAGTTCCGCCGCACCCGGCTCCCGGGCCGGAGCCGGACGGGCCCGGCCGTCCACGCCGAGCCGGCCCACCACGAAGGCGCCCCAGCGGAAGCGGTTGAGGGCGTAGGTGACCAGCCCTGCAGCCAGCGCGGCCGCCATCCAGAGGGCCAGGATGATGACCTCCCGAGGCAGGGAGAAGAAGGGGCGGGCCACCCGCAGGAAGAGCTCCAGGAAGAACCAGTGCAGCAGGTAGATGCCGTAGGAGGCGCGGTTCACATGGTTGAGCAGCGCCGGAACCCGCTGGAAGCGCCCCGTGATCCAGAAGCCGACCAGGATCACGGCCACGGCGTAGACGAAGATATCGAACCGCTGCGAGGTGAGGGGCAGGAAGCCGGTCTCGGTGAAGTAGACAGCCGTTGCGGCCGAGGCGAGCAGCAGCAGCACGGCGCCCGGCCAGTACCGCCCGAGCCACGCCTGGAACGCATCCCGGTCACGGCCCGAGTAGTAGCCCAGCACGTAGTAGAACACCCAGGCCGGCAGCAGGTGGTACCAGTTGAAGCCCAGGTACGGCAGGCTCACCCAGCCCAGGTTCAGTGCGGCCAGGTAGAGGAAGTTCACCACCCCCGCCGCGGTGAGCATCACCTTGGGCCCGAAGCGGTCCATCAGCGGCTTCATGAGGGGATGGACGAGGTAGAACTGCATCACCACGAGCACGAAGTAGCCGTGATACCCGCCCCGGATGTTGTAAGAGAGCCGCGGGAGGAAGGGAACGTGCCAGTTGTAGGCCTGCCAGGCGGCGTAGAAAGCGGCGAAGACGAGGTAAGGCGTGAGCAGGTACTTCACCCGCAGCCAGATGGTCTCGCCGTACGTCCGCTTCCGCTTGGAGTAGCCGATGAGAAACGCGGACATGAACGCAAACACGGGCGTGCTGAAGAGCACCAGGGTTCTGACGGCGGTCAACCCCGGTCCCGCCTCGGCCCCACCGAGGGTCAGCGTGATCGAGTGCATCAGGACCACAGTGAGGCAGGCGATCGCCCGGACGATGATCAGTTCCGGAACAATTTTCTTGCGTTCCACGCCAGGACCTCCCAGAGCACCGCTACTGACCACGGCCTGGCGCCGGAGCGCCGGCGGGCGCGGTCGATCCCGGTCGTGGGTTCCTGCGGCCGCCCGACGGGGCGAACCGCACCAGTCTGCCGTCAAGCATGACGAAAGATGGCCCTCCTTGTGTTCGGACTGCGTACCGCAAACACTTCGGGAGAGGGCCATCGCTTGCCTGCTGGTTCCGCAAAAAAAGTCTGGCCGGCATGTTCCAACTTCGGCCAGCACAGGAGACCGGCAGTACGGCATCGGTTTGCGGCGGCGCGAAAACAGCCCGGGGGCTCCCCGGGCTGTCCGTTCCAGCAGCGCCCTTCCTGTCTTAGAGGGCCAGCGTGCCGCTGGGCGTGATGATCATCTGCAGGATGCGCTCCTCCAGGCCGGTCTGGGCGTTCACGTAGACCAGGTACGTCTCCTCCCCCAGCTTGCCGCGGAACTCCCAGGCGAGCACCTCGCCGTCGCCCGCCTCGGTGGGGATCAGGGCGAGGCGGGCCTCCTCCACCGCCAGTTCGGGGTTGAGCACTGCCGCGGCCTGCTCCTGCGTCACCACCGGAGCGAGGCCGCCCCGCTCCCGGTGCGACATCACGTAGCCGTACGCATCCACCCCCACCACCTCGCCACGGTCGAGCGCCACCCGCACCTTCACCTGGTCGGGGTAGACCAGCACGCCGTTCGGAGCGGCCACGAACTGCACCGTGGCGAAACCGTCCACCACCTCGCCGTAGGTGGGCGCCATCGCCGGGTAGCCGTGCGCCGCCAGGTAGGCGAGGCCGATCTCCCGGGCCTGCTCCAGGGTGAACTGCGCCTCCCCGGCCGGCCGGGCGTTCACGTAGGAGACCAGGTGGCCGCCCTCGCGGGTCACGTCCACCGTGATGGCGGGCTGCCCCTGGCCGGGCGAGAGGCGCACGGCGTAGACCGGAGGGATGCCCTCCCGCTGGTCCACCTGCACCACCGTCGCCGAGACCCCCTCGGGCAGGTAGGTGAGCGCCAGCCGCTGCGCCTCCTCGGCGGTGATCGGCGGGCCGCCCATGGCGGGGATGCGCTTCTCCAGGTGGTCGGAGAAGGGGCCGTCGTAGACCAGCACCGGCATCTGGTCCATCTGGGGCCCGATCTGGTCCAGCCCGCCGGGCAGCAGGCTCTTCTCCGACTGGTCCTGGGTGGCGTTTCGCCGCGCCAGGGTCAGCCGCTCCCGCCACCCGGAGAACAGGTCCGACAGCCCCGCGCTGGCCTGCGCAAAGCGGAAGCCGTCGCGGAGGGCCGCCTGGCCGCTCTGCCGCAGCTGCTCGGTGAGTTCGGTGGCCGCCTGGTACAGCCGGGCCAGTTCCTGCCGCTGCGCCTGTTCCATCGCCCGGCCGGCGGCCTCGCTGCGGACAATGCTGTAGGCGAAGTCGCCCACCTGGTTCAGGAACTTGCCCGTGGCGGCGCCCAGCTCCTCCGGCAGGGGCAGGGCCATGAAGTTCGCTGCGGCAAGGCTCGCCCGGCGGTAGACCTCGCCCATGTAGAGGGCGTTCTGCCGGGTGGAGCCGGCGGCCAGGCTCTTGCCCATCACGCCCCGCATGGCCTCCACGTGGCTGATCATCTCGGCGAAGTTACGCTGCCGTTCGGCCTCGAGTTCATACGCCAGGGCCTGGGTCTGCCGGACCAGGTGGGCGGTCCAGGCGCCCCACACGCCCAGGGCGGCCGCCGCGATCACCCCGGCGGCGATGCCGCCCACAAGGCTGCGACGCACGGGCTACCCCTCCCTTCTCAGCGGGCGAAGACGTGGCTGCCGATCTGGGTGATGATCGGCCGGGACCAGACCCACTGGCTCACGGCCGTGGCCGGGTTCCAGAAGAAGACGGCGCCGTAGGTGGGATCCCAGCCGTTCACGGCGTCCCGGGCCGCCCGGAGGTCCTCGGCGGTGGGCGGGGTGCTGTAGATGCGCCCGTTGCTGACCGACTCGAAGGCGTAGGGCTCGTAGATCACCCCTTCCAGAGTCTTGGGGAAGCGGGGGTCGGCCACCCGGTTGAGCAGCACCGCGGCCACGGCCACCTTCCCCTCGTAGGGCTCCGCCTCGGCTTCCGCCCGCACCACCCGGGCCAGCAGGTCGATGTTGACCCCCGGGCGGGACGTGGCCGCCTGGGTCTGCCCTCCGTAGCCCAGGGCCTCCCACGTCTGCGGGCCGACCACGCCGTCCACGGTGAGGCCGTTGCGCTGCTGGAAGAGGCGCACGGCCCCGGCGGTCTGGCTGCCGAAGACGCCGTCCACCGCGCCGTTGTAGTAGCCCCACTCCTTCAGCTTGCGCTGCACGTCCCGCACGGCGTCCCCCGTGGCCCCCTGGCGCAGGGTAGGCCGGGCGGCCGCCTCCACCTCCCCGCGGCCGCCGGCGGGCCCGCGGGGTAGGAGGCCGCCGGGGCCGAGCACGAACGCCGCGCAGAGCACCAGCACCGCTGCGATCCCCTTGCGCACGTCTGCTCCCTCCGTTCAAACCGATCGTCTGCGCCCTAGTCTGTCACCGCGGTGCCCGTGCTATGTTGCGTGCAGCGCAGGACGACAGAAACTGGATGCGCGCCGGCCCCGGTCACGATCACGGAAGACAGAATCAGGATGCACGACGGCCACCGGAAGGGGACAGAATAACGCCAGCATGCCACTGCCAGGTGGCGCCCAACGACCGCTCAAGTGAGGGGATGCGCGTGCTCAAGCGGCGGACCCGTCTGTTCTTCTGCGCGCTGCTCAGCGCGGCGCTGCTCGGCGCCGCGGCGTGCCCGCCCGCGCCCGCCCGTGCGGCCTCGCCCGATCCCATCCTCCCGGTCCGAGACGGCAGCGGGACCGGCCACGCCGAGACCGACGGCGCCCTCCCGGCGGCCGCGCCGTCCGAGACCCGGCCGGCGCCGCCGGGAGGCGAGCAGGGCTCCCACACGGGGGAGGCGCCCGTGCCTGAGTCGCCGGCCGAACCGGAGAAGCCCGACTTTCCGGCGCTGCTGAAGGAGATCTATCAGCGCAGGGCCCGGCGGTTCGTCGAGGGTCCGGCCGGGCCGCCGCTCCAGGACGACTTCCTGCTGGAGAAGAAGACCGCACAGTGGGCCCTGGCGCACGAGGAGGCCAAGTACAAGTATGTAGAGACCTGGGCCCGGGAGCGGGGGGTCCGGTTCGTCGAGGCCAGGAGCGACATCTGGGCGAAGGAGCTCAAGGTGACCGAGGACCGGGCGCGGTTCTACGTGGCCCAGACCCTTCAGCTGGGCTACCAGTACCCCGGCGAGGAGGTCGTGAACCGGTTCGGCGTGGGCAGCCACCACATCATCGAGCTGCACCGCACGGCGGACGGCCGGTGGCTCATCGGCCTGGAGTGGTACTCCGACCCGCTGGGTGACGAAACCGAGACGCCCGCGGAGACGCCCAAGCGAAGGCCCGCAGCGGGCGGTCCGCGCCGGGCGCTCGCCGGGGGGCCGGAGACATTGGATGCGGCTGCCGCGGCCGCAGGGGCGGTCGGGACGTCCGCCGGGGCCGCCACGGAACTGGCGGCGCGCCGCTACAACCGGGAAGGGGCGGTGCAGTATGCCGACACCTATTGCGGCCTGGCGGCGGGCTGCGGCAACGGGAACAAGTACAATCCCAAGTTCCGGAACTACATGGGTGAGGGCGGCGATTGCGCCAACTTCGTCTCCCAGGCCCTGCGCCACGGCGGCAACCTGCCGGTGCCCTACTTCACCCGGGTGGACGGTCTCATCTCCCACCTGCGCTACGCCGGCCTCGGCGACCTGGTGGCCAGGGGCGACTTCGGCACCGTGTGGCAGATCGCCGCCGGCAAGCCGAGCGGCTTCCGGTCGTTCGTGAAACCGGGCGACGTGCTGGCCTACCAGTACAAGGGGAAGATGGCCCACGTGGCCCTGATCACGGGCTTCGACAGCCGGGGCTACCCGGTGGGCAACTCGCACACCGTAGACCGCTACCATGTCCCGTTCGACCTGGGCTGGGACAAGTCGACGATCTACTGGTTCGTGCAGATGCGTGAATAGAAGCGGGCCGGGGGAAGCCCTCCGGCCCGCGACGCTTGTTCTGGCACCTCGCTCAATCCCCCACCTCGCTGGCGGGCACGGCCGGCGCCTGGCCGAGCTCCCGCGAGCGCTCGGTGGCCCGGGCGATGGCCCGCACCAGGGCCTGCGTGAAGCCCGCCTCCCGCAGGACCTGCAGCCCCGCCGCCGTTGTACCGCCGGGCGAGGTGACCTGCTCCCTGAGCTCCGCCGGGTCGGCGCCGGTGGCGGCCAGCGTCATGGCGGCGCCCTTCACGGTCTGCAGCGTGAGGGCCCTGGCCACCTCCGGGGAGAGGCCCACCGCCTCGCCGGCCTCGATCATCGCCTCGACGAGCAGGTAGATGTAGGCCGGCCCGCTGCCCGAGAGGCCCGTGACGGCGTCCATCTGCTCTTCGGGCACGGTACAGACCTGGCCCACGCTGCCCAGGATGGCGGTCACCAGATCCATCGCCTCGGGGGTCGCAAAGCGGCCGCCGCAGATGGCCGTGGCCGACTCCCCGACCTGGCACGACGTGTTGGGCATCGCCCGGATCACGACGACGCCGGGCGTCACCCGCTCCTCGATGTACCGGGTGGTGATGCCCGCAGCCATGGAGAGCAGGATCTGCCCCTGCCGGAAGCGCCCGCCCACCTCGGCCAGCAGCCCGCCCACATCCTTCGGCTTGCAGGCCACCACCAGCACCTGGCAGACGTCGACCACGGACCCCTTGCTGCCGGCGGTGCGCACGCCGTAGCGCCGGGCCAGGTAAGCCAGCCGCTCCCGATCGGAGCGGTTGCTCACCAGAACCTGCTCAGGCCGCACAACCCCGGCGTTCAGGATGCCGCGGATCAGGGCCTCGGCGATCGCGCCCGCACCCAGAAATCCCACGTTGCCTGTTAGCATCCGCTCCACCTCCGCTCTCGCTGCCCGCAGGGCCTGTGCTCAGGACCGGCATCAAAGCAAAACGCCCTTCGCCCAACCTCACGGAAGGGCGAAGGGCATGTAGCCTCCGCGGTACCACCTTCATTGGCCGCCTGCAGGGCGACCCGCTCTTGCGGGCACGATGGCCCGTGGCCCACGCTAACGGCTGGCCAGGCCGGGACGGCTCATCGCCGCCGGCTCCGGGGCGGGTTCAAGCGTCTCGCACCGACCCGGGCTCTCAGCACCGCCGCGAGGGCGGCCCGGGCTCTCTGAGCGGCGGAGGGTGCGCTCTACTGTTCCCCATCGTCGCCTTTCGGTATTGAGTGCATCTTACCAGCGGGAGGTCGCCGAGTCAAGTCCTTTTTTCCTTTAGCGCGCGCAAGGCCCGGCTCACCCGCATGAACTCCTGCTGCAGGGTCTCGGCCTCCCCCTCCCGCGGGGCGGCCAGGGCCGCGCTGAGCTGCGCCAGCCGGGTCTCCAGGAGCAGGATCTCCTCCGCGGCATCCGGAGCCTTCTCGGTCCTGCCCCGCGCGGCGTACTCGGCGTATGTGCCCCGGAACAGTTCCAGCCGCCCGTCCGCGATGTGCAGGATGCGGTCGGCCAGCCGCTGCACCAGGTAGCGGTCGTGGGAGACCAGGATCATCGTGCCCGGGTAATCAGCCAAGGCTTCCTCCACCCGCTCCCGGGAGGCGAGGTCCAGGCCGTTGGTGGGTTCGTCCAGCACCAGCAGATCAGGCTCGGCCAGCAGCAGCTTCGCCACCGCCAGCCGCACCTTCTCGCCGCCCGAGAGTACGGCCACCCGCTTGTAGACCTCCTCCCGTCGGAAGAGCAGGCACGCCAGCAGGGTGCGTACGCGGGCCTGGTCCGGAGCGGCGTTTCCGCCGCTGGCCTCCTCCAGCACGGTATGGCGGGGGTCAAGGCCCTCCAGTTCCTGGGCCAGGTAGCCGACCCTGACAGGCGCCACGTGCAGGCGGCCCTCCGTGGGCGTCAGTTCCCCCACCAGGAGCCGGATCAGTGTGGTCTTGCCGCTGCCGTTGGGGCCGAGCACCGCCACCCGGTCCCCCCGCTGCAGGTAGAAGGAGGCATCCCGGAACAGCCAGCGCCGGCCGTCGTAGGTAAAGCCCAGGCCCTCGGCCAGCACCAGGTTGCGGGCCACGTCGGTGCCGCCCCGCAGGGCGAGGTTGATCCGCTCCGGGTCCCTGGGCTTCTCCACCTTGATCCGCTCCAGCCGCTTCTCCCGGGCCTTGGCCACCCGCATGTGGTTGCGGGCCATGTTCCGGTCGATGCCCTTCTGGAACACGCTTGCGGTGGGATCGGGCCTGGCGTGGTGCGCCCGGTTCGCCCACTCCCGCTCCCGGCGGATCGCGGCTTCCAGCTGCCGCTTCTTGCGCAGGTACTCCCGGTACTCGGCGTCGGCCCGCTCCCGTTCGGCCTGCTTCTGCCCGGCGTAGGCGGTGTAGTTGCCCGCGTACTCCCGGATGCGGCCGTCCTCCAGTTCGAGAATGCGGGTGACCACCTGGTCCAGGAAGTGCCGGTCGTGGCTCACCAGGAGCACGGTTCCGCGGTAGCGGCCCAGGACGTCCTGCAGCCAGTCCAGCCCCTCGGTGTCCAGGTGGTTCGTGGGCTCGTCCAGCAGCAGCAGTTCCGGGGCCGCGGCGAGCACCTGCGCCAGCGCAGCCCGGGTCTTCTGGCCACCGGAGAGCGCGCCGGCCGGGCGGCTGAGCAGGGAGCGGTCGATGCCGCAGCGGGCCAGCAGGCCCGGATCCACCGGACCCAGTTGTTCGCCCAGCGGCCGGTCCGGGTCCCATCGGTCCTCCTGGCTCAGGTAGCCGCGGGTGGTGCCCGGGTGGATCCAGTGGAGTGTGCCCTCGTCGGGCGCCAGTTCGCCGGCCAGGATGCGCAGGAGCGTGGACTTGCCGCAACCGTTCAGTCCAACAAGCCCGACGCGCTCGCCCTGCGCCAGGTCGAAGCTGACGCCGTCCAGCACCGTTCGGTTGGCGAACTCTTTCCGCAGGTTGCGGACCTGCAGTGTCATCAACGCGTACCGCCTCCTCCGTGATCGTCGGGGCGGCCCCGTACACGGACACGAAAAAAACAGGACCACGGGCCCTCCCGTGGTCCTGGTCTCCGCGATGGAACTCCAGGTGCAATGCAGACGCCGGCAGGCGTCACCGTGACGGGACCGCTTCAAGCCGCGCCCGACCCCCCGACCGAGCGACCGGTGGCACAGGCGCCGTATTCAGCTTAGAAAGCGGTCGTCCTCTTCACAGTTGTGTACCTCCGCCTGTGGCAACAGATTTCGTAATCAGTGTAGGGGTTGGAGGGATGGAAGTCAAGGCTGCGGTTGTGCGGATGGACACCGTCCGACCGAGCAGGGAGTCGTGAGTGGCGAGAAGTGAGACGGGGGCCGTACCGGACCGCACGCGGCCCACTCCCCTGCGGTGACCTTTCCCCGGCACCGCTGGCCGGCCTGCTGCTTCAGGGTGTTCTCGTTCCGCGGCACCTGATCGCCCGTGATACCCGGGGATGCCCCAGAACTTACATGACAGAAAAAAGCGCCAGATCATCTTGACGAAATGGGATCGTGCTCTGCGATTGTGCCATTGTGAGCAGCAATCTCCACACATGGATGTGAGGCCGACTATGGGTTCACGGTACCGATTCTGGGCGTTGGGTGTCATTGCTGTGCTGCTGAGCAACGCAGCAGGGTGTTCGGATAGCGCAGGAGCAGATTGCCTCCGTCCCCCCATCTGGACAGGCGAAAAGGTCCGCGGTGAAGGCGCCAACTCGGGCAACGGAGCGGTGTCCTTGTTTGCGTCTGATCAACCCGACTCCCTCATGATCGTTGATGCTGCCTTCGCGGAGGGGATAACGGGCAGGCGGATG
>ENA-UPSA01002780-UPSA01002780.1-bioreactor-metagenome-genome-assembly--contig:-NODE-2780-length-10685-cov-24.804704_pt1 | contig 10685 bp, 10 predicted proteins | sample MGYA00238183_ERZ773288 | MGnify/ENA primary metagenome ERZ773288 (study PRJEB29028, sample SAMN07631243) | bioreactor metagenome | isolation source: Switchgrass digestor | place: USA: Dartmouth... | reverse complement strand
TAGACTCTATATTACTGAAGGTAATGTAATGAAAAGTAAATATTCGGATAATACAGATTATAATATTATATTTTTTAGTAGATAAAGTTACTTTTACAGTATAAAAAATAATTTAGCTTGATAAGCATGTAAAAATATGGTACTAAATAAATGTAAGTTAATGACATATTACGTCATATCTTAACAAATATGGGTGCCGCAAGAAAGAAGGGGCTATGATGAAAGTAGTAAAGCGCTTTTTAACATGCATATTATCATTAGCAATTATATTTAATGTCCTTGTCCTTCCTGCAGCTACGGTTAATGCCTAAACAGCAGGGATAGGTTCACTAACTGTTCAAGATTTTTATAGGACATATGCAAATGATCAACAACATCAAGCGGAACTGTATATGTTAATTTAAGTATTAATACTTATAACACAGTAACTAAAACATATCAAGGTAGTGGTACAGGAAATTCAGGAGTTGCTTATACTTCAGTTTATCTACCTGCTGGAACTGATTGTATTATAATGGATGCATCATCTTTTCATAGTGATCCTTATACTCTGTTAAAGATTACTTGGGATGTATATGGAGGATATTTCCATTACTACTATTAATGTAGAATAAGTTGATAGTTAATTTATGAAGTAGCATAATAAAAGCGGCACCCATGTTTAATAAAAATTCTAATTTATGGGGTGATTATTATAAAAAGAATAATAGTTTTCTTCTTTTTTATTATATCCATTTGTTTATCTGCTTGTACATCGTCAGGTGAAATGGATGATGATAATTTCATATTAAGTAAAATAGCACAGGAAAAAAAAGCACGAAATGAGACAGATCAAATTGATTTTAATGATGAAAACAATAAATCAATATCGTCATTATCGTGGTACCAATTAGAACAGCTTGGGCCTGTTGGCCCAGTTAAAAGAAATTATGATGAAATAAAAAAGCAGTATCCGGATAAAGTCATCTTGACTATAGTCGGCATTGAACCTTCTGATTTTATAACTGATCATATAAACAATTATTTAGTAAGAAACGGAATGGACTATGTTGTTTTTTTTCAATCATTGTATGATGAACAGAGAGTATTAATTAGTAGTCCAAACAATCGACAAATGATGGAAAAACGGAAAAATGTGATATTTGAACTTATAAATAATGTAGATATTATGCTAATAGACAGAAATAATTACTTTGAACTGGCCAGGAAAGGGTATTTTGAACCATGGAGTAGCTATTTATCTACAGAAGATGGTATGAAACTGTATAAATCAATGCCTAAGAATAATTGGAAATCCTGTGATGTGGATGGTGAAATATATGGAGTTAACGGTAGGGCTGATTTTGTATTTGGTCCACCTTCATATGTAGTAAACAGAGAAATCATGAGAAAATATAAAATATCGGAGGAGGATTTGAAAAAACCGATATATGAGCTGGAAGATATACTTAAAATAGTGGCAGAAGGAGAAAAAGAGAATTCTGCTTTCAGAGTGATTGCATTAAGTAACTGCATTTCATTTAACTTATCTGAAATATCTTTGGGATATTTGGATTCTACAGCCGTTTCTCTATATAATGATACGACTAAAAAAGCAGGATCAGTTTTGGATGATGAAGAGTATATACATTGGCTGAAAGCGTTATGGCAGTATGCTAATCAGGGCTTTATTGGTGAAGCAAGTAGTATACTAGATGACTTTTTTATTACTATAAAGGCAAATTCATCATTGCCGTATTCTATACCATTAACACCAATGATACCATTATATAACAGTAATGGGAAACTAGTAGATTCTGATGATGTAGTGGAAATATTTCTTGATAATTATTATAAAGGTTGTTTGTCCTGGAATAATTATAGTATGTATGCAAATGTTATACCTGCTGCTTCCATACATAAGGATGAAGCATTTGATTTCTTGATGAGATTATATACTGATCCGTTTTTAACCAATATTCTAACCTATGGTATTGAAAACAAAACTTTTATAATGAAAGACGGGAAAGTTGAATGGCCGGATATGCATTATATTGGTTATGGTAATGATTATATATCATATCCTCGAAATTATGAATATGCTGACAAGAATGAACGTTACTGGAAACTTAACGAAGAGCTGCCTTATATTTATTATGATTTTGTTTTTGATACTTCTGAAGTAAAGACAGAGATAGAAATAACAAATATGATTATGGGAGATGTATCAAATATTCTTACCGAAAATATAACAGATTTTGATGCATTTATTGCTGACATAAGGAAAAAGTTGTATGATAACGGGCTAGAAAAAATACTGAATGAAGTAAACCGCCAGAGAGATGAGTGGTTAAGTTCTAAGAAAGCAGCACAGGAGGAAATGGATTAGATGCCTAAATATAAAAATGGATATTATATTTTGATTATTTTATTTTGCAGCATTATCCTCTTTTTTTCGTCATGTGGGAAGAGTGGGCAAGAGAGTAATTATAATGATGTCAGAGTTATTCACGTCAACTATTTTGCAGATGATAGAGGATTGGTATACGATGACCATAAAATAAAATTACTTAAATGCTATTTTGATTTTGAAAGTATGACAAATATATATTTCTGTACGAAACCCAATTGTGATCATACAGCATTGGAATGTAATTCAAGATTGTGTCATCCTTATACCTTTTTTATTGGGAAAGATCATTATTACTTTGAATCAAAATTTGAGATGATTGATAAAAAAGTAACTATGTTTTCATGTTTGTATAAAAGTGATTTAAGCAATACAGAGACAAAACTAGTTGCTAAACTTGATTGTTATATATTTACAGACATCTATCTTGTCAATAATACCTTATACATAGTAGCACCAAAACCCAAATATGTAGACGGTATAGCAACTTCCTCAGAACGATGGGATTTATATAAAATAAATATGAAAAATTATTCTGTCAAGAAAATTGAGGTGAACGGCAATGAAGGAGTAGACTCATATCTTCCTTATGGTATTATGGGTAACAATATGATTCTATATCGTCGTTATTATGACAAAGTAATAAAACCTGAAGAATATGGGCTTCAAGGTAATATATTGGATTATTTAAAGGATGAAGAAAATTATAAAAGATATATGGAAGATGTAATGAATGTATTTCATGAGGAGATGCTATTACTGAATCTGGAAACAGGAGAGCAAACACCGCTTGATTTGCCGGTGCCTTTACTGGTATATCGTGACTGTTTTTACTACAACAGAGAAAAGGCGGATGGCTCTCATGAGTTGGTATCATATAATTTAATTACCAGAGAAGAAAGAGTAATATACGAAGGTCCGGTTAGTAAATGCAATGCAATAGGAAATTGTTTATTTTTTTCAGAAGGAATCGTAACTATTAGTAGAACTACTTTTCAACCAATTATTGATACTAAAGAAAATGGCAAGGAGTATTGTTACGACATGATTATAGGAGAACTTAAAGAAGTGAGTTCCCGTCTTCCTGAAAAGGTAGAGATGAAATTAGTAAAAGAGTATGGTGATTATTACATTTTCCTTTACAGTGATTATTATGGAAATGTTGGACAACGGGTTGGATATATTTTGAAGGAGGATTATTTTAACGACAAGAGCAAATTCACCCTTGTGGCACCTGAATAAGTAACTATAATTTAAGAGTTAACATCCTCTTTCTCAGAAGTTATATAAGAACGGAAAATTTTAATGTCATAAACATGATATAATATTAAATAATTGACAAATATGTTATAAAAAGGATAATATATAAATGTAAGCAGGACAAAATCTTTGCTTACTAATATGCTGCATCGTCAACTCATAATGATGAGTATATTGGTGTTTACGGTTCGTGGTACCTTGATTATCTAGGTAATGGTCAATATTATTTTTATTACATGTAATGACCTGACGTAAAAATACAGCACCCATATTATTGTTACGATTTTATATTACATATATATAAGGGGACAGTATTATGAAAATCAAGTTATTTCCGGTTATGCTATTATTAGTATTATCAGCATGTTCATCATCAATCAAGGAAAATTATAATGATTTTACTATAAATAAAATATTAGGAGAACGCGCGGATACTATATTAACTGAAGAATCATCTATGAATGTCCTGGAGCAAATTGGTCCTTGCGGGCCTATTAAAAGAAGTTATGAAGAGATAAAGAAAATGTATCCAGATAAAACCATTTTAACTGTTATAGGAATTTCACCTTCAGATTTTATTACTGATGCGGTCAATGAATACTTGATAAGGAATGGCTCTGATTATGTAGTCTATTTTAAGCCAATGACTGAGATGCAGTTAAGTATAATAACGCATGCAAATGATTTTCAAAAAGTAGAAGAAAGAAAGCAAATTATTTATGAATTGTTAGACATTGTAGATATTTTACCAATAGACAGGAATAATTATTATGAAATGGCTAGGGAAGGGAGATTCGAATCCTGGAATAGTTATCTGTATAGCGAGTCTGGAAAGAAGCTATATCAATCCTTGCCAATAAATAATTGGAAATCCTGTGATGTAGATGGTCAAATATATGGAATAAATAATAGAGCAGATTTGGTGTACGGACCGCCCTCATATATAGTTAATAAAGAAATTATGGAAAAATATAACATTACAGAAAATGATTTGAATAAGCCAATTTATGAATTAGAAGATATTATAAAAAAAGTGGCTGAAGGTGAAAATACGAATAAGGAATTCAGAGCAATAGCACAGGATTACGCTATATGTATTAATTTAAGCTGTAATCCTATAGGATATTTAGCTTCTTCCGCAGTAGCTTTTTATAATGATCTTACAAAAAATGCAGATTCTGTACTAAATGATCAAGAGTATCTTTTATGGCTTAAGGCTTTATGTAAATAAAAGGTTATATGTGATTTACCTGTGAATTATATATATGCTCTTAATGATAGACTCTATATTACTGAAGGTAATGTAATGAAAAGTAAATATTCGGATAATACATCTGTCGGATATAAAGAAAATGCAAAGGAATTCATCTATGATCTAACAACACATGAGCTTAGGGAACTAAAGGCAACGCTTCCTGAAAAAACAGAAATAAAATTGCTGGCAGAGGTAGGAGATTACTATATTATATTGCATAATGATGTCAGGGGGAAGGTTACTCAACGAATTGGCTATATACTAAAAGAAGATTATTATAATGACAAGAGTAAATATACCCTGGTACCACCGATATAGGCAATAGATCAAGTGAGTACAATAATGTATTCATGATCATAATATTTATCTATGATAAAAAGAGGTGATGTACAATGATTCTCGAGATACATAATCTTTCAAAATCCTATGGCAGTAAAATGGCGCTGGAAAACATAAACTGCTCTTTTTCTGAAGGTATATACGGTCTGCTGGGACCAAACGGAGCAGGAAAATCTACCTTAATTAATATACTGGTAAACAATCTTGTACAAAACACAGGAGAGGTCATGCTTGACGGAAAGGATATCCGGCAGTTGGGAGAAAGCTACCGGAGTCTGCTGGGCTTTATGCCTCAGCAGCAGGCTCTTTTTGACAGCTTCACGGCAAGAAGGTTCCTGGGCTATATGGGAACCCTTAAGGGCATGGAAAAAAGGAAGCTGAATGACAGAATTGAAGAAGTCCTTTCCATGGTTAATCTGTCGAACGCTGCCGACAAACGGCTTGGCAGCTTTTCAGGCGGTATGAAGCAAAGAATCCTAATTGCCCAGGCTATATTAAATGATCCGAAGATTTTAATTCTGGATGAGCCAACCGCCGGGCTTGATCCGAAGGAACGAATAAGGATTCGTAATATGATATCGGAGATAAGCTTTAGCAAGCTTGTTCTGATTGCCACTCATGTTGTTACCGATATTGAGTTTATATCCAATGAGATTATGATACTAAAGCAGGGAGAGCTTGTCGTAAAGTCCCAGCCTGCCAAGATGCTTGAAATTATTGCCGACAAGGTATATGAGCTGCATGTTCGGGAGGAGGAGTTGCCCAAGGTTTCATCAAGGTGGCGTGTTTGCTCTATGCTGAAGGACAATGACATTGTAATTGTTCGAATACTTTCTGACGATCAGCCCGAAGGATATGACTACAGACCGGTTAAGCCTGTTCTTGAAGATCTCTACCTCTATTTGTTTGATGACCGTATAAAGCCTGATACGGAGGTGTTAGAAAGGCTCAAGGAACTGACAAATAAGGGGTGGGCTGTATGAAGCTGTACAGATATGAGCTGATGAAATTATTAACTAACAAAATTATATGGATTGCCCTGCTTGGTGCTGTTGCAATAAATATATTTCTTTCTGTCTGGTCGGCTAAAAATGAATTAGTGGAAGCGGATGATTATAAAAGAGTATATGCTGAACTGCAAAGGATTAATGATAATGACCGGATAGAGGAATATCTTAATAATTGGTATGCAGAGATTGCAGAAGAAGATTATGCTAACCGCATGTTTTATTACAGTGTAAGAACACAGTTTGAAAAGATCAAGAGCTATGACAGCTTTCTAGAAGAGATAGAAAGCAGAGCAAGTACTATAACAAAGGTATCTATCTTTTCGGATAAAGACAGCTTTGCTTACCGCAGCATACTTCGTACCCCTCCTGCTTATCGGCATTTAAAGGGGATTCGTCCCAGGCTTGTTAATTCCAAGCCTGTTACAGCTGCCACGGATACCTTGTATACGGATTTACTGGCTTTTTTGCTTATTTTTTTAGTCACGATGCTTTTACTGCTGAACGAAAAAGAAAAAGGTCTGTTTGCATTATTACGGCCTGCCAAAAAGGGCAGGGTGGATCTTATATTTAAAAAAATGCTGGCAATCTACAGTGCCTGTATCGGGATTTATTTTTCTCTGTATGCAGGCAAATATTGCATATCTACTATTATGTACGGCTCATGCGATCTGTCGGCTGTTATTCAGTCAATCGAGGGCTTTACCGGCTCGACAGTTAAGCTATCCATAGCCGGCTATCTGATAATATATTCAGTTACTAAGATTGCAGCATATTTTCTGATAGCTTCAATTCTTGCCTTCTTATGCATAATTGCAAAGACAGCCTTGTTTGTATATGTGACATCATTTTCTTATGCTATAATCAGCTCATTGTTCTATGTTCTTATAAAGGCTAATTCCTATTTGAGTATTTTAAAATTCATAAATCCTGTTTGCCTGATTGATACCAATGTATTGTATAAGAATTATCTTGACCTGAATTTCTTTGGGCAACCGCTGAATTTATTTAAGGCCGGTATTGCCATGCTCATTTTTGGCAATCTGCTTTTCGTAGCAGTTAATTTGATAGTTTTTGCAGGGCAAAAGAATCTGATATTTCATGACAGCAGATTTGTTAGCTGGTTATTTAACCATATGCACATAAAAAGAAGGGCTTCAGCAAGCCTGTGGAAATATGAAGCCTATAAAATTCTTATAGTAAATAAGGGTCTGTTTATTATTATTGCTGCAATGCTGCTTGGTTGGAATTCATATAAGGCATATCAGATGCCCTTTATAATGTATGACAGTATTTATAAATTCTATATTAGTCAGCTTGAAGGGCCGATAGGGGAGCATACCTATGATTTTATTGAAAAAGAGGCGGCCAGGTATCAGCAGCTTAAGGATGATTTGGCAATTTTGGATGAGCAATTGCGTGAGGGTAAAATTAACATATTGGTATATGAAAATCTGACAAGATCTATAAGCATGGAGCTGCAAAGAGAAATCGGCTTTATGATGCTGCAGGATAAGGTGGCGGAGCTTGAGCCTTATTATGAAAAAGAGAGTAAAATAAAGCCATGGCTGGTGTACGATACCGGTTATAATCAGCTTTTGGGTGTAATGAAGAATGAGGATATGAATTTTGCCCACCTGATATTTCTTATCAGCCTGATTGCCTGTGCAGCACCTGTATATGCAGCAGAGAATACCTTTGCCGCAAGGCGGCTGCTTATGACAACAGCCAAGGGAAGGCTGCATTCTTTATACAGAAGATTGGGAACCGCTGCAGTAGTTACCGGCCTTCTTTATATAGCAGCCTATTTGCCCGGGCTTGTGAATATACTGGAAAGCTACGGAACAAGAGGGATAGAAGCGCCTATCCAGAGTATATCAAGATATCATGAATTTCCTCTTCCTTTATCCATTGGCGGCTTTTTATGCCTGCTGTATGCTGTCCGCCTGCTGGCAGCCTTGATTATGCTGATGCTTGTATTATGCATATCATATTATTCAAGAAATACCGCTACAGCGCTATCGCTTGCCTCTGCCATCTTTTTGGTTCCTTATGTAATAAAGCTGCTGGGGTTGGATTTTGTGTCACCTATCCTGTGGAATCCTAATATTATAGTCTGTGAATATTTCATGGATACGGCAGCATCAGATGGAAGGAAGTACATATTGATTATTAACTTAATTGTAATAGCTGTAATAGGCTTTTATATTATAAGAAAAACATACAGAAATATTAAAAATGCAATGTAAAAGAAAAATGAATCCTAAAATAACATAATAGCTTATGCTTTACAGAAGCAGGCAGTATGCAAAAATGGCGCATGCTCTCATTGATAATGCCACTCACATAAAAGATGGTTAATGCATATATAGGATTAAGGGGTGTTATGCATGAATGAATGTGAGCTTGTAGTATTTGTCTCAACCATTGCCTGTTCCTTAGCCAAGTGCCTCTCTGAAGATGAGCTTGCCATTTTAGCTGCTGTTTTTACCCAGCTTGGTGATACAATAGCAACAATCCTTACGCATAGGGAGTTTATTGAAAAATGTGAGGGAAAATAATAAAAATGCGAGGTTGCTGAATGATTTAAGAATCAATCAGTGATTGGAGTATGATAAAATTATAGATAATGATTCCTGTAAGGTGAAATTATTATAAGGGAACGGTTTTAATCGGGGCTTTTGCAAAATAGCTAATTAAGCTATTGAGCAGGAGCCCCTTTATAGTTATTAAGTATATAAGATTTTCTGCCTATACTTTTTCCTGGCCGATATAATTTTAGCAGAAAAGAGATTGTTCTCTTAACATAATATGCTGTGCCATTTATGGAAAAAAATAAAAGCAGCATCATATGCAATAAAATCTGCATTTTGAGCATTAATATAATGAACAGGAGGAAAAGCTATGTCAACTTTCAACATAAATACTCCGGAAGCTGATACAGAAGCAAAGCTTCTGGATCAATATATTGACGGTATTTCAAATGGTGATAAAGCCTCCCTTGGTACGCTGTATGAAAAGACAAGCTCGGCAATATACGGCTTTGCCTTATCTATAGTAAAAAATCCGGCACGCCGGCGTAAGTAAATCGGCCATAACAGAATCAGAAATTGAGCTGGACAGGGACGATCACAAGCCGGTGTATGAGATTGAGTTTGAGACAAAGGAAGCAGAATATGAATATGAAATTGATGCATATACAGGAAAGGTATTAAAATCTGAATCGGAAAGCAAGGTACTGATATCTAAAGTGCTTTATCCAATATCAGGGATGGTATCAAGCAATGTTTGATATAGATACTATTGTCGACAAGCTTCTTGATATGAAGCCGGACCCTATTCCGGCATGCTTAAGGAATTTAAAAATTCAGTCCTGACAGCAATGAATATCAAAATGCATATGATGAGGTCATTGACCATCCCTTTGTAAAAAAGCTTGAGGCAGAGCAGAATGAAAGAGGATTAAAAGCTACTAAAACTATCCAAGAAGGGTTGTTGAAAATGAAAATTAAACACATTGCTATCTGGACAATGGATTTGGAAGGCCTAAAGGAATTCTATGTTAAATACTTCAATGCCAAGGCCGGGAATATTTATATTAATGAAAAGACAGGCTTCAGATCATATTTTTTAACCTTTGATGAAGCCTGCAGGCTTGAGATAATGGAAAAGCCGAAAGTTAGCGGACAAAAGGAGCCTGCTTTTGATGTCGTGGGATTAGCACATTTTGCAATAAGTGTTGGTAGTAAATTAGCTGTTGATGAGTTAACAGGCAGACTCAGGGCTGACGGAATTAAGGTATTAAGTGAGCCCAGGACTACAGGAGACGGCTATTATGAAAGTGTGATAGCTGATCCGGATGGCAACAGGGTGGAGATTACAGTATAATATTATCTGCAGGAGAATACAGTAAAATTATCGGCTATTAGTATTGGGGGAACCCTTTATCTCTTTACTATAGGTCTATACGGAGGATATATGAAAAAAATTATAAGAAGAGCTGGTATTACTTTATTAGTTATATGCATGTCTGCAATTCTCATGGTAATTGCCTTATAACAGGGTTAAATCCGCAATTGAAGAAAACAATGGTATTCTTACAGAAGAACAGGCTATTGAACTGTTGTCGGAAATAGGTATTTACGATGATAATGGTGAAAATAAACTTCAATGGTCTGTCATATACAACATGAATAATTTAGAGTGGAAGATATTTACCGAGCGTAATAAAAATAAGCTTATAAGCTTTCAGTTAAAATGAGTTGCTACTTTATATAATAGTTGCTACTATATGATGGTAGGATAATGATAAGCTGCGCATTTGCATCAACTGCTTCAATTGCAGTTAAACTGAGATATTCTGCAGCAAATGAGGGATATTCCTGAATTATTCATGAGGGTAAAAAATCATAGATTTACCCATGGAATTATTACG
>ENA-UPSA01002775-UPSA01002775.1-bioreactor-metagenome-genome-assembly--contig:-NODE-2775-length-10712-cov-15.967627_pt1 | contig 10712 bp, 6 predicted proteins | sample MGYA00238183_ERZ773288 | MGnify/ENA primary metagenome ERZ773288 (study PRJEB29028, sample SAMN07631243) | bioreactor metagenome | isolation source: Switchgrass digestor | place: USA: Dartmouth... | reverse complement strand
TATCATAGAAAGCTTATTTTACAGACTTTTCTTCACACTCTCATTTAATTTTTCATCAGATTTTCCGTACCATATCATTTTTATACTCAAAAATAGCCTTAAGATACCAGTTTATATTCAAATTATACTGTATCCGCAGAGAATCTAACGTGCTTTCTGTGCTCTAAAAATCAATATTGTAGACGTTTTTCATCCACAAACTTATATAACAATAAAAGTAAAACTTCGGTTTTCATTCAACGCTTTAATTTTTTAATAATATATGTTAAAATAGTAATACGCTTTTAGTCGGTTCTAAATTGTCACATTTTTGAAAGAGGGAAGCGCGGTGAAAAAAAATTTAAAATCAGGTTTCTTTGTTTTTTCAGATATAATATTATTAGCAATATCTTTTTTTTGTGCCTATTTGATTAGATTTGACTTAGATTTTGATGCAATTCCGATGAATTTCGTAGATAACATGGTACTCCTACTTGGTGTATCTATCATTCTTAAAATAGTCGTTTTTATTCCTTTTAAATTATATAAAAGTCTTTGGAAATATGCCGGAGTATATGAACTTGTTAGTATTTTTCTAGCTTCTGCTATAACAAATGGTATTATTTTTGCATATATCGCTTTTGTTGAAAGGCTTGCACCGCGCAGTATTTTTGTTATTACAGGAATGCTTGATGTTTTCCTTATTGGTGGTTCCAGGTTAACGTATCGTTTATATAGAAGGCTTGTATTAGGCCGGGTTATAAAGTTGGACAATGTTAAAAGAGTGCTTATTGTTGGTGCTGGTGATGCCGGAGCGATGATTGCAAAAGAGATGGAACTTCATCCGGACTTAAATTACAGGCTTGTTGCTTTTTTGGATGACAGTGATTATAAAAAAGGTAAAAAGGTTAACGGTATTCCTGTTCTGGGCGGTGTGGATGATGTTGCTGATGTCGTGGACAAGAAAAGCATTGATGAAATAATTATTGCAATACCTTCCGCAAAGCCGGCGGTAATTAACAGGATATATGAACAATGTGTGAAAACCAAATGCAAGGTAAAAATACTTCCTTCAATGTCGCAACTGATTGATGAATCAATAATTCTGAAAAGGGTTAAGGATGTTGATATAGAAGATTTACTTGGAAGAGAGCCCATTGTGGTGGATTTGGAAGGAATCGCCGGATATTTGAGCGGGAAGGTTGTATTGGTTACCGGTGGTGGTGGTTCCATTGGTTCAGAGCTTTGCCGGCAGATTGCGTCTTTTGGTCCGAAAAAGCTTATAATGCTGGATAACTATGAAAACGGCTTATATGATATATTAAATGAACTAACAAGAAAATACCCTGAACTTGATATTATACCTGTCATTGCAAACATCCGCGAAATGGACAGGCTTAAGGAAATATTCGGGGAATACAGGCCCAATATAGTATTCCATGCAGCGGCTCATAAACATGTGCCTTTAATGGAAAATAACCCCGAAGAGGCAATAAAAAACAACGTATTTGGAACATGGAACGTTGCCCATTGCGCGGATATGTATAACACTGACCGGTTTGTACTTATTTCAACAGATAAAGCTGTAAATCCGACAAATGTTATGGGGGCAACTAAACGTATTGCCGAGATGATAATACAGGCGCTTGATAAAAAAAGCAAAACAGAATTTGTTGCTGTCCGTTTTGGAAATGTATTGGGAAGCAATGGAAGTGTTATTCCGTTATTCAAAAAGCAGATTGAACAGGGCGGGCCAGTTACTGTTACTCACCCGGATGTTACAAGATTCTTTATGACAATACCTGAAGCAGTACAGCTTGTTATTCAGGCAGGTGCAATGGCGGAAGGCGGAGAGATTTTTGTGCTGGATATGGGTGAACCGGTCAAAATTCTTGATTTGGCAAAGAACTTAATAAGGCTTTCTGGTTTTGAACCATATGAAGATATTGATATTGAAATAACAGGTTTAAGACCAGGGGAAAAACTGTATGAAGAGCTTCTATTAAACGAAGAGGGGCTTAAAGCCACAAAGCATAACAAAATATTTATTGCTAAGCCTTTGCATATTGACTATGAGCTTCTTGAACGGGAATTGGAAATATTAAAGCAAAAGGTTTATAAATCTTCAGACAGTCAGGAATTGAAAGAATATGTAAAAGTAATTGTTCCGACATATAAGATGGCGCAGTAGATATAAAACTCCCGAAAGGGAGTTTTTTTATGCTTAAAAGGAACTTTTTACATGAAATTTTGTCAAAATATCATATACAATATTTTCTATCATTGATATAATAATATTGAAAAAATTTCTATTGCAAAGGAGAAAACGAAAGATGAGGGGAAGATCGGTATCAGCCATAATTCTTGTTGCTTGTTTATTATTAACTTTTAGTTTTTCATCATATGCGTTACCTGTTAACACAACACTCCAGGAAAAGGCGGAATTTCTGGCTACTCTGAAAATTTTGGAGGGATCAAACAACGATTATCATTTGAACGATAAGCTAAGCAGAGCTGAGGCTGCCACCTTTGCAGTAAGAATTCTTGGGCAGCAATTGCATGTATTGCTCAATTCTGATACCTACCGGAAGGCATCTTCAGTTTACCCGGATGTTGACATAAGTCATTGGTATGCTCCCTATGTCGGTTATTGCACAAAAATGGGTATACTTTCCGGTGATACGACCGGTAACTACAGGCCAAATGATTATATAACCGAGAAAGGCTTTATAAAAATTATTCTGAGCATACTGGGATATGAAATAAACAAAGATTATACATGGAATAATATTTATAAAAAGGCTTATGAAGTGGGGCTTGTTACCGACCTAAGCTATATTTCAAAAGAGGAAGACAATAACGAATTTAAACGTTCGGATGCTGTAAGCATAATTTACAATGCGTTAACTATAAAGGAAAAATCTACAGGCAAGGAACTGTATAATAAGTTATTGGATGCTGAAATTATAACAAAAGCTGATGCTGTTAAATTAGGTTTTATAAAAGATTCAGTTGATCTTGATATAGAAGAAATAGCCGTGTTTGATCAGGAAACCGTGTCAATTATATTTAATGAACCGGTTGCTGACTTTGATGATATTTACATATATAAGGCTGTAGATGAAGATTATGAGTTGGAATTTGAAATAGAGGATTATGCTGAAAACTATATTCTGCTAAAAACCAAGAAGCATAGCCCCGGTGTGGAATATATTATTGAAATAACCGGTATTAAAGACACCGAAGGCAATGTAAAGGATGTTTTATATGGGGCTTTTATCGGGGATATTCCTGATGAAGTTGAATCTGACTTTTTCAGGATTCAAAAGATAGAGCCTGTAAATGAAAAATCCGTTAAACTGTATTTTACCCACCCTGTGAATCTGAACACAGAAAACAGCTTGTATTACACAATTTACGAAGATGAATATACATTTGCGGAAGGTGCAAAAGACCAGCTTCTGGCACGCACTGTTGTTTCAGAAAGCAATTGTGTGCTTTTGAGCCTGAAATCGGGTTCTTTCACCGAGGACAATGTATATACCGTTGAAATTAGCGGGGAAATGACAAGTGCTTATGGCGTAAGATTAAACGATGGCAAAAATGATGAGATGAGCTTCAAAGCAGTTTCGGGAAAGGAAGATTATTTCAAGCTTGAAGAAGTTTTCGCTTATGACAGGGAAACCTTGCTGTTGAACTTTAATAAAGAAGTTAATCCATTCCTTGCACAGCAACTGTATAATTTCTATTTGACCGATGAGAATAACAAACCGATTAAAATTGAGAGTATAACTGTGGAAAGCCAGGGGCCAAACACCGGAAAAGTTCTCTTTATTAATATTGAAGGAAAATTTACCAAGAATGCTAAGTACTATATAACCATAAACAATCTGAATGACATTACCAGGCAGGAATACATTACCGAAATGACGTATTTGTTTGAAGCCAATTATGGCTACTCAGATGATTTTGAGATCCAGGATATTAATGTTATTGACAAGCAGACAATTGAAGTGTATTTCACAAATATTCCCGATGTAAACAGTGCAGTCAATGAAAATAACTACTATGCAAGGTCAACACGCGGTTCGGAAAAAATATATCCTGCTCGTGCATTGTATGATCCTGCGATACATCCTTACAAAGTAGTTCTGTTTTTCAATGACGGCGATCTAACCGCCAAGAGGGAATATGAACTCAACATAAGCTATAAATTCAAGGATTACCTGGGCAATGAATTAGGTACGAATATATACGATTACTTTACGGCATCATCAACTGCAAAATCAAGTCCGACTATTGTAGATGCAACGCCAATTTCGACAGATGCGGTAAAACTTGAATTTGATAAGGAACTTGCATTTAATCAAAACAATCTTTCACCGTCAAACTATACTCTTGAGTACAGTTACAATGGCATGACAATTAAAAAGATTCCTTTAAGCGTGTTATATGTAAATGCGAGGACCTTGGTTCTGAAGTTTGATAAACTCGAATACGAGATACCATATAAACTGAAATTTACGAGTATTGTTGATTATACAGGAGCTTCCTATAAGGTTTCCGGGGAAGGTAAGAATTTCATAGAGTTTCAATTAAAAAAAGAGTAAGATGTTAAGACAAGCTCTCTGTCCGTAGAGAAAATATTCAGTCATACCTTCTAGTTCAATGAAGGTATGACTGATTTTGTTTATCCTGGAAATTTGACTCAATAGCTGGCTAATTGTCGTATCCGTTCGGATTTTTCATTTGCCAGTTCCATGAATCCATACACATATCCTCAAGATTTTTTTCAGCTTTCCATCCAAGTTCATTATATGCTTTTGCGGGGTCCGCATAGCATTTGTCAATATCTCCGGGTCTTCTATCTGTAACTTGATATGGTATTTTTATACCTGTAACTTTTTCAAAAGCACACACTACATCCAGAACACTATATCCTGTTCCGGTACCTAGGTTGTATGAATCTATACCTTCAGATACCATAATTTTTTCAAGCGCTTTCAAATGGCCCTTGGCTAAATCGACTACATGTATATAGTCCCTGACCCCTGTACCATCATGGGTATCATAGTCATTTCCAAAAATATTGAGCTTTTCTCTTTTTCCTATTGCTACTTGGGTAATGTAAGGCATAAGGTTATTGGGGACCCCGTTTGGGTCTTCCCCTATTTTACCGCTTTCATGAGCCCCTATTGGGTTAAAATATCTAAGTAACGCTATGCTCCAATCATTATCTGAAGCATAAATATCCTTTAAAATTTCTTCTATCATTAGCTTTGTACGGCCGTAAGGATTTGCCGGATTAAGCGGGAAGTCTTCTTTTATGGGCACACTTTCGGGTTTTCCATATACTGTTGCAGATGAGCTGAATACCATTCTCTTTACATTATGTTTCTCCATAACTTCACATAATACAAGAGTACCGGTGATGTTATTATAATAATATTTTATTGGAATTTTCACAGATTCACCCACCGCTTTAAGTCCCGCAAAGTGTATAACGGCATTTATGTCGTTTTCCTGAAATATTTTATTAAGACCTTCTTTATCAAGAATATCTGCCTTATAGAATCTGAATTCTTTTCCTGTTATTTCTTTAATACGGTTCAATACTTCTGGTTTGCTGTTGGAAAAGTTATCCACTATTACAATATCGTGCCCTTTACTTAAAAGCTCCACGCATGTATGGCTTCCTATATAGCCCGCTCCTCCGGTCACTAGTATCCTCATAATAATCACCATTCTTTATTATTAATTAACTGCATATTAGTTATATTAATCTAATCGCATTGGCACATACAAACATTAACTTAATTATACTTTCTCATTTACACTTTATTATATATGATGCAAATGAAATTGTCTAAATTTCATTGTTAACGGCATTTAATATTATATATAGTATCAAATATGTTAAAATCCGAAAAATGGACATGGCTTGTGACTTCTCAGTGACAGGAAATATTCAAATTCAGTAATTGAATAACTCATTTCAACTTATCCTAACCCTAACAGCCATAGAACACATACACCCAGTGAATCTGCAATTGCCACAAGTTCAATGTCAGTTACAGGCCGGGTTTTGGCTTCCATTATTAAAATTGAAGTCCTCTCTAGTTCTATGCCTCTAACCACACCTCTGATTTTTAACAGAACCTATCGGTTTTTTTTCTTTTTTGGGCATATTGTTTTTTGTACTATATAACTATAAAACTTGCAACAAAGGAGGTAATTTTTATGAAAAAAGCACTAAGCATTATTATGGTTCTTATTCTGGTTCTATCTATTTCGGCATGCTCAACGCCGAAAACCAATCCGCAAGCAAATAATGAACCGACTAAACCTGCAACAGAAAATGGAACAAACACACCCGAACCCAAAAAAATCGATATGAGAATTATGTGGTGGGGGTCACAGACAAGGCATGACAGAACTTTGGCAGTTATTGACCTTTACACAAAGAAAAATCCTCATGTTACCTTCCAGCCTGAGTTCATGGGCAGCAATGACTATTGGCAAAAGCTGAACACTCTTGTTGCCGCTAATGACGTTCCCGATGTATTCCAAATCGGTAACAACTTCCTGACATACTATTCAGCAATTGAGCCGCTGGATGAATATACAAAGAACGGCTTGATTGATGTATCCGACACAAACGAGAACTTCCTTTCAACTACCAGGATAAACGGGGAACTGTTGGGAATCTCTCTCGGAACAAACTCGCTGGCAATGCTTTATGATCCTGCTATTTTCGATCAGGCAGGCGTTCCGTATCCTACAACAGACTGGACATGGGAAGAATTCGAACAGGCATGCTATACAATAAAGGAGAAGACAGGCCTTTATGGAAGCAGCCAGCTGAATGATTTCTTCATCGGCGGTATTATATCCATACCCCAGTATGGAACAAATGAAACTTTCTATAATGCAGATGTTACCGGGCTTGGTTACAAAGACGATCAATTCTTCGCAAATTATCTTAAGTTGAAATATGACCTGACAAAAGCCGGTGCATATCCGACACCCGGAGAACTGGCTGAAATCAAGGACATTGAAGGCGACCTGATTGTAACCGGAAAAGCAGCAATGGCATGGGTTCACAGTAATCAGCTGGTTGCTGTTATGAATGCCGCAAATCGTCCTCTTGCGATTACGGTTCCTCCGAAGAGAACAAAGGACGGACCTTCAGGATTATGTATCCGTTCTTCACAGGCCATGAGCATATACAACAAATCTCAGTACAAAGAAGAAGCAGCTAAGTTCATCAGCTTCTTTGTAAATGACGTTGAAGCAAACCTGATTCTTGACGGAGAGCGCGGCGTGCCAATTATGGGCAAAGTTCGTTCCGCTCTTGCTGAGAAAGCCGATACTGTAACAAGACAAATGTATGAGTTTGTTGACCTGGCAGGCAAGCTGGCCAGCAATCCTCCGCCTGTAGAACCTGCAGCTCAAATAGAAATTCAGGATATTATAACAAGAGTTAATGAGCAGGTAATATTCGATCAAATAACTCCGCTTGAGGGAGCTCAAATAATGAGAAAAGAAGTTGAACAGGCACTTCAAAGATCAAACTGATTGGGCGGAATTAACAGTTTCTATTGACAAGCAGTCGGAATGCTTCAGGCAAGCTTATATTGCCTGAAGCATCCTTACTAAAAAAGTTATTATTTTTATGTTTATAAAAACTAATTAAAGGTGGTTTAATTATGAAAAAAGCCCCGAGAGCTAACGGTGCGAATAAAAGTTTCATATCCGGCAAATGGTCGCAGCTGGTCAACAACCAGAATATAGCGGGATACTTTTTTATAATGCCCTGGGTATTAGGCTTTTTATCGTTTACCATTATTCCTATTTTTGCGTCGCTGTATCTTTCCTTTACGTCCTATAACCTGACATCCAGCCCCAAATGGGTGGGAATGCAGAACTATGTAAGGATGTTTACCGATGATCCGCTGTTTTATAAATCCATAAAGGTTACTTTGTATTATGTTATTTTTGCCGTTCCCCTTAAGGTGGGATTTGCCCTGTTGATTGCTTTTCTGCTGCATCGCAGAAGCAGGGCCGCTAATTTTTATCGTTCGGTTTTCTACCTGCCGTCGTTGATCGGTGGAAGTGTTGCGGTTGCTTTGATCTGGAAAGATATTTTCAGCATCCGCGGTCCGATAAATTCCTTCCTTGAAGCTCTTGGATTTAAAGGCGTTCAATGGCTGGGAGATCCACGGTATGCCATTTGGACCCTGATTGCTATGACAGTATGGCAGTTTGGATCGTCCATGATTATATTTGCTGCCGGGTTAAAGCAAATTCCCGAAACGTATTACGAGGCAGCCAGGATAGACGGTGCAAACCGCTTTCATTCGTTCATATACATTACGTTGCCGGCTTTGTCACCGGTTATTTTCTTCAATCTTGTAATGCAGATGATTAATGGCTTTATGACTTTTACACAGTCGTTTTTGATAACGTTGGGAGGCCCGCTTGACAGCACGCTCTTCTATGCACTTTATTTATACAGGCGCGCATTCGCATATTTTGACATGGGTTATGCCAGCGCAATGGCATGGGTGCTGCTTATAATAATAGCCACAGTTACCGCTCTGGTATTCAAATCATCGCAATATTGGGTATATTACGAGTCAAAGGAGAAGTAGAAAATGAATGAGAAAATGAAGAAGACGTTGGGAAACTTGTTTTATCATATATTTGTAGCCTCTTTTGCTATTCTGATGGTGTACCCGGTTTTATGGATGATTTTCGGCTCTTTCAAAACCAGCCAGCAGATTCTTAACGAATCGCACAGGCTGTTTCCCACCGAGTTGAAATGGGACAATTATATTAACGGGTGGAAAGGCTTTGGAGGAATTACATTTGCGACCTTTTTCAAGAACTCTGTTTTTGTTACGACCATAGCAACGGTGGGAGTGACTATAACTTCGGCCATGGTTGCGTATGGGTTTTCAAGGATCCGTTTCAAGGGAAGGGGCATTGCCTTTGCATGCATGATGGCAACATTAATGCTTCCCGGGCAGATTCTTCTTATACCCCAGTATATCATTTTCCAGAAACTGCAGTGGATTAACACATATAAACCGTTAATTGTACCTTCTTTCTTTGGAAGCGCGTTTTTTATCTTCATGATGATGCAGTTTATCCAGGGGCTTCCGAAGGAACTGGATGAAGCTGCAATTATTGACGGATGCACAAGGTACAGTATTTTTACAAGGATTGTTTTGCCGTTAATCGGCCCTGCTATAGTTACAACGGTTATTATTAATTTCTACTGGAAATGGGACGATTTTATGGGGCCCCTGCTGTATCTGAGCAGGCCGCAGAAATATACGGTGTCGATTGCCATTAAAGCGTTTTCAGACGCAACAGCCACAACCGATTACGGGGCAATGTTTGCCATGTCCACGCTGTCGCTGATGCCTGTGTTCCTTATATTCCTGTTCTTTAACAGGTATTTGATAGAAGGTGTAAGCACAACCGGACTTAAAGGCTGAATGCTGTGGAAAACATTGATGGTTGTATGCGTACGGCAGTAATGATATGATGAGGAAATAGAAAAATAAAGCGTTTCACTGTTGGGGGGCTTTGAATCAGGGTGAGGTCAGGAAGCTTACGGATAAAAATGGGGACCGGTTTTTCCATAATACTGGTTATTGAAGCCATTTTTATCTGTATTGTTTCATTTATTTCAATAAATCTGTTTTACCAGAAGCATACCGAGTTATTGTATAATGAGTCGGCCGAAGTACTGAACCTGTATTTTTCCAGGCTGGAAGACCGCCTCAGGGAGGTGGAGAATTTATCGTTCAGTATTCTTTCTGATCTTACCATTCAGAAACATTTAAATGACATTAATGATTATGGGGATACCTATAAAGGATATGTATCACAGCAGGAAGCCAGAAACAAACTGCTGTTCAAGCTTTTTCTCGTTGAAGGAATTGATTCCATTGAATATATAAGTATCAATGATCAAATAATCAGTGCGTCTTACAAGGTAAAACCAGGTATAGAGAGGGATTTGGATGCCATTAAGGAAATTGCTTACAGGACATATGGGACGGGGACATGGGAAACAAACCTCTACGGAAAAGGCAGCGTTTCTTTTGTAAGACTGATACGGGATATTACAAAAACAGGATTTATGCCGCTGGGGATTCTTGTTATAAACATTGATGTAAACAGCTTTATGTCCTACTCTTCGGTTGTTTCATCAAAATTTCATTCCGACATACTCGTTATTGCCGGTGAAGATTTGATTTACTCAACAGGGAATCACCAGGTCAACGGCAAAATACTGTCCGACAGTTATTATCCTTACAAGATCACGGCTTTTGATGATGTCAACTATTTTATAACCGAAAGGAAAACCGATTATATAAACTGGAGATTTATCAGCATGATACACTGCGACGAGCTGCTTGCCGATATAAACAGCCTGAAGCAGTTTGTGCTGATTATATTCATGTTATCAATTTTTATATCCACAGGACTGGGCTTTAAGTTTTCAGGGTTTATTTCAGACACGTTGGGTGGTTTGTCCCGTGGAATGAAGCATGTGGAAAAAGGCGATTACAGCGTGGTTCTCAACGAGCCTGACGGAAAATTGATAATAGAGGAAGTGGCCCAGCTTCAATATGATTTCAATATTATGGCGAAGCATATTGGGTTATTTTTCGGATGCCGCGCAGCTATACAGGGAAATAAAAGATATTATAAGA
>ENA-UPSA01002744-UPSA01002744.1-bioreactor-metagenome-genome-assembly--contig:-NODE-2744-length-10858-cov-3.756919_pt1 | contig 10858 bp, 9 predicted proteins | sample MGYA00238183_ERZ773288 | MGnify/ENA primary metagenome ERZ773288 (study PRJEB29028, sample SAMN07631243) | bioreactor metagenome | isolation source: Switchgrass digestor | place: USA: Dartmouth... | reverse complement strand
TCTATGTTTGACATGGTAAAATGAAAAAATAGGGACAGTATGATGGGGAACATAAAAGTCCAGAAAACAGTTATTTTGTCCCTGGTAAGGCATTTGAACCTGTTTTTGAATATATGCCAGAACACCGATTACTCCTCCTTGTCAATGGGATGTTTCAGCTTCATTAATCCCTGAGTTCCTTGCCTGTTATCTCCAGAAATACATCATTGAGTGTGGGCAGCTCGGAATAGATTTTTCCGAACTGAATATTCTCATTCCTGAGAAATGTCAGGACCTCTTCCAGGTTGTTTCTTCCTTTGTCAGATTTTATGGTCAATACAGGTCTGTCGTATTCGGCCGATATTACAGAAGGCATATTCCTGAGCCTTTGAATCTGGTCGCCAGAGATATTCCATGCCTCTACCGTAATTTTTTCACCTGTGGAGATCATGGCTTTGAGTTCATCCTTCGTTCCTTCCGCAATGACCTTTCCCTTATCCAGAATGGCTATTCTGCTGCAGATTTTCTCCACTTCATCCATGTAATGGGAGGTATAGACAATGGTTGCTCCTTGCCTGTTAAGTTCGAGTATGCCTTCAAGGATCCTGTTCCTGCTCTGTGGGTCTACGGCCACAGTAGGTTCGTCCATGATGATCAGTTTGGGTTTATGTGCAATTCCGCAAGCTATGTTAAGTCGCCTGAGCAAACCTTCGCTCAGTTTTTTGGGATAAAATTTAATGTAATCATTAAGACCTGTAAACTCAATGGCTTCGTCAACCATTCTTTTTTTCAGTACCCTGTCAGTTATATAAAGCCCGCAGAAATAATCAATATTCTCATAAACAGTCAGCTCATTGTAGACCGCCACATTCTGCATAACAATTCCTATATTTCTCTTGATATCGTAAGCGTCAGGGGACATGGGCCTGCTGAAAATCTTTATCTCTCCCTTGTCGTATTTAAGGAGCGACAGGATGCAGTTTATAGCCGTGGTTTTGCCTGAGCCGTTTGGTCCGAGCAATCCGAATATTTCACCTTCTTTTACATAAAAAGACAGATGATCAAGTGCGATCAGATCGCCATATCTTTTCACAAGATTTTTTACTTCTATTACCATAAAGTTACCTCCCCATAATTCTTCCATGTTTATGATAAACCCTTAAATAAGCGGTCCAGTAGTGGCTTCAATCATGAATCGTCATGACAAATGTCACAATATTATTGCAATTACCTGCCGGGATTGTCTGTATGTAGCAGAAGATGGTAATATATAGTAGAGCTTTGACTATGGGGCGGACATGATGTCTGATGTCCAGGCGCAGCCCTGATTAATCACAGGAGCGGACGGGTTTGTGGAATCATATATCGCAGATTTGAAGTATAAAATAACAGCCTTTATATGCTGCTTCGTCATTTATCTCTGCCAGGGTGATTTCGAAGCAGATGTTGTCACCGTGATAGTAAGCATAATTTTCGGCGCCTTTTTAAGTTACTTTGATGATGGGAGGCTTAAGACAGCCCTTTGTCTGGGCTTTATTTCAATATCCTGCTTTTCGCCCGAATTTATGGTTTTCATGCCTCTGATGGTTTTTGACATGCTTTTTTACAGGTATCAGTATTACAATCTTTTGATTGCGGTACCTTTGATTGTCTTTTATAACGTTGCCTCCCTGCAGCTCTTTTCCACAGTATCTGTGATTCTTCTATTATCTGCGGCCCTTAAATATTCAAGTCACATGGAAAGCGTTCTGAAATTAAAATATAACCGCCTGTGGGATACAGCCAGGGAAATGTCCATCCGGCTTGAGAAACAAAAGGAAGAATTGATTGAAAAACAGGATTTCGAACTGAATATCGCAACCCTTAATGAACGTAACCGCATAGCCAGGGAGATACATGACAATGTAGGGCATCTTCTTTCCAGTGCCATCCTGCAGTCAGGAGCACTTATTACAACCGTAAAGGATGAAAACATGAAAAAATATCTGGTATATTTGAAAGATACCCTTTCCAGGGCCATGGACAGCATACGGGAAAGTGTCCATAACCTGCATGAGGAATCTGTCGACCTGAAAGTGCAGATTGAGGAGTTGATAAGGAACTTCACTTTTTGTAATATATCGCTGGAGTACGGTATTTACAGCAAACCGGAGAAAAAAATAAAATACTGCTTTATCGCTGTTATCAAAGAGGCCCTGTCAAATATAATGAAGCACTCCGATGCAACCGAAGCCTCAGTTATCGCAAGGGAACATCCAGCCTTTTATCAGCTCATCGTCAGGGACAACGGCAAAGTAAAAGACTTTGATCCGGATAAGGGACTGGGAATAAGAAGCATGATTGACAGGGTAAATTCTTTGAACGGGAATATAAATATAATGACAGAGAACGGCTTTGAAATTTTCATTTCTGTTCCCAGAAAGGATACGGTATGAGGGTTTTGATTGTAGACGATGATAATCTGGTAACAACTTCACTGAAAACCATACTTGAAAGCGATAAGGATATTGAGGCCGCCGGTGTGGGAAACAGCGGAAAAGAGGCAATAGAACTTTATTTTGCCTTAAAACCCGATATCCTGCTTATGGATATACGCATGGAAGGCATGACAGGAATTGAAGCGGCAAAAAGAATACTTGAAAGGGACAGGGATGCAAAAATTCTTTTCCTTACCACTTTCCTGGATGATGAATACATTGCTGACGCTTTGAAAATCGGCGCAAAGGGATATATCCTGAAACAGGACTTCGAAAGCATCATACCGTCTGTCAAAGCCGTATATGCAGGCCAGAGGGTATTCGGCGATGAGATAATAGACAAGATACCGGCTTTGATTAAAAAAACCTCTACTGACAGCCTGAAAGATTATGATCTGACCGAAAAGGAGATAGAGATTATAACTCAGGTAGCCAACGGGCTGTCAAACAAGGAAATCTCTGAGCGGCTCTTTTTAAGCGAAGGCACGGTCAGAAACTATATAAGCAATATTCTTGAGAAGCTTTCCCTCAGGGACAGAACCCAGCTCGCGATTTTCTATTACAAGGTCACGGGCAGGTAGCCATTGGATTTCTGTTTTTTTACGCATATGCGGCCGCAAGGTTTTTGTCCCAAAACAGCCTCAAAGCAACAATGTCAACTTGACCAGTTGCCTAAAAAAGATGGACATGGCTCCGTAAAACTTCGCCATGTCCCCGGCGCCGAGGTCCGCTCTCTGAAGTCCGGCGCACTGTTCCCATATACTCTCCTTGGGCAGTCATTTCCTCCGCAGCTTTCGGCTGTTCTCCGGGGGAATCCTCCCGCTTTTTTGACTGGAAAGTCATGATGTTCAGATCTTCCTGCGACGAGGACGCAGGAAGATCTGAACATCATGGTATTTTCATTTTTGTACGGCAGGCGGACGCAAGACTTCATCTGAACAAATGCTTCCTTTCCGGTCAAAATGTTTTACAGCTAATACTGTTGTATCAAATCGGAATATGTAATTATTTCACCTTGCACTCCGCACATATGTTCGGTATAATAAATAACATTATCAGGGATAAACTTTAAAATACAGGAATTTGGAAAGACTGAAGCCATGAGGGACACAATTTTCATAAAAGGTGCATGTGAACATAACCTGAAAAATATAGACGTAGAAATACCCCGGGATAAAATCGTTGTAATCACCGGATTAAGCGGATCAGGAAAATCTTCCCTTGCCTTTGACACAATTTACGCCGAAGGTCAGAGGCGCTACATGGAATCCCTTTCGTCATACGCCAGGCAGTTCCTGGGGCTGATGGAAAAGCCGGCAGTGGAATATATCGAGGGATTGTCTCCGGCCATATCGATTGACCAGAAAACCACTTCCCGGAACCCCAGGTCAACAGTGGGTACCGTGACAGAGATTCATGACTATCTCCGCCTTTTGTACGCAAGAATAGGAAAACCCCATTGTCCTGAATGCGGAAAGCCTATCAAGCAGCAGACAGTCGATCAGATGGTGGATTCCATAATGGCCCTGGAGGAAGGGAGCAGGATCCAGCTGCTGGCGCCGATAATAAGGGGCCGCAAGGGAGAATACACCAAGCTTATCCAGGATGCCAGAAAGAACGGGTATGTACGAATTCGCATAGACGGCGAAATCATGGATATAAATGACGACATAAAACTTGACAAAAACAGGAAACACACCATAGAAATCGTTGTTGACAGGCTTATCATCCGCCCGGGGATCGAAAAGAGGCTTACCGACTCCATTGAGACATGCATAAACTTAAGCGGGGGCCTGCTTGTTGTTGATGTCATAGGGAAGGAAGAAATGCTTTTTTCCCAGAACTTTGCATGCCCCGATTGCGGAATAAGCATTGAAGAACTTACCCCGAGGATGTTTTCATTCAATAATCCTTATGGGGCCTGTCCCGCCTGTGAGGGCCTTGGGTATCACCTCAAGATTGACCCGGATCTGGTTATTCCCGACAAGTCCAAATCACTTGTCGACGGGGCCATTGTTGCCGGCGGATGGAATTTTTCCGAGGAGGGCTCTTTCAGCAGGCTTTATCTGGAAGCCCTTGCGGACCACTACGGCTTTGACCTGAATACCCCGGTTGAGAAGCTCCCGAAGAAAATACTGGACGTTATCCTGTACGGTACAAAGGGAGAAAGAATAAAGGTCAGACACCATAAGGACTTTGGACACGGGTTCTTCTATACCACCTTTGAGGGGATCATCACAAGCATGGAACGCCGTTACAGGGAAACCCAGTCTGACAGGCAAAAAGAATATTACGAATCCTTCATGAGTGACATACCGTGCGAAACATGCCATGGAAAACGTCTCAAGAAAGAGAGCCTGGCAGTGACGGTCGGCGGCAAGGATATCTATTCATTGAGCACAATGCCTGTGATTGACTGCCTCCGGTTTTTTGAAGAGCTGGAGCTTACCGAGCGGGAAAAGATGATTGCAAACCAGATACTGAAAGAAATCAAAGCCCGTCTCAAGTTCCTTGTGGATGTAGGTCTTGATTATCTTACACTGCACCGTGCAGCAGGCACTTTGTCGGGTGGCGAAGCCCAGAGAATCCGGCTTGCAACGCAGATAGGATCAGGACTCATGGGTGTTTTGTACATTCTGGACGAGCCGAGCATAGGTCTTCACCAAAGGGATAATGACAGGCTTCTGGCTACTTTGAAACGTCTGAGGGATTTGGGAAATACCCTGATAGTTGTTGAACACGATGTGGACACCATGTATGCTGCCGACCACATCATCGATATGGGTCCGTGAGCGGGTGAACACGGGGGAAGGATTGTCGCCCAGGGCACTGTAGAAGAAATAATGGCAAATCCGGATTCGATAACCGGACAATATTTAAGCGGAGCCAGGTCCATTGAAATACCCAAGGCAAGGCGCATGCCCGACGGCAGGAAGCTCAGGATTCTCGGGGCAAGGGAAAACAACCTGAAAGATATTGACGTGGATATACCCCTTGGAGTATTCACCTGCGTTACCGGTGTTTCAGGTTCAGGAAAAAGTTCCCTCGTAAATGAGATACTTTATAAAAAACTCGCGAACAAGCTGAACAGGGCAAAGGTAAAGGCAGGGGAGCACAGGGATATCCTGGGGCTGGAATATCTCGATAAAGTCATAAATATAGATCAGTCACCTATAGGAAGAACCCCGCGGTCAAATCCGGCAACATATACGGGGGTATTCGATCTTATCCGGCAGCTGTACTCCGAGACTGCAGATGCAAAAATGAGAGGATATTCCGCTGGGCGGTTCAGTTTCAATGTCAGGGGCGGCCGCTGCGAGGCCTGTTCAGGTGATGGTATTATCAAGATAGAAATGCACTTTTTGCCTGATATATACGTTCCCTGTGAAGTCTGCAAAGGCAAGCGCTATAACAGGGAAACACTTGAAGTAAGATATAAAGGCAAAAACATCGCCGACGTTCTTGACATGACAGTCGAGGAAGCTCTCCGGTTCTTTGAGAATATCCCGAGGATACAGAGGAAACTGCAAACCCTGTATGACGTAGGATTGGGTTATATAAGGCTTGGTCAGCCTGCCACAACCCTGTCGGGGGGAGAGGCCCAGAGAGTCAAGTTGGCGACTGAACTTTCCAGGAAAGCCACAGGACGGACGCTTTACATTCTGGATGAGCCTACCACAGGACTTCACATTGCCGATGTCCATAAACTCATTGACGTGCTTCAGCGGCTCACCGACGGAGGCAACACGGTGGTTGTTATCGAACACAATCTGGATGTTATCAAAACTGCTGACTATATCATAGATTTGGGTCCTGAAGGCGGAAACAGGGGAGGAAGAATAGTAGCGACAGGTACTCCGGAAGAAGTGGCCAGGGTCGAGGAGTCCTATACCGGTCAATATTTGAGAAAGATATTGAAATTATAAAGCCTTAACGGACAAAACCGGAAATATACCTGATCAGTGCCATGTATTGGAAACAGAAAATTACAATTATAAAGATAGATCACACAGTGTTTCGGGTATCTTATTTATTGAAAATTAATTTTCTGGGGTGAATGGTATGAGACAGGTCAAGGATCAGGTATATTATCTCGGTATCAGGGATTGGGAAATCAGGGAGTTTCACGGACACGAACTTTCGGTTTTCCATGGGACGACCTATAATTCTTACGTTATAAAAGACGAAAAGACAGTTCTGGTGGATACGGCCTGGGGTCCCTTTGCGGAAGATTTCCTAAATATGCTGGACAAGGAAGTAGGTATTGACAGTATTGACTACATCGTAATCAACCATGCTGAACCCGATCACAGCGGAAGCCTTCCCAGAATAATGGAAAGAAAGCCTGACATACCGATTATATGTTCCCCGAAAGGTGAAGAAATAATAAAGAGGCATTACCATAAAGACTGGAATTTCATAACCGTGAAAACTGGGGATGCCCTGAATATAGGCAAAATTGACCTTGTATTTGTCGAAATGGCCATGATACATTGGCCTGACAGTATGATGACCTTCGCGAAAGGGCCCAATGTACTTCTTTCCAACGATGCTTTCGGTCAGCATTACTGCGGCGCTTCAATCTTCGAAGATGAGGTTGACGGATGCGAGGTCTGGAAGCAAGCCTTAAAATATTACGCATGTATACTCACACCTTTCAGTCCCCTGATAAAGAAGAAAATTGAAGAAGTTGTGAAAATGAATCTGCCCATTGAAGCGATAGCGCCGAGCCATGGGGTTATATGGAGAAAGGACCCCTTTAGGATTGTTGAGAAATACGCACAGTGGGCTGATAATTATGACGAAGGCACCGTCACGATTGTATATGACACCATGTACAATGCGACCAGGAAAATGGCGGATGCGATAGCGGCAGGTCTTGGGAGCATGGGTGTATTATGTAAGCTTTACAACAGCGCGGCTTCCGATATGAGCGAAATAATGACCGACATTTTCAGATCAAAGGGAATTATAGTGGGAAGCTGTACTGTGAACAACGGCCCACTCCGTTCAATAGCGGCGCTCTTGTCTGAAATGAAGGGCCTGAGATTTAAAAACAAGGTGGGGGCTGCCTTCGGAAGCTATGGCTGGAGCGGAGAAGCACCGAAAATAATACATGAGGGATTGGAAAAAGCAGGAATAAATGTTGTCATGGATCCTGTTTCATCACAATATCAGCCCGAAGCCGAAGCCCTTGACGCCTGCTTCAGGTTCGGGCAGAAGTTTGCTGCATATATTAAATAAATATAAGTTTGCCTGGATATTTTGCAAACTTGATTTACCATTGAATTGCGCCATTGCCGGCGCAATTTGGTTTGCAAGAATGTATTTTTCGTCTCATTTCTGTTTCGGGGAGTATGGGTATGAAGAGGAAAACTGCGAAACTGTTTTTATTGATTATTATTATTTTGTTTGCAGCGCTCGTTTCTGCATCCTGCCGGGCCCAGGTAAAAACCGGCAGGGATACCGATGGGAGTTTGGAACCCCAATACCATAATGATCATGAATCTGATACAGGAAAGGATTTTCCATCAGCTTTGTCAGAGGACAGGTATCTCGTCCCGGTTGCCGTCGGCAAAGGGTATGAATTCCTTTTCGGGTTTGCTGACAGAAAAGGCAACATAGTTATCGAGCCCCGGTTTAAAAGTGTGGAACCCTTTTATGACTGCGGTGTAGCAACGGTTACAACCACCGATGGTTGTGTGGGGCTTATAGACGGAAAGGGTAATTTCCTGGTCGAACCCGTTTATTCCCATATCCATTACAGTGAGGGGCTTTTTATTGCCTATGACACCGGTAAGTATACTACCATAGTTTTTGATGAAAAAGGCAACAGGATTTTTGAAACTGGAGATTATCTCTATAAGTTCAGTGAAGGTCTTGCCCCTCTCCAGGGCCCAAACGAAAGAGGTTATATTGATAAGACCGGAAAGCTGGTGCTGCCGGCTGAATATGGAGTGCTTGGCCAGTTTGTCAATGGCATGGCCAAAGTTTCCAATAAATTCGGAGATCCCTCCTTCTATATTGACAAGAGTGGGAATATTCTTACAGACACAGTCTCTTCAGGACTTTCCATGTATAAGGATGATAATACCGGTCTTTTTGGCTATAAGGACAATAAGGGTGAGATAGTTATACCTGCCCAGTTTGCTGAGGCTGAACCTTTCCTGAATGGTTATGCCATAGTGGCTGCCCGGACCGATACCGGCAGAACATCTGGTATCGCTTATGGGGTAATTGACACACAGGGCAGCTTCGTTATCAGTCCTGAGCACTCCGGAATAAAGAGGATGAAAAACGGGATATTTTCAGTGGGTGAAAAGTACGATCCAGGTAATTATGTGCCTCTTGATTTAGCCTATGAATACGGCAAAAAGGCTGTATTCTCTCCCGACGCCAGGCAGCTTTCCGGATGGCAGTATTATATAGTAAATGATTTCGATGACAAATATATATGTGCCAGCGACGGAAAAACAGTGGCCTTTTATGACAGCAGCTTCAACAAGGCGGAGTATTTGCCCGAATTTGAAGGCTGCGGATTTTTTGAGAGGGATGGAAATCTTCTCAGGGGTGAACTGAATTATACAAAAACCGTGTCTTCCCTCGACGGCGAAATTCTGACCGGTTCGGGAAAAGACGTATTATTGGGTGACGGCATATCATCAAGGATAGAAGTGTATTCCCCGGCTTTTGCCTCAAACTTTGCATACCCGGTCATTGAAGGCCTTGAGGACAAGAATCTCGAAAGCCGGATCAACAATTTGATCAGAAACAGGCTGGCAGATGGTTTCAGAAACCTTGCCGGATCTGTTTTTGCCACTACAATATTTGATACGGATTATACCATCAATCGTGTCAATAATCTCCTGATCATTGACCATAAGGTTAATGAATATGTATTTGGCGCTGTTCACGGGAGCTCCTGGAGGAATATAGTCTATATTGATCTTAGGGACGGCAGGAGCTACGAAAGCATAACTCAGCTTATAAAACCCGGGATGCTTGATGAGGCATTATCGGTTTTAAGCAGGGCAGTCAGCGATCAAATGAAGGAAAATCCCGATATGTACTGGGAAGACCATGTGGATATTACTCCCGATGTGAACTTTGTGCTGAAAGAGAATGGGATTTCTGTCTACTTCGATGAATACGAAATTGCGGCTTATGCAGCGGGAATGCCTGAGTTTTTCGTTCCTTACAGCGCCATAAGAGAATATATAGACACAACAGGCAGTTTCTGGCAGGCTTTTAACCGGGTGCCCTGAAGGACTATGGCTTGGCCGGCGCTTCTTCAGTGCTGTCCGTATTCTTGTCTTTTATACTCAGGTAGGATATGCTGCCCAAAATCAGTACTGCGCCTATTGCCTGAAAACCTGAAATCATCTCGCGGAGCATCAGGGCTTCCGCTATGATTGTTATGGCAGGGATTAAATTCAGGAGCGCTGAGACAAGGACAGGTCCATGATTTTTAAGTCCTACCAGGAAGAAGAGATAGGCCAGTGCCGAGCAGAATACTCCCAGAAATACCAGGTTAAGGGCGGCTGTTACTGATGGCATCTTCCATTTCACAAACTCCCCCGATACAAAGGGTATGAACAGCGGGATGCTTAAGGCAGTCTGTAAGGTGGTCATCTTAAGACTTGAATATTTTTCGCCCAGCTTGTCGCTGAGGAATGTATAGATAATCCATGAGAACATTGAGGCCAGGACCAGCAGGGTTCCCAGGAAGGAGCCGGACCTGAAATCCGGGGCTTTCCCCTCAAAGGTTATCAGGTATACTCCAACAATGGATGTTATTATACAGATCATGGATGGGATGTTTATTTTTTTGCGACCCCTTATTGCATCAATGACAAGGACAAATACGGGCACTGCAGCGACCAGCAGGGAGGCATTTGAGGCAGATATCAGGGTTAATCCCCCGTTCTCGAAAAAGAAATACAGTACTATTCCGAACAGGCTTGCAAGAGCGAACAAAACAAGTTCCTTTTTATTTATCCTGAAGTTTTCCTTTTTCAGGAACATGAGCGTTACCAAGGGAATGAGCGCAATAAACTGCCTGAAAAAGGCAATGGTCACAGGGGGCAGTTCCCTGAGGATTATTTTTGTGGAGACAAATGAAATACCCCATACGAAAACTGCAATTAACGCTGAAGTAAGTCCAAGGAAGCTTCTGCTCTTCATAAAGTATAAACAACCTTTCCTGTAATTCGTCTTAAAACCTTGAAGGTCATTTAACAAGTATAGCACTATACAGGGAAATAGAAAAGAGGATCACGTTTGGACATTTGTCTGCAAGGTCCCGGAATAACAGCCTTACGTAACGCAACTCCGCATCAAAGCAGCCACAAGGGACAACTTCCTGCATTGATACACAGATAGATCTTAACGTCATGGTATTT
>ENA-UPSA01002736-UPSA01002736.1-bioreactor-metagenome-genome-assembly--contig:-NODE-2736-length-10894-cov-359.636682_pt1 | contig 10894 bp, 8 predicted proteins | sample MGYA00238183_ERZ773288 | MGnify/ENA primary metagenome ERZ773288 (study PRJEB29028, sample SAMN07631243) | bioreactor metagenome | isolation source: Switchgrass digestor | place: USA: Dartmouth... | reverse complement strand
GTTGAGGTAACAAAGGTAACATAGGTAACAAGTGGCTATTCATCAGCGTTTCGGGTGTTACCTTTTTGTTACCTTGTTACCTTTTTCAATACTAAAGAGGCTCAATATCTGTGATTTCAAAGCCGCTCACATCGCATCGCTCTTTCAGTATCGAGAAATCAAGAGCCCACGCTTTTTTTGTTTCATTCCCGAAACGCATCGTTTTATTGCTCTCTATAAAAAAGTCACTTTGCCTCAATTGCTTCAAAAACTGGTTATATGGAAGACATTCACCTGTGATTGCATAATCGCGTCTGTACTTGGTATAGCGGTCATATACATCACAGAAACGAATCCCGATAACCTTGCCATCTTTATCAAAAGTGTAGTCTTGATTCGGAGCCAGTTTCATCCGGGCCATGATTTCCAGCGTCTGTTCTACAATGGTCTTGTTATTGCTGCCGCCATCCAGCAAGTACTCCTGCACACCGTTTTGAAGATATCGAATACATGCCCCTTTGTTAATGGGAAATACTTCAGCCCACGTTACATTAAGGAATTCACACAGTTTGTTTACTAGGCTCAATCCGGCATAGCAACAGGCGAGATTATTGACGATACGAGATGGAAACTCATCAGATATCTCTGACTTTGCTTCCTCATACCACTTCTCTGCCTCAGCAACCGATACTCTGAGTGCTATATCCAGCAGGCTCCGACCGAAGCTGCCAAGCAGATCCGCTTTTGCACACAGCTTATAAAATGCTTGTCTATGGCTGGCTGGTTTTAAGTCCTTCTTGCTGAATAGCAATTCTATGCTCCGTTCTCTGATGGCCGCTTCATCCGGCGATTCCTCACCAGCTACAATAATAGGTGCCAACAGTTCATAAGTAACAGCACTTTGATCCGCCCTACCGCGGACACCTTCATGGCCGTCATATGCATCTCGAAGATGGTTGTATAAGGCATTTAGCCTTAACTTATCTATCTTTGAAGGCTTGAACTCATCCATCAACTGTGGTATCAGATTCGATGATGCAGATTCCTTCATCAGTGTAAATGCAGTAACCTGTGTAGCCGCGCGGATTTTACTGCATGAAAATACCGGCAGAATAACCCGCTCCAATGTATTACTTTTTCCGCTGCCTTGTTCTCCGACAAGCAATAAATGAGGAAACTTGATACCTGATTTTTTTAGATGCGGTTTGATAAAGCACCCGGCCACCCAGGCCATTACTGATACCGTTTTTATGGGTTCGTTATAGCTGAGGAGCCATTCACCAAGCATAATAAGCTGTTCCTTTGTCAATGGCTCAAAGGTAAGGATATCGGTTGTTATGCTTTTATACTTATCAAGCTGCACGATATCTTCAACAATGTTGCCTCCGGCTTCAATGGCACCATCCGTTGAAACATATACCATCCGCCCGCCATGCTCATAAATCCCAAGAGCCTTGACCCCTGTTTTCCTTACCCACTCCATTTCAGATATATAACCTTTCAGCAGTTCCAAATCTCCTTCTGAGCCAAAATAGCCTAAGGATATTGTCCGGCGTGACACCTCGAATTTCTTTGCAAGATAAGGAGCTGTAACTTTTTTATTCTGTTGTAATATGGTAATTATTCCGATAAGACGATCTATTTTCATTCGCTTACCTCCACAAACCCAAGTTATCGCCCCTGTCAATTAAGTCCTTATATAGCTATATTCTACCATTTTAAAGCATTTCCTCTTCATATTGATTATCTCCCAGCAATATCTCTTCATATTGATTATCTACCTAAAGAATTGCTTTTACGGTTGTAAATTCCAAAATGCAATAATTAGGATCTGCAATACCACCAGTGAGATAATTAATGTACCTGCCCTTCCATATTTTTTAATCCGTCGGTGTTAATGCTTGAGATTGATGAAACCCTTAAATAACCTTTATTATTAGTTTTTGCAATATAGCAAGAGCTGCATTTCCAGTTATTACTCATTCCTGCTTTTAAAATTAATTCATTGTTCATAAAGCCACACTTAATTTCTCCTGCCCATATTTTTAAACTTAAATTCTTACACCAGGTGAATTATAGCTATACTTCATATCAAAGTATGAATGATTTAGGTATAATCATCCTTTATTGACTTATTCTACCGCACTAAACACGACAACTATATGTCATGTTTTATAAACTCAAACTTTTCTATTTGTCACTTTCCTGTCACATAAATATCGTATCCTTATTCTTAAAACAACACTTATGAAAGGAGTATTTATATATGCCAATCTTAAAAACACGAGACCTGACCAAAATCTATCCTGGTGCTGAACAAGTACTTGCCTTAAATCATGTAAATTTAACTGTAGAAAAGGGTGAACTTATTGCTATTATGGGAGACAGTGGCTCCGGAAAATCTACTTTACTGCATATGTTGGCAGGTGTGGACCGACCGACTGAGGGCCAAGTCCTGATTCAGGATGTAGATATTACATCTTTAGCCGAAAAAGAAATGGCTGTTTTTCGCAGGCGAAATATTGGGGTAATCTATCAGTCTTTTAATCTGATTCCAAACATAACGGTTGAGAAAAACATCTTACTGCCTTTAATGCTGGATCAAAGGAAACCGGCTCCGACTTTCTTTGAAGAAATCATTCAAACATTGGGAATCGGAGATAAGTTGAAACGTTTTCCAACCCAACTGTCGGGTGGTGAGCAACAGAGAGTGGCTATTGCCCGTAGTTTGGTAACCCGGCCCGCAATAATTTTAGCTGATGAGCCCACAGGCAATCTGGATCGAAGAAACACTGAGGAAATAACATCACTGTTCCGTCTGGTGAACCAACGCTTCCAGGCAACTATTTTATTGGTCACCCACGATGAAAAGGTAGCCCTCTCCTGTGAAAGGGTTATGTTCATGGTTGACGGCACACTGCATGAAAGGAAGGATTTACGATGATCATTTCTGAACTGGCTAAAAACAGTATTAAAAATCGCAGACATTCATCGGCTGTTTTTTATTCTGTTCTTGTTGCGGTGATTATACTGGGAACATTGCTCTTTATCTACAGTGAACTGGAACTGGCACAACGTAACTACCATCAGAAAATGTTCGGTGATTATCATGCTGTATTGTACGACATCAATGAAGAGGAATACAAGCAATTGCAGGAAAATGCGAACATTAAAGCACTGGAGCCTACTAAGGTTATCCGGATAAAAAATGCTCCTTTTCAGCGTCCAAATGCAGATCTCTATCTGCAAAGCCCTATGCTTTTTTACTCCTGTTCCGGCTTTATTGAGTCCCAGTTATTAGAGGGCAGTTTGCCACAACAGAGCAATGAAATCCTGGTCTCAGAAACTTTCATAGCTGAGAATCCTGCTTACTCTTTGGGAAAAATCATCAGGTTAGGAGATAAGGAGTATCGGATATGTGGTATTTTCAAAGATCAACTTCTTAGCTTTGAGAAGAATTACTTATTCTATGGACAGCTCACCAAAGAAAATACAGTAAGTCTTCTTCATGGCGATGACGAAGCCGTATACGTTACTATTTGGTTTAAAAACGAGCGGGACACTTATTCATCAATGCGTCAGATCTTGCGAGACTTTGGAAGAAAGGATGAAGATGAATTACTGAAAGAAGGCCTTCTGCAATACAATACAGAATATTTGGAAAGCAAACTTATCTTCAAATCAGGTTTGATTCCTTCCCGTAATTTTATCGATCACTGGAGCCTGCGGGTTGGCTTGTTGATTTGCATGTTGGCCCTTTTTGCCGTGATGATATATAATTCCTTTAATGTCTGGAGCAATCAAGAACTGCGTCAGATTGCCTTATTAAAAAGTGTCGGCATGACTCCTGAACAGGTACACCGCCTGGTGATTGAAAAGGCCTTGCGTTTAGGTTTGCGGCCTGTACTGTTGGGACTGGTTTTAGCGTATCTCTGCACCAATCTGTTGTTTTATCTCATGTGGCTCAACTCGATAAATATACTTCAGCCAGAGCGAACTGATCAATTCAAACCGGTTACACCAAACCCAATAGTCTTCATTGTTTTATTCTTCCTGGCCCTGCTCTGCATATTGTTGGCTGCACTCAAACCTGCAAGGCAAAGCAGCAAGCTTTCCATAATTGAATCATTGAAAGGTATCTATGCCTTCAAAGGACGGATAAGCCAAAGCATTGAAAAACACGGCCAAAATGCTGTCCGCGGATTGGCAAAGGATAATGCCATAAGCTACCGGCACACGTTCCGGGGGCTTTCTCTGGCTATGGCCCTGGCTACTCTGATCTTCAGCACAGTACTTATCGCCCAAGCACAGCGAGACTTGGAAGATAAATACAACACCCCTGATTCACCTTATACACTGACCAGTACTTTCTACACGATTCAGAGAGCACCAAGATCCTTATTGGACGAACTTGAAAAGATTCCTGAGATTGAGGCAGTTCATGTTTTTACTTCCTATAACTTCGAATATTTACAGTCAGAAAACCAGGGGTTTATCTCTGATCAGCTTATGGATTCCCTAAAAGACAACGCAAGAGATTATCATCCTACAGTAACGGTTTATGCTCTGCAAAATACAGATTTCCAGGCTTTACTAGCGGAACATGGATTGAACGGTTCGGAACAGAATGGTTTTCTCTTACTCGACAAAACTGCCCAATCCCCCAATAAAGCTTATAAATACCGTACATATATACCTCTGTCCCGGGATACTGCTGACAAAATAACGGTTCTGGATAGCAAGGACCAGAAACGTTACGATTTAGCCATTGCAGGCCGGATCGATAACTTTCCTTTTGAGCTTAATCCCATATCGCCGAACCAAATCGCCCTTTTTACATCTCTGACAAAACTGGAGGATTTTCTCTTCAGCAATGCCAAGGTAGATGAAAAGCATCCCTTGGTATACCGTGTTAAAATAAAAGCTGATCCGGAGGTATTGCTTCAGGTAACAGAAGAAGTACGTAAAACAATAAACAAATATATTCCCAAGGCCGATTTCTTCACTAGAAATATATTAACTGAGCAGGCCAGTAAAGAAGAACAATACCGTAATGAGCTGCTATTAACTATCGGGACTCAAATTCTCTTTATGATCATTGGGTTTTCCAACGCCTATAACAGCTTTCATATCAATCTGCAGACCCGGACCAGAGACTTTGCTCTGCTAAGAAGCGCCGGGATGACTGAAAATCAGATAAAAAAGATGCTTCATTATGAAAGCTGGTTCATAATCAGACGGGTTATTATTTATTACGTGCTGATGTTGACCGGAGGTGTCTATGTCGTATCCGCCAGGAAAAAGTTTATGTTTTCGCCGTGGCAGTTGGCTCTTAACATAAACTATCCACTCCTTGTTTTATTTTTCCTGATCAGTATTTTAGGCATCTGGGGAGCCATGAAGAGCGGAATACGCAGAATCTTAGAACAAAGCATCATTACCGCTCTGCATGAAGAATAATTTTAAGGCTTGCTAACAAACAAGCCTTTTTTCTTTGCACGGCTGCAAATAAAAGCGCAATTCAAATTCGCTACCCTGCCCGGATGATGAGACCAAAATCTCTCCTCCATGCTGTCTGACAATGGATTGGGCCAGTGAAAGACCTATGCCAAAACCCGGGGACTGAGGATTGCTTTTATAAAAACGTTCAAAAATTCTGCGCTGCTCTTCCCGGGCAATCCCCGGACCGGAATCCCTAACCTTAATGCTTTGAAAAACAGCATTTTGTTGAAGTGAAATGTAAACTTTGGATCCCTGCGGAGAAACCTCCACGGCATTTTTCACCACATTGATCAGAGCCTGCAAAAGCCAGACACGGTCAGCTTCAATAGTAAAATCATCACCTGAGACTTCAATACTTATAGATTTCTGTCTCATCAAGTACTCAAGGCTCATCTCAGCTTCAATCACCAGTTCTTTTGCCATGAAGAAAGCCTTGTTTAAATCGACCGCCCCGGCATCCAAAGACGAAAGTTTTAAAAGCAGGTCGCTGAACTCATAAAGGCGTTCGACTTCCTGGCGCAGGCGTTCTTGATATTCCATTGGATGGTCCGGATCGGCTTCTAGCAAATCCAAAAGAAGAAGTACTGCTGTTAAAGCAGTTTTGATCTGATGGGTGATATCCCCCATGTTGCGTTTTAGTTGCTCTTTAGCTCTGACCGCTTCATCACGTATATGCCTTTGACTAACCAAGCTTTTACATATCTCGTCCCTCAGAACTCCAAAAATATCATCTTTTAGTGGCAAGCGTACTTCCTGCTCTTCAAGGCAGTGCAGCAGATCGATCAGCTGATCGATATCCTCAAGCAATTTTCTTTCTTCACGTTTATGTAAAAGATAATGAGCAAATCCTATAATTATGCTCAACACAAGTAACCAAAGAATAGTAATCCAGTCTAACCGCGGGTTAAAATATAGAACTGCACATGTACCAAAAAACCAAGCTGTGGGAAATATAAAAGCCTGTAAAGCCTTTGCCACTATTCATCTCCTCCTGTCAAACGATATCCGATCCCCCTGACGGTCTGAATATAGTCTTGATATGGTGCAATTTTGTCTCTGAGACGTTTGACAGTGACAGTCAGAGTGTTATCATAAACATCCCCTCGTTCCCAACCCCAAAGCAAATCTATAATTTTTTGGCGTGGTAAAATCAGTCCCTGGTTTTCCATAAAGAGTTCCAGCAGTTCATACTCCTTCGCACTTAAATCCAGTATTTTGCTTTCCAAAAAGGCTGTCTTCGTTGCTTTATCCAACTCCAAATTCCCGCATTTGATCCTTTTTTCATCCCAGTCAAAACCAGCACGTCTTAAAATCGCATCCATTCTGGCTTTCAGTACCGGTAATGAAAAAGGTTTGGTTAAATAATCATCTGCTCCCATCTCCAGACCTTGAATAATATCACTTTCCTGATCTCTCACTGTTATGATCAGGAAAGGTATCCGTATTTCGCAGGATCTGACATAAGCCAGATATTCAAAGCCATCTCCATCCGGAAGATTGAGATCGAGAATAATAAAATCCTGTCTGTTTGGGTTATATTGATATGCCTCTTCCAAACTAAAACAACATATCACTTCATGCCCTTGCCCGGAAAAAAAGTGTTTAAGAACAAAAGAAATATTTCGGTCATCTTCAATCACCAGTATTCTCATTGAATCCCCCCTTGGAAACCATAAAAAATACATTACAGGGCCGTCAAAATGATGTATGTAGTCTTTCCCATAATATCAGCTTTCTTGAATTGGATATGGTTTTTTCTTCACTATAATAAGGTTACACCCTGCCCATCTCTTCTTAAAACAAATTTAAAAAAAGGCACCACCCACTAAAACGCTTTTTAATGGGTGGAATTTTCTCTTACAAAAATTCAATTAATATTTCACTCTAAGTTCATTATACTCTAAAATAGGTTTAAAGACTACTATGCTAACATAGTTTCACTATTTCGGCATCAGTATAGAGTTTCGACATGACTGAACTAGGAAAACATATCTATCGGTTGAATTTTACAAACCTCAATATCTCAAGCCCCTTTTCCCAAGCTTGCCTGAATTTATCAAAAAATCAGTTTAATCTAGTTTTTCCTCATTATAACAAATAACGCTTTCGTCGCTGCCAAAAGGGTATTTTTTTGCGATGCCGCCGAACCATTTGTACTCTGTGCTATATCTTGTATCGCCTTTTCCTCGTGTTTCGATGAGTTCTTTGAGACCAGACCGTAAGTCATCAAACAACGAAATATCATCAAAATCCTGTGCATGACCGTGCAGGATTCTATCCGCGTTTTCGGTTACCCATGAAATTCTGTTAAGATTTTCGAGAAATGTTTTGAGCTGCAGGCTCTCTTTCAATTGCATCCAAAGATGATGATTAATACTGTCACCGGTAAACAATATTCGCTTTTCTTTTAAAAGCAGGCATATTCCTCCGGGAGTATGTCCAGGTAGCGAAATAACCTCAAGTATAAGCCCACCAAGGTCGATTGCATCGCCATCATTAATTGCCTTAAATGGCGGCATTTCAACCTTCTTTTTTTGGCAAAGCTCCACAAATTCAGGAAATTTGATATGCTCGGCGGCAATTTTTGCATCGTCGGGATGTAAAAAGCAATCGCAATCAAAGTACACATTACCGAAAATATGGTCACAATGGCCATGTGTATTCACTACTGTAAGCGGAAGACTGGTGATTTCTCTGACAACCGCATGAACATCCGCGATACCGTTCATTGTGTCAATAACAACAGCCTTTTTCTCACCGCAAACAAGATACCCCGTCGCCTCACCATTATCATCCATAAGCCATACACAGTCATCAATTTTTTTGACTTTTACTCTCCTTTCCATACAAAACACTCCTTATCTTTTATTATTCAGTTAAACAAGGCTAACTCAAATAAATATGTAGAGCCAAGTTGTCGGGATGAATGTATTCAAACAGCAAATAGTATAACACTCTGATCAACCCCTCCATTTACTGTTCTAAACCTAAATACATCATAAAATGATAAACTCAGCTAACTTAATATCATGCTATTTTCTATAGCTTGTTCATCGCTTTACATTGCTCTTTCCATTTGATCAGCCAATCATATTGTTTATCAAAATAGTCTACACCTACACAATCATAACCATATACTTCCATTATAGTTGCCTGCAACTGAAAATGATAAACAGCAATCATATCATAAAATGCTGCTATTTCCTCTCTGCTTAATGAGTAATACTTCAAATAGCCTTTTAAAAACTGCTCAAGCCTAACTTTTGATTTTTCATAACCGTCATACTCAAAATTATACCAATTTGTATCATTGCAAAACAAAGCAACATCATACATCGGGAAAGCAATACAGGATGTGTCAAAGTCCATGACGCGTAATATTCCAGAGCTATCTTGATGGATATTTCCGCGATAAAGGTCACAGTGACAATATCCTCTAGGCAGATTTTTAATTTTTTCCCATAACTCATCCCCATACTCTTTAAAGGCATCAACTTTATCATATTTCTTTATTCTCATAATTTCTAAATATCTCTCAATAAAAAAATACTTATCCCTAACAGGTAGTTCACCTGTAAAATTTTTCATAATCCTGTGCAGTTTCCCGATTAACTCGCCTACTTTTTCAGTGTTTTCAGGATCAGGTTCTTCACCCTCTATATACTCATATAATATAAAAATCTTTCTTTCATCATTGATATGAGTTTCAACATAAGCAGCATCATTTTTTGCTAGTACAATAGGAATAACTGGAAATTGATTTTTCATAAGGTACAATTGAATGTCGATTGAATATAGTGCATTTTCAATGAATGGCGGTCTTATTATTTTTAGGAAAAATTTGTTGTCCTCACCATAAACAACATATGCAAGATTTCCACCTTCACGGAATAACTCAATATTCTTTATATGAAGATTATAATTTTGGTTTAGTATCTCTATAATGTGATTTATTCCCATTACTATACCTCCCAAAACAACCAACCTTGCAGATAAAATGTATTTGATTCGTCGTCCGCTTAAAACTTGTTAACATCTACTAATAAGTTTAGAACATCGTAGCTTATTAGATTCTATGGCCCTATATAATGATTATACCAATTTTATGAATATATTGAAAGAACTAACTGTCGCAGGAAGCTCCTATCGGCTGAATAAAAATCTTGACTAAAGGTCAGGTTCCCGGTATATCTGTAGCTACAGTTATTCATAAATGTGTTCCGAGTTTACGGTTGTTCGTAAATAAGGCACAACTTTTACGAATAAACTGTAATTCTTTTAGGCGTCCGTTTAAGCACACTTTTGTGAATACTATCCAAAGGTATTGTTTCAGAAACTTCCTTCCGATTTGGTTGTCTTATCCTTACTCCAAGTTATTACGACCGGATTGATTTTGCATTATCCTATAAGCAGCAAAGCCATTGACAATATCTTTGTAGCATAGCCTTTATGCCTTTGGGACGGTCTAATGCCAAATCCCGAATAACCATCATTGTCAATACTTTTAGCATCTTTGCGTCTAATACTTATAGTGTCTATAATAATCTCGCCATTTATAAAAAATAAGAGTTCTGTTCTGCTATGCGGTCTTCCTAAATCCATTTCAACCACTCTGCATATGTTATATTTCTTTGCTGTGAATTACTAAACCTCCTAAGCGCACCTGGATTTAATCTCTTGCCACATCTTTCCACTGGTCTATCATTTCTCCATATTGCTTCTCGTGTTCAAGTGCCGGTCGCACTAAAAACAATTCTTCCATCAGCGTTTCGCCCTAATTTATTAACTTCAATATAGCTTAATATTTCCCTTGATTTTTAGTATTTCTGGGTACACACTCTTTCACTCTTGACATCAATGTTATGTACTCCACATGTGTTTTGATAGAAAGGTGATAAATTTTCACAGAAAAATAAGGGAGTATTTTAATTTTACCCCCTATGAATTCAAGATGAACGCTTATAACTTTGCTTTAACAGAAACATTATATATTTTTCTATTTGAAATATTCTATTTTTTATTCTCAGACTCTATCAGTTCTATCATTTCAATAAAATAATTATATACTTCTGTACTTTTATCAAATATGTTTTCTAAGTCTTTTTTCCCACTTTCCAAAACATCTTTTTCCGAAAACTTTTCATTAAAAATAATTGCTAAAGTATATTGCATTTGTGAAGCCACATTTAACATTTGTTTTCCTGTATTTTCTGCTTTTAAATAATCAGAATATACTGATACAAAGTGTTCCGGAAAAACACTAATTAAATAACCATAAAACCACAAATAATCTCCGTCATTTGAATATTTCTCAGTTGCTATTTTAAAGGCATCTAGTAATATATTTTCTGCTTGGTTTAAACATTTTTCTAATTTTGGTGATAATCTTCCCCATTCAGCCATAACATACCAA
>ENA-UPSA01002718-UPSA01002718.1-bioreactor-metagenome-genome-assembly--contig:-NODE-2718-length-11005-cov-4.816621_pt1 | contig 11005 bp, 9 predicted proteins | sample MGYA00238183_ERZ773288 | MGnify/ENA primary metagenome ERZ773288 (study PRJEB29028, sample SAMN07631243) | bioreactor metagenome | isolation source: Switchgrass digestor | place: USA: Dartmouth... | reverse complement strand
AAAATACATTGAAGAAGTTGGAACAATGAATGTATTCTTCGTAATTGGCGATGAAATTGTTACACCCGAACTGAACGGAAGTATTCTGCCGGGCATTACGAGAAAATCCTGTATTGAACTTCTTAAATCCTGGGGTTACAACATGAATGAGCGCAGGATTTCTATCCAGGAAGTTTATGAAGCCCATGAAAAAGGTATTTTGAAGGAAGTATTCGGAACCGGCACTGCTGCTGTTATATCACCTGTTGGCGAATTGAACTGGAACGGAAACATCATTACAATAAACGGCGGTAAAACAGGACCGATTTCACATCGCCTGTATGATACTTTAACCGGTATCCAGTACGGTAAACTTCCCGATCAATTCGGTTGGATTGAAAAAGTATAATTATTAAAGAAAGGCAGGTATCCCGCCTGCCTTTCTTTAATTTTTCCTTTTATGCCGTCAGTTAATATTAATTGCCTCAAATATGGTAACAATGTCTGTCTCTCCGGTCGTATTTTCGTCAAAGTCACTGACTGCCCACAGCCAAACCCTGTGGGTTTTATAAATTGATAAGTTTTTGTATTCAAATTCTGTTGAATAAGTCTCTTCCCTTCCATTAATCCTTACAACAACCCCGCCATTTTCTTTGGCGATTGTGCCGTCTTCCCTTATGACAGGCAGCCTTATTTCGCCATACTCAGTGCGTTTAGGCAAAGTTACTTTAAGGGTAATATCGACAACTTCACCTCTTCTGTCCACTTTCGTTAATTCCAGTGCGGGTTTTCCAAATTTAACAATTACCGGGTTGAGTTCAGCAAAATTTACCGTTTTTGTTTTTTTATCCAAATCAGAATATTTTATTCTTGATGTATTGTCCTTGCCAAGAGTATACTCGCCCTCATCTCCGCATAATTTGATGTTAAAACTTATTGGATCGGCTTTATATTTACCATCCCTGCTGTCATATGTATAAATAATATTTCCAAGGTTACCGCTTACCTTCCGTCCTGAAACGGTTAACCCGTTTGACGCCGACACAATTGTCAGCCCTTCAGGGAACTCTTCTGAGAAAAAGACGTCTTTAACCAACAATTGTGTTGGGGCATTCAAATCAGGATCAATACTTAACGCTTTTGGCTTAACTGTATAATATACATAAAATTCCTCATTAACGACAAATTCCCTTTTAACAACGGTCTCTTCCTTATCCAGGCTTCTGTCAATTTCAATATCAGCCTGCAAAGCTATTACTTCAACTGTTTTGTTGCTGAAGTTTACAGTTTTATCATTGTTGTCAATATCTCTGTATGAGAGTTTGGAAGTATTTAACAAATACCTGCCCTTATCGGTTCCCTTCAGCCTAATGGTAAACTCAACCGGATCAGCTTCATATACCTTCTTTACAGAGTTATATTTATAGTTGATGTTTGAAAGGCTTCCCCTCACTGTTTGCCCGTTAACAGTAAATCCCTCGGGAACCGAAACAACCGTCAGGCCTTCGGGGAATTTCTCCTCGAATTTAATATTTTCAACAGAGAATTCAGCAATTATGTCTTCGTATATCTCGTTATATACATTGTCAAGGGCAGCGGAAGTTTCGGCACGTTTATATACTCCGCCGGCTTTTTGCGCAATTTCATTCAGAACATTCGCATTCGATCCTTTTGTAAAAGCAATCATATATGATTTTATATCACTTGGTTTAAGGAATCTTTCAGCTATCGAGTAGCAGTAAGTTATATCATTCGGTTCCGAACGGCTTCCGCCTCCTTTATATCGTGGAGCGTTTCCGTCCTCAAAGTAAAAATTATACGGGCTATAATTGTAAGTGCTATGGTAAGTAGGTTCTCCATCGGTTAAAAGGATAAGGTATTTGTCTATAGGTTTTTCACTTGTACTTTTATTGTCATTTAGCCTGTAATAGCCCAATCTCATGCCATCCCCGATATTCGTTCCCCCGTTGGCTTTCAGGTTTCTAATTTTATCTTTAACCGAACTTAGTGTTTTTGTCAGTGATTGCTTTACAACACCGGTATTATCATAGGTAATAAGGCCAACTTTGACTCTGTTGTCCCCGCTTAGCTTGTCGAGAAAATTGAAAGCAGCTTCCTGTGCAATTTCCAGCCTTTTTTTCTCATTTCGCCCTTCCGGTATCGAATTTCCCGCAAGGTTATAATTCATGCTGCCTGATGTATCAATCACAAGGTATATTTCCTTGTCGGGCCGCTTTAGCGCGGATTCTTCTATTTGCTTTGGTTGTATCTTGTATGTAATCGTAATCTCTTCATCCAATAGGACTTTTGATCTGCTAAGTTCCCTCGACAGTACCAATTCCGCCGTTGTATTAGGAACTATTGCTACAGCATAAGCCATAGAGCTTGTCCAGAAGCTGAGCAGCAGAGTAAACACAACTGAAAATATCACCATTCTCCGAAATATACTTTTCTTTTTTGCAAACATATATGCTTTCAACCCCTTTCAACACTTATTTCTTCTTTTGAATGAAACCGATTAAGTAGCTTATATTGTTATTATTGTCCTGTCTTGATTCGATGAGGAATATTTGAGTATCATCAATTTCCTCGTAAACATCGATAAGCTCTTTTGATTTCATTTTCTCTATATTTTGTTCAAACAGCAGAACTCCCTTTCCACCTCCGCTGAAGTTGTTCAAAAGCAGTTTTTTATAGGTTTCAGCAAATATTTCCTCATTTATGTCATGTACCAGCGCATATATGTTTTTTTCAAAAGCAGGACTGTTTAATGATATTGAATTGTACTTGAAATATATTGTTGCGCTTTTGTCCCAGAAACTGGTCAGTTCAACTTCTTCATCCTCAACTACGTTTTTGATTATGCTGAAAGTTTCTGCACTGTATTCGTCTGTAAAATTATTTATTGTTTCAATACTTAATTCTTCTATATTAACTTTCTCCTGTTTTTCCAGACTTTCAAGAAGCCCTTCGTTCATGGCCAGCCTGTATAACAATACAATTGACTGTTCCACGGTGGCATTGCCCTTTGGATCAATCATGTTGTTTCCATAGCCTGCCAGTATTTTGTTTTCAAAGCAGTAATCAATATAGAATCTTGCCCAGTCGCTGATTTCGTCACTGTCGCTGTACTGATAACTGTTTCTAACCGAAAAGTCCTTTTCAGGGGCTATCTGCATCAGCAAATTGACAATCAGTGATGCAATTTCCTGTCGTGTTATAAAATCATCGGGGAAGAAATTGCCTTTACCATCTCCTTTCACTATGCCGGCATTATATGCCTTTACTATTTCCTGCTCGTAGTCATGGTTTGATACATCTGCAAAAGGCCTTGTATCAACAATGTCAACATTTTTTCCTGTTTTTTCGTATACCTCAAGGGCTAACAGAACATACTGATACCTTTTTATATTGCTTTGGTAATTTGCCTGGAGCTCCTTCGGAACAAGGCCTTTTCCAATTGCTTCTGTAACTTCCTGTACGGCCCAGTGGCTTGGTTCGCTTTGGCCTGATAAAGACTGTGCTGATGAAAACGCCGTCATAAATATCATTAAGCCTGCAAGAACCAAAACTACGAAAGTGGTTTTCGCCTTTAACATGTCTAATCACCTCTGCTATTTATTTTGGGAGAGTATAATACTCATTCAGTTTAAACTTTTCAATATAGACAGACTCTTCGGTTTTGGACAGCGATACAATATAGTCGTAGCGGTAGGTAAAATACTCGTCGGTTATCCCGTTGGCAAGCTGTACTTCAGCATCGAAATTTACGTAATATAACCTGTTCTTTTCCGAATAAGCAGGATGCGGTGTAATCTCAAAATTTTTTACTTCCTTAATGCTTCCCATGTTATTCCTGAGCGGAAGCGAATCAAAGGGATAATTCTTATCATATTTGAAATCCAGTTCTATAAGTTTTGCTCCCCCTTCTCCTGTTGTAATTCCAAGGCTGTCGAAAAATTCAGCAACCGAATTTAAGCCCTGCTTCCACCTGTAAGAAAGCAAATTCATTCTTTCACGATCAAGCCCTGCAAGTTTCGGGAAAAATTCCGTTATAACAGCTTTTTCAGCTTCATAGGTTTCACCGTCAGCCAGGTTTTTGTAACTGCCATCCTGGTTTTTTGACAAATCCAGGTATGGAAGTCTTGTAATATTGTCGTTATTAAAAATAAATAGCCTGTTTTTCATACCTGATTTTATATTTGACTCAATGGCTCTCAGTATGCTAAATCCAATGTCGCTCCGGGTTAATTCAACATCATACCTTATTTCCACCCGCATAAAATCAATGTCTTCTGAATTTACCTCACCGAGTTTTGTATATGTATTGTCTTCATTTTTTCTGTATAATTTTGAGAAAACCTCATCGGTTACAGCTTTTGCCTTGCAGTAAACCCTGGTAAAGTAAAGACAGTTGTCACCGTTTTTTGAAATAAAATCAGATACAATATTCGGTTTTTCTTCCCCATTTTCGTTCATGGTCTCAACATTATACCCAATAATTGTCATTCCGTTAATGCTTATATATCTTGGAAGGTGTATTCCTATTTCCGGATTCCCATCCCCCTCCTTTATGGTTTTATCTGCAATATAACCCCGAATATTACCCGGAATTATACCACTTCTTGAGTAATCGTTGTAATCATCCACTGCCGCTTCGGTGTATAATGCGGCAAAATAATCTGAAATGATTTTCTTTGCTTTGGTATCATCTTCTTTGCTTATCCTGTCGCCAACCACCTGCTCATTTTCAGCAGGGCTGTCTGCTGCAGATGAAACTAACGATACAGTTTGCATTAATCCGCATCCCGAAATAAAAATTAAAACTGAAGCAATCAGTAAACCTAAGCATATGTTCTTCATATTGCTCACCTCAAAATATTTCTTTCAGAATTTCAGAAAATTGAACTCCGTCCTTTTCCTCTGTAAAACTATCTAGTAAATTTTCTCTGCCCGGGAAAAACACATTCCCTCCCTCCAGAATCAGTGCTGCATAATCCCAATTTCTGAAATTATCTATGTTTGTACTTCCTGCAATTCTTGGAAGCCTGGGATCTCCGCTGTTATCAAATTCTGCGGCAGAGCCCGCCACCCGGTTAACCGGATCGTATCCTTTGCCTGCGGCGATAATTGCACCGTTAACTGTTGCGCCGTTTTGGACAGTTATTTTTCCCATGGTAAAAATAATGCCGTTTACAGTGTTCCTGTTTATTACCAGTTCTCTGTCAGGATTAAGGTTTATAATCAAAAAGTAATCTGTAGGAGAGGTATAATTGTCTTCAAGGAATTGAACCAAATCAACAGGATCACTTCTTCCACCCTCCCCAAATTTGATTACGCAATCCCAAATGCCTGTATCAATATTATCAAGTTCATCCCTGATTCTCAGGAATTCTGTAGTTGATTCCAAATTGTCCGGGTTGTGCATGCCCAAACTGAATCTGTAGCTTACCGTACCATCCTGTGAACCGGGATAATCCTTTATTGCGAATACCTGTACATGGCTTTTGAGAAAGCTCATCATAACATTCAATCCTTTAGGAATGCCGGAATTTTTATCGGTATTTTCAATCCAGGTTGATTTTATGTAATTCTCAAGAAGCCTTGGATCCAAGCCATCCACATCATTTCCAATCTTGCATTCTATTGAAGCCGGTATTTCAAAATCACTTTCACCTGCAAAGTAAACCTTGTTGTTTGCAGCCATTGCATTAAAGCATAAGCCTTTAATTTTATCAGGAATGCTTGTAAGAGCATTTGTCCGCCCTGAGGCCCTGCGACGGATTTCTGATATCCAGTTCGTCCATGTTGTCCAGTCGCTGACGAGGTTAGCATTGCCGCTCCAGCCAACATCTCCAAGGATAACTGAAAAGCCGTTTCCACCATTATTTTTTAAGTCATCAATATACTCCCTGGTGTTGGAATAGCTTCTTGTCATATATACAGGCCGGTCATTTTTCCATGCCAGTGCCACATCTTCAAGCTGGTGTTCTGCCCTGCTCTCTCCGACATCCATTAAGAAAGCCGAACCGTTAACAAATGTATAGCCGTTGATAACAATCCTTGACTGAGTAAATTCATTCACAGTGGTGCCTGCATACCTTGGTGATGTGTTTATTACCGCACTTGAAGTATCATGGAAAAGCCCGTCACCGATATTCAGCCCGAAAAAATTCCCGTTCACGGCTATATATGAGTTGGCACCATTCATTTCTATATCATCAAAGGTATATGCGTCACGGATGATAACAATACTGTCATTGTATCCAAATGCTTGAATTCCCTCCGCAACCACATCACGATCCACAACTATGGCGCATTCACTTCGCGATGTTTCATCAATTGTGCCAACACGAAGCAGATTTCTTGTATATGCACTTCCGTTCCGGATATGAAGGATAGCGCTGTCTGTAGCACAAATACCACCCATATAATACTGATCCATCCGGTTAGGCTTATCCAGGCCCGTACCAAAGACATACACATCCCCTTCTATTTCTGATGTGCCGCTGCCCTTTGCTACAAGATCTCCCAATGTATACACCGCACCATTCAAAAAAAACGGTTTATAGATCCAGACTTCATATTCCTTAACAGCAACCGCTTTTTTGCCGTAAGACTTGAATATTCCGTTTTCCATTTCTGCTGTGGCTGTAATCTCCAGGTTAAATTTAAGCTTATTCCCAAGTCGCTCTTTTTCGCCACCCCATGAAAATGACATTTTAACTTCTGCATTATTCATTGATGAATCGGCGTATACCGGAATGCTAAAGCCGGTTTTAATTTCGCTGTCCCCTTTGTTTAATTTATCAACTATATCATTTATAAATTGCTCTTCATTTGAAAAAACAATGCCCCTGTCGGTTGCAAAGTCTTCTTTCGTCAAATATTGGTCCAGATTCGCGATGCTCCTTTCAATTGCCGACTCTGCAGCAATATATGTCATTTGATTGTGCTCTTCCTTGCGGACTATGGTAAACAGCTGGACTGTGGCATAAGCTACAGCTCCGCCGGCAATCATAACAGCAAGCATCACCACCAGAACCAATGGCATTGAACTTCCGGTTTTATCATCTATTTTTTTTATAAATACAGAATTTCTAATGAAAATTCCCTTCATCTTTTTCACCCTTATCAAGGCTTGTACACATCAAACTGGAATTCAAATGTGTTTTGAGATCCACTTTGCTTTAAAGTTGCTTTAAATTGTATTATATTTCCTCCGTCAGCACCGATATACTCCAGATCAAAGGTATACTCAGGGTATTCCTGTTCGGACAAATCCTTTACCGGCAGGTTTTCAAGCCTGCCATCAATAGCATCCAATGCCTTTTTGCCTGTTCCATGTATAGACGCATTTTTACGTACAGAATAAACAACATTTTCTTTAACAACCCTTATAACCGCATACCTTTTAATCTGTTCCTCAGAATATTTTGAAATTCTTGACATTGAAAAAAACAATGAATAAACCACAATTGATAAAATTGCAACAAGTGCTATTGAAACGATGGCTTCAATAAGAGTAAAACCCTGACTTCGGGTATGAAACTGTAATTTTTTGTCCATTTTTCCTATCATTAAATATACACTTTCTCCTTATCATTTCTTCCGTTTATTGCATTCCCGTCCCTGTCCATTATCTTAACCCGGTCTCCTGTTTGTTCCATCCTTACAAGTATCCTTCTTTCAGAGTCATTTCTTATATACAGGTTAACCCAAAGGTTTTCATTTTCCTTAACTTCGTTCATTATGCTGGATTGTATGAAAAATGTGAAATCCCTGTTTTCTGACGGCAGCTCGCCGGTTAATGTGTTGCTGTAACCATCGCCATCGGCATATTCAATTGTGTACTGTGTTTTTCCCAGGGTAAGGGTTACATCCACAGGTACGGATATATGGCTTCGGATTCTGTCTGACCTGTTAAACTCAGAATATGTTTCAAAATTATATCCTCCATACAGATAACCGGTATGAAAAATTTTAAAATCGGCATTCATAAGCGTAATCTCACCGGAAGAATTCCTGTTCCGGACACTGCCGGCATCTGAAACCTGTCTGGTAACTGATGGAATATTAATAGTCCCATCTTTTAAATCCTCTATGAAAACCGGTAGATCTTCATCATCAATAAAGCGTTCAAATGCTGCTCTTGTAAATTTAACAAGGCTTTCTGCAGCTTCCTTGTCCATTGAATAAAAAGAAAGACCTATACTGATATCAAATGATTGATTGCCTGAGCTTTTAAGCCCATACTCAGATGCTGTCTTTTCATCTGCAGGGATAATGTTCAAAAGAGTTACACTGACTTTTCTGCTGCCACCTTCTATATACTTCAGAAGTTCATTTAAACCGTCTTCTGTCAATACCGTCCTAAAATTTACTGAAAAGGCATAATAAGTTGTGTTTCCTTCAACCAGTTCCTTAGGACTCCCTAATGATATGCCGCTAAGTTTTGTACCCATCAGAAGGGCAAGGTTTTCAACAAACTCAGCACTGTCAGAAATCCCGGCATTGTTCATGAGGTATTCGCCAAGCCTTTCATCAATTACCTCATTCTCTTTTATTTGATTTTTATATGTATCAATATTATTGTAATCCTTTTCAAGTGCATCCAGTTGAACCTGCGCAGTTTTAATCCTGTTTTGCAAATCTTTTATCTTGGGAATTGACGACATTAATACGAATTTAGCAAATACAAAGCAATAAATAAGAACTGCGAGAACGATTAAAAGGGTTTTTTCCTTTTTTGTCAGGGTCATTTCTTCTCACCCCCCAAAGTTTGCGCTGTACAGGTTATTGAAAACTCAACAGCGCTCTGAGTCTCTATAAAAGATACATTTTGCGAACTGGTTTTTATGAGCTTAAGCCTTTCCAGGTTGGCAAGATAATCCATTGCAATGAAACTGCTTTCTGCAGCACCTTTTACCGTTAATGACTTTCCGCTGTAATTTACTGAGTTCAAAAAGCATCCTGAAGGCAGTGCATTCTTAATAATTAAAAGGAGCTGCGATGCCGGTATGTTTTGAGCATCAATAGCGTTAATAACTGCCTTTTTGCCGTTTACCCTGCCTGAAACCTGAGAAAGTTGTGCTTTTATATCTCTCACTTCGTTGTATTTTGCGTCTGTCAGCTTCCTTTCAATTGTTAAAGCCCTTCCTTCAAGTATGCGGATATATATTCCGGGTGCAAGAAGAATTGCTGCTCCTATTGCAATTGCTATAGTTAAAATTATTATTTTAACAGTCGGGATGCTATTTTTCTCTTTTTTCATCTGGCTTTCAAACGGATTTTCCTCAACCAGGAAATTTATGTCCTTCATATTAATTCCTCCAATCTTTCAGCTTAGCAAGACATTTCATTGCTTTGATCAATGCGCTTCTACGCGCATTCATTAAAACAATGATAAAGTTATTTTTTATTGGTCAAACTGTATTGTGTGACAACCGATTTGTTTATGTTTAACGGGAACCTGCCTTCATTGGTTGGCTCAGGTTTCAGTACCACCGTGAGATAGTCTGATCTGTTAATGAATTTGCTTCCGTCAGATAAACCTTCAACCACAGCAACAGAATCAAGATAAAGTGTTCCGCCGTCAATCTTCCACTCCTTCACTGTGCCATCAACTTTTAATTTGATTGTTTTGTAATCATATCCGCCAACAGGATCATCAAATGTAATTTCCACAGCCTCTTCAATATCCCTGTTCAGCCTGGAAAATGCATCCTGAATGGTAAACTGCTGTCTTCCGAATTTGGAATATGCTGCTGTTGAAGTTGCGTTAAATACAAAAAGCTCCGTTAAAATAACCGATATCATTCCAATAAGTAACAATACTAATAAAACCTCTGGTAATGTAAATCCCTTATTATTTTTAATATCAATCCCTCCAAATTGTTTTGCATACACTCCCATCAAATGATGGGAGTGTACTATATTCAAAATCAGCTTTATGGTTATGTTGTTGGTTATGGAGCTGTGTCAAAAAAAACCTTGCAATAATCTTCATTGTCAGCTGCCTCAACAGTAACTACCTGAGCATTTTGATCTATTACTATTTGCCATCCTTTTTTTCCAGGTGTCTTAGGTGTCATTTCTTTAGAAGCGTCCAGGAATGGCCCAACCGTACCTTTAATGTCAGAAGCTTCTATCTTAGTTTTTTCTATAGCATCAGGTTGGTCTATATCGACATTTTTGGGAACAGTAAATGTCACTTTACCGTCATTATCAGAATCACCAATTTTAATTGTACATGATAGTTTTTGAATAATATTTTCAGATTTCTCTGAACCAGATTCAGAGTCAGTTACACCCAGGCAGCTAAGATTAACATCATTTGTCATGTTAATGTAAGTTAAAATTGCCCTCTTGATGTTTTCCGCAGTCTCCTCATCTGCACTTTCCCTGCTGGAGCTTAGTACTCCTCCGAACAGCATAATTGCAGTTCCTGCAATTACTGCCATGATAAGTATTGCCACAAGCAGTTCAATAAGTGAGAAACCTTTGTTTTGTTTTAGCATCTTTTTCATCATTTAAATACCTCCAATACATTTTTTATTTATTAAGCATTAATGCTTAACTGGCTAAAGTCAAATATTTTTGAACTTTAAAATTCAAATGTTTAAAGACTTAAATTTTGATAATCAACAGGTTCTAGTAATTGTTTATGTTCTGGTAAACACTCAGCATTGGATACAGTACGCTGAACAGGATGAATGCAACCACTCCGCCCAGCACTATCATTATTAACGGCTCCAATAATGTCATCAGCCTTTGGAGCTTATCTTCGGTCTGGTCTTCGTAAAAATCAGCCGCTTTTTCAAGGGTTTCATCAATGTTTCCGGTTTCTTCACCGGTTTTCAGCATTGACAGCAGCAGTGGCGGGAAGTACTGGATTTCTGTGATAGCCTGGGTTAAAGACCTACCCTGCTTTACATTGTCTATGGCTTTGTCCATCCTTTCTATCAGTATCGAATTGTTCAGTACCCGTTTGGTTATCTGAAGAGATTCAAGCATTAACACTCCG
>ENA-UPSA01002715-UPSA01002715.1-bioreactor-metagenome-genome-assembly--contig:-NODE-2715-length-11030-cov-94.534761_pt1 | contig 11030 bp, 10 predicted proteins | sample MGYA00238183_ERZ773288 | MGnify/ENA primary metagenome ERZ773288 (study PRJEB29028, sample SAMN07631243) | bioreactor metagenome | isolation source: Switchgrass digestor | place: USA: Dartmouth... | reverse complement strand
CCATCTTCAGCATATCATGAAGCACAGCCCGGTAATCCGGGTTATAGAAGCCGGTACCGGGATGAGCAAGAACAGCGCATCCGCTGGCCTTCTTAATGACAGCGATGACCTCTTCAGCAGGATGGAATCCGGGCGGTTCCGACAAAGGCGAGTCCTCCGGAAACAGGGCAAAGAATTCCTTATAATTCGAGCAAAGCCCTTTGTCGATACAATAGTTCAAAGCCTTCCACCCACCCCTGCGCCGATCGTCCTCATAGCGCTCATAATCTTCGGCGGACACCTGAGGATAGCGGCTTTGCAAATAGGCTATGGCCCGTTTATCCCGCATGGCCATCTTTTCCTCCTGATCTCTCAGGAGCATCTGAAGGCTGCTGTTTTCAATATCTATACCCAATCCGAGAATATGGTAAGTATAGTCCTCATGGAGCGAATCTATTTCTACCCCCGGAACGAAGAACAGACCTTCTGTTTTTGCCAAAACCGAAGTTTGAGCCACATTTCCAACGGTATTATGATCGGTTAGGGCAAAGAGCCTGATTCCTGCTTCTTTCACATGTTTCACCAGTTCCTCCGGCGACCAGGTCCCATCGGAAGCATTGGAGTGCATGTGCAGATCCACCCTGATATCCTGCGGATCATCCATTAGTCCCTGGAAGTATCTCTCCAGCATGGCATACCCCTTTCATAAACAGACGGTCATGGAGCTGTTTGCGTTTATTATAACCTGTAATTCGGATGATAAAAAGTCTCTGTTCTATTCCTCAGATTATCGGTACCTGAAACAAGTTGTACCTGCCTGGCGCTATGGATTAATTTAGAAAAGAGATATAAGCATGTTATATACTGCTGGAGCGCATGTGTTTTCCCGCTGTTATTCAACCCGAATGAATTGTTATATAATAAAATACAGCAGCAACACCCTGCCATTAATTGCTATAAGGGGAACCGCCGGAATGGATTTGCTGATTAAAAACGGTCTGGTATATCACCAGGGAACTTTTCACCATACCTCTATCGCCATTTCAGGTGACAAGATCGTCTCCGTCGGTTGTGAGGAACACCATGGGGGGGTTAAGGAAATCGACGTTTCAGGCAAGTATGTTCTGCCAGGCTTCGTCGACATCCACACCCATGGTTCTGTGGGGGTGGACATCAACCATGCTGCAAGCTCGGATATCCATAAGGTCAGTCGTTTTTTTGCTTCCCAGGGAGTAACGGGCTGGCTGGCTTCCATCGTGACCGATACCGAAGAGAATACGCTACGTGCGATTCAAAGCATCTGTGAGGCCATGGACCACCCTGAGCCCGGAGCGGAACTTCTGGGCATCCATTTGGAAGGCCCTTTCCTTTCCCCGGAGTATAAAGGCGCCATGGCCGGAGATCTGCTCAGAAAAGCAGACTGGTCTCTGCTTCAAAAATATCAGCAGGCAGCCGGCGGCAGGATCCGATATATCACCGTTTCCCCTGAAGTGGACGGCGTTCCCGAACTCATAAAGAAAGCATGCCAGTTGGGCATCGTAGTGGCCATCGGACACTCGGGGGCCGATTATGAGACGGCCATGGCCTGCATAGAACATGGCGCCCGTTGCGCTACCCATATTTTCAACGCCATGAAAGGATTGCACCACCATAAGCCTGCCATAAGCGGTGCCGTTCTGGAAAGCGATATCTATTGTGAAGCTATCTGCGACGGCAGGCATCTTCACCCGGGCATTGTCCGCCTGCTCTTGAAAGCCAAGGGCACGGATCGTGTCATCGCCGTAACTGACAGCATCATGGCCGCCGGGCTCTGTGATGGCAGATATGTCCTAGGCGCCAATGCCATTGAGGTTATCAACGGAGACGCACGGCTGATGAGCGACGGCACGCGGGCCGGCAGCACCCTGACCATGATCCAGGCATTGCGCAATTTAAAGGCATTTACCGGAAAGCCTCTGGAAGAGCTTATTCCCTTGCTGACCATCAATCCGGCAAAACTTTTGGGTCTGGAACAAACAAAGGGTACCATTGATTCCGGTAAGGATGCGGATCTGGTGATCCTGGACGTGGATCTCTCGGTAGAAACCACCCTTGTGGATGGAAAAATCGCCTACGCAAAAAAACGCACGGAATAAACCACCCATGCCTTTCAATGCACAGGCATTGCCAGCGATGCACACCAAAAGCCATAAGGTGAAGCTCCGGATATCAGTGCGCTGTCCAGTCTGACAGAGCTTGAGGATTTACAATTATACAATAACCAGATCACAGATATCAGCATACTAAAGGAGCTGAAGAATCTTAAACGATGAAATCTTGGAGGAAACAAAATCAGTGATATCACTGCTTTGAAAGATCTGACAAATCTTAAGACACTGGTCCTGCAGGGCAATCAAATCCGTGATATCAGCCCGTTAAGCAGCCTTACCAAACTTCAAACACTAAAATTACGGAAAAACCCGATCGGCAACAGCGATATAGAGGAACTCCAAAAAGCTTTGCCAAATACCACAATAGACTACTAAAAGGCTGAACCATAACGGTTCAGCCTCTTCGTTTCATTGCAAACGTATTTTTATGCTGTTGTAGATATAATCCTTATTTGTTCTTCAGGTTGAACCATGCGGCAAGGCCAGGATACTCGGCCACTTCGCCCAGCTCTTCCTCGATACGGAGCAACTGGTTGTATTTTGCCACGCGGTCGGTTCTGGAAGGCGCACCCGTCTTGATCTGACCGGAATTGGTGGCAACAGCGATGTCGGCGATAGTGGCATCCTCGGTCTCGCCGGAACGGTGGGAAGTAACAGCGGTATAACCGGCCCTGTTGGCCATCTGGATAGCTTCCAGGGTTTCGGTGAGGGTACCGATCTGGTTAACCTTGATGAGGATGGAGTTGGCAACACCCAGGTCTATACCCTTCTTCAGGCGCTGGGTATTGGTTACGAACAGGTCGTCGCCAACCAGCTGAACCTTCTTGCCCAGCTTTTCGGTGAGCAGCTTCCAGCCTTCCCAGTCTTCCTCGGCAACGCCGTCCTCAATGGAGATGATGGGATACTTGCTGCACATCTCTTCCCAGAAGCTGACCATTTCTTCCTTGGTCATCCACTTGTCGGTCTTCCACCAATAGTACATGCCTTCCTTACCCTTAGCCTTGGCTTCATCATACATCTCGGTGGAGGCGGCATCGATGGCGATTCTGAAATCTTCACCGGGCTTGAAGCCGGCCTTCTCAATAGCCTCAAGGATAACCTGGATAGCTTCCTCATCGGACTTCAGGTTGGGAGCAAAGCCGCCCTCGTCACCAACAGCGGTGGAATAACCCTTGCCCTTCAGCACGCTCTTGAGGTTGTGGAACACCTCAGCGCACCACTGGAGCGCCTGCTTGAAGCTCTTGGCGCCAACGGGCATGATCATGAATTCCTGTATGGTCACGCTGTTGTCGGCATGCTTGCCGCCGTTGATGATGTTCATCATGGGAACAGGCAGAACCTTGGCGTTGGTTCCTCCGATATACTGGTAAAGGGGCAGACCCAGCGCTTCTGCCGCCGCCTTGGCAACAGCCAGCGATACACCCAGGATGGCGTTGGCACCCAGCTTGCTCTTGTTGGGCGTGCCGTCCAGTTCGATCATTTTCTTGTCGATGAGGACCTGGTCAAATACGTTCATACCCACAATCTCGGGGGCAATGATTTCATTGACATTGTCAACCGCTTTCTGGACGCCCTTACCAAGATAGCGGCTCTTGTCGCCGTCCCGGAGCTCGACAGCCTCAAACGCACCTGTTGAAGCACCGGAAGGAACTGCTGCGCGGCCAACAAAACCGCCTTCCACAACTACTTCAACCTCAACGGTGGGGTTTCCGCGTGAATCCAGGATTTCTCTTGCCAATATGCTTTCAATCTCAAGGTATTGCTTCATATCCCGTAACTCCTTCCTTTTGTAAGTCATAACCACATATTAGCATACATGAAACGGCAAGGGTTGTAAAGGTAGTTTGCCCATTCCGCGGGGCACTTTATTAAAAAATTAACATACTTTTCGGTCCCCCTTTGCCCGTTTCATACAAAACCCATTCTCACCTGTGAAGTATGGGCGAAACCCGCTTATAGGAAACAAAGGTGAGCAACGAAACCACGATAACCTTGACAATATTGAATGGGATTATCCCATAGAGAATGAGGGTCGCAAGATCCACAATGTTCTGATTCTTCTCGGCACCCGATTGGATAATGCTCTTAAGTGATTCTTCAGGGGTGATGTTGAACTTATCGGCGAAAATCTCCACATAGAGCGGAATCATAACAAAATAGTTAACCAATGTAGCCATTAACACCATGACAATAGAGCCGATAGCCAATCCCCTGATGGCCGTCTTAATCGATTTGTTCCGTTTGTACACCCATGCGGCCGGAACCACAAAGGAACAGCCCACAACAAAGTTGGCCATCTCTCCCACACCCCCGGTTATGGTAAACGGCAGATGGACCAGGTTCTTTATCAGTTCAATGACCACCCCTGCCAGTGGCCCCATGGAAAAGGCACCCAAGAGTACAATGATTTCACTCAGGTCCAGTTTCAGGAAAGGTGGCATGAAGGGAAGCGGGGTCTCGATAAACATGATGGCCGAAGCCAATGCCGCCAGGACCCCCACCTTGGCAACGAATTTTGTCCTGTTTGACTGCATAAAAAAACACTCCTTTTTTGCAGTACAATCAGGGGTGTTTTTCCGGCCGGAGATGCTCCAGGACCGGTAGCGTATATCAATATTAAGATATAAAAAAGCCCTGAAGCAATCTCAGGGGTTTTTACAGAGAAAACGATCATCTTCTCCCATCCAGACTATAACTGTCGGCTCCGGAATCTCACCGGATCGTGCATGTCGCTCGCGGGCTAATGGCCAAGCCATATTACCGCCGGTAGGGACTTCCACCCTGCCCCGAAGATTGTACCGTATGATTCTTATTAAATTCAATAATCATTTTAAACCTGTGCCGGCCTGGTGTCAACCTCTCTCGCTTTTTTGGTACGAAAGTAAATGCCGTTAATATACCTTTAATGCAAACACCGGGCAGGCCGCGGAGCAATACCCGCACGTAACGCATCGGTCATGATCGATCAGCAGTTTGCCATCTTTCAGGGACAGGGCTTTTTGATGGCAGTGCCCGACACATTTTCCGCAAGCCTCGCACCAGAAATCCACATGCAATGCCTTTCTGGGTCCTGATGCAGGCCGGCCGCCAAAGTGCCTGATGGCTTCAATATCTTCAAACAAAGCCACATTCATGCGGACTTCATCAATGCTCTGCATACCTACGGCAATGGCATCCAACCAGGGTATGCCCAATGCAAACCTCAGGGCATCCTCAAAATCTCCCAAGAGGTTCCCTCCGCCGAATATTTTCATGCCGTATATGCCCTTCCCCGCGTCATGTGCTGCCTTTATGGCTGCAAGCATTTCATCGACGGTACCGTCGCAGATCCCCAGGCCGCGCTTGTTGACTATGGGATGGATGACATCCATCTCCGGGATGGCGGCAGCGGCCTTCACCGCTGCGATGTGGTGGGTGGAAATCCCAACAGCCCGGATCACACCGGTCTGTTTCTGCTCCAGGTAGTATTCAAACGCTTCCCAATGTCCGCGGATGGTGTGCTCGCTCTCCTGTTCATGCATCAGGAACAGATCAATGGTATCAACGCCTGTTTCGGTAAGCGCCCTGTCCAGGCAGCGCTTGGCATCCTCCCGGGTGTAGGCATAGCATTTAGACGCAATCACAGGTCTGATGCCGCTTCTTTCAATGGCACGTTTAATATAGGAATAAGTATCATAAAGGTCGGCCGTATCGATGAAGTTGACACCCAGCCGCAGTGCTTCCTCTATAACCGCTGCGCCTTCCTCAACGCTCATGTTCCTCTGAAGCGGTCCGATCACCAAAGCGCCAAAGCATAGCCGTGAAACTTTTATCCCCGTTTTACCCAAAAAACGGTACTCCAAATGATTCCCCCCTGCATGCATGGCCTGTTATGGATATCATTCAACAGGCCGGTTTGGGACTGGCCCTCCACTAATATACCACAAACATCGTGCATCGGGCATATCCCGTACAACAAAAAAACCTGCCACAAGGCAGGTTCATCATTGTGGGGTAATATTATCTTTTTTCGAGGTAGTAGCGCAGCAGTTCTTCCAGAATTTCATCGCGCTCCACGCGGCTGATCAGGCTTCTTGCATTGTTATGGCTGGTTATATAAGTAGGATCTCCGGACATAATGTATCCCACTATCTGGTTAATCGGGTTGTATCCTTTCTCCGTAAGTGCTTCATAGACCTTTAGAATGATCTCACGGGTTTGGTTCGGATACTCATTGCTAAAGTCAAACTTTACGGTGCCTTGGTTCATGATCTCACCCGCTTTCTCCAAAATCGACCGATGATGCATCTCCTTGAATGACAGATCGCAAAACCTTTGAATAAGTTTCTTTTATCCAAGAGTCAATCGACCAGCGCGCTAATATTAATCTGTCAAAATAAGCCCGCAGTTTCTATTGCATGAATATTCCAACCTCTGATGATTTAATCTTAATATATCTGTGATCTGAAATCAAGCTTTCATAAGCTTTGTAACCAACCTTTAATCTAATGGTACGCCCACCATGCGCTCGCCATGAATACCCACCAATCTGACAGGTAAGATCTTGCCAATCACCGACTGATCAAGCCGTGCTTCCACCGGTATATAATTGGGTGTAAGCCCTTCAACCAAGTCAGGCGTGCCATTCACGGGCTGTTCGAACAGGACCTTTTGCGTCGTACCGACGAATCGCCTGAAGAACGCTTCACGGTTCTTTTCCGCCAGGGCGATCATTGCCCGGCTCCTCTCTTCCTTCACCTCCGGGGGAACCTGGTCCTTAAACCGTGCCGCCTGTGTTCCTTTCCTGGGGGAATACTTAAACACGTGGGCCCACAGAAAGCCCATCTCCTCGCAAAAGGCATAGGACTCCTCAAACTCCTGCTCTGTCTCACCTGGAAAGCCTACCATCACATCAGTGGTGATCGCCACATCGGGAATCTCTTCCTTCAGGGCTGTCACAATCTGCCTGAAGTCCTCAGGTGTATACCTGCGGTTCATCCGTTTCAATGTCTCGGCACTTCCGCTTTGCAAAGAGATGTGGTAATGGGGACAAAGTTTTGTTATGCCCCTCGCCTGTTCTATGAACTCCCGCGTAATGAACATGGGTTCCAGGGATCCCAGCCTGATGCGCTCAATGCCGTCAACCCGATTGATTTTCTCAACAAGAGCCATCAGATCGGCCCCTGTGGCGCCGTCCTTATAGGAGGTGATGTGTATGCCGGTTAGCACTACCTCTTTGAATCCCTGCAGTGCAAAGCTTTCCGCTTCCCTCAGAACGTCCTCCATCTTCCGGCTGCGCACGGGTCCCCTGGCATAGGGAATAATGCAATAGGAGCAGAACTGGTCGCATCCGTCCTGCACCTTGATAAACGCACGGGTATGCCCCGTATAGGTCTCGACGGGCAATTCCTCAAAATCAGACAATTGCTGCCTGCTTCGTACATGAATGGTTTTTCCCATGCGATGGGCAGCCTGCTCCACCAGGGAAACTATTTCGTGCTTCATGTTGTTGCCAACAACCAAGCTGACTCCTTCTATTTTTGCCGCCTCTTCTGGCGATACCTGAGCAAAACACCCCACTGCTGCAACCACCGCGTCGGGATTGATGCCATGAACCCTCCGCAGCATCTGCCTGGACTTGCGATCCCCCATATTGGTGACCGTACAGGTATTGACCACGTACACGTCGGCATAATCATCGCTGTCCACAACCTGATAACCGGCTTTTTCAAAGAGCCTTTTCATGCCCTCTGTTTCAGCAATATTAACCTTGCATCCCAGTGTGATGAAGGCTACTCGTTTTCCGCTTGCTATATGATTCATGCTTTCCAAACCGTCTCAACACTCCCAAATCGGTTTTCGGACGGCGCTTTCCCGTTCATGTCATTCTTGATGAGCCGTCCGAACATCTCATGAACTTTACAAAAACATCCAATTACCTTTAACAAAATCTTAACATAATAATTATTGACTATATGCCTTATAGGATACTAATATAAAATAGTATGGTTGATTTTGCAAAAATAACGCATGGAAGGCGGTGCATCATATGAATACATTCAATATTTTACTGAAGTCCATCAATGATGTGAAGGATTTTGTCAATATCGTCAACAAATATGACTTTGATGTGGATCTCACATCGGGAAGATATATCGTTGATGCCAAATCCATCATGGGCATTTTCAGCCTGGATCTCAGCAAACCCATCAAGATGGAAATTCACGGTGAGCATCCTGAGGATTTTATCAACGAGATCAAGCATTTTATTGTTGAATAATCGCTTGCGGTGCAGATTCCATCTATAGCCTTGAGATCGAAGTCAGCAACCTTTAAAATCAGTCAGGCCCAATGCTTTTGCATGGGCCTTTTTGCTGCATTCAGCCTCTCAACACAGTATCAGCCCGGCAGCCATGGACAAAAGCACAATCAGGATGACGTTGATTTTGGTGAACGTAGCTGCCAGGACAGCGCCCACGAAGATCACAAAAGGTCCCCAGTTTACAAAAAGCGGCGCCTGGATATTGATAAAGGATTCCAGGGCAAAGAAGATGGCAGCGGACGCGATAAAAGCAACCGTAACCGGCCTTATGCCCTTCATGCAGGATGCCACAACTCTGCTCTCCTTGAACTTGAGAATAAAGTGGGCGACAAGGATGACCAGTACGAAAGAAGGTAAAGAAACGCCCACCGTGGCCACAAAGGATCCCCAGAACCCGGCGATCCGATAGCCGACATAGGTGGCGGCGTTCACCGCGATGGGACCCGGCGTGATCTGAGAAATGGCAGCGATATTGGCAAACTCCTGCTGTCCAATCCACCCCCGCTGGGTCAGTTCCTGCTGGATGATGGTCAAGATGGCATACCCTCCGCCAAATCCGATCAGACCGATCTTTGCGAATACAAGAAAGAGACTAATCAATATCATGCCGCCTCATCCTCCTGACCTGATAGTAAAGATAGCCCGCCAGAGCACCCACGGCAATGATGATCACAATGCTTACGTCAAACCAGGTGGTGAGGACAAAGGCCAGTACCACAAGAATGAGCGCAAACCAGTCCTTGATCACCGACTTGCCCAGTCTGACCACAGTAACCGCAATAACGCCCGCAACCCCGGCCTTTACGCCTGTCAAGGCTTTACTGACATAAACATTCCCGCTCACGGTGTCAAACAGTATAGCTATCGCCAGAATGGTGATGAAGGAAGGGAGTATGACGCCGATGGCTGTTACAAGTGCCCCCGCCACCCCGGCTATTCTGTATCCGATATAAAAGGCGGAGTTGATGGCGATCACACCCGGGAGGGACTGGGATATGGCGAAGGCATCCACAATCTCTTCTTTTGGAATATATTGCTTTTTGTCAACGATCTCCCTTTCAATAATGGGCAGCATGGCCAGTCCGCCGCCAATGGTAAAAGCCCCTATTTTAAAAAATGTTGCAAATAGATCCCATAACAAAGCCGCTTTAGATTTTTTCATATCTTTCTCCATGGGTTCGTCGTCGTTTTAAAAGCCATGTATGATTGTATCATAGGGTATGAAAAAGGGGCAATAAAGATACATGAATCGGCATTTTCATTGACCCCGATTTTCCATTATGATAAGATGCATCTGAAATGCAAAAAATCAGGACGGGTGATTATTCATGAACAATACTGCCAACAAGCCAATCGTCCTCGTCACGGGGGGCACAGGATATATCGGATCACATACGGTAGTCGAGCTGTTGGATCAGGATTACAGTGTTATCATTGTCGATAATTTTTCCAACAGCAAGCCCGAGGTACTAAACAGGATCCGCGAGATAACAGGAAAGGATTTCCTCTTTTATAAAGTGGATTTAGTGGATAAAGAGGCACTGGAGGAGGTCTTCAAAAAACATCATATAGACGCGGTCATCCATTTTGCGGGACTGAAGGCCGTGGGAGAATCGGTCTCCATTCCCATACAATATTACTATAACAATCTGACGGGTACGCTGAATCTCTGCGATCTCATGCAAAAATATGATGCCAAGCGCATGGTCTTTAGTTCCTCAGCCACAGTCTATGGGCTTAACAACAAGGCCCCCTTCACCGAGGACATGCCCCTGTCCGCAACGAATCCCTATGGCTGGACCAAGTTCATGATAGAGCAAATATTGAGGGACATCTATGTTGCCGATAATTCCTGGAGCACCATCCTCCTCCGGTACTTCAACCCCATCGGTGCTCACGAAAGCGGTCGGATTGGCGAGGATCCCAGCGGCATCCCCAACAACCTGATGCCCTATATCACTCAGGTGGCAGTGGGTAAACGGGAGTATCTCAACGTGTTTGGCAATGATTACGATACACATGACGGTACAGGCGTTAGGGATTATATCCATGTGGTCGATCTGGCCAAAGGCCATATTAAAGCGCTTGAGAAGGTTATGACAAGCACGGGGGTTGATGCGATTAACCTGGGAACCGGTGTGGGTTACAGTGTTTTGGATGTGGTAAAGAGCTTTGAAAAAGCCAACGGCGTGAAAATTCCCTATAAAATCACCGGAAGAAGGCCTGGCGATATCGGCACCTGCTTTGCCGATCCGAGCAAGGCCCTGAAAGTGCTGGGATGGAAAGCAGAAAAGAGCCTGGAAGACATGTGCCGCGACGCATGGAACTGGCAGAAAAACAACCCGAACGGATATGGCGATTAAGAGACAAGCGATGGGAATATAAAAGATAGACGCCGGGACACGATCCTGGCGGCTACTTGTTTTCCATTCTCTCCAACTCCCTGATTCGGCGCTTAAGAGACTTGAACCGGGAACAGACGACATAAACCAGGATGAACGCCATAAGGCCCGTTAAAGAGCCGGCAGTGTCAAGAAGGACATCCGACCACTGAGGGCCCCTCCCGGGTATAAACCGCTGCCGATACTCGTCAAATGCGG
>ENA-UPSA01002699-UPSA01002699.1-bioreactor-metagenome-genome-assembly--contig:-NODE-2699-length-11115-cov-631.831555_pt1 | contig 11115 bp, 15 predicted proteins | sample MGYA00238183_ERZ773288 | MGnify/ENA primary metagenome ERZ773288 (study PRJEB29028, sample SAMN07631243) | bioreactor metagenome | isolation source: Switchgrass digestor | place: USA: Dartmouth... | reverse complement strand
TATATGAGAAATGAAATCGCAGAGTTAATAAACAAGTGCTCCCCTGCAAAAGTTGTTCTAATAGCAAAGATTATTAAGGAAATTTGTGATTTTAAAGAATAGTCTCTCTTTTAAATCTGTTGGTTCATTTTTTTCGTCAAGCACACACACAGCTAAAAATACCTGTCCTAATAGAAAGATATTCTCTGTGTTAATCAGAATAGTAATAATTTTATTGCTATTTTCTAAACTATCCTTTATACTCCATGATAAAGTATAATATTTTTCGCAAATTCATAGAAGTCCAATAAAAATGACATGGACGTAACCGTTTGGTAGAATTAAGTTAGCACACAAAATACCAACCAAAGGAGGTTACGTACCATGTCAGATAAGATTATACAGCTAAATGAGGGAGTAATAAAGCAGGAGTTAAAGGAATTAGTTCGTAGCAGCGTTGAGGAAACTCTCAATAATCTATTGGAACAGGAAGCCGCAGAGCTAACTAAAGCAGGGCGCTATGAACGTACTACGGAGAGACAGGGTTATAGATCTGGACACTACGAAAGGAATCTAACAACAACATCAGGAAATGTAAGACTAAAGATACCTAAACTAAAAGGGATAGCCTTTGAAACAGCCATAATTGAGCGATATCGGCGCCGTGAGAGTTCAGTGGAAGAGGCATTAATAGAAATGTATTTGGCCGGTGTATCAGTAAGACGAGTTGAAGATATAACCGAGGCCCTGTGGGGGACAAGAGTATCACCTGGTACCATAAGTGAATTGAACAAGAAGGTATACGTACATATAGACGCATGGCGTAATAGGCCACTGAAGAGCAAATATCCCTATGTCTACTTAGATGGCATCTATTTAAAACGCAACTGGGGCGGCGAATACGAGAACGTGTCCATTCTCATAGCCATGGCTGTAAATGAAGAAGGCTATAGAGAAGTAATTGGTGCATCAGAAGGAATGAAAGAAGATAAGGCAAGCTGGCTGGCCTTTTTACAGGGCTTGAGGGAGCGAGGATTAACAGGGGTTCAATTATTCATTGGCGATAAATGTCTAGGACTTCTGGAGGCAATCAATGAGGTCTATCCCGATGCAAAGTATCAGAGATGCACAGTCCATTTCTACCGAAATGTATTTACAGTTACCCCGCGCTCCAAGGTAAAAGAAGTGGCTGCAATGCTGAAAGCTATTCATGCACAGGAGAATAAAGAAGCAGCAAGGCAAAAAGCACAGAGTGTGGTTAAGAAACTACGAGAAATGAAACTTAGGGAAGCAGCTGATAAGATAGAAAAGGGCATCGAGGAAACTTTGACTTATATGGAATTCCCCTATGCCCATTGGCACAAATTGAGGAGTAACAATGTTATCGAGCGACTAAACCGAGAGATCAGGCGAAGGACAAGAGTTGTAGGTACCTTCCCAGATGGAAACTCAGCCCTAATGTTGGTTTGTGCAAGGTTACGTTACGTAGCAAGCAAGGCCTGGGGAACTAAGCGTTACATGAGCATGAAATACCTTGAAGAAGAAGTACTTGATGTCTCACTAATGACAGTGGGCTAAATGCTGGCTACCAAACGGTTAAAATGAAATTGCGAAAAAATCTTGACGGTACCTACTCCATCATGGCAAAAGTAAATCTTTTCCTGAATGGAGTGAAACCCTTTGAATAAGCGAATTTTGACAGTTTCATATTATTCAAACTATAACTGTAAAGAAACTTCTTTTATCCGGCTTCAGGGTAAATGGCTTGAAGATACTGGATTTAAGATTGGGGATAAGATAGAAGTTCGAAAAAAGCCGGAGGAACGGGTGATTCGGGTAGTGAAATCATCTGAAGAAGTAAACGACAACACCTATCGGCAGTCTCACAAATATAGTAGATATCAAGGTAATTTCATTTTGTGTTTTTTTTAACTACAAACTTTTTCGAAGAATGCTTTGGTGCATTCCTTTTGTAATCTACATTTTCTTCTCTTGGTTCTTCAATGCCACCATTTCTCTTAATAAATTCAAAACTCTTGGAAGCATCTGATAATTTGAAAAGCGTTCCTATAATATCTAACAGCGCCAAAAACGTCAATAAAACAGCAACTATTTCCAGCGAATAAAAAAACTCTATTTTACTGATATTCTTAATATTCCATTTAACAAATGGTATATCCGCATCTCTTAACATAATAAGAAAAAAACTAGTAATCAGACTTACAAAAATGAATATTGTATTATGCTTTAATTCTTTAAAAATTTCAGTTATTTTCATTTCTAAATCAACGATTACTTTATCGTCCGAAATCGTTTTATATAGCGATTCTCTTATTTTTTCTACATTTGAATATAGCAAAGTTATAACCGCTACAGCTAATCCTAAAAACACTCCAACAAAATTTAGAACGAAATCATCTTTTATAAATGCGGCTGTCCCATTGGCTATAGTTGAATTTATCTTTATAATCATTATACTTAATATCCACATCAGGCTTGCCAAAAGCAAAATACAGAGCAATTTAGTTATTCTTTTTATCATTATTAATATCACCTAACAATTCATCAACTTGTTCAATTATCTCCTTTATATTTCTGTAAGTAATGTCTGGGTCAACTTCAAGGTTATTAGCCATACTTATTTTTTTCACATTCTCACTACTCTTAAACGTTTTTCTACTCCTATTTTTTCTCGCCTTAATTTTCCATCTTCCACCGCCACCTGTAATATACTTTACAGTATCCTCAACTTCATCCTTTCTTACAGATAAACTTCCTTTTTCATTTTTATATTTAATTTGAGTTTCAGTTGAGTTATAGATTTCTTTAATCTTTTTAAGAAATTCATTGGTTTTTAAAATTCCACCAAATAAATTAGGAGACTTTAAATCAAATGTTAATTCATATACACCATCCACTCCGCTTATACATTCCCAGAAAGCCTGTTCATATGTTAACTCATCAATAGTAAAATTATAGCCGTGTATATCCGTAGTCTTTTGAAAGAAACTTCCGATGCTATTTTTAGCATACTCAACTTTCTCAAATACTGAAGACTTATTCTGAATTAAGATAAGTTGCCTTTTTAAATCAAAAAACATATAAATATATGGGAAATTTGTCTCGACAATACTCTCTATATCATTTTCACCTTCCTGAAATTTTTTCATAGGTTTTTCCTTTGCATATTTACAGAGGAATATATTATTATCATACTTTTGTGTTAGATATAAAATACTTTTTTTCTTCCCAATAACTCTGACAACTTTTTTATTAGAATGTAATGTCTCAAAAAAATCATACATTATCTTTTCCTTTTCAGATTCAGCTTTTTGAAATAATGACATCTGTTCTGTTAAAACCAAAAAATACCTATAAACATTAAATTCTAACGTTTCCATTTCCAAACCCCCAACACAAAAACTTTAAAACAATTATATCATTTTTTTACAAAAATCTGTACTTCTTTACATTAAAATATGTTATTTTCTGGCTAACTTCGTAACTGAAAGTACCAAAAAGGCACCTACTCTTTTCGGCAGATGCCCTTTTTATTTATAATACAACCGTAACCTTCTCGCCTTTCTTCCCGACTTTATAATCCTTCCTATATAGCACTGTTATGGTCTCCACGTGGCTCGAGTTGATAGAATTGATGTCTGTTGGCCATTTTAGAAACCATCTGTACGTGGAAACATGTCAATGGGTTTTTCGGCCATTTTTGAAAAACCGTCGTACGAGGAAACATGTCAATTAACAATAACGCCAACCACTGAATGTGCAATTGGCATTAATTAATTTTATGTCAGTTTCTTCTTCAATTCAATTATTCGGGCTTCAATTATTGAAATAACTTTTTTAAATTCCTCATCACTCTTACCCGTAGGATCATCCAGTCCCCAATCCTCTCTATGCTTGCAGGGAAGGTAAGGGCATTCCACATTGCATCCCATTGTAATAACAATATCTACCTGCGGGATATCATCAAGTAACTTTGGATATTGGGTTTTCTCCATATCTATACCATAAAGCTCTTTCATTAGACGCACAGCATCCTGATTAATTTGGGGTTTTGTTTCTGTGCCAGCAGAATAGCTTTCAAATACATCTCCTGCTAAATGTTTGCCCAATGCCTCAGCTATTTGGCTTCGACATGAATTATGAACACAAATAAATGCAACCTTTATCATTTACTCTCCTTACAGCGCCAATAAGCGTTCACCCTTGATATCTTCAGGACTCCATGAAATCAGTGCGAACTTTCCATTTGCATGTTCATTGATGCGGTTGAGCCATTCTATTTCGCCAGTTGCCTTAGCCTTCAGTATGTGATTTGTCGTATCCGTGCCATAAAGTGACTGATTGACCACCCACCACTTAGCGGCGATGCCCGCACGCTTTAAATCATCTTCAAGACGAAGAGCCTCATAAACGGGAGTCGCTTCCGGTAGGGTCACAATAATGACCTCGGTTTCGTCTGATTTCAGTCGTGGTAACAGTCGTGCCACCGATTCAGGTATTTCTCCCTTAGTACGTTGTATTTCGTGATTATAACTCTGTGTGGACTCCAACAGGAGCAGGGTGTGACCTGTAGGAGCAGTGTCTATAACTACCACCTGATCGTCTGCCATGTCAACTAATTCCGCAAATGCACGGAAAACAGCGATCTCCTGTGTGCAGGGTGAGCGAAGATCTTCTTCGATATAGGCAATATCCTCGTCACTCATACCGGATGCGCGTGCCTTGGAGAGCACCTCTTGCTGATACTTTTTAAGCTCCTTAGCTTCATCAATATGGCTCATGGATATACCGCTTGTTTCGTCTATCACAAATTTTAAATGTGCAGCCGGGTCAGTAGTGGTAAGGTGGACTTTCTTTCCTCGCTTTGCAAGTCCTAACGCAACAGCAGCCGCAACGGTGGTCTTGCCTACACCGCCTTTTCCCATCGTAAATATTACACGCTTGCCTTCTGCTGCTAATTCATCTATCACATCGCTGAGCGAAGGAATATGGTCAGTATTCAATTTTCGCGGCTCAGTAGGGACATAGTCGGTAGTAAGTAAAGCACGCACATTTTCCAAACCAGTGACATTATACGAGCGTAAAGGTACTATATAGATTGGAAACGCCTTTAAGGCTTTCGGCATATTAGATATAGCTGCCTGCTGTTTTTCGTAAAGGCTGTTTGATAGAGCGTCTGTATGCTCCATCAATAATCCATTGATAACCAGCATCTGATTGTTAACACCTAACGCAGACAATTCATCGGAAGCACGTTCCGCTTCTTTAAATGGTGCGATTTCCGGTCGGGTAACAAGTATTAATGTAGTCAGACTGCCATCCGATAGTGTTTCCACAGCTTGCTGGTAAATCGATTTTTTGCTCTCTAAGCCTGATAGTTGACCGAGGCAGGATGCGCCGTGTGTACTTTCACTTATGAACCTGCTCCAAGCAGAAGGAAGCTGAAGCATTCGTAGGGTATGGCCAGTAGGAGCAGTATCAAAAATAACATGATCGTATTCCTGCTGAACCTTTTCGTCTGTTATGAAATTAGAGAACTCGTTGAATGCTGCTATTTCTATTGTGCAGGAGCCAGAAAGCTGCTCCTCCATATTTGCGATAACAGAAGCGGGCAACTTGCCTCGATAAGGCGCGATTACGCTCTCCCGATACTCAGCTGCGGCCTGTATAGGGTCGAGGTTAGCCACATATAGATTAGGCACACCGGGGATAGGCGTACCTTTGTTGGTCAGTTCCATCGAGAACACGTCTTGAAGATTGGAAGCCGGGTCGGTGCTGATGAGCAACACACGCTTGCCTTTATCCGCAAGAGAAACAGCGGTGGCACAGGCGATGCTGGTTTTGCCAACGCCACCCTTGCCGGTATAGAAAAGATATTTCGTTAAATGGATGTTTTGCGGATCGAATTTATTCACTTAACAGCAACCTCCCTTACAATTACATCCCCCAGAATTTTTCTTAGAAACCTTCACCTTGACGGACGTGCTCTTCACTCCCAACACATCTCCGGGAAGATCAAGCAGCTTGGTGAACTCTTCATTGGTAGGGTAGCGGCCAGTAATAACAATCTCATCATCAACCATAACTACCGGTAATCCCTCTGTTCCTTTTTCATTGATATAGGCATTGATGGTCTTATTTTTGATAAATTCAGCAGGTGCACTGTTAAGGTTGAAGCGATCAACAATTACACCATGTTTTTTTAACGTATCAAGCACTGTAGAGATACGCAAAAGTTCAGGGTCTACTCCCACGCCACAGAGTCCGGTTGGGCAGCACATCGCAGGTTCAAATATTTTCATTTTTTTCATGAAGAACAACTCCTTTTATATAGATGATTTTTCAGCTGAAGCAATAAAGATGTTAATTGCGGCACTACTGCAGGATTCACAGGAATCGCAGCAGCATTGTTCATTTAAGTCTTCAATTTTTATATTGGACAAGTTCGCTTCGGTAAACCATTTTCTGATATCCGAGCGTTCAAAGCCAAGCCAGACATCAAACTGTTCTTTGCGTAAAAACTCATAATCATGCCGGTCTAAATCGGCAATTACTAATTTACCACCGGGCTTTAATATACGTGTCATCTCTAAAATCGCTTGCCCCGGTTTTTCAACGTGATGCAAGAACATATTTGCCATTACATAAATCAACGCTTTCACTCTCTAAAGGTAGCGTATAAGCGTCTGCCTGAATACAGGTGATTGCACCGCTTGAACCGAACTTTTGCTCCAATACATTGAGCATTTCCTTGGACTGGTCTATCGCTATGACACGAAGCTTCCTGTTAAGCAATTCTTGCGTAACAAAGCCGGTACCTGCGCCGATATCAACAGCCGTTGATCCTTCTTTTACTTGAGCTGCTTCACACAATTTTTCCCGAATACTATCAGAGAAAAAGGTCTGGCGTATCGTATCCCATTGGTCTGATACACTATCGAAATAGTTTTTACTGCTCACTATTCAGCCCTCCTTCCGCAGGGAACCAGTGCCTTGTATTATTCGCTATCTTCACTAATATCAACATAACAGGTACTTCCGTCAGAACCCCTACAATGGTGGCAAGTGCAGCCGGACTTTGTGTTCCAAATAATGAAATCGCGACGGCAACTGCCAGTTCAAAAAAGTTTGAGGCACCAATCATACCGGCAGGCGCTGCTATCTCATGGGGCAGTTTTATAGCCTTGCTTGCCAGGTATGCAATGAAAAAGACTAGGAAAGTCTGAAGAATCAACGGTATGGCAATCAAAACAATATGCAGTGGATTATTCAGAATTACATCGCCCTGGAATGAAAAGATTATTATTAATGTCAGCAATAGACCTATGGTCGTGATATTTCCGAACTTCGGTATGAAACTCTTTTCAAAATACTCGGGACCACGCTTTTTTGTGATGGTATTACGGGTGATTATTCCGCCAGCCAGCGGGATAACAACAAACAATACTACGGACAAAATAAGAGTGTCCCAAGGTATGGTGACACCGCCAACACCCAGAAGAAACGCAACTATGGGTGTGAAAGCGAAGAGGATGATAATATCATTTGTTGCCACCTGCACAACGGTATAAGCCGCGTTGCCACGGGTCAAATAACTCCATACAAATACCATTGCTGTACACGGTGCCGCTCCGAGAAGTATTGCGCCCGCAAGATAGTCTTTCGCAAGGTCTGAGGGGATAAAGGCCTTGAAAATGACGAAGAAAAACAGCCACGCGATGCCGAACATGGTAAAAGGCTTTATCAGCCAGTTGGTTATCCATGTAACAAAAAGCCCCTTAGGATTTTTCCCAACATTTTTAATGCTTTGAAAATCCACCTTCAGCATCATCGGATATATCATAAGCCAGATTAGAATCGCCATAGGTATTGATACGTTCGCGTATTCAAAACGTCCCAAAAATGCCGGGATTCCGGGCAAAAACTTTCCGATCAGGACACCTACCGCCATGCAAAGAAGGACCCAAACCGTTAAGTATTTTTCGAAGAAACCGATTCCTTGTGTTTTCTCTTTGCTCATAGCGTATTACCGCCTTTTTTTTGAAGTTCAGCTTCATCCTTGTGCGCCTTGGCTTTAAAATATGTGTCAAGATTCTCAGGAAGCTGATAGACTTCGTTCTTTGACTCACGTTTCTCAGTGTTGTATACCTCGCGCAGGATGGCATCTACAATCAATTCTTTTGGAGGTGAAGTATACTCGACACCGTTATATACCCACACACGGCAGTCAACATTATCTCCGCAAAGGGTTCCACAATCCTCACAAAGTGATTCTCTAAGTTCTACTGCGATGTCATTTCCATTCACGCGGATAGTCGGCGAACTGATAAACTGATACTTTATCGCCAACTCCTTCGTTGCAATATTTACTTTATTTACCTTAACTTCATATCCCGCCGCATTAAGCACCACGGCCACGCTGGAAACTGCTTCATCCAGTGCTTTTTCTGTGTCCTGGCATCTACCGCAAACGGTCGTATCCAGATACAGAAAATCTATGTTGATCGGTTTTTTCGGCTGCGGCTGGCAACAGTTATCGGAAGAACAACAACATTTACTCATTTTCATTACACTCCTTACAATAGTTTGAGTTATCTCTGCAAATACAGTTTTCCTTGTTGGAAGTGATAGCACAGAAAAACTGTTTTGTTTTACTGATGGTTTCATCATCCAGCGAATAGTACGTCCATTTACCTTCTTCTCGCGCTTTTACAATCCCACATTCACACAGGATTTTCATGTGATGAGAAAGTGTGGATTGGGACATTTCAAATTTCTCCAGAATATTGCAGGCACAAAGTTCCCCGCAGGAAAGCATATCTACAATCATTGCTCTTTTGGGTTCTCCCAACGCTTTAAACACTTTCGTGTTCTCCAAGTAGTAGTCCATAACATCACCTCAAATCTAAAAACTTCGATATGATATATTATATGCGTCAAATCGAAAAATGTCAATTTGATATATGAATTTAAAATAAAATATTTCATTAACATTTTTATCGGAGCTGTTTCTTCATTTAAATAGAGAAGCATCCGCTAATTACGGATGCTTAATAACCATGTATATAAGCCTTTTTAATCCTCATTTAGATCCACTAAATTATCCTCAAAAACGAACAAGTTTTGAATTGGAATTTGTTCGCGCAAATAATATGTCAGATCAGTATCGCCAACCGTCACTCCACCACAAAGTGCCCCCTTAAAATTATGAGATTTACCGTCCGTATCTGTAATTTTCATTTCCCAAGTTCCTATATCAGTAGCATAGTAAGTCAATTGGTCACTTTCTATATACTGTGAGAAAAGCTCCAATATTTCCTTTACTGCGGATTTTCCTATATTAAACTGTTGCTTTCTAGAAATCTCGAACTGACCAAAACCATTTCCATACTTATATCCTGTAAACCATATTCTACCACTAGCAGATATAGTCAAATGCTGTTCCACTTCGTCATCAGGAAGTGGTTCTGGACCAAAGCATATATTATTTGATATAATTCTTACTGTTTGTATTTGCAATCGGAACACCCCCTGTGCTATTCCCTTTTTAATACTGGCAAGACAGTCTCTAAATATTGCTGCCAATATCCTTCGTCATCGCCTACCATATCATGAAGCCAATAATACATAAACAGAATTTCAAATTCTTGCTTTCTGCCTTTTATAAAGGGCTTTTTCGGTATTCTTCTGTATAGTGAATCAATATTAAAGAGATTACTTTTCTGCTTATAATCGTAGTCATACTTTCTCCAAGTATATTGACTCTTCTTTCTATGTGTTGAAGGCCAAATTTCCTCATTATCATAAAAATTATTTATCCAATCATATGCAAAAGCAAGAAGATTAACCTGATATTTTGTCCATGTATTATTGATCCAATCACTAATTTCTTCAGTAATTGTCGGTACTCCAAACTCAAAATGCTTTTGGCTTTGAACCCGATGATAATCTTTGATAAAAAGGAAAAGCATTTCAGTCTGATCTTTAAGAAATGGCAGTTTTTTAATAAGTTTAGTATAGCAATCATATGAAATATTTCTAAACTCGCTGTCCGTATTATATAGGAAAAACAGTTCATACTCTCTCAGTATATTACCGATATACCTGTGGATCTGTTTTCCATATTCATCGTAAATACCCACCACCCATTCTCTAACTTCAGGCTCATAATCTTGAAGCTGCTTACGATACTTGTCTAATTTTTCACTATGAAGTACTGTTTTTTCTTCGGCTTCAGTAGTATTCAAATAGTTGTTAAAGTACTCAAATACGTAATCCACACAAATTTTTAAATTTTGAGAACGTGCTTCAATATCAAATTCATTGAGTCTATCCTCTTTTTTTCTACGGGCAATATACTCTTCAATACTCAGCATTTGCTCACCTCCTAAAATAGCACTGACTTTATCTAATAAGGAATTAAATTCCCAACTTATGGCTGCTTGATGAATAGCTCTTTTATTTATCAGTCACTTTTCTCAATACTGTTCATTATCTCTTTCATACTGTCAATTAAATAGTCCGTTTCAGGATCTGATGCTTCGTTGTTTTCTAGTAAGCTGGTTATATAGGATTTAATAATATCTTTTGATTTTACAAAGCTGATGTTTCCAGGCAAATTGCTGAGTATCAATTGAGCATCTATAAACGCGCCCATACTATTAATAACTTGATTCATTAATTTTTCTGCTTGTTCAATATTTCCGTTTTTCATTGCTTCTTTTGCAGAAATACTAATGCTACGGACGTCTTCTCCCCATATTGCATATCTTGATGGAGTTGCCTTGCAGTCTTCATCACATGAGTCAAAAATCGCTCTTTCTAGTCTGTCCATGCACATTCTTTCACTGTCGTGTTCTTTTACTCTTGTGATTACTACGGGAGCATTTCTGTTGTTAAAATTATAAAAGTTTATTACAGCCCGCATCAATGATTGTATTTGAGCCAATCTTTATCATCCCTTTCAGCTTAACAATAATAAAAATACCCTGTTCCGGTCTTTTATAGAAACCAGGCAGAGAACAGCAACACGTTTTTTAACTGTTTCATGCTACCACTCACTCGTATAATAGTTCTCGTAAGGTTTTAGTTAACATTTTTCCAGTTATAAACCTT
>ENA-UPSA01002676-UPSA01002676.1-bioreactor-metagenome-genome-assembly--contig:-NODE-2676-length-11250-cov-70.195176_pt1 | contig 11250 bp, 6 predicted proteins | sample MGYA00238183_ERZ773288 | MGnify/ENA primary metagenome ERZ773288 (study PRJEB29028, sample SAMN07631243) | bioreactor metagenome | isolation source: Switchgrass digestor | place: USA: Dartmouth... | reverse complement strand
GAGAACGCAAGGTTAAAAAACCAACCAAAGACATCAATCTGAACGGCTCGTTCCACGTTGAGTGTGTAGTTTCCATCAAAAGAAAACACAGTGAGTAAAGCCGCTTACGGCAAGGGCTGGAGGGTGTTTGGCAAGATATGGGCATGTTCCCGTGGACGAGGGGAGGGAACACCTGTTTCAATATAGAGAAAATTATTGCAAAAGCATTTAACCAAGCAGAATATTTGATAAATAATTCCATATTTCATGTTTGTCTGTTATAATATTATTGGCTTTATTTGTAAAGGTCAAGTGTCGGAGGTTAAAAGAAATGGTGGATTATTTTAGCAGTTCAAATACGAGAGATATTGAGCAATATGATCATAAAGACAAAAAAAGACTCAATAACCCGCCTGTAGGACTTGTTACACCCCAAACCGATAAAGAGACAGGAAAGAAAATATATCAGTATGATCCTCATATAGACCCAACTCTTCAGTGGGCGGGTAAGGCTGAACATACTTCTTTTGAAGTTCCTACTGTTTCGCTTCATGTCCATGAACGTATAGATCCGAGAAAAATTATTGACCAGGTTAGAAATTATAAACGAGAGGAGTACACCCAGCTTTCGCTTTTCGAAACCAGGGAAGAAAACCCTCCTATGCGCGAGGCTGTGGAGTTTTACAAGCATCGCCACAACTGGTCTAACCGTTTGATTGCCGGCGACAGCTTGCTGGTGATGAATTCGCTGCTTGAAAAAGAAGGCATGGCCGGCAGGGTGCAGATGATTTATATTGACCCGCCGTACGGGATAAAGTATGGCTCCAATTTTCAGCCGTTTGTTAATCAAACTGCCTTAAAATCAAATGACAGTGACCAAGATTTGACTTGTGAACCAGAAATGTTAAAGGCTTTCCGTGATACTTGGGAGTTGGGTATACACTCATATTTGACTTATCTAAGAGATAGAATTCTATTATCTAAGCAATTATTATCAGATGAAGGTAGTATTTTTATACAAATATCTGACGAAAATGTCCATAGGATTAGACTTGTACTTGATGAAGTTTTTGGAGCCGGTAATTTTGTATCGATAATTTCAATCAAAAAGGCTTCTGTAATGTTTGCAAAAAAGCTTCTAAATAGCGCTTGTTTTTATCTTTTATGGTATGCAAAGGATATTGAGAAAATCAAGTATCGTCAATTATATGTCGAAAAAGATTATCAATGGTTTGCAGATAATGCAGGATCGCATTTATGGATAGAAGACCCAAATACAGGCGAAGGAAAAAGAGTCGCTCCAACTGAAAGGAAGGATATTAATAAATTTCTTAAAGAACATAAGGATTGGAAACTATATGGAACTTGGAGTTTGAATGCTCAAGGCAATGAAAAACAAAAAGGCTACGAATATAACGGTAAGCTGTACTATCCTCCGAAAGGAACACAATGGAAAACTTCATATCCAGAAGGACTAGATATACTTAAAAATAAAAATAGATTACAAGTTGAAGGAGACACCTTACGTGTAAAAATATACTTCGAAGATTTTCCAATAATGTCAATAAATAATTTGTGGGATAGTATTGGGGCTGCTAGTGATAAAATTTATATTGTTCAAACTGCAAACGAAATAATTCAGCGTTGTATGCTCATGACTACTGACCCAGGTGACCTGGTCTTTGACCCGACCTGCGGTTCCGGCACCACTGCCTATGTAGCAGAGCAGTGGGGACGCCGCTGGATTACTTGCGACACTTCCCGTGTGGCCATTGCGCTGGCCAAGCAGCGCTTAATGACGGCAGTTTTCGATTATTATCAGCTTGCCAGACCAGAAGAAGGTGTGGGAAGCGGATTCAAGTATAAAACTGTGCCTCACATTACTCTTAAATCCATCATCAACAATGATCCGCCTGCGGAAGAAACCCTATATGATCAACCTTACATTGACAGTAAAAAAGTCCGTGTCACAGGACCCTTTACAGTAGAAGCTGTACCTGCGCCTACCGTCAAATCGCTTGATGATGTCGGCGAAGAAGAAGGAGCATCTGACGCGTCGGTTGCCCGCTCAGGCGAAACTTTGCGGCAGGCCGAGTGGCGCCAGGAACTGCTGCGCACCGGTATCAGGGCTAAGAACGGCCAGCGTATTGAGTTTTCACGCATAGAGCCTTTTCAGGGGACAAGGTGGATTCAGGCTGAGGGAGAAACAAAAGAAGATGTGCCCAAGAGGGTGCTGATTTCTTTCGGCCCGGAGCATGCGCCGCTAGAACAAAAACAGGTGGAGCAGGCCTGGCAGGAAGCCAGGATGTTCCGACCCGATATGCTGCTGTTCTGCGCTTTTCAATTTGATGAGGAGGCGGCGAAGGATATCGACGAGTTAAAGCCGGAAATTGCAGGTATGCAGCTTTTGAAGGTGCAAATGAACGCAGACCTGTTTACTGAGGATCTGAAAAAGAGACGCTCCGGCAATGACAGCTTCTGGCTGATCGGCCAGCCGGATGTGAAGGTCAAGAGAATAAACAAAGGAGACGACAAAGGCAAATACCAGGTTGAGGTGCTGGGCTTTGATTACTATAATACCAAGACCGGCAATGTTGAATCGGGGGGCAAAAACAACATTGCCATGTGGATGTGGATACCAACTACGACGGACGCAGCTTATTCCCCACTCAGGTGTTCTTCCCAATGGCCGGAAGCGGCGAAGGGTGGGAGAAACTGGCCAAAAGTCTTAAAGCTGAGATTGACTCCGAAAAAATCGAGGCTTTTAGAGGAACTGTCAGCCTGCCATTTGATGCAGGCGCTCACCGGACGGTGGCAGTAAAAATTATTGACGACAGAGGTATCGAGAGCCTTCGTGTCATCAGGCTGTAAGGAGGAAACATGTCTGGACAAAAGATGATAGATAAGCTTATTATTAATTCGCCATACGAGGAGCCGAAGTTCTATTGGCATTACGATAGAGAAACAAGGACTTTTGAAAAACGTGAAGGTCGAAGGCCTGCCGGATATGTTGTCGCTTCCGAAAGCAGCAAGTCCTTTGACGACCCAGGTGTTTTTGTGCCCATCAAACTGGTGAACGAAATCCGTCCTAGGGTGAAAAAATGGCGGGAAGAGGGTTATTCGGGTGTTACAGGAATTACAAAGAGGCTTCTTTCTTATTGGCATGACCCTGAAGGAAGGGCGGACAGGTGCTTTTTCTTTTGTCAGCTGGAAACCATCGAAACCTTTATCTGGCTTGTTGAAGCACCTGAGGCAGAAAAAGTTGGCATCCGCATTCCGTCGGACGGCGGAGAATTTAGAAGGATTTGTTCCAAGATGGCCACAGGTTCGGGCAAAACCATTGTCATGGCAATGCTGATTGCCTGGCAGGTATTGAACAAGGTCTCAAATCCCCGTGATGCAAGGTTTTCTAAAAATGTGCTTGTTGTGGCCCCTGGCCTGACGGTAAAAAGCAGGCTCAGCGTATTGAATCCTTCGGATATTAACAATTATTATGAAGCCTTCAATATTGTCCCTCCAGGCTTGATGGATTCTTTAAGACAGGGGAAGATTCTGATTACCAACTGGCACGCTCTTGCCTGGGAGGATGAAGAGAAGCTCAGGAAAAAGAAAAGTGTTGACAAGCGCGGAGCCAAGAGCGATGAGGCCTATGTCAGGGAAGTACTGGGGGATATGGCCAACGCACAAAACATAATAGTAATTAACGATGAAGCCCACCATGCATGGCGAGTTAATCCTGAGTTGAAAGTGAAAAGGGAGTTTAAAGAACAGGAGGCCGAAGCAACGGTCTGGATAGGCGGACTGGATCGTATACACAGGGCAAGGGGAATCCAGTGCTGTTTCGACCTTTCGGCAACGCCTTTTGCGCCCTCCGGGAAAAAAGCCCAAGAAGAAGCGCTTTTTGGCTGGATTGTCAGCGATTTTGGGTTGAATGACGCCATTGAATCAGGTTTGGTCAAGACGCCCAGAGTTGTCATTCGTGATGATTCTATCAGAACGTCCGAGCTTAAATCGAGGCTGTATCACATTTATATGGACCCGGATGTAAAAGACGATATCAACAGGAAGGCACAGGAAACCGAGCCTCTGCCGGACTTGGTTATAAACGCTTATTATCTGTTGGGGAAAGACTGGCTGGAGACAAAAAGAGAGTGGGAAGCTGCCGGTCACAAAGTACCACCGGTGATGATTACCGTTGCAAACCGTACCGAGACATCATCAAGAATAAGACATGCTTTTTTACATAATGAAATCATGATTCCGGAGTTGTGTGTTCCAGAAGGTATCCTTCAGATTGATAGCAAGGTGTTGGACGAAGCGGAGGCTTCCGATGAAGAAATCACACTTGATATGGATAGTTATGATGAAGAGGATTATGTTTCCTCCAAGAAGCTGACAAAAAAGCAGCAAGCTGAACTTTTAAGGCAAACGGTTGACACGGTCGGTCAGGCCGGAAAACCAGGTGAAAAGATTCAAAATGTTATTTCAGTAGGAATGCTGTCCGAAGGTTGGGATGCAAAAACAGTAACCCATATCATGGGCCTGAGGGCCTTTTCCAGCCAGCTTTTGTGCGAACAGGTCGTGGGAAGAGGGCTTCGCAGGGTGAGTTATGACATTGGTCCTGACGGGCTTTTTGAACCGGAATATGTGAATATTTTCGGTGTGCCTTTCACATTCCTTCCTCACGAAGGCGGAGAAGGTGCACCACCACCGCCGCCTAAGCCGAAAACCAAAATTGAGCCGGTACACGAAAAAATAGAGCATGAAATCACTTGGCCAAATGTTGTCAGGATTGACACAGTGTATAGACCAAAATTGACGCTGGATTTGGGAAAAGTAGAGCCCATTGTATTGGATCCTTATGAAAGCATTACCGAAGCGGAGCTGGCTGCAATCATTGCCGGCAAGCCCAATCCTGCTGTTTTATCGGATATTGACCTAAAAAGGATAGCAGAGGAAACCAGGATACAGACAATCATTTTCAAAATGGCATCGAAGATTTATAATATCGAGCAACCATCATGGAAAGGCAGTAAGGAGCTGTTCCTGGCCCAACTTATACGTATTGTAGGTGAGTTTATAGAATCCGATAGGATTGTCATACTAAGCGAGCGCTTCAGTGCTTCGGATGAACGACGCAAAGTATTGATTATTCTTAATATGAACAAAATCATCCAGCACATCTGGAATGCTTTGAAAGCTGAAAACAGTGAAATGCGGGTTCCTGTATTTGACAGTGAGAATCCCATACGATCCACATCGGATATGAGAGCGTGGTATACCAGCAAACCTACCGAGTGGACCCAGAAATCACATATAAGCCATGTGGTTGTTGACAGCACATGGGAGGCTACTGAAGCTTATATCATAGATAAGCATCCAATGGTGCGGTCCTTTGTGAAAAATGATCATTTGGGATTTTATATTGTTTATAATTGCCAGGGAATCATACGGAAGTATTACCCGGATTTTATTATTAAATTAGTAAACGGAGATCATCTGATCCTTGAGGTAAAAGGGAAAGAAGATGCAGTGGCTAAAACAAAGCATACCAGCCTTGCCGAGTGGGTGGAAGCGGTAAATGCTCATGGAGGATTCGGTAGGTGGAAATGGGCAGTATCGCATACGCCGGGGGATTTAGACATGTTATTGGCAAAAGCAACCACTAGGTAATTTTATGAAAGCGATATACATGTTTGACATAGTGTATCAAATGCTTATTTGAGAAAATTGCATATGCTCATGCAAGGAGGTTTTATAAAAGTATGGTGGAATTCTATATGAGGAAACAGCTATATGATGGGCTGATAAGTATATCTGATGATGAATTTCATAGGTTATGTGATGATATCCTGGAACATCGTAATCCGGAGTATGCTAATCTTGACTCGCGTGGTATGCATTTATATAAGGACAAGCCTGTGCCAGGTACTCCGGATTCAATAAAATTTTTACCTGATAGTAGCATATATGCATTTCAATACACAACTTCTGATGAAAGTGGATTAAAAGATAAACTACTTGAAGATATTGAAAAAGTATATAAATGGGAATTCGGCAAAGATGTGCGAAGGGTAGTATTGTGTTGCAACTCAAGACTCAAAGATGATGTTATAAGGGAGTGTAAGGATAAATGCTCTGAATATGGATGGGAATTGGATTTGTTAGGTATTGATTCGATAATTGCTCTTATTCTCAACAGTTATGATGCAAAAGTCAAAGCCAATAAATATTTTGAGTTTGATGTTTTCTCCATAAATTTGGAAACTGACCTGAAATATTTTATTAAAAATGAATATCCTTTGCTTGCTTCTTTGGAAATTATAGAAAATTATCATCAAAAACTTCTAAAATTTGATATTTTTGCACTCGAATTAAAGGTTGTCTCTACTTCGGATGGGACGGAACTTGATTTCAGTGCAAAACAAAACGTTATACTAACAGGTGGAGCCGGAGCAGGAAAAAGTACTTTTGTTAAGCGATGGTTTCTAAAATGTTTAGAAAAAATTAATTTTCATTCAATACCGGTATTTTGTGAACTTAGAAGTTATTCCGGCGAGTCTCTGGCTGAGTATATAAAAATTAATTTTGAAAAAGGTTTCAATCAAATAAATATAGAACTTATTAACAAACTTTTATTAGAAGGTCGTTTTCAAATATTCCTTGATGGCTTTGATGAGTTGTCTGAAAAGTATTCTGAGGAATTTAAAATAAAATGCCTTCGAGATGGAAGGTACAAGAAAAATACATTTATTGTTACCGGTAGAAGTTCAAATAATATTAACGAGTTTATTATAGATAAAGATTATAAGAGCTATAAAATAGAGCCGTTAGATAGTAAGGCTATATTGGGGTTTATTTCAAGACTTATACCTGAAAAATCAAATTTAATTACAGATTTTTGCAATAATAACGCAAATATTTTGAAGTTGCTATCCAATCCCTTTAATCTGACCGTGGTTATGTCTATAGTTAAATCATTGGAACAGAAAGAAAGTATTGTTGACTTTTTAGAAAAAACTAACAGCAAACCACATTATTTTTACAAAGAATTGTTTAAGCAAATATTTATCTGGAATCGTGAAATATTGGCAAGATTTAAACTTAGAGAGGAGTTCGTAATTCATCTAGTTACGTATATTGCTTATAAATCATTAAATGATTGGAAGATACGATTAGATTTACGTTACATTAACAGACTTATCAAGGATATTTTAAATGAGTTTTCCCTTGCTGGTCAGATTAATATTGATGATGCACGAGATTGCCTGGTTAATTGTAGGTTTATACAGGAATTAAACGGTTGTTATCAGTTTGAACATAATAATCTTTTAGACTTTTTTGCAAGCTTGTATATCTTGGAAAAAAAAGACGATTCTGCTTTCCTTGCTGATGCTTTTAAAAACCCGGCTTTGGTTGAGCCATTATTGATTACATTTGAACTTGAAAGGACAGTTTTTGAAGAAAACATCGAAGATATACCATTTAATATTTTCCAAAGAGCGGTTCAGGAAATTGATGATTTAATCAGTGAGGGTGTAATAGATTTCGTTAGGAAGGCATTTTTGGATGACGATAAAAATAGCGACAGTTTTTCCAAAGCATTGCTTATTTGCAGCCATTTTTATTATTATGAAAGGTTATTGGTGAGCGTTTTTGAATATCTAAAAAGGAAAGAAGAGAAAAGCTATAAAAGATTTCATATTTTTAGGATTGAAAATACCGGCGTTCATGCCATTTTCAACAGCATGCCTGGAATAGAGGTTTTTTTAAAACGAATGCGTCTTACTGACATCCTAGATTTATTGGCCAATCCTTTTGAATACGGTAAAGCTGCTACAATACTTGCAGCAAAGTATATTAAACATCTTGAGGAAGCTAGTGATGAGCAATGGGATAAGGTTAAGGATTTTTATCTGAAATGCTTTAAATATAATGATCGAGATTTATTGTATTTTATACTGCTAGAATTGACTAACTATTTTAGAATAAAACCCAAAGGTTCACACGAGGTTTATGAAGCGTTTAAGGAAACATATGAAGGTCATTTTTGGGGTCTTGCAAACAACTATGTAATAGAAATAATGGAAGCAATGGGAGAACTTGAGCCTTGTGAGAATGACGGATTTGTAGAAGGACTTGTGGAAAGAGCTTTAAATTGCGAAAAAAATAATGACTATAATGTGGGACAACAATTGGCAACACTAAACTTTGAAGAAATTGAATATTTATGGAGTGCTCCTACCAAGGTGCGGGCAATCATTGGTGATGAAGCATATAAAAAAGCTTTACAATTCGCGTTTAACGACCCGGAATTAGATGAAATGGTTTTAATCCATATGTTATTTTATATATCAGAATTTAGCGATGACAATACCCTCGAAATACTGAGGAAATATTGTCATTATACTTCTGATCGCTATAGTTATAATGGAAAATGGGATGGAGTAAGAACGGACGCACTTAAAGGATTGTGTAGGGACCTTGATAGTAAAAAATTAAATATTTTGCTTACCGAATTTTACAACAGTAAGGAATATACATATAAGATATTTTTCTTGTGTGGTATTTATCAAGTGTTTATATCTGATGATTCCGAAAAATCTTCCATGGTTGATGCTGAGTATAAAAAGGCCAAAAAGTGCTTATTGGATGATCTAAAAAATATTAATAGCCTGAGAGACGCAATAATTCAGGCATCTGATTTTCCTATACAAATTCATCACAGCAGCTATTATTTAGCTTATTTTATTCAAGAGATATTATCTACGCTTCCAAAAAAGCACGTATTGGCAATATGTTTTGAAATATTGAAGTCAGAGGATAAAAAAGAGCTTTGGGACTATGTATTATCAATTATTCAATTTATTGGGGATGAAGATTGGCTTAATAATCTCATGAACTTTCATTCAGTCAATCCAGATTACGCAGATAGGGTTGCTGATATTATCAGACAATGGCGATTGAAAAATAATGCTGAATAAAACTGATGAATTTACCTGGAGATTGATCATGACTCCTTTATGAGTGATTGATTATGTTGTAGTGCATGAGTTGGCGCATGCGGGATTTGCTGATCACTCTAAAGAATATTGGGTAAGAGGTGGACAATTGTGCCGGACTTTGAAAAGCAGCGTAAATGATTGGAAGGAAATCAGATGTTGCTGGATTTGATTTAATTATACAAAATTACAATTAATTAAGTGGAGGTTGATAAAATGTTAAATGATACTTTATCTACCGAATTTCTTAATATCTACAATGAAATAGACGAGTATATGAGAAACAAGCTAAATAAAGGTTATGGCATAAGCCATACGGATTTAATTGATGATTTAAGCAATATAGATTATGTAATATATGCAAATAGAAGGAAACTTAAACAGTATGCAAAGTTAAGAAACGCTATCGTGCATGACTCGAAGAAAAATGCAAATCCAATAGCTGAGCCACATCCAATTATTGTCGGCGAGTATAAAAAGATACTTGACCATCTTAAGAATCCCCCAAATGCTTTGTCTATAGCTGTTCCAGGAGATAAAATACTTACAGCAGATATAAATGATAGAGCAATTGATATAATCAACATAATGAATGAGAAATGTTTTACGCATATACCGGTATTTGATAAAGGGAATTTTGTTGGCGTTTTCAGTGAGAATACACTGTTTACGTATTTAGCAAAAAACGAAGCAATTACTCTTGACTCAGATACCACTCTCAACAAATTTAAAGATATTCTTGGAATAGATAAGCACGATACTGAACAATTTCAATTCATCTCAAAAAATAAATGTATTTATGAAGTTGAAGAATTATTCAGGAAATATCTTTCCAGCCAGAAAAGATTAGCTGTGGTTTTTATAACGGAAAATGGGGAGCAGAATGAAAAATTGCTGGGTTTAATAACTGCATGGGATGTAGCTGGAAGTACAATTAATAATGAATAATATTTGTAATAATTATGAAATCAAAGCTTGATATTTAGGTAGAAAAATGATGACGTAACAACTTTCTTGCCTACAACATGCAAGGCATTTATCATTGAGTACGGCTTAGCCAGAATTTGTAGATTTTTAATTGCATAATATGTTAAAATATTGTAATATTAATTTGTAAATTTAACCGACTTATCAAGAGTCAGGGTAGAGAGTTGGCTCGATGACCCTGCACCAACCTGCAGCGAAACTGCAAGGTGGTAAAGCCAGCACCGATGAGGAGGTGGTAATAATGGTTGAATTATAGCCTTCTTGTCAGGTTACGGCAGGAAGGCTTTTTTAACGGTTTTATATCTAAAAAATTGAATGGAGGCGTGTTGTGTGAAAATCAAACGAGTGGGGCACAGATACACTGTTGTTCCGCATAATAGCGGAAAATATCTGGCGGTTATGATTCTTTCAGAACATGATAACTTCAATGATGCTGTTAGCGCTACGCTTGAAGCAATGGACAAGGAAACCGATGAAATATTGAATAGAGAAATTGAAGAACTTAGGAAACAGGGCATAAAGGCGGTATCATTTAAGGAAGCCATAAAGGATATGACGCCCGAGCAGCGGGAAAGGTTTCTTGAAGAGAGAAACAGGCAATTTATAAATCCTCTTCTCGATATGAATATTGAAATGCTCGAACAAAAAAGAAGGCAGCTTAAGGTAAAACGTGTGAAATAGAGGCTATCGTGGCCATTAAAAATGGAGCACCCTACTGATAAAGTCCGCTGTTCCATTTTTATTCGGCATTATGTAATCTTTTCCTCTCAGCTTTTGAAAGAGATTTATAAACCAGTTCATATGAATGGTCTATCATCCAACGAAGATCATCATCGGGAACTGAACCGTCAACTATAACTGTATTCCAATGCTCTTTATTAAGATGATACCCCGGGGTAATTGCCGGGTACTGTTGACGCAGCGATTGTGCTATGAAGGGGTCGCATTTTAATGATATATATGCTTTACCATTCTTCATAGAGATTAGTGCAAACATCTTGGAGCCTACCTTTATAACAGCGGGCTCGGGACCGAAAGGATAATCCATAAAAGCGCAAGGTTTTGACAAACAGTATGCCGTAAGTTTTTCTATGTCCATACATATCCTCCTTAAAAAGGTAGGTCATCTTCTTCAGTTGCTGCTATTTCGGCAGGTGCTTCTTGAAGAGATTCCTCTCCATCTCAAATGTTTTAACCTAATTAAGCCAATCTAATTTTCAATATACTCACCCCTCGTATAATAGTTCTCGTAAGGTTTTAGTTAACATTTTTCCAGTTATAA
>ENA-UPSA01002669-UPSA01002669.1-bioreactor-metagenome-genome-assembly--contig:-NODE-2669-length-11280-cov-4.368018_pt1 | contig 11280 bp, 8 predicted proteins | sample MGYA00238183_ERZ773288 | MGnify/ENA primary metagenome ERZ773288 (study PRJEB29028, sample SAMN07631243) | bioreactor metagenome | isolation source: Switchgrass digestor | place: USA: Dartmouth... | reverse complement strand
CATTTAAATAATCATAAAGGGAGGGAGAAAAAGTTACCTCCTCTTCTCCAACTTCTTCTAATCCCGAACTACTACTTTTACCCCTTACTACCACTTCTGCTGTACCAGGTAAAAAATCCCCTGGTATCAAAAAAGAAAAGTTAACACTTCTTTCCCCTTCTCGCCAGAGAAACAAACTAGCTTTTCCCTCTACCTCCTTATTTCGCTCAATAACTTTAGGAAGATCCAGAGAGGTAAGCCAGGCATGTTGAATACCCGAAGTTACATCTATTTCCATCTCTACTGTACCTAAGTTGATTTTTTGACAGGGATTCCCCAAAACAGTTTTGAATACTTCTCCCAAACTACTAGAGGTAATACTAGCAATATCTGAATCACTTATCCAAAAAAATTCCTCTTGCCAGGAGAAATTTTCTCCTTCCATGTTAAGCTTTACATTGGCACTACCAGGTACCTGAGAATCTATACTCCTATCCATAGCGTCCAGAACCAACTCAGGTAACATATCTATCAAAATATCCTCGTCTTTTACTATTTCAAAGCTATATTCTCTTTCCTCTCCTTTTTCATTTCTGACTTTAATTTTAACCTCGCTCACCTCAGGCATTACCCCTATCCTGCCTGCTATTCCAGCACTCCGGTCTTCCTCCACAACCCCTATTTCTTTTATCGCTTTTCCCACTTTAAAAGGGAGATCTACCCCCTGCAAGCTGAAATTCACATATACCGAAGAAAGAAAATAGTTCGCTTTCCCCCGATGGAGGAAAGGATGTCCTAAAGCTAATATTCGGTCTCCATCGCGGAAGGTGAGAGTTCCAATACTCATCACCTCAGCATCACCTTTTACCAGTTGAATTCCAATAGCACTCCCGGGTTGTAAAGAGTTATCTTCTAACACAACATCTTCTCCGCCTAAAGAAAGTTGAGGGGTAGAAAAAACCTCTCTCAAGGAAAAGTGCTCTCTCAATTTACTGGTGATTTTGTCAGCGGCTCTATTCCCCCACCCGGAAATTAAAACAGTGGATCCAGGAGTCAAAGGAGAAGGAGTAGCTTCCTCACCTTGAGGAGCTTCTTCTTCCCACAAAGAAAGCATGGCTTCTATAGGTGTTACCACGCCCACCAAGTTATCCTTAGTTTCCCAACTATAAGAAAGAGCTCCAGCTATTTTGCCTCGAATAAAAACGGGAGAGCCACTCATTCCTGCTGATATTCCACCCATTTCTTGAAGTTTTTTGTCTATTACTTTAACCACAAAATAGCTTTCTTCTACCTTTTTTCCTTCTACTACATCTATTACTTCCAGTTGAAAATCCTCAATGTTAGTACCGTAAAAGACAGTTTTACCTATCGCCTTCATACCTCTTTGAATGTGAGAGAAAGAAAAATAGGAGTAAGGATAAGAAGTAGTAGAAATATTTTCTCTCAGGAAAAAGAGCACCACAAAGCAACAGATTAAAATTGGAATAAGCCAATACCATCTCTTAAATCGATTTCTCAAACCTAACTATTTCTCCCTTTTAGTGTAAAGGAATCCATCTCTTAACAATTTCAAATAATCCAATACTTTTCCTGCTCCTAAAGCTACGCAGGAAATAGGGTCTTCTGCCACATATACTGGAGTTCCTAAAGCTTTAGCTAACATTTCATCTATACCCCGCAGGAGTGACCCTCCACCAGTTAAACAGATACCTTTTTCTCCAATATCAGCAGCTAATTCCGGAGGAGTTTTTTCTAATACCGACCGAGCCATTTCTGCTATGGCAGAAAGCTGTTCACTCAAACATTTGTATATTTCTGAAGAAGTAAGAGCAACCTCTTTAGGTAAACCAGAAACCAAATCTCGCCCTTTAACTTTGAGAATTTTTTCTTCTTTGGGAGGAACAGCCCAACCAACTTCAATTTTAATAACTTCTGCGGTTCTTTCTCCTATCAAGAGATTAAATTTCTTGCGCAGATGTTTTGTTATAGCATCATCTAATTGATCCCCAGCCACTCTTACTGATTGGCTAACCACCACTCCCCCCAAAGAGAGAACAGCAATATCGGTGGTACCTCCACCGATGTCAATCACCATACTTCCCGAAGGGCCAGTAATATCTATACCCGCGCCTAAGGCAGCAGCCATAGGTTCTTCTATGAGATAAGCTTTTCTTGCTCCAGCTCGATAAGCAGCATCTAATACCGCTCTCTTTTCTACTTCTGTTCCTCCTGAAGGAATACACACCACTATATCAGGCTTAAAGAGACTTTTACCACATACTCGTTGAATAAAGTAAGTCAACATTCTCCGAGTAACTTCATAATCACTGATTACTCCTTCTCGAAGAGGACGATGAGCTACTATATATTCAGGGGTTTTACCAATCATTTCCCACGCTTCTCTACCGATAGCCAAAATCTCATTAGTATGTTTGGATATAGCCACCACCGATGGTTCATTAAGAACTATGCCCTTTCCATAAACATAGATTAAAGTGGTAGCTGTGCCCAGGTCGATTCCTAATCTTTTGTTCCACATACCATAATTCCTCCCGTTTTATTCATCACACCTATTTATAGAAGCTCCTAAAGAGCGAAGTTTAACTTCTAAATTTTCATAACCTCGGTCAATGTGTAAAATTCCATACACTTCAGTTTCCCCCTCAGCAGCCAATCCAGCTAAGACCAAAGCTGCCCCAGCTCGAAGGTCTGGAGCAGTAACTTTAGTTCCAGCCAGTTTTTCCACTCCAGTAACCACCGCACTTCTTCCCTCCACTCGAATTTTCGCCCCCATCCTTTCCAGTTCTCCCACATGAGCAAAACGGCTCTCAAAAACTGTCTCAGTAATCACACTTACTCCTTCAGCTAAAGAGAGAAGAGCCATAAATTGAGCTTGCATGTCAGTAGGAAAACCAGGATAGGGCATAGTCTTAATATTGGCAGCTTTAGGCCTCTTATCTGAAGCCACTAAAATAGTATCTTCTCCTTTTCTTTCTATCACCACTCCGATTTCCTCTAATTTAGTAATCACGGAGCGGAGAGAAGAATATTCCACTCCTTTTATATTTACACTACCCCGGGTAATAGCTGCCGCTACACAAAAAGTACCAGCCTCAATTCTATCGTTGATAATAGTATATTCACATCCCTGTAAATTTTTAGTACCCCTTATTACTATAGTATCAGTACCTGCCCCTTCAATCTCTGCTCCCATTAAAGAAAGAAATTTAGCCAGGTCTACTACTTCTGGCTCACAAGCGGCATTAGATATAACTGTTTCTTCCTCAATAGTAGCAGCCAGCATCATAACATTTTCTGTTGCTCCTACACTGGGAAAATCAAAATATATCTCTCCTCCGTGGAGTTTAGAAGCCCACGCTTCTACATATCCAGAATGCATAGATATTTCTACCCCTAAATGACTAAAACCTTTAAGATGGAGGTCGATGGGACGAGAACCGATAGCACATCCTCCCGGAAGAGGAACTTGAGCTCGACCATGACGAGCAATAAGAGGACCAGTTACCAAGAAAGAAGCTCTCATTTTTCGAATTAGCTCATAAGGAGCTTCGCTAGTAGGATATAAAGTGGGGAAAATCCGATAGGCATCCTCTTCTATCTTTTCTACTTTACATCCTAAACTTTCCAAAACCGAAAGTATGGTTTCTACGTCTAAAAGATGGGGAACATTTTTAATTAAAGAAGGAGAGTCAGCTAATAAAGTTGCCGCCAAAATGGGTAAAGCAGCATTTTTAGCGCCTCCTACTTGGACTTCTCCTTGTAAAGGTTTTGAACCCTGGATTACAAATTTACTCAATGGTCTTCTCTTCCCGTTCTAATAGGTTTAGCAAAGGACTCTTCCCCAATCCTGCATTATTATAATCGATTTTCTTAATATCCACACCCAGGTTTTAAAAATTTTTTACCTGATTTCAAGAGACACTAGAAGAAACCCGAGAGGGAGGAAATTCAAATTCTATTTTCCCTTCTTTCTTAAGAACAAGGTAAGCAGAGAATTTCCTACCCTTGCGAGATTTAAAACCATAAAGTTTATCTGTTTTCCCCGTGGTAAGTAGTTTTTGAGCCTCCAGGCGATTAATAGACCTCCCTGCTATCTTTTTCCAGATAGTAAACGAGCAACCCTCTTGCCAGCGGGAACAGCTGAAAGACTTGCGATTTTCATAAACTGGAGCCCCACACAGGGGGCAATTTCCCACCGGGAAAGACATCTTTTCTCTTTCCCCTTGGTCTTCTGCACTTTTAACTTTCTCTACCATCTCCACCGTCAATTTCTTTATCTCTTCCATAAAAGTATCTCGAGAAAAATTTCCTTTTTCAATCTGATTAAGCTTCTTTTCCCATTCCCCGGTAAGTTGAGGAGACGATAACTCAGGAACCGGTATATTTTCTATAAGATTTATTAACTCTTTACCTTTGGGAGTAGGTATAAGAGTTTTGCCATTTCTTTCCACATAGCCTACTTCAATTAACCGTTCAATTATAGCTGCTCGAGTGGCGGGAGTACCAATGCCGCTATCCTTCATTACTTCTTGTAGTTCTTCGTCTTCTACAAATCGACCTGCTCCTTCCATAGCCGATAAAAGAGTAGCTTCAGTATATCGAGGAGGAGCTTTAGTTTCTTTTTCCTCTATCCAGACTTTTTCCGTTTTTACCTCAGTTCCTTTTTTAACTGCAGGCAAGAACTCTTCTCCTTCTTCCTTTCCATAAATCGCTCTCCAACCCGCCTTCAAAAGAACTTTAGACTTACTAATAAACTTTTCACCCTCTACTATAGTTTTAATACTCCGGTGAACCCAGACTGCTTCAGGGTAAAAAGAAGCAATAAATCTTTTTACGATTAAATCCATAATTCTTTTATCGTTATCGCTTAAACTTTCCCAATCAATTTTTTCTCCAGTGGGAATAATAGCATGGTGGTCAGAAACTTTGCTGGCATCAAACACTCTTTTATCTTTTAAGGCTTTCTCTGGTGAGAAATCTTCTTTCACCCATTCTCCGAAGCCACATTCTGCCAACATATGCCAGCACTTCTCTACCTGAGAAATTAAGTCCGGGGAAAGATAACGAGAATCAGTGCGAGGATAAGTTATTAATTTATGCCGTTCATAAAGTCTTTGGGCACTATCTAAAGTCCGCTTAGCCGAATAGCCAAAAAGTTTGTTAGCATCTCTCTGTAATTCAGTAAGGTCATATAAAAGAGGGTGTGGTTCTTTAACTTTATGTTCTTTATATTCAGCTACTTCCCCATTGTGGCCACTGACTTTATCTAATATTGTTTGAGCTTTATCCTTCTCCCACACCCGGTCTTCTTTATCTTCCCACTTACCTCGGTAAGAACCAGAAGGAGAAGAAAATTCGGCAAATATTTCCCAATAGGGAACGGGAACAAAATTCTCTATTTCCCTTTCTCTTTGAACCAAAATGGCCAGGGTAGGAGTTTGCACTCTCCCCACCGAAAGAAGAGTTTTATAACGAGCAGTAAATACTCGGGTGCCATTAATTCCTACTAACCAATCTCCTTCAGAACGGCATTTAGCCGCCTGAGCTAAAAGCTCATAAGTATCTCCCGGTTTAAGATGAGAAAAAGCTTCTTTTATAGCTTCCTGGGTCATAGAAGAAAGCCAGAGGCGATAAACTGGTTTACGACCGGCTAAAAACTCGTAAATATAGCGGAAGATTAATTCTCCTTCTCTACCCGCATCACAAGCATTTATTATCATTTCTACTTCTTTAGAATTAATAAGCTTTTTGATGACCTGCAGTCTTTCTTCTGAACCTTCTATGGCTTTCAGTTTAAACCCTTCGGGTATAACCGGCAAAAGAGCCAAACGCCACATTTTAAACTTTTTGTCATAATCTTCTGGTTCAGCTAAAGTTACCAAATGCCCCACTGCCCAAGTAACAATATAGTTTTCATTTTCCCAATATTCTTCTTTTTTCTTCATTTTACCCAGAGCACGAGCTATGTCTTGAGCTACACTGGGCTTTTCAGTAATGATTAGCTGTTTACCCATAATCTTCACATCCTTTATTTAACTTTCTTTCCCTCTGGTAGGCCGACGATGAGGAGTATAGGGAGTAGGAACATACTCTACCGAAGGTCGCTGCTGAGGTGGTTGAGGGTAAAGGTCCATAAGTTGATAAATCTCATCTGGCAAACCTTCTTTCGCTGGAAGCCCTAATTCTTGTGCCATCTCTAAAGTAATGGGGAAGTCATGGGTCCACCGACCTTCGGATAAAATCTTAGCTAACTCCTGCGCTTTATCTTCGGGAAGATGTTCATCGACTAAATCCAAAACTACCTGATAAACTTGATTAATGGCTTTGCGAGCAATATCGCCTAAAATCAGGGTTTGGTCATCTCGGTTGGGATTAGGCTCTTCCAGAGCTTTCAAAATTGAGGCTGCGGGATACTGAGCCTGAGCCGTTCCTATTTGTGGATCCACAGGCCCTAGAACAGCATTGGGATCCATAATTATCTCGTCTGCCGCCAGAGCAATGAGTGTTCCTCCTGACATAGCATAATGAGGAATAAACACGGTAACCTTAGCCGGGTGTCTTTTTATAGCACAAGCAATCTGTTGAGCGGCAAGCACTAACCCTCCCGGGGTATGGAGAATCAAATCAATGGGCATATCTTTGGGAGTGAGATGAATAGCCCGTAAGATTTTCTCTGAATCCTCAATATTAATATAGCGGGCTATAGGTAAACCCAAAAAACTAACGGATTCTTGTCTGTGAATCATAGCAATTACCCGAGATCTTCTTTTCCTTTCCAAACTCTTAATCGCTGCCATTCTCTGTTGTTCAACAATATTCCTCTGCAAAACAGGTAGATAAACACTAAAAATAAGGAGAAGAAAAATTATATCCCAAAACATTTTTAAGACCTCCTTTATACTTCATTATACAGTAATATTGCGATATTTTATTTTGCCTTCTTCAAAAATATCTCCCCCCTGCATATCATAAGCCACTAAAAGAGGAAATTGCTCTACTTTTAAACGCAAAAGAGCTTGAGCTCCTAAGTCTTCGTAAGCTAATATTTCTTTTTCTACTACAAAAGTAGAAAGATAAGCTCCTGCTCCCCCACAAGCCAATAAATACAGAGCTCCATATTTTTCCAAAAGTTTCTTAACTTCCTTTTTTCTCTCTCCTTTTCCAATAGTAGCGCGCAATCCTCTTTGCAGAAAATACTCCAGATATTTATCCATTCGGCTACTAGTGGTAGGGCCGACTGACCCTATTATCTCTCCTCGACGAGTAGGAGTAGGACCAGCATAATAAATAACTGACCCCGAGAGAGAAAAAGGCAACTCTTTTCCTTTTTCTAAATCCTCCATCAGACGGTGATGAGTTAAATCTCGGGCTACATAAATAAACCCGTTTAAATAAACCTTATCACCTGCTTTCAAAAATCTAATTTCTTCTACTGAAAGAGGAGTTTTTAAAATTACTTCTTTCCTTTCCTCCATTTATCTCACCACTTCAAAGTTTTCTGGCGAAAAACATGACAATTACATACTAAACCCACTGGAAAACTGGCTATATGACAAGGATATGTTTCTATTCTAACCTCAAGACAAGTTACCCTTCCTCCTACTCCCTGAGGACCAATTCCCAAACGATTGATATCTTCTCGCCACTTTTCTTCCAACTCTCGATAGCGAGGATCGGGATTAAACTCTCCTAAGGGACGAGATAAAGCTCGAGAAGCAAGATAAAGAGCATAGGGAGCATTGCCTCCTATCCCCACTCCTACCACTAAAGGAGGACAAGCTTGCCCTCCTTTTTTATCTAACTCTTGAAGGATGAATCTTTCTACTTCTTCCGGTTCACTACCTGGTTCTAAAATTCCCAAAGAACTAATATTATCACACCCTCCCCCCTTAACCAAGAGGTCGATGCGGAGACTATCTCCTTCTTGAAGCTCAAAGAAATAAACTCCTGGCGTATTATCTCCAGTATTCTTGCCAAAGAAAGGGTCAGATATCACAGACTTTCGAAAATAATTATTACTATAAGCTCTTCTTATGGCTTCATCTAATGCCTGGCGCAAACTTCCTCCTTTAACTTTCACCTCTTCTCCTTTTTCTACTTTAGCCATTACCATACCCGTATCTTGACAGAGAGGAAGATTTCGTTCCTCTGCCACAATATAGTTTTCCATTACTTGAGATAACATTTCTCGAGCTAAATCATTATCTTCAGTAGCCAAAGCCTCTAACATTTTCTCTCTAAGCAACTGAGGACTGATGATGTTTAATTCCTGTAGTGCTTTTTCTACCTGTTGCACTATATCTTGAAACTCTAATTCTTTCATCTTTTATTTCCTTTCAGTAATCTAATTTAAAAACCCCAGAGGCTCAGCTTTAATCCTTCATTTTACCATCGGTAAGAACTTCTTTTTAATTATATATTTATCATAAATCTCTGATATTTTCTCCCTAACTCCTTTCTTTTTTGTCACCGCAATGGCCCTCTGTCATTCCTGAACTCCTCTATCAACTATAAGGGGGTAAACCCCCTTATTAACCCCCGAAAAGACAAAAACTAAAAATAAAAGGTGAAGACTTAAAAAAACAAAAAGCTGAAAGGATAGACCATCATTGTTTCTCTAAAGTTTATTATATTGAATTCCGTTTTCATTGTCATGTGGTACTGCAAAGCAGCATGAGCGTCTATCCTCTTCTAATATAGTTCAAGAACCAAAACCAATTTTACTTATCGTCCAACTAGGGTGACTAAAACTCGATAAATTCAAAATTTTTCCTTTCCTCTTTAATTCTTAAAGATTATAACAAAAATTAACTTAAAATAAGCAAATCTAACCAATCAATAGAAAGAAAGACAAAAAAGGTTCTCCTCAAGCCTGTTACCCCTGAATGGACCCAATAAAGGAGGAAACTAATATCCCCATATAACCATCCAAACACAATAAATGTAAATCTAGTGTCCTTATGTAAGGACATATCTTAAAAAATAGTCATCTTTATGGGAAAATTTGCAATTGAGGATAACCTCTCGAAAATCTATATTCTACCTTTAAGGAGTATTATAATAAAAATAGAGAAATCAACTTTAAAGTTGATTTCTCAGCGAAGAAACCAGGTATAACTTTAGTTATTCTCCTTTCCGAAGCCTTGCTTCTCTCTATCAAATTAGTAGTCCAGAGTAGATTCTATGATTTACTGGTAACTTAAGATGAGAAGGTAAAATCAGCTAAAAGAAAGATTGAGCCAAGTGTAAAAGAATATTATAATAACTTAATGGCCAATTTTGAATGCTAAAGCACAATAGTAAGCTATCTTATTGATTTAAAGAAAGCGAGAAATAAAGTATTAACAACAACCAAAAACCTTCCTGCGAAAGTTAAGAAAACGATAAACAGATAAAAGGAGCGAAACAATGAAAAGAATGGTAATAATCATTATATTGATAACGGCAATTTTAGTTGGCCATGCAGAAGGGACTCCAGAAAAGCGATCACCGGAAGAATTAAAATATGACCTTGGTTTCCTTATTCATACCCTGGAAGATGTCCATCCTGATCTATACAGGTATACTACTCAAGAAGAAATTTATAAGATAAAGCAAGAAATCGAGAAAGATTTTAGTAAACCTCTGAGTAGAGTTGAATTTTATAGAAAAGTTGCCCCGCTGGTAACCAAGATTGAAGATGGACACACCTATCTTACCTATCCAGTGGAAGAATTAAATGAATATATAAATGAAGGAGGAACTATTTTCCCGTTTGAGGTCAGAATCATTGGTGAAAAACTCTTTGTAGTGGTTGATTATACCAGAGAGATTCCCCCGGGCTCAGAAATACTCCAAATCAATAGGCTCTCTACCTCGCAGCTCATAGATGAACTCACTAAATACGTGAGTGGAGAGAAGTTATCCTACCGAATAGAGTCAGTTAATAAAAACTTCCGCGCTCTACTATGGTTTGTATATGGTTGGGAAGAATTTAGCATAAAATATTTATCTCCCTCTGGTGAAACTCTTCAGAAACAAATAAAGGGAATGACTCTGGATGAGCTCACCAGAAAAGCTCAAGAACTTCAAAAAGAATCTACTAAAAAGGAGGGAAATGATACCAAAATTCAATATCCCTACTACAGTTATACTTCAGTGCCCGAGCTAAAAACTGGCATTATCGATTTTAGAGCTTTTCAAGATCTAGAAAAGTTTAATACCTTCTTAGAAGAAACGTTCAGGAAAATAAAGGAAGAAGAAATCGAATACCTTATTATAGACATTCGCAACAACAGTGGAGGAAACTCCACTCTGGGTGATGCTCTTCTCGATTATCTGACAGACAAACCCTGGAGGCAGTTCTCAAAAATTGAACTTAAAGTAAGTAAACAAATAAAGGAATATTACCAAGACCCTCTTTCAATTTTAAAGAAGCTTTACCCAGAATCCTATGAATCGGCATATCAAGCATCCCGGGAATGGTATCAATCAGTGTATCAGGAAATTGCTTCCTTACCTGAAGGTGAAATATTTTCTTCTTACCCAGAGTTTACAGAGCCTTCCGAAAATCCCCTTCGATTTCATGGCAAGATATATGTATTGATTGGCTCCCATACCTTTTCTAGTGCCGTCAGTTTTGCAGCCACAGTCAAAGATTATGGTATCGGCACGCTTGTTGGTGAAGAAACAGGGGGGCTACCTACTCAATTTGGCGACATCTATCCCTTTTGGTTGCCAAACACCAATCTGCCAGTGGGGGTTTCCCATAAAAAGTTCTATAGACCCAGTGGAATAGATGATGGAAGAGGAGTTTTACCAGACATCGAAGTCACTACCACCCTTGAGGACATTTTAGAAGGCAAAGACCCGGTGATAGAACAGGTTTTGGAGATTATCAAAAGCAAAACTTAACAAAGTAGAGTTTCTTTATCCTTTTCTTATTATGAACTCTAACCCCTGGCAAAGGAGCTCACCTATATTTATCACCATTTCTCCAAAAAGAAATTTAATCTCTAAAGAGAAGTGGAAGTACGATATAAGCCCATAAATTGTTTAATACATGCATTATTATACCGGGGTATACACTTTTCCTCCATATAAATAAAATTGTTGGAAATGGAGCCCAGAAAAGAATATGGATAAAGGCACCAATCCCAAATGGAAAGAGATGATATAAAGCAAATAAAATTACGGAAATTACACCTGAAAGCCACAATATTGTTTTCTTGCTCAGAACAGTTATTAAATATCCTCTAAACAGTATTTCCTCGCAGATGGGAGCAGTTATGATGGCATAAA
>ENA-UPSA01002657-UPSA01002657.1-bioreactor-metagenome-genome-assembly--contig:-NODE-2657-length-11309-cov-247.161720_pt1 | contig 11309 bp, 7 predicted proteins | sample MGYA00238183_ERZ773288 | MGnify/ENA primary metagenome ERZ773288 (study PRJEB29028, sample SAMN07631243) | bioreactor metagenome | isolation source: Switchgrass digestor | place: USA: Dartmouth... | reverse complement strand
CGAGCAATTCGAACTCATCCAGGCCGGCGATCTCATCTTCGCCGAATATGGCGCCCGCAACGCTCCTGTTGAATTTGAACGGGCTTGCCGTGGACGCTATCACCGTTTTCGTCATATCTCCGGTGGCTATGACGTATTTCTCGTATACATCGATGCCGACTGCCGTATGGGGATCCGCCAGGTAGCCGTATTCCTCGTATACTTCCCTGATAGTCTCGATTGTTTCCTGTTCCGTGGAGTATTCGGCCCAAAACATCTCATTCAGTTTTCTCTTCTCTTCGCCGTAGATAGCATATCTTCCCTCGTTTTTGAGTTTATCCATCCATTCGCGCACCTGTCCTGCATCGCGTCCTGTAAGTTCAAACAGGAGCCTTTCGAGATTGCTGGATATGAGTATGTCCATCGAAGGGGATATGGTCTTTTTGAATTCCCGTTCACGGTTGTATATGCCGGTATTTATGAATTCCGTCAGGACATTGTTGTCGTTGGATGCGCATATGAGCTTGTTTACGGGAAGCCCCATCTCGCGCGCGTACCATGAAGCAAGGATATTGCCGAAATTGCCGGTGGGCACGGTAATGTTTATCTTTTCGCCTGCAGCTATCTCTCCGGCTGCCACCATATCGGCGTATGCAGAGAAATAGTAGACGATCTGCGGGACAAGCCTGCCCCAGTTTATTGAATTGGCGGATGAGAATTTATACCCGTTCCCGAGCATCGCCCTGCCCAGTTCTTCATCCGAGAAAATCGCCTTCACGCCGTTCTGGGTATCGTCGAAGTTGCCTTTCACGCCAACGACATGCACATTGGTGCCTTCCTGGGTCACCATCTGCATTTTCTGGACCTTGCTGACGCCTTCGTCCGGGAAGAAAACGATGATCCTAGTCCCCTTTACGTCCCTGAAACCTTCCAGCGCCGCTTTGCCTGTATCCCCGGAAGTCGCGACGAGGATGACGGTCTCGCAGTTCTCATTCGTTTTCATATTGGCTTTTACGATAAGCCGCGGCAGCAGCTGGAGCGCCACATCCTTGAAAGCGCATGTCGGGCCATGCCAAAGCTCGAGCATGTAGGCGTTTTCACTGAGCTTAACCACCGGCGCTATCCCGGCGGCATCAAACCTGCCGCTCCCGTAAGCGCCTTTCACGCATTCCGCCAGTTCCTCATCCGTGTAATCATCAAGAAAACGCCGTAATATGAAAACAGCCCTTTCCATGTAATCCATCTTTGAAAGAGAGAGTATTTCCTCAGGATCCAGTCTGACCTGGGCGTCAGGCACAAATAACCCGCCGTCGGGGGCAAGTCCGCGCTTTATGGCTTCAGCAGATGTCACTCTCCCGGACCAGCCGCGGGTGCTCACATAATACATTCAAAAACCTCCCCGGCAAATAAGTTGCAAAGCACCGGGCATATCTACGCGATGCTTCATTTGCACGATGCTATATTATAATAATACAAATGCGGGAAAAATACAAAAGTAAAATAAAAGCTTCGTAATGGCAAAGCTTTTATCTGTAAAAGGCATAATTATATCCGCACTGCGGCAATGCCGCTGAAACAGGCATCATCAGCAGATCATGGAACTTTGGTCAGTTCATTGATCCTCTGCTTCGCGTTTTTTACATACCAGCTGGACGGATAGTTGTCCACAATTTCCTGGTATAATGCTATCGCGTTCCGGGAATCCTTGAGCAGCTGATAGCAGCGTCCCATGTAGTACAAAGCCGCGTCCATCTTGCTGTAACCGGGGTCGTATATCCGTACTTTTTCAAAGCTCTTGAGCGCGTCCTCGTACTTCTTTGAATTGTATTCCCTGTAGCCCCTGTCGTATGCCGTTTTTGCAGCAAGCGGCATGACCTTTTCATACAGGCTGTCGAATTTGTCTTTCTCAGCATCCCGGAACTCTATCGTCTTCATCAGCATAAGCATGTCGGCCGCACTCTCATACTCCTTTGAACCGACCAGAGATTCTATTTCGTAAAGCCTTAAGGCAGCCTTGTAATAGTCGGCCTCTTTTACCGCATCTTCTTTTTCCTTCTGTGCTGTCTCATATTTGGCCTCAAGTGCGGCATACTGCTGGTCGAATATCCTTTTGGCCTCGTTAACGGCAGCCTCTATCTCTTCTTCAACTGGCGGAAGCTGGACAGGTTCAGGTTTCGGAAGCATGAAATAAATGAAGGCTCCAACCAGCAATCCTGACAGGAAGCCCACGGCAAACCTGGCGATATTCCGTGCGATCCGCCTGTTCCTGTTTGGATCGAACAGTGGTTTTTCCGGTTTAGCAGGCTTCAGGGTTTTTCCCTTTTTCTTCCTTATCCTTTTAAGCGGCTCGCCGGGCTGTTGCTGCAGGTTCAGGACAGGGTTGCCCGATCCTTCCTCAGCCGGCACCACATCGGTAAGCTTGTTGCGCTGCATGAAACTCAGCGCATAAACGCTGTTTGATTCGGAACGTATCACTTTACTGAAAGCTTCCGCCGCTTTTTCCTTTTCGCCGATAAATGTGTAACAGACGCCCAGAAGATTAAGGGCTTCATTGAAATGCGGATTAAGTGCGACAGCCTTTTTGAGCTTTATTGCCGCCATGTCTTCGCTGTTGTTCCTGAGGTCTTCGATGGCTTTGTTGTAAAGGTATACTGAATTGCGAACATTGTCAGGTATTACCTCACCTCCGCGAACGATTTCGTCCAGATCGATGGCCCTGAAATTGTTCAGCTCAGCCTTTATATCCATCAAAAACCTCACCCCCTGAGTATTTGGAGCAATATCGTCGGCGTGTCATGCATCCCGGCCACTGCAGAACATATCCCTTACTGCGCCTATATAAAACAGTGAGCCAAATGCGCAAATGACATCATCCGGCCCGGCTGTCTCCATACATGTTTTGATTGCCCCCTCAATTGTATCACTTATCATCACGTCATTACAATACCTGCTTGCATGTCCAGCCAGTTCAGCAGCCGGAAGCGCCCTTTGAGATGGGATAGTTACCGTTATGACCTTCCTGCATCCCGGCAGGGCAGTCTCCAGCATGGTACGGTAATCCTTGTCGGCGGCTACTCCAACTATGAACGTTAAAGGCCTCCCCGGGAAATATTCGTCCAGTGTTTTCCTCAAAACCGCAGCGCCTTCGGGGTTATGCGCGCCGTCTATGATCAGTACCGGATCCCTTGACATGATCTCCATCCTGCCCGGCCACCGGGCTGCTTCGAGCCCTCTTCTGATGTCCGCTTCCGATACGCTCCAGCCTTTATCTTTCAAAAGCATGGCCGCTTCAACTGCAACAGCGGCATTGCGGAGCTGATGCCTTCCGATCAGCGATATCTTCAGCCCATCGAGCCCTTTGTAGCTGAATGTCTGGCCGTCGGGGCCGAACTCATGGAGCTCGATTGTCGAGAACGCCGCTTTGTGGAGTCTTGCGCCTCTCTCCCTGCATGCATCCTCAAAAACCCGCATTACTTCATCGCCCTGGTCATAGACCAATACATCTCCGCCCGCTTTTATAATGCCCGCTTTTTCGAAAGCGATCTCTGCCAGCGTGTTTCCCAGCTTTTGGGTGTGGTCCAGGCTTATCGTCGTGATGACGGCAAGGTCGGGAACATCGATGACATTGGTAGCGTCGAACCTTCCTCCCATCCCTGTCTCAAGCACTACTATGTCGCATTTCTTTCTGCGGTAGTACTCGAATGCAACTGCAGTGACCAGTTCAAACATGATCGGCTGGTTATCGCCGTTTTTTACCATTCCATCGGCGCATTCTCTTACGAGCGACGTGATCTCCGCCAGTTCCCCGTCGCTGATCTCCGACCTGTATGTCCCCGGGCTGTCCGCCGCACGGGCATCCGTATCCGGCCGGCAGCTTTTATCAAAGTTTGCGGCAGGCCCGCTTATCGCTATCCTCTCATTGAACCTCTGCAGATACGGCGAGGTGTAGATGCCTGTCCTGTACCCTGCTTGCGATAAAATGCTGCCAATAAATGCTGACGTGGAACCCTTTCCGTTTGTTCCGGCGATATGGACAAACCGCAATTCTTTCTGCGGGTCGCCCATCAGCCTGAGCAGCGTCCTGATGTTGTGAAGTCCCAGTTTCTTACCGAATCTGTTGGCTCCGTTTATATATTCCAGCGCTTCTTCATATGTCATATGCATTACCTTGCTTTATAAATTCTGTCGCTGCATATCCCGCAATATTATGACAGGTTGGCCCCGCAGCATTTCTTGTATTTTTTGCCGCTGCCGCAGGGGCACGGGTCGTTCCTGCCGACCTTGTCGCTGCCGCGCACGGCCGGTTTGCGCGGACCGCCGTCTCCATGGCTTGCAGTGACAGGCTCAGCCACCTTTTCCCTCTTCGGCGCACCCTGCTCACGGTTGATCCGCATGCGCAGCAGTCTCTTTACCGAATCATACTGGATGCTCCTGATCATTTCCTCAAACATTTCGAATCCTTCGAACTTATACTCCACCACAGGATCCCGCTGCCCGTACGCTCTCATGCCGATCCCGTAACGGAGCTGATCCATCGCATCGATATGGTCCATCCATTTCTCGTCGACTGTCCTGAGCAGCACTATCCTTTCAAGCTCACGCATTACTTCTGCGCCAAGTTCGGCTTCTTTGGCTTCATATGCGCCGACTATGGACTTAAGCAGCGTCTCCTTCAGATCTTCCTTTGTGTAAGTGTCCGCTTCCTCCTTCGGGACACTCAGCTTCCCAATGTCCGGCAGCAGATCTTTGACCTGGGCATTGATCCCTTCCCAGTCCCACATATCCGGGTGCTGGATCTCGCCGCAGAACCTTTCGACCAGAGAATTCACGGAACTTTCGATCATCTTCATGAACGAATCTTTCAGGCTTTCGCCATTGAGCACCTGCCTGCGCTGGGAGTATATGACCTCCCTCTGCTTGTTCATTACGTCGTCATACTGCAGCACGCGTTTTCTTATGTCAAAGTTCTTGCCTTCGACTCTTCTCTGTGCATTTTCTATCGCACTGGTAAGCATCCTGTGCTCGATGGGCTGGTCATCCTCAAGGCCCAGCGCCTCGACTACGGAAGTCAGCCTGTCTGAGCCAAACAGCCTCATCAGGTCGTCCTCGAGTGAAATATAGAAACGCGAAGATCCAGGGTCGCCCTGTCTTCCGGAACGGCCGCGCAGCTGGTTGTCGATACGCCTTGATTCATGGCGCTCCGTACCGATGATATGGAGGCCTCCAAGTTCCACGACCTTTTCCTTTTCCGCGTCGGTATGTTTTTTGTACTGCTCGTAAAGCTCCTTGTAAACCTTTCTTGCATTCAGTATCACTTCATCATCGGTAACGGCGAAACTCGTACATTCGCTGATCACTTCCTCCGGATACCCCTGCTTCCTCATTTCCTGCTTTGCCAGGAATTCCGGGTTCCCTCCGAGTTTTATATCCGTTCCGCGGCCGGCCATGTTGGTGGCTATCGTCACCGCTCCAAGCCTTCCCGCCTGTGCTATGATCTCCGCTTCCTTCTCATGGAATTTGGCATTCAGGACCTGGTGAGGTATCCCTTTCTTTTTCAGCAGGCTGCTCAGCAGTTCCGACTTCTCGATGGAAATGGTGCCCACGAGTACAGGCTGGCCTTTTTTGTGCTTTTCCTCGATCTCATTTATTACGGCCCTGAACTTGCCGGCTTCGTTCTTGTATACGCAGTCCGGATAGTCTATCCTTATCACGGGCTTGTTCGTCGGGATCTCTATGACGTCAAGCTTGTATATCGCCTGGAATTCCTCTTCTTCGGTGAGGGCGGTACCGGTCATGCCGGCCAGCTTGTGGTACATCCTGAAAAAGTTCTGGAATGTGATGGTGGCAAGGGTCTTGCTTTCCCTTTCAACCTTGACGCCTTCCTTTGCCTCAATGGCCTGGTGCAGGCCGTCGCTGTACCTTCTGCCGAACATGAGCCTTCCGGTGAACTCATCGACTATGATGACTTCACCGTCCTTTACGACATATTCCCTGTCGCGCTTCATGAGGCCATGGGCTTTCAGCGCCTGGTTGATATGGTGCGAAAGGGTCAGGTTTTCCGGGTCTGCAAGGTTTTCAACGCCGAAGTACTGCTCCGCCTTCGCCACTCCTCTTTCCGTCAGAGTTGCCGTATGGGCTTTCTCGTCGACGATGTAGTCCGCGTCGATATCGTCGTCCGGCTGCTTGTCGTCCGTCTCCACGAAAACTTTCGCCTTGAGCCGGGATACGAAGGCGTTTGCTTTTATATAAAGGTCCGTGGATTTGTCGCCTGCACCTGAAATGATGAGCGGCGTCCTTGCTTCATCTATCAGTATGCTGTCCACCTCGTCCACGATTGCGTAGTGCAGTTCCCTCTGGACCATGTCTTCCTTGTAGATGACCATGTTGTCCCTCAGGTAGTCGAATCCCAGCTCGTTGTTGGTACCATATGTGATGTCGCAGGCGTAAGCCTTTCTTCTCTGGGCACTGTCAAGGCCATGTACGATCAGGCCGACACTGAGCCCGAGGAAGTTGTAGATCTTGCCCATCCATTCGCTGTCACGCTTTGCCAGGTAATCATTGACCGTTACCAGGTGGGCGCCTTTACCTTCGAGAGCGTTGAGATAGAGAGGCAGCGTTGCCACCAGCGTTTTTCCTTCGCCGGTCTTCATTTCCGCTATCCTGCCCTGGTGCAGCACGATGCCGCCTATCAGCTGGACACGGTAATGCCTCTCGCCAAGCACTCTTGTGGAAGCTTCCCTTACCACCGCGAATGCCTCAGGCATTATATCATCAAGCGTCTGCCCGTCCTTCAGCCGCCTTTTGAACTCGTCAGTCTTAGCGCGCAGTTCCGCGTCTGAAAGGGCTTCCATTTCAGGCCCCAACGCTTCTATCTTATCAACGATGGGCATTATTCTCTTTAATTCCCTCTCACTGTATGTTCCGATAATTTTTTCCACCAAATTCTTAAACATATTAACCTCCGGTTCGCATGAATGTTCTCAATAACGGGATATTTGGCTGCAGATAATTGTCAGCAAACTTCAAACGGAGGTGACAGGCCGGACGTGAAATACCGTTCGCCTGAGCGCACCGGCATATCTGCGCCTTGCCCGATATAACGGATCAAAGACGGTCCGTCATATATTGCGACAGGCTCCGCCGCTACAGGTATATCTCTTTGCCCGGATGCGGACGATGCTGATCCGGACGGCAGGATTTCATACCTTATGGCTCCTGCAGCCTTCCTGATCTCCAGTGCAGCAGATGCGCTCGGATCCCCTGCATGTCTCTGCACGGCTCCGGGATCCTTGACATCACAGCAGCCGCCCGGCCTGTTCGGGCCGCATGCTTTGTCCGTGCACGCAGTTTCAGGATCCGGCAGCAAATTTGCCATATTCATGATATTGACGATCTGTATTTCCGCACTCTTCGGCATGAGTGCCGATAATATCAGAAAGCCTATGAACAGACCTCTGATCAAGCCTTATTTCCTCCCTGCTTCTTCTCAAGCCTCTCAAGTATCGTCCTGTAGCCATCGGCGCCATATACGAGGCACCGGTTCACCCTGCTGATCGTAGCAGTGCTTGCCCCGGTCTTCTTTGCGATATCTATATAAGTATAACCTTGTTTGAGCATTTTGGCTACCTCAAGTCTTTGGGCCATTGCCTTGATTTCGGCAACAGTGCATATGTCTTCGAAGAAATTATAGCATTCTTCCATGTTCTCCAGCAGCAAAATCGCCTCAAACAGGCCGTCGGTCCATTCGTCCCGGATCTTTGAATTCATCAGGTTCATCTCCCGCCCGTGATACTTGCACTTTAATACAGTAAAATATTAAATCGTGCTGTAATTAACATATCAACTTTTTGACCCGCAGTCAATATGCTGGAATCCGGGCGGCCGACCGCCCGTGCATCATGGGGGCGATAAACCGCCGGCGCATTCATGCATCGGGTCTGTCCTTCCCGGATCCCCCGGATTCGTCTTCCCAGTAAACCGCCTCTATGAAGCCGCCTTTCCTGACAGAATATCTTGTCCCCCTCCATGCAATATCCGTATTATTTTGTGGAAACAGCAGCCAGAACGTGACAAACAGGTCGAAAAACAACGGGATCACAACGTCAACAAGCATGACCCTGTTATTTGTCAATATTCTCATAATCAAACCATGCACTACCCTGAGTGATATGAAGATGAAGGACAGGTATATCACAAGCGGATCAGCGAAAGCAAAACCCAGGATGAATATGATCCAGTACCAGGACAGCATCAGGAAGAACACGGAAAGCTCCGCCATACGGGCCTTCACGCTGATGGCGGTCATTTTTGCATATCCGACGGCCTCCTCTTTGTCTATAATATCTGCATGGCACTCTGCGAAAGACCCCAGCACCAGCCTGTATCCCATCCTGTGCAATCTGCTCCCCAGGTGAGCTTCTTCCGGCAGGGAGCCGCCAAAAGCTTCAGGCCCGCCTAATTCAGCCAGGAGCCTTTTCCTCATCGCAAAAGCTGCTCCGGCGGTCCCGAAAATTAACCCGAACCTGCCCAGTAATGCCCAGATGAAATCCGTTACGTTGTTTCGGGCAAATGTGAAAAAACGTGTCCAGAAATCGGTCCCGCCCGTATTGACATGCGCGCAGGTCGTCATCCCAACCTTCTCATCTTTCAGGGGCCTTACCATTCTGACCAGGAAATCCTGCCTGACCCTGGCATCGCCGTCACAGAAAAGTACGATATCGTACTTCGCCAGCCTCATCCCGCAGGCCATGCCGGAGCTTTTGCCGCTCAATCCCGGGATGGCCGGGTCCACAGTAATCTGGCAGTCTGCTTCCGGATGGTTCGCCATAACCTTTTGAACCACCGGTACGGCAGGATCGTCAGGATCGTGGAAACTGAAGATATGCTGCACGGGGCCCGTGTAATTCTGCCTGAACCATGATTCCAGGTTCTTTTCCAGTTCAGGAACCGGACCTTTCACTGGATGGATGACGGACACGCCCGTATCCTCATCCCGTTCATCCGACGGTATGATGCGGTATGTCCTGTTCATGCGGTGTCTGAAGAAAATAAGCTGGAAACACCCGAACAGTATGAAAAAAGCTCCCAACGCCATACTTACGTACAGAAGCACCATTTATCCATCCCCCCCGCACACAGGTAAGCAAATATACTATGCGCATTTTTCAACAGCAAGTACTATTATATAACCTATCTGTTATTATTACAACCGCCGGCGGTTCTTCCGGGCATCCGCCATGATATGCTTCGGCCGTGTAGTCGTGTTCATAAAAAATTTACAGATTATTCAAGTTTTATGCCTTTTTTCTTGTAATCGGGATGTGTAAAATGATGGCAACAGTTATATACGGTGTGAAAAAAGCCCGGTCAAATCCGAAGAAAAGCGACCCAATAGCATAAAATCGACATCTCTGCCTGATATCGGACTGAACATAAAATTATATCCGGATAGCCAGGCATAACTTTATAAGCTGATATTTATAAGGAAGTGTCAGATAAGATGGTACACAATCCAAAAGCAAGAAGCAGACGATGGTATGCCAGGACGGTTGCCATGCTGCTGGCAGCAGCGAGCATGGTCTTCACGCTCGCAGGCTGCAGCGCAGGGAACGGAGACGAAGATGCGGATATGTTCCCTGACGGATATGAACCGCCCGAAATCGAGAAACTGGAACACACGGATCTCAAATTCCTCTTTCCCGGATCAGAGCCGGCAAGCTGGAAAAATGTGAAGGCCGAGATCGAGGAACGCATAAGCGGTACGCTGAATGCCTCTCTTGAATTCCGATGGGTCGATTTTTCACAGTATTTTGAAATATTAAAAGTACTGGACACGTCAGGCGAAATATATGATGCTTTGGCCGTATCAAAGCCGGAGCCGATGTTTCCGGATTTTACGGTCCTTGCACGCGAGGGGAAACTGAAAGACATTACTGATATATTTCCCTCAAGCGCGCCCCTCCTGTTTTCAAAATACACAGGCCAGGAACTGGAATACGCGACAGTGGACGGCAGACTTTATGCAGTCCCGTCGCTGTATCCGAAGGCACGCTGTTCATACCTCATGGTCGACGACGCGCTTTTCAGAAAGTATAATATGCCGGACATTACCGATTATGATAAATACGAGATGTTCCTGAAAACCATAAAAGAGAATGAACCTGACCTGACGCCGGGAGCCATAGCAAATTCCATCAGCACTCTGCAGCTTTTCGCAAGGGCGTCGGGCTATGTGATCGCCGACGAAGCAAAAAGGCTTGTGTACAAATGGGACGATCCCGGGATGAAGCTGATCCCGTGGGAAAAGACACCTGAATTCCATGAAGCGGTAAACCGCGTGATCAGCTGGTACATGAACGGATACCTTGCATGCGAACCCGACTATACGAGGACCGCCTCATTTTTTATGGAAGATATGCTGGCTCCGCCGACGGATGAGCCGACAAAGATTACCATCCTTTTAACAGGAACGCAGGAAATAAAAGAATCCAATCCTTTCAGGCTGTTTCACCTTTATCCTGAAAAGCCGGTCCAGAGGGAAAATCCAATGGGAAGCTTCTACTCAAACGGCTCCTTCATATTTCCCGCCGCTTCAGATAATACTGAAAGGGTACTGCAATTCCTTGAATGGGTGCAGCAGAGCAAAGAAAACTATTATCTCCTTATGTACGGCATCGAAGGCAAGGATTACATATTGACAGACGGTATTCCTGTATTCCCCGAAAATATGGATGTCTTCAACAGTTCATACATGTATTGGGGCGGCTGGTGGGCCTTCGTAAACCTGGAGTATGATCCGAAAGCTCCCGTATATAACGAATCGGGAACCGAAACGACACTCCGGGAGTTTCTCGACAGGTTTTCAGAATATCCGCCTCACGGAGCTTTCTATCCGGATTATGGGCCGCTGCAGCAGGCAGCGGATGACAGGTCCAGGATCTTCAACGAGTTTGAGATCAATCTCCTGCGTGGCAGAATACTGGATCCCGCTAAAGTGGACGTATTTATAAGGCAGCTTGACGAACTCGGAAGCGACGAGCTTGCCGAAGAAGCGCAGGAACAAATGACAAAGGGATAACCACTTCAATTTCGATATCCCGGGCATCAGATACGGCGGTTTGCTTTCCGGGTAATATAACACACACAATACCCTCCTCACGGAGCTTTCTACCCGAATTACGGAGCGCTGCAGCAGTCAGCAGATAGAAGAGCCGCACTCTTCGATCAGTTCGATTATAAACTCGTAAAGGGAGAGATACTGGAAACCAGTGAAGTTGACGCCTTCATAAATGAACTGGATCAGCTCGGCAGCGATGAACTCGCTGATATGA
>ENA-UPSA01002645-UPSA01002645.1-bioreactor-metagenome-genome-assembly--contig:-NODE-2645-length-11329-cov-5.165159_pt1 | contig 11329 bp, 6 predicted proteins | sample MGYA00238183_ERZ773288 | MGnify/ENA primary metagenome ERZ773288 (study PRJEB29028, sample SAMN07631243) | bioreactor metagenome | isolation source: Switchgrass digestor | place: USA: Dartmouth... | reverse complement strand
GAAGACGAAGACCTGGTCGGAGAAGATGTCGACCTTGACCGACTCGACGAACTCCTTGGCATCGCGAATCTCCTGGTGCCACTCCAGGAGCGACCGCAGCCACTGTAGTTTCTTGTCGAACTCCTTGTCGGTCTTGCCTTCCTTGTAGACCCAGTGGGCCGCCACGCCGAACTCGGCGGTCCGGTGCATCTCGCGGGTGCGGATCTGAATCTCGAAGGGCTCGCCGTACGGCCCAATCACCGTGGTGTGCAGCGACTGGTACATGTTCGGCTTGGGCGTGGCGATATAGTCCTTGAACCGCAGGGGCAGGGGCTTCCAGTGGCTGTGGATGATGCCCAGGACGGCGTAGCAGTCCTTGACCTCCTCCACGATCACGCGGATCGCGATGAGGTCGTAGATCTGCGAGATGTCCTTGCCCTGCTTATACATCTTCTTGTAGATGGAGTAGAAATGCTTGGGCCGGCCGGAGATGTCGGCGTGGATGCCCTCCTGCTCCAGCACCGCGCGCAGCTGGTTCATCAGGTCCTGCGTGATGGCCTGCCGCTCGGCCCGCTTGCGGGCGACCAGGTAGGTGATCTCCTGGTAGCGCTCCGGCTCCAGCACGCGGAAGGCGAGGTCCTCCAGCTCCCACTTGATCTCGCTCAGGCCGAGGCGGTGGGCCAGGGGCGCGTAGATGTCCATCGTCTCCTGGGCGATCCGCACCTGGGCATCCGTCGGCTGATGCTTCAGCGTGCGCATGTTGTGGAGCCGGTCGGCCAGCTTGATCAGGATGACCCGGAGGTCCCTGGCCATCGCCAGAAACATCTTGCGCAGGTTCTCGACCTGCGCCTCATCCCGGGATGTGAAGTTGAGGCGGTCCAGTTTGGAGACCCCGTCGACCAGCGAGGCAATCTCCTTGCCGAACCGCTGTTCCAACTCCACGTAGGTGACGCCGCAGTCCTCCAGCACATCGTGCAGAAGGGCGGCCGCGATCGATTCCTCGTCCAGCTCCAGCGACGCCACGATTTCCGCAACGGCCAGCGGGTGGGTGATGTAGGGCTCACCGGACCGGCGAGTCTGCCCCTCGTGCGCCTTGGCGGCAAACTCGAAGGCCCTCTGAATCAGGGCGACATCCGCGCTGGGGTTGTACTCGCGCACCTTGTCGAGCAGTGGCTGCACCTCAATCACGGCTGTCACCCCCCCCTCCCTGCGGCCAGCGTCTCAGAACTGAATCAGCGAGAAGACTTCGTGACCCTCGAGCCGCTTCCTGCCCCCGAGCTCGCTGAGCTCGATCAGGACGGCGACCCCCACGACCTGGGCGCCCAGCGACTCGACCAGGTCGACGGTTGCGCGCAGCGTACCGCCCGTGGCCAGAAGGTCGTCGACCACCAACACCTTCTGCCCTGGCACGAACGCGTCCTCGTGTACCTCCAGCCTATCCTCACCGTACTCCAGTTGATACGAAATCCCCCGCGTTTTCCACGGGAGCTTGCCTGGCTTGCGCACGGGCACGAACCCGGCGTTCAGGCGATAGGCCAGCGCAGACGCAAAGATGTAGCCCCGCGCCTCCGGACCGGTGACCATGTCCACCCCCAAGGGCTCGAAGTGGCTCGCCAGCGCCTCGATGGCTGCGTGGAACGCCTCGCGGTCCTTGAGCAGCGTCGTGATGTCCTTGAACGAGATTCCAGGCTTCGGGAAGTCCTCAACGGTGCGAATCTTCGCCTTGAAATCCATGAATTTTGGCCCCCTCACATCTCATTATATTGCTCCAATCGCCTCAGGCCAACCTTCCCGTGCTGCGCCGCGCCAGCGCCGCGCGGGCCTCCTGGCCCCGCCGGTACCGCTGGCTGGACGTCAGGTCGAACCGGACCCCGTCCGCGGCCACGAGCTGCCCGCTGGCGTCCACGAGCCCGACCTCCGCAAAGATCGCCATGCCGCTCTCAAACCGAAGCCGGTTCCAGGGGCCGGGGACCTCCCCGAGCCGCAGGGCCAGCTCCTCCGGGGTAGCATGCCCACTCCGGAGCAACCGGAAGAGGTGCACCAGGACGTCGCGGTCCGGATAGGGCCACCCCAGCGTCGCCTCCGCCACCGGCCAGTCCTCCTCCTGCCAGAGCAGGTGCAGCCGCTCCGCCGGATAGCGGACCGGCCCGTACGGCGGGTGGAAGAGCACCACGTCGGTGAACGGCCCGTGCGCGCCCTGGCCGTGAGCCGCCACCACGAGGCGGGCCGCCTCCGGCTCGGGCTCGCCCGGCAGCCAGAGCGCCAGCCCCCGGCGCAGGTCGGGCATCTCCCGGTCCAGCCGCTCCGCCAGCGCCAGCGCCGCCCAGGGGCTGGAGGTGAGCACCAGCACCCGGGCACCTGCGCTCTGGCAGAGGGCCGAGAGGTAAGTCAGCCGGGGGTCTGCCGCCTCCTCGGCCATGGCGGCGCTATCCGGAACCGCCCCTGTACCGCCGGGAAGTGCGGCGGCCGCCACCTCGCCGGCCTGCGCCGCCACTGCCGCCAGCAGTTCCGTCAGCCGCCCGTCCCGGCCGTCGATCACCGTGCCCGGTCGGAGCGGCCCCTCCCCACCGGCCATCCTGCCGGCCTCGGGCGCCACGCCCGCCAGGGGGTCCCAGGCCAGGCAGTGCTCCTCCCTGAGCCGGAAGGGCCTGCCGTCTCCGGCCGGCTTCAGGTCCTTCAGCACCAGCTGCACCCGGCTGCGGCCCATATACGTGTTGATCTCGGGCTGGTAGGCCACCGCCACCCGCCGGCCCCGCTCGGGCGCCACCTGGGCCATGTTCCAGCCCACGGCCTCCACCGGGGCCGCGCCGTCCCCTGTGCGCAGGTAGAGCTTCAGGTGTTGCTGCTCCCGGCCGATCGGGCGGCTCTCCACTACCTCCAGCCCGTCCGTAGCCAGCACAGGCGCCGGGTTGCCGATGCCATACGGCTCCAGGCCCGCGAGCTCCTGGATCAGCCGCTCGTCCACCAGCGAGAGCGGCACGAAGGCGTCCACCTGCTGCTCCGGAACCAGGTCCTCCGGCCGCAGCCACTCCGACGCCAACTGGTTCATGCGCCGGCGCAGCTCCCCCACCTGTGCGGCGCTGCGCATCGACATGCCCGCCGCGGCTGCGTGGCCGCCGAACTTGGTGAAGAGGTCGGCCATCTGCAGGAGCGCCCGCTGCATGTGGAAGCCCGGAATGGAGCGTGCGGAGCCCTTGGCCTCGTCGCCGTTCACGGAGAGGAGAATCGTCGGCCGGTGGTAGACCTCGAGCACCCGGGAGGCACAGATGCCCACCACGCCCTGATGCCAGCCCTCGCCGGCCAGCACCACCGCCCACTCCCGCTCCTCGGGCGGCAGGGCGGCCGCCTGCGCCAGGGCCTCCTGCAGGATCGCCGCCTCGGTCTCCTGCCGGGCGCGGTTCTCCGCATCCAGCCGGCGCGCCAGTTCCAGCGCCCGGCGGGGGTCGTCGGTGAGCAGAAGCTCCACCGCCTCCGCCGCCGTGCTCATGCGGCCCAGGGCGTTGATGCGGGGCCCCAGGGCGAAGCCCACGTGCCCGGCGGTAACGGGCGGCTTCACCCCCGCCACCTCCATCAGGGCCCTGAGGCCGGGGCGGCGCGTCTCGCCGAGCCTTGCGAGCCCCTCCCGCACGATGGCCCGGTTCTCGCCCACCAGGGGCATCAGGTCGGCGACGGTGCCCACCGTCACGATGTCCAGCAGGTCCCATACGCCCGGGGCCTCCAGGGCGAGGGCCAGCTTGAACGCCACGCCGGACCCCGCCAGACCCTTGAAGGGGTACGTGCAGTCCGGCCGCCGCGGGTTGATCAGCGCCGGTACTTCCGGCAGCACCGGCCCCGGCTCGTGGTGGTCGGTGACCACCAGGGTGAGCCCGATCTCCCGGGCCAGCCGGGCCTCGGCGACGGCCGAGATTCCCGTGTCCACCGTCACCACGAAGTCGTGGCCGCGGTCCCGGATCGCCTTGAGGGCGTCCGCGTTGAGCCCGTAACCCTCGCTGAACCGGTCCGGGATATAGTACTCCACCTGCGCTCCCAGCGACCGGAGCGCGATGACCAGGACGGCCGTGGCGGTCACCCCGTCGGCGTCGTAGTCCCCGTAGACCATGATGGGCCCGCCCTGCGCCAGCCGCGCCCGGATCAGGTCGACGGCCTCCCTCATGCCCTTGAGCCGGAAAGGATCGAGGATCTGGCTCCGCCCGGCCGTAAGGAACTCGTGGGCCTGCTCCGGCGTCCGCAGCCCCCGGTTGACCAGCACCTGAGCGGTGACCGGCGAGAGGGAGAGCTGCGTCGAGAGCAGGTAGCAATCCGCCGGATCCGCCAGGACCGGCCGCCAGCGCTTCGGTCGGTACGGTCGCGCCAACCCCGCTCACTCCCCGACAACCTGCTGCCCCCCGGCAGCAGGGTCGCTGGCGGGGGGCCGGGATGATCAAATGACCTTAATGTGTTCGAGCCGCGGCTGTTCAATCCCTGCCATCGACCCGAATTTCCCGTGGGCCCCCCGTTCGGCGGGCGCGGCGGCGGGCGTCCCCACGCCCGGTGACCCCGCGCCAAGCTTACTGCGCCGCCTCGGGCGACTCCGCCAGGCCGCCACTCAGCGCGTGCGCGGCGCCAGCTTCATTCGCTCCTGATGGGCGATGCTGATCAGCGATTCTGCGGAAAGCTCGTCCACCACGTGCAGCGTGCCCCCCGCCTCCCGCGTGAGGTGCTCCAGGTAGCGGCGGGACGGCTGCAGGCCGATGCAACCGAAGGGGATCCGCGCTGCCCGCAACAGTCGTGCGGCCTCGAGGGCGTCGGCGAGCGGGTCCGCAGTCCAGTGCGGGACCGTGGGAATGCCATCGGTGATCAAGAGCAGCAGCGGGCGGCGCACCCGGGAACTGTGGATGAGCTCCATCGACCGGACAAGCCCGTGGGCGAGCGGGGTAAGGCCCAGGGGCTGGATGCGCGAGAGGCCCTCCTCCACCGTGCCGTAGTCGCGGGTGAAGGGCACGTAGACCCGCACGTCCCGCTCCTGGAAGGCGATGACGGCGATGCGGTCGCGGGTCGAGACCAGGAGGTGCCGGGCCAGGTGCTTCGCCGCCAGGATGCGCCGCCCGGCCATGGACGCGCTGGCGTCGATGAGGAGGCAGATGTGCAGCTGGTGTTCTGCTGCCCGCAGGTGCACGTGGATGTCCCTGCGGTCGAGCCCCAACCGGATCGCGGCCTCCGGCTCCGTCCCTCCCCCCGGCGCTGCCGCCAGGCCCGGGCGGTGGCCCACCCGTTCCAGCCAGGTGCGGCGAATCGCCGTCATGATGGTCTCCGGCACGGCGACGTCGTTCAGCCAGGCGCCGGGCTGTGCGGGGGCCGTCCCGCGCACCAGCCCGTAGCGCACGTCGGGGGAGGGCGCACCCCGGCCGGGTCGCCGCACGCCGCGGGTGGGCAGTCTGCGACCGGGAATGCGCCGGATGAGTTTGCGAAACCGGAGCTTCACGTCCCGCAGGTGGCAGCGCAGAAAGGCCAGGAGTTCCTTGCCCTCGGGGGTCAGCCGCATACCCCGCACCTCCCGGCGCACCAGCCCGGCCTCCTCCAGTTGCCGCAGCATAAAGGGCGCCTGGTTGCCGCCGCCCTGATAGAGCGCGGCCCAGCCCTGCTCCCGGGCCAGATCCTCGAGCACCCGCTTCAGTTCGTCCGGCGATCCCAGTTGGCGGGAAAGCTCCAGCGCCTGCTGCATGTGCGGGGCCTCGGGCAGCGGGTATCCCCCGGATCCCGGGGGCCCGAACGTCCCGTCCCGGACGGGCAGGTCCGGGAGCGCCGCCCTTCCCCGGAAGGCGGGGGCCTGCCGGACCGAACCGACTCGGAGGCTGTCGCCTGCAGACGAGGCATCCCCGGGTGGGACCACATCCCGGGTGGCAGCGGCATCCAGCAGCGCCGGACGCCGGCGCAGTGCGGAGTCGCGAAGCGCTGCCGCCTCTTGGGCGAAACCGCGCCCTGCGCTCTCGCCCGGGCTCCCGGCTGCGTCGTCGCTCTCGCCACCCTGTCCGCCCGGAGAACCGTGGCGTTCGCCGCTGCCCACCCCTTCCCGGTCCCCGGCAGCGCTGAAGCACCCGTCGGGCCCGGTTTGTCCACGTTCCCCGACAACATCGCAGAACTCGCCGCGCTCTCCTTCGCCGTGCCCTCTCGCGGCGTTGTCATACTCAGCGCCCGTGGCTTCCCGACGGTCCCCTGCCGCGTTGAGGAGCGGATCGTCACCCCGGGGCCCACTGACGCTGCGCTGCGTCGCGACGTGCGTCTGCTCCCCCGCCCCGGGCGGTGAGGCTGTGCCGGAAACCGTTCCCGGCGCGGACTCAGACAGGCCGCCGCCATACAGCCCCCGGACAGGTGCGACGGGCCGGCGAACCTGGCTGATGTAGGAGTCGAGATTGTCGCCATAGTAGCGGCCCAGATCCGGGTCGTCGCTGGCCCGGCCGCCGCGCCGGTGGGCCAGCCGCTCGATGCGCCTGAGCTGCACTCCCATGGCCATGATCGCTTCTTCCACCGCGCAGACGACCCGCCACGCCAGGGCCAGGTCCTCGTCGGGCAGCAGCCCGGCCAGATGGACGTGGTTCTGGTGGGCCGCCATGGCCGATGGATTGCGCATGCGGTCCAGGCTGCTGGTCAGCCGTCCCCCGCCGGTGGCAGTGCCCAGGTCGAAGAAGTCCACAAGCCGCCTGCCCGGAGGGCATCCCGGCGGGGCGGGCAGCCCGTCCAGGACCTTGCGGACCGCCGCCGCCACGGCTCTGTGGTCCACGCTGGCCACGCTGTGGAACACGTCGATGTGCACGACTTGCCCGGCCTCCGCCAGGCCGTAGGCCGCTTGCCCGAAGTCCACGTCGGTGAGGATCACGACCCGGGCCGGGTCACAGTACTCGACCACGTGCAGCCGCCGGCTGACCACAGCGGCCTCGCCCAGTCGCACCCCCCGGCCGCCGGCCAGGGCGAGGCGAAGCTTCTGGTCCCAGTTCCGGGGTGCGGGCCGACGCCCCGAGGGCCTCATGGGTGCCCCAGCTCCTCTTCGGTACGGACCCACTCGTCCGGCGTGAGAGCAGTAATCGGCCTGGCCGGATGGGGCGGCGCCTGGGGCGGCAGGCGGGCCGGGTCGGCCAGCGAGCGGGCGATCCCCAGTTGCGACAGCACCCGGTGAAACCACGACGGGCCGCCTGCAGGTCCCTCCCCACCCCCGCGCCGGCTGTCGCCCCTGCGGGAATCAGTTCCCGCGGCGGGGCCTTCGCCGCCGAAACGCTGCCCCTGCGGAGTGCCCGGGCCGGTCACCTCCCCGACCGCTCCCGGGGCACGCGCACCCGCCGCACCGCCGGGGCCGTCCTCGGCGCAGGAGTGGCTGCCCTGCCCGGCCGGGCCTGCGCTGGCGCCGGCCGTACGGGTCGCGTTCGCGGCTCCCGGTTGTCCGGGTGCGGTCGGCCCAGGTTCCGACTGGGCCCCCGCCAGCAGCCCGCCCAGCGAGACGCCGGTCAGGCGCTGGCGGGCGGCAGCAACAGGTGTCACCGGTGGGGTGTGAGCACCGGGAGCGGGCGCCGATTCCTGGAGGGCGGCGAGATGGCTGGTGATGCGCTTCAGGGTCTCCGGGTCGACTCGATGGCGCAGTGCCAGCGGTGCCACCCGCAGCAAGTCTGCCAGCTGGACCTCGGTGCGGTTCTCCAGGCAGGCCATGAGCCGCATGCAGCTCTGCATCGCCTGCACCGCCCGCAGAGACTCCAGGTCGAACTTGCTGTACAGCGAAGCTACTTCCCGGCGCAGCAGCGGCGGCACCTGCACCTTGTGCAGATCGGCCAGGCGGAGGGCCAGGCGGGTCCGCCACAGCTCGGCCTGCGTCTCGGCGATGCCCGGCGGCGTCGTTCCCTCGACCTCCGCTGCCGCGAGGATCTGCTCCACCACCGCCGGGTCGCCGGGCCGGTCGGTGTAGATGACGAGGTCGAAGCGGTCGCTGAGCTGCCGCCGGATCTCCTCCAGCGGGCCGGGGTCCTCGTCCGGGTTGGAGGCCGCCCAGACGGTGACCTGTACGGGCAGCTCCACCGGCGGCAGGCCCGTCTCTTCGATCTGCACCCTGCCGGGCTTCGTACCCATCACGTCCAGCAACACGTCGGCCAGTTCGGGCGAGGTCTCGGCGAGCCGGTTGATCTCGTCTACGAAGATGATGCCTCTGTGCGCCTGGGGAATCGTTCCGGGCAGGAGCGCCGCCTCGGGCTCTGTGGCCCGGACGAGCCGGGTCAGGTCTATGGAACCCACCACCGTTCCGATTTTGGCGGCGTGGGAGATCTCCAGGAAGGGCATGGGCACCCGCTCCTCGCCCAGTTCGGCGATGGCGGCCGGGCTGAGCCCCCGGTGATGCGGGCAGTGCGGGGCAGCGGGGTCACAGTTGTAGAGGCAACCCTTGATGCGGCGGATCCGCGGCAGCACCCGGCGCACGCGCCGCATGATCGTCGTCTTGCCGGTTCCCCTGAGCCCCTCGGCGTGGATGTGCAGCGGCCGGCCGGCCAGGGTCGAGAGCAGGGACATCTCCACGGCACGGAAAAGGGCGTCGTTTCCGGGATGTCGCACCAAGCCGAGTACTGATTCCATGGAATACCCCCCGAAGGATCGCAGCGGTTACGCCTAGTGTAACCAAACCCTGGCAAGAAACTCGCTCGGCCCTTGTCGATGCTGCCGGTTTATTTCTCGACAGGGAGGCGATTCCCGAGTGCGACATGAATCGCCCCGCCCGGGCCGCCGCTCTCGACACAGATCGCCCCGCAGGGGAGAGCTGCAGGGCGGCGCCCCTCCGAGGGGCGCTCCCGCGTTGCCGGGGCCAAAGCCGCCTTCTTCCCCACTTCCATAACGAAAGCACCCCGCACAAGGCGGGGTGCCGTGAATGCGAACGGTATGCCAGGATCACGCCTTCGCCGGACGGGCCTTCGCCGGGCTCGGATGCCGGCCGCCCTGGTGGTTGCGCTCCCACAGGAACCAGAGCGCCGCCGCGACGACGATGGAGGAGTACGTGCCGGCAAGGGTGCCCACCAGCATGGTGACGGAGAGGTCGAGGATGGTCGAGCCGCCCAGGACGATCATCGCCACCAGCATCATGATCACGGACACGCCGGTGTAAATCGAGCGGGTCACGACCTCCTGGATCGACCGGCTGCACATCTCCTCGAAGGACTCGTCCTTCCGCCGGCTGTGCAGGTTTTCCCGCAGGCGGTCCAACACCACCACGGTATCGTTCATCGAGTAGCCCAGGACCGTCAGCGCCGCGGCCACGAAGTTGGAGCTGATCTCCACCTGGGTGAGCGCCAGCACCCCCAGGGTGATGATCATGTCGTGCACCAGCGCCACCACGGCGGTGACGCCCATCCGGAACTCGAACCGGATGGAGATGTAGATCACCTGCAGGACCAGGGCGATGGCGATGGCCAGCAGGGCGTTGCGCGTGAGCTCGCTGGAGACCGTAGCCGAAACCGCATCTTCCCCGACCAGTTCGTAGGGGGACAGCTGCGTCAGGCCTGCGAACAGCTGCGCCTTCTGCTCGTCGGTGAGCACGGGGGTACGCATCAGGTACTCCGTGGCCTCGGGGTTATCGCCGCCCTTGACCTCCACCTGCTGGATCTGCGCATCCATGCCCAGCGCCTGCGAGACGGCGCCGCGCACCTGCTCCATGGTCACGGTCTTCTCGAACTGGATGTCCAGCAGCAGGCCGCCAGTGAAGTCAATACCCAGGTTGAGCCCCCGGACGAGCAGGGCGCCCAGAGCGATCAGGATGGTGACCACGGCGATGATCACGTACTGCCGTGCGTACCGCATGTAGCGGACTCGGGTGAGGAAGCTCATTTACTCGGCCACCTCCTTCACGCCGAAGAGGGTGCGCTTGTTGAACCAGCCAGTGTTCACCGTCAGCAGGACCAGCCAACGGGTAAAGGTGATGGCCGTGAACATCGAGAGGATGGTACCCACCAGCAGCGTCACGGCGAAGCCCCGCACGGGGCCGGTGCCCAGCCACAGGAGAATCGCCGCGGCGATGGCGGTGGTCACCTGCGAGTCCAGCACCGTCACGTACGCCCGATGGAAGCCGGCGTCGATGCCGGAGCGGAGCCCCTTGCCCTTGCGCAGCTCCTCCTTGATGCGCTCGAAGATGATGACGTTGCCGTCCACCGCCATGGCGATGCCCAACAGCACGCCGGCGATGCCGGGGAGGGTGAACACGTTATTGATCATGAGCAGGACGATCATGTTGAGGATGGCGTAGACGCCCAGTGCGATGTCAGCCAGGAAGCCCGGAACCCGGTACAGCAGCACCATAAACAGCAGCACCGCGATCATGCCGATGGCACCGGCCCGGAGCGACTTGGCGATGGAGTCGGCGCCCAGGGTGGCGCTGACCATCCGGGCCTCTACCTCCACCAGCTTGATGGGCAGGGCGCCGCCGTTGATGAGGGCGGCCAGCTGCCCGGCCTCCTCGGCGGTGAAGTTACCCTCGATGGTGGCCTCGCCGCCCGGGATCGGCTGCCGCACCACCGGGTTAGAGATCACGTCGTCGTCCAGCATGATGTAAATCGGTGAGCCGACCCACTTGGCGGTGGCCTCATAGAACTTGTCCGGCCCTTCGCCCTTCAGCTTCAGCGTCACCACGAAGTTGCCGTACTGATCCGTGGACACGCCGGCCTTCTCGACGTCCTTTCCGGTCAGCACCTCGTTGCCCTCGGGGTCAACGAACTTGAGCACCGCCGTCTTGCCGATGACCTCCCGGGCCTCGTCGATGTCGGCGGCACCCGCGATCTCAACGATGATCCGGTTGCGGCCGTCCACCTGCACCACCGGCTCGGAGACGCCCAGCGAGTTGATGCGGTTCTCGATCACGCTCCGGGCCGCCTGGATCTTGTCCGGCGTGACCTCACCCAGTTCCGAGTCGACGCCCTCCAGCACGATGTGGGCGCCGCCCTTCAGGTCCAGACCCAGCTTCATATGTTGCAGAATTCGTGCAGAGCCCGTGTCCGGGGCCGGCGACAGGTAAAAGCCGATGGTGCCGCCGACGAGTACCAAGATCAGGGCCAGAACCAGTCCGTTCCAGCCGCCCTTCATGGCCCGTCCTCCTCCAGGTAGAATGAGTTCGCCGCAAAGGAAAAGGAGGCCACGCCTCCAGCCCTTTCAGGAATACGTCAGCACTTAGACTGTTCCTGCCGGCAACAAGTTCAATTGTACGCTTCGCGTGGTGCCGCGTCAAAGGGATAGCCGCGTGCTACAGCAGGCGGCTTTCGTTCATCACCAACTCAAAGCGGCAGCCCAGGCGATCCGCCGCCCGCCGGCACATCACCATGCGGCTGAGGAAGATCTCGAAGTACTCCATGATGGCGATGAT
>ENA-UPSA01002623-UPSA01002623.1-bioreactor-metagenome-genome-assembly--contig:-NODE-2623-length-11476-cov-3.968479_pt1 | contig 11476 bp, 9 predicted proteins | sample MGYA00238183_ERZ773288 | MGnify/ENA primary metagenome ERZ773288 (study PRJEB29028, sample SAMN07631243) | bioreactor metagenome | isolation source: Switchgrass digestor | place: USA: Dartmouth... | reverse complement strand
TGACCAGCTCGCCCATGAGGTTCAGTATGTCGGACTTATCCTGAAGCACAATCCCGGTCCTCTCACCCAGCACCTCAAAGAAAGCTTCTTCGGTGGTGCCCAAGTCCATGAACGCCGTACCCGTCGCCATATCCACTTTGCCCACGTTCACCTTGGCGACATGGTCCGCTGCTCCAAGACGCATGACGCAGCCGTCAATGTCCCGCACGCGCTTAACCGAATGAACGGCATCCTTGATGCTCTGGTCTAAGTCGTTCCTAAGCCAATGGGACACGCCCAAAGTCTGCACCCACTTGGGCAACCGGACCGTGATTTCCTTGACCGGGAACTCATATAGAAGCTGCTCCATTATGAGGACGATGTCATCATGGTTCAGGCTAAGGCAATCGGCGGGGATAACCGGCACCCCGTATTCGCCCTCCATGTCGGTTGCCAAGTCCGACGCCTCTTTGGAATAGGGATCTCTGGAGTTCAGTACGATAACAAAAGGTTTGCCCAGGGCGGCCATTTTCGCGACTACTTGCCTCTCGGCCTCCACGTAGGCTTCCCTCGGGATATCCACGATGCTCCCGTCAGTGGTCACCACTATCCCGATGGTGGCGTGGTCCACGATGACCTTTTCGGTCCCGACCTCGGCGGCTTCCGCGAACGGTACCGGTTCGTCAAACCATAGGGTGCGGACCATCCTGGGAGCATCCCCGTCCATGTATCCCTGAGCTCCCGGGACAGGGTAGCCTGTGCAATCAACTAACCTTACGTTGAGGGACAGGTTGTCTCGGATGTCAATGCGCACGGATTCGTCAGGGATGAACTTGGGCTCGACCGTCATGATGGTCTTGCCGCCTCCAGCCTGCGGCATGGCATCTATGGCTCTCTGTTTGTCGTATTCATCCGCGATGTTCGGGAGCACAAAGAGTTCCATGAACTGACGAATGAAGGTGGATTTCCCTGTTCGCATGGGCCCGACTACACCGATGTAGATATCGCCTCCCGTTCTTTGGGCGATATCCAGGAAGATATCGAATTTCTCCACCTGACTCTCCCTCCTTACCGGGTTCGTAAATTCATATGCCAAGCTATCCGTCAACTTGACCCAATGTCTAAGTTGAAGTAACAAGTTTCATTGTCACATCAGAAGACTATGAGGCTTAGAGGCATGGTTAGAACAAGCATGACGGAGCAAGCCCGGCAAGGAGACAACTGGGGGAAGATAGGGAGACAACTGAGAGAGCAAGAAGGGCCGGTGGCTCTGACTGATAAGGTTACTACCGGTACTCTGCCCGTTTCTCCCTGAGCATTATCTCAGAAACACCGTGACGGACCGGCAGACCTTCATAGAGGATCTTGTACACCACGTTTGTGATGGGCATTTCGATACCGTTGGCCTCCGCCAGGCGGACCGCGCTCTTTACCGTGGTAAAGCCCTCCACCGTATAGCCTGTCCTTGAGACGAAGGAGTCGATGGACTCTCCCTTGCCAACGGCGATGCCTGCCTGGCGGTTTCTGGACAAGTGCCCGGTCGCGGTGAGCACAAGGTCGCCCAGACCCGATAGTCCGGCAAAGGTCAGAGGTTCGGCTCCGAGCGCCACTCCGAGGCGGGTTATCTCGGCGATACCCCGGGAGATGATGGCGGCTTGGGCGTTGTTCCCCAGTCCCATGCCTTCGATGATCCCGCAAGCTATGGCAATTATGTTCTTAAAGGATCCGCCCAACTCAACGCCGATGACGTCCCAATTGGTGTAGACCCGCAAGTACGAGGTCATGAAAGCCGACTGCGCCTTGTCCCTGGCGTCCAGCGTCACGGCTGCCACCACAGTGGCCGCGGGAAGTTTATGGGCTATCTCGATGGCGAAATTGGGGCCGGACATGGCTACCAGCCGGTCTGTTAAGGCGGGCGATTCCTCCGCCCACACCTCAAGGGGGCGCTGGAGAGTCTGGGGGTCCAATCCTTTGGTAGCGCTTACCAAAATGCTGTCTTCCGGCACTATCGCGGCAACAGCGCGGGACACTTCCCGGATCCCTGTGGAAGCGATGGCGGAGACCACAACTTGGGCTCCCTCAAGAGCTTGTACATAATCAGTGGTCGCGACGATGGTTTCCGGAAGGTTTATGCCTTGCAGCTTCGGCGCGGCGTGTGTGCTGTTTATCTGGTCGACTATCGAGGCATCACTGTCCCAAAGCCCGACTTGATGCCCCGTATCGCTAAGGACCATGGCGATCGCCGATCCCCAGGCGCCCGCTCCCAACACGCACGCTTTCTTCACCTGGAAGTCCCACCCTTTCCTGAAGTGATCTTGAGCTCAGTGCCGGTCAGGAGGCGCTTGATGTTCGCTCGGTGCTGATAGGTAATGGCAGCCGCCAGCAGTGTGACCGGTATCTGCGCGGTGAGGTCATAGCCGGACGTAAACGACAGCGCGACAGCGGTCCACGCGCCAAGAAGACTCCCTAAGGAAACGTAGCGGGTGACCGCGACGATAAGCACGAAAACACCCAGCGCTGCCAAGAGCAGCAGCGGAAACGCCACAAGGATCACTCCGGCCGAGGAAGCGACTCCCTTGCCTCCACGAAACCGCAGGAAAACGGACCAGTTGTGGCCCGCTACAGCCGCGGCTCCCACCAATAGGGCGCCCAGAGTTCCAAGGCCGGTGAGCCGCAGGCCGGCGTAGGCGCTCACCGCCCCTTTCGCCATGTCCAAGACCAGCACCGGTATCGCGTACTTGGGGCCGAGAGTCCGTAGGACGTTGGTCGCGCCGGTGTTGCCGCTTCCTTGCTTGGTAATGTCCAAACCGGCCATCTTGGCCGCAAGGAAACCGAACGGCACCGAACCTAGAAGATAGGCCAGCGCGCACAAAAGGACAGTCAGAGAGAAGCCAGGGTTCATCTCAGTTTCCGTCTCTGCCTTTCCTTGAACTCCATAACGATGGGAGACCCCGAGAACCCGAAACGCTTCCGAAACTCGCTGTCCAGGTACCGCTGGTACATTCCCGTGAGTTGGGTCGGGTCTTTTACGAAGAATACCATGTGGGGCGGCCTTTCTCCTACCTGGGTAGCGTAGTAGACCCTTCCACCCTGAGGCGGGCGGTTCAACTCGGTTACCTCAGCGATGAACTGGTTTAGCACCGGGGTCGGGATCCTCTTTGAGTACTCTTCGTATACCTTCTTGACTTCAGGCAAGACTTTATCGATCCCTTTGCCGGTCTTGCACGAGATGAAAATGACCGGCGAGTAGCCTATCGGGCGGCATTGTTGCAGGACCGCGGCTTTGTACTGGTTGGCTGCGACACCGTCGGTAAAGCCAAGGTCGGTCTTGTTGACCACGATCACTGACGCCTTCGCGTTCCTTAGTATGTACCCGGCGATCCTGCGTTCCTGTGACGAAGGCGCCTCCGTTCCGTCCACAACCAGTATGGCGACGTCGGCTCGCTTGACGGCGGAAAGAGCCCGGGAAACCGATAGTCCCTCCAGCTTCTCCTCTATGAGCTTGGGGCGGCGGAGCCCCGCGGTGTCGACCAAGACATAGTCCGTATCTTCATAACGAAGCGGAGTATCGACAGCGTCCACGGTAGTTCCGGCGCGGGAAGACACAGTCATCCGTTCCACACCCAGTAGAGCGTTGACCAGAGACGACTTCCCAACGTTAGGCTTTCCTACTATGGCCACGCGGATCGGCGCACCTTCTTCAGCTTCTCGCGTAGAGGCAACCTCGGAAGGCTCGCCCCTGAGCTCGAGGATCCTGTCTAAGACGTCGCCAACGCCCAACCCGTGAGCAGCCGAGACCGGGTAGACCTCGCCAAAACCGAGGGCGTAGAACTCCACGGCCTTTGATTCCGCTCCGGCCGAATCCGCCTTGTTGGCGACCAGCAGCAGCGGTTTCTTTGTGCGCCTCAAGATTTCCGCCACTTCCACGTCCTCAGGCGTAAGACCGGCCCTCACGTCCACGACGAAGAGCAGAAGGTCGGCCTCCTCTATGGCGCGTTCCACCTGGACTCTAATGGCCTGGACCATGTCGTCCGTTGAACTTAGGTCCAAACCTCCCGTATCGAGGAGCGTAAACTCTTGTCCTCCCCACCGGCAAGTCCCGTACAAGCGGTCCCTGGTTACGCCGCTCACCTTGTGCACAATGGAAGACACATCTTGCACCATGCGGTTGAACAAGGAAGACTTGCCTACGTTCGGGCGGCCAACGATAGCTACTGTAAACTTGTCAGGCATTGCTACTCCCTCCGGCCTCTTATAGCCTGATAGAGGCCTCGCGGCGAAGGCTCGACCTCCGTCGTTCTTAACCCTGTAGCGCGTTCAATGTCATGAAGAGTCATGTTGTCCAGGAACGCTCCCTGGAAAAGAGAGATGGACGGCACCAAGACTTCCTCGAACCTCCCCGTCTCTCCTTCATTCCTCATCACCGACAGGACAGAGGATATGATATCCTGACCGGTCAGCAGGCCGGAACAGGTCACGGAATCCCCGAAGAAAACGTTTTTCACGGGACAGACCGTTACCTCGGAATCCAGTTGAAGTTCCGAGACAGCCGTCCGGATCTCGCCTTGGGCCATTTCTCCCGTTATGGCGATGACCTTCCCCTTTCGCCTCTTGCCCACGGGACGAGGAGAGTTCCTAAACTCGGAAAGGCTGTGCCTGAAATCGGTCACCATTCCGATCCCGTTGTCGTACTGATGAAACTCGCCGTAATAGTCGTAGGGCGGAAACTCCTTTCCGGCCAAGTAGTAGAGTTCATCAGCCCCGTACACCCAGTGGTCGCCCCTCCGCCCCATAGCTTCTTCGGCGTACTCCTCGATGAGGTCGAGGGTCTCTTTTGCCCAAGCCGCGTCGATACCAGGCGAAGGGGGCTCCAGGCGGTACTTGGTGTATATCGCGGGCACCACGCCCACTGAGACCATCTGGTGTCCCAGAGAGTCCAGGTCCTCCAGAGTCTTAAGGAGGTTATGGCCGTCGTTCACTCCCCTCAGGAGAACAATCTGGGCGTGGAGCCAGATGCCGATGTCAACCAAGCGGCGCAAGTGCTCCATGATCTTGCCCGCTTCCGGGTTTCTCATGAGGCTTTGCCTGAGCGCGCCGTCGGTGGAATGCACCGAAACCCTTATGGGGGAAAGCCTTTGCTCTTCGAGCCGTTCCCAGTCTTCTTCGGTCAGGTTGGTAAGGCTAATGAAGTTGCCGTAAAGGAAAGACATGCGGTAGTCGTCGTCCCTTATGTGAAGGCTCCGGCGCATATCTTTGGGGATCTGGCGGATGAAGCAGAAGACGCAGTTGTTCCTGCAAGTCTTCATATCGTCGAAGACGGGCTCCTCGAAAGTCAGGCCCAACAAGTCGTCTTCGTCCTTGTCTATCTCGAAGTCCTTTTCTTCCCCATCGCGGGTCTTGACCCGTAAGGATAAGTACCTCTCGGAAGCGTAAAACCGGAAGTCCAGTTCGTCCCTAAGGATTTTCCCGTTTACGGAGAGTACGCGGTCTCCCGGCCGAAGCCCCAGGTATTCCCCGAGCCCGCCGCGCTCCACCTCCGCGATAACTCCGCCCTGCCGTCGGCCCATTTACCCAGATGACCTCCCCTTTTGGCTGCCCTACATTATCCTTCCACCTAGATGTGAGGTCAAGACAGAATTGGGTCGCCTTGGACATCTCCGGAAGTTTTCTCGCGAGAGAAGAGCTTATGAGGCCTCTACCCAACCGCACAATTCCGAAACGCCTCGACGCGAAGCCCCCTACCCGCGCGAAAAAGTCCAGGTATCCTCTGACGCTGCAAAGGCAGGCTCTGGCGCCCGGCGAAGCGAGTTCGATAAGGTCGCAGGCCGCCAACTCCACTGCCCTGGAGAGCCAGCCCGTCCCTAAAGCGTATACCTCCGCTCCGTTGCGGTCGTAGCCCATCTTCACCGGTATGCCGATATCCCGGTGTGTACGGCGGTCGAAGAACGGCAGGTCGCAAACGGCGTTTACGTTCCTTACCTTTCCCAAGTGCAAACACGAAGCCAAGATCGAGCTGTGAGTCCCCGCGTAGCACACGTAGAAGACCCTTGGCGGAGGAGCCGGGGTCTCACCCGGATAGCTTGCCCCCTGTTGGGCGGTAGCGGGATCGTCGTACAGGTCGAGAAAGCTCTCCAAGACCTTCAAAGCCAAAGGTGACGGACAAAAGCCCCAAGCCAGGTACACTGCTTCGCCCGTCCCTTCGTGTCCCCGGTCGCATACAGCCTTCGCGGCGGCCCCTCTCGACCCTTCCGTCAACCGGAAGGTGCCGCTCCAAAGCCTCTGCAGTTCGGCCACGGCTACCGCTCGATTTCGCGCTAGGATCAGCCTGGGCAAGCCGTTCAATGTTTCACCACTATCAAGACGCCGTCTCCCAAATCATGTACGGTCGCCTGCAAAATGCGGGCAAGGTAACGGGCTTTCTCTTGCCTCGACGCGTCATCTCCGGCCAAGAACACGGGTAGGCCGGCGACTTTCCCCAGGTCATCTGAAACGGCGCACAAGACAGCCTTTTGAATGGTAACTTCCACCCAACACCCTCCCCGCGGCTAGCGGCCCTTCCGGGCCTTTCTCCCGGCCCGGGTATTGAGAGCTCCTCCCCTGGCGGACTCCAAGATCGGCACCCTCCTAAGGGCCTCCAGCAACGCGCCCTGGTCCTTCTCCATAGGTACTATGTACACCCCGACCCTCCCTGTCTTAAGGTCCCGCTTCGCCATGGGTGTGAACTCGGGAGTGTCCAAGTCCTTCCGCGCTCCCAGCACCGCGGCCAAGTCGTGTACTATTGCTTGGCGCTGACCCGGATTGGCGATGGTGCCCCTGGCGTTGTCGTCCTTGGGCACCAGTATCGCTCCCAAAGCGTGCTCTTGGATGATCTCACGGGATTCCACCAATCCAAGGTTCATGATGAAAACGTCTCCCACATAGATGTTCCGCTCTTGAACGATGACAGGGGCAGGTTCAACTGTGACTATGTCTCCGAGCCTCCTGCGTACCATCAGGAACGCCCCCACCGCGAAGGAAAGGAGCCCAAACAAGAGTCCCAGCCATATAGAGCCGATCTCAAAACCAAACGCCGAGGCCGCCGAAACCAGGATCACGATGTAGTACCTGGCTTCAAACACCCTGGCGATGTCCTCAATGTAATCCGAGCCCCGGGCCACCAGTTCGTCGTCCTCCATGGCTTTCAGGGCATCCCTCTCCATGCTCCGCATCTCGCGGAACTGCTGGGATACCAGGAGGAAGAAAGTTACGGCGGTCCATTCTTGCTCCAAGAGGGCGGCCACGGTAACCGACCCCGCTAAGGCGGCTATAAACCCCAAGAACAAATGGCTGGTGTAGGAATGGGGGTATGTCGGGTAATGGCGGTAATCCGAGCGCAACATAGCGATCCTGGCCAGGGCCCCCAGAAGGAGCCCCAGCCCTATTGAGTTGCCGTGAGGCAAGTCTCTATGCCTCCCCGGACCCGCCGTCACGCCTTCGGCCGCCTATCCTGACCCCTCCGGTCCCAAACCAACCGAGGATCTTGGCCTTCATTTCTTCCCAGCTGCCGGTAGCTATCCACAAGTAGACAAAGGTTCCGGCCACCGCGAGTCCGAGAAGCCAACCTATTGCCTTGCCGGTGCCGCCTCCCAGGCCTGGCTGTCCTGTGGTAGTCCCCAGCAGCCTGGGTACGGCGGCGGCGACCAGAGAGATCCCTCTCTCGGCGGCCTCCCTGGAGACTTTCTCCGTGCCTACCTCAAGGAGGAGCGCCCTGTCGTATAAGTCCTGGTTAAAGTCGGCGTTTCCGAGGAAGATACCCTTTACCAGTCCGGGGGTTTGGGCGTTCACCGCGTCCCTCATGCGCCTCGCGAAATCAAGGTTGGCGCTCATTTTCGGGTTGGTCCTGCCGACCACGATCATGCACCGGGCAACGTCGTTCCCGTCAACATCCTTTAGGTACGGCTCTGCCGGACCCGCGTCCCGGTGAACGTCAAATAGAGCCAAAGGTTTCTGTTTCAGCAACTGAGTCGCCGTACGGCGGGACCTGTCGTAGGCGCCCGCGTCGTGAGGGCCGTGCAGCGTATCGTCGTGGATGGCTTCAATCCCCTTTTCGTCCAGCGTCTGGGCCATGGCCTTTCCGACGCTTAACACCCCGCCCCTGCCCTCGACAGATGAAGTCCCCTCTGTAGGCTCGTAAGACTCATCCGAGTGAGTGTGATAGATTCCTACGGACCCTGTGTTTTCCCCTTGCCCTGCCTGCGCCGATACGAAAGGCAAGGGCGGCAGGGCCTCCATCTTTCCGACAGCCCTAGCCGTGGCGACATCGCCCGAAACACGTTCAACGATGTACCTGACGTCGTTCTCGTCTATAAACTCGTCGCCCACAGTAACCATGTGCCCTGTGGTGAAAAGTGTCCTGGCGTTCTCGTCCTGAACCGTGAAGTATCCATCGGATCTCTCCAGGGACCCTTCCATACCCGGCGCGGAAGCGCGCCTCCAGACGGGACCGTAGTTGTAGTAAGCAAACGCCAGCAAGGCAACGGTCAAGATAACCGCGACGCCGGCCAGGCGTCTATCCCTATCTCGGTTAATCTTGTTCCCTCTCCCCTTTCGGCGTTTTGACCATGTGCTCCCGTGCTTCGCCTACAAATTCCATTAGTCCGACGGCCAAGACTCCGGCGATAACCGTGGCGTCGAACGCGCCCGCTCCGCCGAAAAACACGGACCCGGGAGTACCGGTGACGGTCAGTTCAATTAAGTGGAAAACATCGGACAGCAGGATTCCGCCTACGCCCCCGACGAAAGCCGCGCGCCGTGAACGGCCCGACAAAGCGGCAATAATGCCGGCGGCTACGCCGAACAGGAGCATGGGGCTTACGCGCATGAACTGCTCTTCCGGGTTCATCACCTTTGAGAGTCCCCAAACCACCACGCCTGTGATGATGGCGGAAAGGATGGCCCGGGTTTTCTCAGAGGCTTCATGGGCGGTGGCGACAAGCCAGATTATCACGGCCAGGGGCACTAGAGCGCCGCCCACGTTCACCCGGATGGGGATAGATCCCGATATGCCGAAGTTAAGAAAGGTTCCCGCGGCCATGGCTATGATTATCACCAGAGCCGCGCGGTCCGAAAGGCGCATCCTGTCCAAGACGCGGTGCAGGACCCCGAAGAACACCAGGACTGCCACGAGAATCAAGACTATGGTGCCTACAGGTAAACCCAAGATAAATCCCCCCTCATGTGTCAATCAGTAGGTTCCCCAGGGAGGTCTTGGGTCTATTCCGGGCAAAAACCAAGAGCCCGGCGCCAAACCGGGCTCTCTTTCGATTTACTTTCAGTTGGGAAAGCGAACAATCCCCTGCTAAGCGGCGCGCTTCGCCGCGTCTTCGTCCTACTCCGGGTTTTCCTCGGACGCTTCTTCCTGCGGCGCTTCTTCAGAATCTTTGGCCTGAGCCTCCCCGGCCGTAGCCGCGGCCTCTTCCACCGGAGGCGCGGCCTGCCTAATCGACAGGCTTATCCGCCTCTCGTCCGGGCGCACCCTGAGCACCTTAACCAGGACCTTGTCTCCTGAATTGACGGCTTCCTCGGGCTTGGTGACGTGGCGGTCCGAGACTTCCGATATATGCACAAGTCCCTCGACCCCAGGCTCCAACTGGACAAAGGCGCCAAAGGGAGCGGTGCGGGTGACTTCGCCTTCAATGACGGCGCCCACGGGATATTTGGCTTCCACCGTCTCCCAAGGATCCGGCAGGACCTGTTTCCTTCCCAAAGAGATCTTGCCTTTCTCCTTGTCGACCCTGAGCACCTTGACGTCAATCTCTTGTCCCTCTTGGACTACCTCTGACGGGTGCTTCACCCTACCCCAAGACAACTCGGAGATGTGGAGCAATCCGTCAACCCCGCCCAGGTCCACGAAGACGCCGCAGTCGGTGATGCCTTTAACTACCCCGCGGCGCACTTGCCCCTCGGCGATAGTAGCCCACGTGTCGGCGCAGAGCCTCTCGTGCTCTTCCTCAAGCACGACCCTCTGGGAAAGGACGACCCTGTTCTTTGAGCGGTCCAGTTCCAGCACCTTCATCCGCAGGGTCTTCCCGACGTACTTGGACAGGTCGTTGACGTATCCGCGCTCTACCTGAGACGCGGGGACAAATCCCCTAAGTCCGACGTCCACTACCAGCCCACCCTTGACTTCCTGAACCACAGGGGCCTCAATGATGGTTCCCTCACGGTGAGCCTCGTCAAGTCGCTGCCAGGCCATCTCCTCGTCCGCGCGTCGTTTGGAGAGGCGTAGGGTCCCATCGCCGGGGTCGGAGCTTTGTACGTACACCATTATCTCGTCCCCGGGGGAGAGAGGTGGAGTGGCGAACGCGCCTTTTCTCTGGAGTTCGGACGCCGGGATCAATCCCTCGGACTTGGCACCCACATCGACCAAAGCTCCGTTTTCGTCCACAGACACTACCCTACCCTTTACGATTTGCCCTTCCTCCAGGGACTTGAACGACTCGTCGTACAAGTCTGCGGCACTCTTGTCCTGTGCCTCCGACTCCTGGGGTTCTTCCTGGGGACCGGCCGCCTGATCCTTTGGGGCTTCTGGTTCCGGTTTTTGGTCCACAGGGGCAACTTCCTCTTGGGCTTTGGTCTCAGGCTCTTCGCCCGCGGGCGGTGCCTCTGAACCTTTCCCCTTCTCCGTCTCCATTTCGCAGTTGGGCTTCTCTAGTTCCTCCACTTTGCCTACAACCTCCTTTATGACCCGGTCGGGCGTAGAAGCGCCTGCCGCGATCCCGACCTTGCCCTTACCCACAAACCACGCGGCTTGGATTTCCTGGGCCGACTCAATCAGGTGGGCTTCCGCCCCACACTGCCTCGCGATTTCCAAGAGCTGCCTGGTATTGGCGCTTGTCCTACCTCCGACCACCAATACCACTTGGCACTCTTTCGCCAGTTCCACAGTAGCTTCCTGTCGGTCATGGGTGGCAGTGCAGATAGTATTCGAGCAGTGAACGGAAATACCTGCTTTTTTCAATTCGACTACTATTTTTTCCACTTCGTCCCGTCTCGACGTAGTCTGAGCCAATAACGCCACTTCTCGCCCTTTTAGAAGGGAAAGCATCGGTTGAACTTCGTCTACGTCTTTTACGCAAACCGAGTCTTTCCCCGCGTGGGACAGGATGGCCCGCGTCTCGGGGTGGTCCTTGTCTCCGACCAGGAGCACAAACATCCCCTTTTCCGTGTACTCTTCGGCCTTCTTCTGGGCGCGCAGCACGAAGGGGCACGTGGCGTCCAAAACTCGCAGTGTTGGGGGTATGAGAGCCGCTTCTTCTTTTGTGGTCCCGTGGCTTCGCATGACCAGGGTCCCGGATGTGGCCTCACCGGGAGAAGATATGGGCACGGCTCCCATCTCCTGAAGCTCCGCTACCGCCGTCGGGTTATGGATGATGGGGCCTAGCGTCCATACGGGGCCGGGGCCTTCTTTCAAGGCGGTATGCACCATGTTCAGAGCCCTTTGCACGCCGAAGCAATA